>Ga0207706_10004801_pt1 | contig 12657 bp, 9 predicted proteins | sample KBSC53metaG_FD_184318 | JGI IMG/M metagenome (GOLD analysis project Ga0207706, IMG submission 184318) | Corn rhizosphere microbial communities from Kellogg Biological Station, Michigan, USA - KBS C5-3 metaG (SPAdes) (version 2) | ecosystem: Host-associated > Plants > Roots > Rhizosphere > Soil ... | reverse complement strand
AATATCTGCACCAATAACTTTTACTGCTTCTTCAATTGCCTTGGCGTAAACCTGCGTATCTACATGATCAAGATTTGCATTATTTACCTGGTGTACTTTTGTTATTCCGTATTTTCCTAAGGATGCAAGATCATCACTTACTGTTCCAAGCAATAAACCTTCTGCAGTTGTACCAAGTTGTTTTGCTGCATCTGCACCATAAGTGAGTGCTTCGAAAGATGCTTTCTTTATATGTCCTTCAGAATGATCTATAAATATTAGAACTGGCATAAGGATTAATTTGAAAATTTGATGATTTGAAAATTTGAAAATAGAAGAAGCTTCATATCAAATTTCAAGTTCGTTTTATTTGCTCATTTCAGATTAGCTAAATCACTTTCGCTTCTTCATGCAGCAGCCGAACAAGTTCTGCAACGTTATCAGGTGAAACTAATTTTACACCGGCTTTTGCAGGAGGCAATTCATAATTCACCACGTTAGTCAATGCTTCAACTGCAGCAGGCTCTACTACTTTCAATGGTTTTGTACGTGCAGCCATAATGCCGCGCATATTAGGAATGCGTTGTTCGGCAACACCTTTTTCGCAACTCACAATAACAGGAAGTGCAACTTCACAAACTTCATCGCCGCCCTCTATTTCGCGATTGACAACTGCAGTTGTACCATTTAATTCAAACTTAGTTGCAAGCGAAACATAAGGCAGATCAAGCATTCCCGCGAGCAAACCACCAATAGCAGAACTGTTGTAGTCAATTGTTTCCTTACCTGTGAAAATGAGATCGTATGCGCCTTGTTTAGCAACTTCCGCAATTTGTGCAGCAATGTAATATGTATCGCTGTTTGTTGTGTTTACGCGAATCGCTTCATCACCACCAAGCGCCAGAGCTTTGCGAATGACAGGATCATAATCTGCGCCGCCAACCGAAATGATGTGCAAAACAATTGATGCATCTTTTTCTTTCAATTCAATAGCACGAACAAGTGCATACCATTCATCATAAGGATTGATGATCCATTGAACGCCGTTCTCTTCAAATTTTGTGTTGCCATCTTTGAACGCGATTTTGGAAGTGGTGTCTGGTGTTTTGCTTATGCAAACCAATATCTTCATTGCAATTAATTTAGAAGTAGCTGAACAGATAGTTGTTTATGCAACTAATTGCAAATATAGCAGCAAAATTTTGCAGGCAAAATTTTAAATTGAATTTTTATTACAGGCGGAATCTCTCACGTTTGTCGTTTCACGTTTCACGAATGTTGATTAAAGTTCAGAACGTACAAGGGAGTGACACAACGGAAGATGATTAGCATTACTTCTGCCGGTTACAAAAAAATCAAACACACATTTAAGATTACTTTTTCACTTATCAGAAAAAGATTGTTGTGTTACCTTAAATTTGCGTCTTTAAAAACAACCAACGATACAAGATGAATTTTAATTTATCTCAGATACCTGAACGAAATCTTAAACCCAGGACTTATGGTATTACGATGGTGATGGATAAGGGGCTTAGCATAAATGAAGTTCATAATTTCATGAGTATTGCGCATCCTCATGTTGATATTGTAAAGCTTGGTTTTGGAACTTCGTTTGTTACGCCCAATCTCCGCGAAAAGATCGAAGCATACCGCTCTTACGAAGTGCCGGTTTATTTTGGCGGCACTTTGTTTGAAGCGTTTCTTGTTCGTAACCAGTTTAATGATTATATCGCGATTTGCAAAGATTATGGCATTAGTTACATGGAAGTGAGTGATGGTTCGATCGATATTCCTCATGCAGAAAAATGCGGCTACATCGAAAAGCTTACAAAGTATGGAACGATATTAAGTGAAGTGGGAAGTAAAGATGCGGCACACATTATTCCTCCATATAAATGGATAGAATTGATGCGTGCAGAACTTGAAGCAGGTTCATCTTATGTGATAGCCGAAGCGCGTGAATCGGGCAATGTTGGAATTTACCGCGGAACAGGCGAAGTGCGTGAAGGTTTGGTGCAGGAAATTTTAACGCAAATTCCGGGCGAAAGAATTTTGTGGGAGGCACCGCAAAAAGCACAGCAATTATATTTCCTTGAATTGCTTGGTTGTAATGTGAATCTCGGAAACATCGCGCCAACAGAAGTTATTCCGCTTGAAGCAATGCGCATCGGTTTGCGTGGCGATACATTTCATTTATACCTTAACAAAGAAACTGCAAAATGATAAAGGAATATGGATTGATAGGATATCCTTTATCACATTCATTCTCGCAAAAATATTTTACAGAAAAATTTGAGAAGGAAGGAATTGATGCAGTGTTTCACGCATTTTCAATTCCTTCAATTGATAACTTGCATGAAGTGCTGAATGCACATCCGTTGCTGCAGGGATTTGCTATAACAATTCCGTATAAACGTGCGGTGATAAAATTTCTTGACAATGCTTCAAACGCAGTGCAGAAAATGAATGCATGTAATTGTGTGAAGATAAGAGAAGGTAAATTGTACGGCTATAACACCGATGTTATTGGCTTTGAAAAATCGTTTGTAAAACATTTGAAACCTTATCACACAAATGCATTGATACTTGGTACGGGTGGCGCTTCTTCTGCTGTAGAGTTTGTTTTAGAAAAATTAAAAATCAATTATCATTTTGTTTCGAGGAAAAAAGATGAAGCAAAAGATATTTTTGGTTATGATGATCTGAACGAAGAATTGATCACAAAATATAAAGTGATCATTAACTGTACTCCGGTTGGCACCTACCCGAAAGTTGATGAAATACCTGCAATTCCTTATCGTTTACTAACTCCTCAACATTATTTGTTTGATCTTGTTTACAATCCTCCGAAAACAAAATTTCTTTCTCTTGGTGAACAATATGGAACAGCAATTGAGAATGGCCACGAAATGTTGGTCTTACAGGCGGAAGAGAATTGGAATATCTGGAATGATATCTGATTTTAGATTTCAGATTTTAGATTTCGGATTTATCTTCTCACGTTTGTCGTTTCACATCTCACGAATTTTTCCGGACAGTTTTTCTTTCGCTCCCTCAGGCATTGTTACGAGCTTTCTCTTTTCATAATCATAACACAACATTCCCGTTTTTGCTTTTGCAGCGAGAATAGTTTGTTCATTTGTTACTACTTCCATTTTATAAAAAAGATCAAACCCATATTTATCAAATCCTGATGCAGCAACAGAAATTTTTACTGCATCTGCATAATTCAATTCTCTTTTATATTCGATGGCAGCATCGGTCTGAATTAATTCAGCACCTTCAAACGATAATTCTTTATAACCATGACTCATTAAAAACTGCTGTCGTGCTTCGTGGATAAGTGAAAGAAATTTATCGTTGCCAACATGGCCGCCATAATTTAAATCAGTAATGCGAATAGTGATGACAGTTGAGAATGCAAATGTATCTGGCAAATGTATTTTTACTCTTTCCATGAATGCTGATGTTTCAAAAATGCAACAAGCTTATCAGTTGCAATTCTTCTGTGACTGTATGTATTTTTTTCCTGCAATTCCATTTCGGCAAAAGTTTTTTCGCTGCCAACAGGAACAAAAACGGGATCGTAACCAAAGCCATATTCGCCTTTTGGAGTATCTATTATTTTTCCCTCACTCACGCCTTCAAACAAATATTCTTTATTGTGCCAGTTCAAAGAAATAACTGTTCGGAATCTTGCCCCGCGATATTCTTTTCCCTTCATATTCGAAAGTAGTTTCGCGATGTTGGCTGCAAAGTTTTTTTCTTCTCCTGAATAACGTGCACTTTTTACACCAGGCTCTCCATTCAATGCATCAACTTCCAAACCTGTGTCTTCACTAAAACAATTTTGCTTTGTAAGTTCATGAATCGTTTTTGATTTTTGAGAAGCATTTGCTTCAAGCGTTAAAAAAGGTTCGGGAATATCAATGTCAATCCCAGCTTCTTTCAAACTGATGATCATAAACTCATCGCCAAGAATGCTTCTTATCTCATCCACTTTGTGTTGGTTATTTGTGGCGAAGATGAGTGTTGACTTTATCGTCATTGAGATATTTTTTGAGGCCAGCTAAGATACATATTTCAGCTTCTGTTGCGTCGCATTACGTTCATCACCTGAATAGGAATTGAGCTGATTAAAAGTTTACATAAAATGTCTACGAAAAAATCAAAGGTTGAACATGAAAAATTCTTCAAAAATTATCCGATGTATTTACTCTGTTGAAGTGCAATAAAAATTTGTACTTTCCACGCGTAAAAAATTTTTGCTATCAATACAAAACCTTCCATACTTGATTCGCCTATTGAATATTTAAAAGGCGTTGGTCCTGTTCGCGGAGATATGCTGAAAAAAGAACTTGGCATATTTACTTTCCGCGACCTGCTTGAACATTTTCCGCTCCGCCACATTGATAAAACTGTTGTAAACAAAATAAGTGACATCAATGCAACAACCGATTTTATTCAGGTTGCCGGAACGATCACTAACATTGAAGTAATTGGTTCAAGAAATGCAAAACGAATGATTGCTGAGTTAAAAGATAAAACAGGTTATCTTGAACTGGTATGGTTTCAGGGAATTAACTGGGTGCAAAAAATTTTACAGGAAGGAAAAGATTATCTCGTCTATGGAAAAGTAAGTTTTTATAACAGCAGGTATCAAATAAGTCATCCTGAGATTGAATTGTTAAGTGAGGCAACCGCCGAAGGTAAAATTTTTTTAGAGCCTGTTTATCCAACAACAGAAAAATTAAAAGCAAAATCATTAAACGGAAGACAGCTTGGAAAGCTAACCGCAGCACTGCTTCCGCAGATTTCAGAAAAAGATATTCCTGAAAATATTCCTTCAACCATTCTTCAAAAATTAAATCTCATCAATCGTTTCCAGGGATATTGCGACATTCATTTTCCAAAATCTCTTCAGAATTATGAAGCAGCTTTGAATCGATTAAAATTTGAAGAATTTTTTCTCGCGCAGATTCGATTACAGTTAACAAAACTAAAACGGCACCGCAGCAGCAAAGGTGTGAAGTTTGAAAAAGTGGGAGAGCTTTTCAATAATTTTTACACCAACTATTTGCCGTTTGAATTAACAGGTGCGCAAAAAAGAGTGTTGAGAGAAATAAGAACAGATACGGCGCAAGGACATCAAATGAATCGTTTGCTGCAAGGCGATGTTGGAAGCGGAAAAACAATTGTTGCATTGTTGTGCATGTTGCTTGCCGCAGACAACGGTTATCAAAGTTGTATGATGGCGCCCACTGAAATTCTTGCAAGGCAACATTTTGAAAGTTTGCAGCATCTTTTGAAAGACATGCACGTGAGTATTCGTTTACTCACGGGCAGCACGCGTTCTGCGGAACGAAAAAAAATTTTCGAAGGTCTTTTAAATGGTTCAATTCAAATTTTGGTGGGAACGCATGCCGTGATCGAGGAAACTGTTCAATTCAAAAATCTTGGCTTTGCAATTGTTGATGAACAACATCGTTTTGGGGTTGCACAAAGAGCACAGTTGTGGAAGAAAGCAGAAGTTCCGCCGCATGTACTGGTAATGACGGCAACCCCCATTCCGCGTACTTTGGCAATGACTGCTTATGGTGATCTGGATTACAGCATCATGGATGAATTACCGCCCGGCAGACATCCGGTAACAACGGTTCATCGTTATGAAACAAAGAGAGCAAGCGTAATGGATTTTATAAGAACGGAAATTGATAAAGGAAGACAGGCATATATTATTTATCCGTTGATCGAAGAAAGTGAAAAGTTGAGTTACGAAGATCTTATGCAAGGCTATGAACAGGTAAAAAGTTTTTTTCCTGAACCAAAGTACAGCATCAGTGTTGTGCATGGCCGTATGCCGTCGCAACAAAAAGAAGTGAATATGCAACGGTTTGTAAAAAATGATACACAAATCATGGTGAGCACAACGGTGATAGAAGTTGGCGTAAATGTTCCGAATGCAACGGTTATGCTGATTGAAAGCGCAGAAAAATTTGGTCTTTCGCAATTGCATCAGTTGCGTGGCCGCGTTGGCCGTGGCGCCGAAAAAAGTTACTGCATACTTTTAACCGGTAGTAAAGTAAGTAATGAAGCTTTTGAACGTATAAAAACAATGTGTGCCACAAACGATGGCTTTGCGATTGCAGAAAAAGATTTGGAATTGCGTGGTCCCGGTGACATTGAAGGCACGCGGCAAAGCGGCGTGCTAAACTTTAAATTGGCAAGTATAATCAATGACAAACCGTTGCTCGACCTCGCAAAGTATTATGCAGAACAGGTTTTAGCAAATGACGAAGAACTTTCAAAAGAAGAAAACCTCCCTTTAAAAAACTTCCTGTTATCGCAAAAAGGAAAAACAGCGTGGAGCAAAATTTCGTAGGCAACATTTGAACGCTGTGCTGCGTTAATATTATTTATAATTAAATTTTTTTGTAGTCAGCAGTTGTAATACTATGAAACTTCCGTTGCGTCGCACACTTGTACTTTTGGAGTAGTTTCAGCAATTTAAGAGTTTACGAGTTCCAAAGTAAAAGACAACTCGTAAACAATGAAACTCATAAACTTTTGAAAGTTGTTGCTTAAAGTTCCGATCGTTGACGTGAGTGACACAACCGGCGATGAGCAGAGCTTCAACAGTTGGTTACAAAAAAATAAACTAAATATCCGGTGTAACAGTTAAATATCCGGTTAACACAGAAATACTTATTGAGAAATAACTTTTTTCGTAACTTTTTAAAAAATATAGCTTGAGCCCTTTAGTAAGATTTTGTACAATCATTTTTTTATCGCTTGCTTTTAAAACATCATTTTGTCAAAGCCTTGAATATATTGAAAACAAAGGCCAGTGGGATAGTAAGGTGAAATATCAAAGCAACATGGGTGGCAGTGTTTTTTATCTACAGCAGCAAGGTTATAAAGTTTTATTGTACAACAAGGATGATCTTGCGCAAATTGCGTATGCTTATTCCGGACACAATCATGTTAATACGAATAATGGTGGACAAATTTCTTCGCAACGTGTTGACAATGCAACAACCACTGAAAAAAATGTACATCCTTCAAAACAAGTTGTGTTGCATTCGCATGTTTATGAAATGAATTTTTTAGGTTCATCGCCTAATGCAACTATCGCTCCAGATAAGCCGCTGAATACTTATAACAATTATTATTTTGGAAGCGATCCGCATAAATGGGTTCATGGAGCAAAAGTTTACCAGGCTATAGTTTATCAAAATATTTATCCCGGTGTGGATGCGAGATTTTATACAGGCAATGCAACAATAAAGTATGATCTCATTATTCATCCGGGCGCTGATGTGAGTAAAATCGCTTTGCAGTTTAATGGGGTTGACGGACTTTCTGTAAAGAATGGAAACTTGATCATAAAAACTTCTGTGGGTGATGTATCAGAACTTCGTCCATACTGTTATCAATTAGATGAAAAAGGAAGAAGTGATGTTGATGCAAAATATGTTGTAGATGGAAATACTGTGCGATTTAAAATTGGAAACTATTCAAAGAACGCAACACTTATAATTGATCCCACCCTCATCTTTGCCAGCTTTACAGGAAGTGCTTCTGATAACTGGGGCTACACAGCAACAGATGATGGCAGCGGAAATTTTTATGCGGGAGGTATTGTGTTTGGAGGCAATCCCGGTTATCCTGTTAGTCCCGGTGCTTTTCAAACAAACTATGGTGGGGGAGCAAATGAGGGACAATTAAGCGGATATGATGTTTCAATCATCAAACTCAGTTCAAATGGTTCAAGCCGTTTGTATGCAACTTATCTCGGTGGCAGTGGTAATGAACAACCGCATAGTCTTATTGTAGATAACCAGGGAAATCTTGTTATAGCAGGACGCACAAGCTCATTAGATTTTCCTTCTACTGGATCAATATTTGGATCAGGCGGGGGGTGGGATATTTTTATTTCAAAATTGAGTGAAGATGGATCTGCATTACTTGCCTCAAGAAGAATCGGAGGATCAAGAGATGATGGTGTTAATATCCGTTCAAAAGAAATTCCGGGAGCATCAAGTATTTCCCGTAATTATGGAGATGATGCAAGGAGCGAAGTGATCGTGGATAAGAGTAATAATATTTACCTGGCTTCCTGTACTCAGTCTACAGATTTTCCTGCCTCTGCCAATGCGTTTCAAAAATCATTTGGTGGTGGAATGCAAGATGGTGTTTTCATAAAAGCGGCGCCAGACCTTAATAATATATTCGCCTCATATCTTGGCGGCAGTGGCGATGATGCTGCATTTTCTCTTACACTTAATCCTTCCAATAATAATGTTTATGTTGGAGGAGCTACAACGAGTAAAGATTTGAAAGGTACCGGAGGTAATAGCGGACCGGTTTTATTCAGCAATTTCCAGGGTGGCTTGTGTGATGGATTTGTTTCTATAGTTGCAAATGGAGCAGCGCCTTCACAAATTAAAACATGTTATGTAGGTACTTCCGGAAATGATATGTTATATGGAATTCAGTTTGATAAGTTTGGCTTTCCATATATCACCGGTACAACTACAACCGCATTTCCCATCGTTAATGCAGCATTTAATAGTCAGGCAAGCGGAAAACAATATATTACGAAAATGCAACCGAATTTAAGTGGCATAGTTTACTCAACCAATTTTGGTAAAGGTTCCGGTGTGCCTGATATTTCGATCACTGCATTTCTTGTTGACCGTTGCGAGAACGTTTATGTAGCAGGATGGGGTGGTGGTCTTGATGTATCTCTCAGCTATCCTAATGCAACAACAAGCGGATTAAGCGTTACTCCGGACGCGATCAAAAAAACTACCGACAATAATGACTTTTATTTTTTTGTGCTTGAAAAAAATGCGGCGAGTCAGTTATACGGAAGTTTCTTTGGGAATGCAGACAGTCAGCCCGATGTAGGTGATCACGTTGATGGTGGCACAAGTCGTTTTGACAGAGAAGGAGTGATATATGAAGCGATGTGTGCAAACTGTGGTAAGATCGGATTCTTTCCTACAACGCCTGGTGTGTGGGCGCCAAATAACGGAGCACAAGTTCCTGCTTATTGTAACGAAGCTGCTGTAAAAATTGCGTTTGAATTAGCGGGTGTTGGTTCAGGATTACGATCATCTATTAATGGTGTGATACGTGATACTTCTGGTTGCGTACCGCTTACTGTAACATTTACAGACACAATTCATACAGCAACCACTTACATCTGGAGTTTTGGTGATGGCACTCCTGACACGGTTACAAGAACACCCAATTATTCCGTGAATCATACATACGACAGTCTTGGTGTTTTTCGTGTGAGACTCATATCAATTGATTCAATGAGTTGTAACATTGCCGATACGTCATATCTCAACATTAGAGTTAGAGGAGACAAAGCAAAGGTAAGTTTTACTTCTTCAAAACTTGCACCTTGTGATTCTCTGAAATACCAGTTTAATAACACTTCAGTTCCTCCCGCCGGTAAGCCTTTTACGCCGCAAAGTTTTCAATGGGATTTTGGTGACGGTACAACTATTACTACCAGCCAGTCTCCACTTATTCATAGTTATCCTGCCTCGGGCACATACAATGTGGCACTGCGTTTAATTGATACTTCATACTGTAACTATCCTGATTCCGCAACCTTACAATTGCGCATCGCAGCAAATGTAAAGGCGCAGTTTGAAACTCCGCCTGTTGGTTGTGTACCATATACTGCTGTATTTACAAATACTTCACTTGCCGGTCAACAATTCTTCTGGGATTTTGGTGACGGTGGAACATCTACAGAAGAAAGTCCCACTCATTTGTATAATACAGCGGGAACTTACGTTGTAAGATTAAGAGTGGTTGATCCTTCAACATGTAACGTTACTGACAGCACACAACAAACTATCACTGTGTTTGATAATCCAACGGCGGCGTTCACTTATGAACCAACAACGGCAAAAGAAAATACACCGTACGTATTTAAAAACAATTCTACTGGCGCCGTGTTATACAAATGGAAGTTCGGTGACGGTGATTCTCTTGTCACGGAAAATATAGACGCTACGGTTTCTCATATTTACAATGCAAGTGGAACATATACTGTATGTCTTTATGCTACTAACAGTGCAGGTTGTACAGATTCCACCTGTCAGCAAGTGCAGGCAATTATAGTGCCTTTGGTAGATGTTCCAAACGCATTTACACCAAACGGAGATGGAGTGAACGATAATGTTTCAGTAAAAGGATTTGGTATAGAAAAAATGGATTGGCGTATTTATAACAGGTGGGGTCAACTGGTGTTTCAAACCGGCAATACAACCCAGGGATGGGACGGAAAATATAACGGAGTTTTACAACCGCAGGAGGTGTACGTATATGTTTTAAATGTAACTTATACTGATGGTAAAAGTTACCGTAAAAAAGGCGATATAACTTTATTAAGATAGAAGAAGCTATATGAAGATGGTTCATATTTATGTGAAGATTTTTTTTGTAATTGCCCTCTGCATTTTAAAATATTTTTCTAATGCACAAGACCTCCATTTTTCACAATATTTCAATTCACCATTACTCATCAATCCTGCAAATACAGGTTTCGCACCGGATGTTGACTGGCGTGCGGGAATCAACTATCGCAATCAATGGGCAAGTATAACTCCAAACCCATACAAAACAATGAGTGCATGGGGCGACTTGCAATTATTTAATAATCGTTTTGAAACCGGGTGGGTTGGTGTGGGGGCATCGTTATTGAAAGATGTTGCAGGGAGCGGCGGACTTAGCGCTACACGCGGCTCTGCTTCTGTTGCATATCATCAGCTTGTAGGTTTAAAAAGTCTTGTAAGCGCCGGATTAAATTTTGGTTTTGTCAACAAAAGAATTGATTTAAACAAACTCACTTTCAACAATCAATGGAACGGAAAATTTTTTGATGTAACAATTCCCAGTGGCGAAACTTTTGCTTATAATTCTGTTACTTATCTTGATGTTGGTTTTGGTCTAAATTATGCACTCTTCCCTTCAGACGTTGCGTATGTAAATATTGGTTTTGGCGCAATGCATTTAAACAGACCACGTGAATCTTTTTTTTCAAATACCATCAATGACACACGTTTAAATCCGCGCTTAACACTTTTTCTCAATGGAAGTTTTAAAGTAAATAGCCAATGGATAGTAAACCCGAATGTTTACATAAGTAAAATGGGAACAGCTTATGAAACTGTAGCGGGGCTAAATGCTCATTACAATTTAAGCGGTGATGGTAACTCACAACTTATAGCAGGTTTGTATCTGCGATTGAAAGATGCATTTATTCCAATGATTGGTTATCAGTGGAACGATCTTGCAATTACTGTTAATTATGATGCCACAAGTTCAACGCTTGGAACATATAATCAAACACAAGGGGCTTATGAATTATCTATTGTAAAAACAGGTTTATTCAGCAATAATGGCGGCAAAGATGTTAAATGTCCAACTGTGAGTTTTTAAAAAAAATCCCGCATGAGGCGGGATTTTTTTTAAAAAGAAATTGATATATGTTGAGTAATAATTTTTATGTGCCGGACTTTTGTATTTCATGTCATCACCTGTTGCATCGCACTCTTCAACTAATGATCATTAAGTAGCAACGATAAACACCTTGCAACCTGTAACTTGAAACCTGCAACTTACAACTACAGAAACTCTGCTCCATTTTTTCCTTCACCGTTCATTTCGATACGCCATCCATCTTTCTTGTAGTATTTTTTATACTTATCTGAAATTTCTTTTGGTTGTTTTTTTCCGTTGATATAAAGCTGACCGCCATTTTTCCATTCAATTGAATAACCTTTTTTCTTATCAATCAAGCCATCTTTCTGTAATTGATCAGTGAAGTCTTTTATATCCTGCAAATTTTTTTTTGCCTTTTCGATACTTTCTTTAGCGTCTTTCATTGCATTCTCAATTTGCTTTTTAAATTCTTCGCTGTTGAATTTATTTTGCAATTCCTGCATTTGAAGTTTCATCTTATCCATATCAATATTTTTGATCTGCTCCTGTGCATCTTTTACCGATTTATCAACTTCAAGTTTTATTTTATCAAGGTCAACATTCTTCAGGTTCTCTTGTACTTCGTTGTTTATTTTTTCCATATCTACATTTGCTAAAGCCTCTTGAACCTGTTTTGAAATTTTCAAATCAATATCTTTCATGTGCAGGTCAAGCTTTTGCATCTGCAGATCAAGTTGTTTCATTGCTTCTTCCAGTTCTTTCATTCTAAATTCATCTTTATCATTATCACGTTGTTTGGGTTCGGTAGTATCTCTTCGTGTGTTGTTGATGGTATTATCTTTTGACTTTTTGTTGTCGGTTTGCCAGGACGCAGCAATAATAACAATAAGACCAAGCAAACCAGCCACCACAAGGTGTTTGTTGCTCTTGAATGCATTTTTCATTGTTTTAGTTTTTGATTAGATGTTGATTTACGAATATGTTCGTACAAATCTACGATTATATTCGTATAATGCACAGGGATATTCATGATTTTGAAAAATTTAACAAATAAAGCCTTGAGAAATGAGTCTTGCCCTTAGAAATTATTTGAGTTTTTTTAGCAAGCGATGTATGCAAAGTGTTGAGCAATGAACAAGGCGATGAAGTGAGTCTATATGTAAAAGGTTTCGGTGCAGCAGCAGTCCATGATTAATCAGGCTGCAA
>Ga0207706_10004797_pt1 | contig 12664 bp, 11 predicted proteins | sample KBSC53metaG_FD_184318 | JGI IMG/M metagenome (GOLD analysis project Ga0207706, IMG submission 184318) | Corn rhizosphere microbial communities from Kellogg Biological Station, Michigan, USA - KBS C5-3 metaG (SPAdes) (version 2) | ecosystem: Host-associated > Plants > Roots > Rhizosphere > Soil ... | reverse complement strand
GGAAGTCAATTGCGTGAGAGGTGAGACGGAAGACAGAGCCAAGAGCACCGATGGGCGAGGCTCTTCCTCTTTCTCTCACGTCTCACGTCTCACGTCTCACGTCTCTCGTCTCACGTCTCTCGTTTCACGCCTCCCGCAACACCGCAACCGCCACAGCCGGCTCGCCGGCGGGCAGCGGCAAGGTCGCGCTCAATACCGTGCCGCGCCCGCGCGTCGAATCGATGCGCAGCTCGGCGCCGATCGTCGCGAGGCGTTCGCGCATGCCGCTCAGCCCGTTGCCGGGAACGATCGCGCCGCCGCGGCCGTTGTCCGTGACGGTCAATGCAAGAATGCGATCGTTGACGCAGACCTTGACATGCACTTGGCTTGCCTGCGCGTGGCGCTGTACGTTCGTCACCGCTTCGCGGACGGCCATGGCGAGCGCCGTTTCGATCTCGACCGGCAGCGCTGTGTCCGCAATGTCGTAGTCGAGCCGGACGCCATTCGATTCGAGCAACAGCTTCGCCGACGCCAGCTCGGCAGCGAATCCGGCCGCGCGAATGCCGGTCACCGCGCGTCGCACCTGTGCCAGCGCATCGCGCGCGACACGCTCGACGTCGCCGATCTCGCGCTTGGCCGCGGCCGCGTCGCGATCGAACAGCTTGTGCGCCAGCTCCGACTTCAGCGTGATCAATGACAACGTGTGGCCGAGCAGATCGTGCAGATCGCGGCCGATTCGTTCGCGCTCGGCCAGCGCGGCCAGGCGGCGAACCTCGTCGTGACTGAGCTTGAGTTCCGCGTTGCGCTGCTGATTGCGCCGGTAGACCATGTTCATGCAGGCGACGACCGGACCGATCACGGTCACGACCCCTGTCAGCACGGCTACCAGCGCGACGAGCTTCACCATGGCGGGCCGACCGTAGAGCACCGGCCACGGCGAAGGCATGACCGGCCGCTCGATACCCGGGATTTTCAATCGCTACGCCGTCGCCCGGCGCTACCAGCAACTGTGCACAAAGGCTTATGCCCTGCTGTGCGCCACTGGTGATCACAATTTGCTCAGCCGTGCACTGCATGCCCCGTGAGCTGCGCAAATAGGCCGCGATCATCCCGCGCAACCGCGCATCGCCCGCCGGATCGCCATAACACAACTGCTGCAAATCCGGCTTGCGCCAGAAAGCCGCGTTCAGCTTGGCCCAGACGTCAAACGGGAACAGATCGAAGGCTGGAACGCCGACCCGAAAAGCACGCGGCGGACCACTGGGTGGCAGGGCCAGATGATTGTTTTCAACCCGCTGAATTGCGTCGCTGTGGATAACTTTACTGGATGGAACCACAGGTAAATCCAGCCAATTTGTGGATAAGGCTGTGGGTAAGCTTGTTGAAAACCCTGTGGATACTTTTGTGGATAGTTTTTTTGTGGGCAATGCGCTTTGCGGCAATTGCGCCACATACGTGCCGTCCCCGACGCGGCCCTCGATGAAGCCTTCGGCGTACAACTGATCGTAGGCGCGCACCACGCTGTTGCGGGAAATCGCCAATGCCGCCGCCAGATCACGGCTGGCCGGCAGCCGCGTGCCACTGGCCAGACGCCCGTCCAGCACCCGCAGGCGCAGCGCCTGATAGAGCTGGCGGCTCAAACCCTGACGGCGGTCGAGCTCGATACCGGCCGGATTAAACGGCATGGACAGCGTGGGCGATTCGGGCATGACAATGGACCTATGAAATTGGTCATCAATGGCTCTTACAACAGACCAATAGCCTGCCTAGGATGCAGGCATTCGCCAAGGAAAATCTATCCATGTACACGCCCCGCGCCTTTGCCATCGACGAACTGTCGCAACTGCACGAACTGATCCTCGCCACTCGCCTCGCGATTCTGGTGAGCCACGGTGAAAACGGCCTGCAAGCCAGCCACGTGCCAGTGCTGCTGCACCGCGAACAGGGTCCGAACGGCACGCTGTACGGGCACCTGGCCAAAGCCAATCCGCAATGGAAAGACCTGCGCGACGGCGCTGAAGCGATGCTGATTTTTGCCGGCCCCGACGCCTACGTCAGCCCGGGGTTTTACCCGAGCAAGGCCGAGCACGGCAAAGTCGTGCCGACCTGGAACTACGTCGCCGTGCACGCCTACGGCCACGCCGAAACCTTCAGCGACGGCGGGCGCCTGCTCGACATCGTCAGCACGCTGACTGATCGCCATGAAGCCGGTCGCGCACAACCGTGGAAGGTCGACGATGCGCCGGCCGACTACATCGACGGCATGCTCAAGGCCATCGTCGGTTTCGCCATTCCCATCGACCGCCTCGAAGGCAAGCGCAAGCTCAGCCAGAACCGCAGCGCCGAAGACATTGCCGGCGTGCGCGAAGGCCTGGCTGCCAGCCCCGACATCGCCGACCGAACCCTCGCCCACTTGATGCGTTAAGGAAATCAGCATGAGTCAGATCCAGATCCGCCCGGTGACCGCCGGTGATCACGCCGCCTGGTTGCCGCTGTGGCAGGCCTACCTGCGCTTCTACAATACCGAGTTGCCTGACGCCGTCACGCAGAGCACCTGGCAGCGTTTCCTCGACCCGAGCGAACCAACCCACGCCGCCCTCGCCTGGGCTGACGGCAAAGCAGTGGGCATGGTGCATTTCATTTATCACCGCTCCAATTGGAGCATCGAAAACTCCTGCTACTTGCAGGATCTGTTGGTGGCACCGGAGACTCGTGGCACCGGCGTCGGTCGCTTGCTGATCGAACACGTCTACGCCACTGCCAAGGCCGACGGTTGCTGCAAAGTGCATTGGCTGACCCACGAAACCAATGCCACCGCGATTCAGCTCTACGAGCGCATCGCCGAGCGCCCGGGATTCATCCAGTTTCGCAAAGCCATTTAAGGAGCCGCGTACATGACCACTGCACTTGCCGACTGGAAAGGCGTCCCCGCCCCCACCGCCACCTTGCTCGAAGGCCGGTTCATCCGCCTGGAACGCCTCGACCCGGCGCGCCACGGCGACGAGTTGTTCAACGCGCTCGAAGGCCCCGGCGCCGACCCGAAGCTGTGGGATTACTTGCCCTATGGGCCGTTCCCGCAACGCAGCGTTTTCAATGACTGGCTGAACAACCATGCGGCCAGCAGCGATCCGTATTTCTTCAGCGTGATCGACCGCGTCACGGGCCAGGTGCAAGGCATTCTGAGCCTGATGTCGATCGTCCCGGCGCAGGGGCGCATCGAGATCGGCCACGTCACCTTCGGTGCGCCAATGCAACGTTCACCGAAGAGTACCGAAGCGGTTTACCTGTTGGCCAAATACGCCTTCGAACAGGGCTATCGTCGCCTGGAATGGAAGTGCAACAACGGCAACGCCCGCTCCAAATACGCCGCCGAACGTCTGGGTTTCAGCTTCGAAGGCGTGTTCCGCCAGCACATGGTGGTCAAGGGCCAGAACCGCGATACCGCGTGGTATTCGATTGTGGATTCGGAGTGGCCGGCGATTGCGGCAGGGTTCGAGCAGTGGTTGAGCGATGCCAACCAGACGCCGACCGGGCAGGTGAAAGGTTTGGTCGAGTGCCGTTCCTGAGTCTGTAAATGTAAAAGATCGCAGCCTGCGGCAACTCCTACAGGGTGAACGTCAATCCCATGTAGGAGCTGCCGCAGGCTGCGATCTTTTGATCTGTTGTTTACCCCAACTTTTGCGCCAGCACCGCGATGTGTTCCGGGCCGATCCCGCAGCAACCGCCCAGGTGACTGGCACCACGCTGCTGCCAATCCTTCGCCCAGTGCAGATACCCTGGCGGATCCAGATCGTCGCGCAGCGGGTCGAGACCGTCGTTAGCGGTCGCCTCTTTCGGTTGCGGTGGAAACGCATTGGCATACGCGCCGATATGAATCTGCACACCCAGGCGTTCGAAGGTATCGCGCGCCGCATCAATCGCCGCACCGATCACTTCCGGCTGGCTGCAGTTGAACAGCAGCGTCTCGACGCCCAATTCCGCCGCCACCGCCGCTGCTTCGGCCACCGGTTCGCCGGAACGCAGACGCGGCACCTCATCGGTGTCTTCATCCTTCAAAGTAAACGACAGCCAGAACGGTTTGCCGTCCTGCGGCAGACCGGCGCGAATGGAACGCGCCTCGATGATCGAGCTCTGGGTTTCCGCGAGCCACAGGTCGACATGTGGCGCCAGGCCGGTCACCAGTGGCGTCAGCAATTCGTTCACCCGCGCCGCTTCGAACAGATCCGGGCGATAGGAGCCGAACAGCGGCGGCAACGAACCGGCCACTCGCACCGCTTTGCCCGAGGCCTGCACCGCACGCTGCGCCAGCTCTCCGGCCAACGCCGCCAGTGCCTGACCTTCAGCGGCAAACCGCGCCTCGCCGATGTGAAACGGCACGACCGCATAGCTGTTGCTGGTGATCACATTGGCGCCGCTGGCGATGTAGGCGGCGTGCACCGCTTCGACCGCTTGCGGTGCTTCGATCAGGGCCAGCGCCGACCACTCGGGCTGCCGAAACGGCGCCCCGGCGCGTTGCAACTCACGGCCCATGCCGCCATCGAGAATTACCGTGCTTGCTGTGCCCATATGCTTTTCGCTCATATGCTTATGAAAATTACTCACTACCAGAGTGGTTCTTATAACTATTTAATACGCACCATTCGGTTAATAACAACCCCTTTTTTTCAGGTGTCGACTGTGAAACTTCAACCGCTACTGGCCCTGGGCCTGACGATTCTGGCCGCGTCCACTCAAGCCTTCGGCGGCGCCACACTCGATCGCGTTGAACAGAAAAAACAACTGGTCGGCGTGCTGATGGAAAGCTACCCACCCTTTTCGTTTCTCAATGAGCAGAATCAGCTCGACGGCTTCGACGTGGACGTCGCCAAAGCCGTTGCGGACAAGCTGGGGGTCAAGCTGCGCCTCGAAACACCATCCTGGGACGTGATCGCTGCCGGCCGCTGGAGCGGGCGCTATGACATCTGCATCTGCTCCATGACCCCGAGCAAGGCGCGCGCCGAAGTGTTCGATTTCCCGGTCGAGTACTACGCCTCGCCCGCCGTGATCGTGGTCAACGCCAAGGACGATCGCATCCACGGCGCCAAAGACTTGAGCGGCAAGAAAGTCGGCCTGACCAGCGCCTCCAGCTACGAAAGCTATCTGAACAAGAATCTGGTCATCGAAGGCGCAGAAGACACGCGCCTGGAGTACCCGTTCGAGGATGTGCAGATCGCCCCGTACGATACCGACAACGTCGCCTTCCAGGACCTGGGCCTGGGCGCCGGTGTGCGCCTGGACGCCATCCTCACCAATCTGGTGACCGCGCAGCCGCGCCTGAATCAGGACCAGCGCTTCAAACTGGCCGGCGCGCCGCTGTACTCGGAGCCGAACTCGGTGGCCATCGAAAAGGGTGATGCCGAGTGGGACGCCAAAGTGCGCGAGGTGTTTGCGCAACTCAAGCAGGACGGCACGCTGAGCAAGCTGTCGCAGAAATGGATCGGCGCCGATATCAGCCAATGACTGCCTTCCCGACACCTCCACAGCCGCCGCAACCGGTGGCTGAATCGCGCCTGCAACGGCTGCTCGGTTTCCGCACGCGCCTGTACCTGACCTGGGCGGTGATGTTCAGCCTGTTTGCCGGTTTTTTCCTCAGCTTCGACCTGAAGCTCTCGATCATCCTCGACAAGCTGCCGAATCTGCTCGGCGTGCACCTGGCGCCCAACGGCTTTCTGCAGGGCGCGGCACTGACCCTGTTTCTCTGCGCCTGCGCGATCGTCGCCTCGTCCTTGCTGGGCTTCGTCACCGCTCTGGCGCGCCTGTCGAAAAGCGCCGTGGCATTCGGGATCGCCAGTTTCTACACCTCGTTCTTTCGCGGCACGCCGCTGCTGATCCAGATCCTGCTGATCTACCTCGGCCTGCCGCAACTGGGTGTGGTGCCCGGCGCGGTGGTGGCGGGGATCATTGCCCTGTCACTTAACTACGGCGCCTACCTCAGCGAAATTTTCCGCGCCGGTATCCTCGGCGTGCCCTATGGCCAGCGCGAAGCTTCGCTGGCGCTGGGCATGCGCGAGAGCGTGATCTTCTGGCGCATCACCCTGCCCCAGGCGATGCGCACGATCATCCCGCCGACCACCAACCAGTTCATCTCGATGCTCAAGGACTCGTCACTGATCTCGGTGATGGGCGTCTGGGAAGTGATGTTTCTGGCGCAGTCTTACGGACGCTCGAGCTACCGCTATATCGAGATGCTGACCACGGCGGCGATCATTTACTGGCTGATGTCGATCTGCCTGGAGCTGATCCAGGCGCGCATGGAGCGGTATTACGGCAAGGCTTATGTGCGGCGTAGCTAGGTTAATCAGCACCTTGCGCCAGCGTCGGTTTTTAATTGATCTCTCGTCGGATCCGCACCACGCCCATTTTCAGTCCAAACGGACGAAACACCGCATTCAACGATTTCAATGTCTGATTGCCCTCGCCATGCTCGATATGCACCAGCGTGCGAACCGATATTTTGCACATCCTGGCAAACTGGGTTTGATGCAGACCGGTCACTTCCACGCGTAGACGACGAACCGCTTCACCGATCTCCAGTGTCCCTTGGGCCAGCGCCTCTTGAATGTTTTCGATGAGCACCGTGCGCTCGGCTACTGTCATGCTCATTTCAGATCCCACTCTTTCAAGCGTTGCTCCAGATTTTTCAGATGGATTCCCGGGTGGTTCATCGTTCTGTCGGGCAAACCACTCGCCGTCAATATGTCGGGGAGCGCCGACAGACGCTGGGCATCTTCACGCAAGCGTTCGAAAGGATCTGATGCGTCGGTCAAACCTGCCAAAGGGTCTTTAGGATCGGTGATATCAGCCAATGCGCGGCACACTCCCCGCCAATCGACCTCTCCCGCCCTCTCCAGATCTTTTGGCCATTTTGTTGTCCGGGTCACACCCTCGTCATCCATGACCATCGGGGCCAAGTCATAGATCGGCGCCAGACGAAACGAACTTTCCTGGCGAATTATCGCGGTGTTACGACCATGGTTATCCGAGTTACCGAGGATCTTGTTGATCAGGTCCCGACGTAAGTAATCCGTCACCAGTGCGGGAATCTGACTGGCCTGTCCTGCTTTTCGCCAGAGCCCGGCGAGCATGCGGATGACATCCATATGGTTCATTGCACTTCCCGGCGCCGTTACTTCAGCCAGTGAATAAATCGACTCGACAGCAAAACGACTGACTTCACCGTTCGTTACTTCTCGATCAAAGCGCTGCATCCACAAGCTCGGCTTACTCGCCTCTTCTAGTGCCAAACCTTCTACCGCGATCGTTTCAATGCCGAGTTTCTGAAGCGCCTTGTAGTAATGGAACTCGCTGCGCAGGATATCTTGATCGACCAGACTTCCTTTGTTTCTGGCAAATTTTATAAACCAATGCTGCCTGACCTCTTCATCGCCCAATACCGCATCGGGGTACAAAAGGCCGGCCTTGTTTTCAGTCAACAATAGCTTCGGTGCTTCACCGCCTGCCCCTGTAGCACCACCAATTGCCGCACCTTGCTCATAGGCATATTCCAGAAAGCGACTGTCGCGGTGAACAACATCCTCACGCTTGAATCCGATGGGCTCACGCTCATCGACAGCCTCGGCCGACTCTTTTATGCGCATATTGCCAATGGGAGCTGGAGTGCTCTGGCCGAGCAGATACAGATCGGCACCGATATGCGCCGGTTTCTCCTGCCCCAGACGCGCAAGCAGAAATCTTTTTGCCGCTCCTGCGGGGGCAATGTCATAGACAAATGCGGGCGTACTGGAGCGTCGCCCTTCCCAATCCAATGGATACAACGCACTGACGGCCTTGGAAAACGGAGAGCCTGTGGCTTCAACATTTTCGACAAGGTATGGCGTCTCGTAGCCGAAACTGCAGCGACTTTCGAACCCCTTTTCAGGATTGTCGAACCTGAGAATCATCGCGTCGTGCCATTTTCCAGCACTGAATATCTGTAATGTCAGGTCGTACATCTCTCAACACCTGCATTTAATTGCATTCAAACAGAGGATTTATTGTTCGCAGATGCAATATAGTGCATTTCGACGGATGATGGGGCGTTGCAATCTGCAACAAAATGCAGATACGACTGAGCTTAAGATCATCTGAACGCAAAATAATGCAGGTCATCCTCCGACTTCATTCTGTAATAACCCCTCGATTTACGGACCGCCCGCTAGTAACAAAAGGCCCTCCATCCATGCCTTTCTCGCCCTGCAGCGGCGAGATTGGAAGCAACCGTCGCAACCACGGGTTGATCGGCACTGGCAAATGAATTTCTGATCATTACAAGCGGCTAATGGCAATTCAATTTGTAGGAAAAGACAACGCGACGGCACGACGTAATCCGCCAATTTTTGTCGAGCCGCTCTTTTCCGAAGATCAAACAGACGCAGCCCGCAGCACCGAGCGATCCGGCTGACATCGGCGCCTGCCGGCTCCAACTTAGAGTTTGGCCTCCTTCCACGAGAGGCTGAACTCGATGCCCGTTCAATTCCACTTTCGACCAAAACACCTGACATTAGCCATTGCTTTGGCCATGGGATGTGCCGATCTGTCCATGGCTCAGGACGCACCGCCTGAAACTCAAGGCATCTCTCCCGCTTACCCTGAAACATTCAAATCAGCGATCAACGCTTTCACCAATCATCCGGAAACCGTCCAACTGAAGGTCAGCAAAGCCTATCCGGCACAGGAGGGTGTGGCGCTGGCGCTCAATGAGCGCAATGACCTTGTCACAGTGCAATCTCGGGGCAGTTTCGCCGGCCTGGTCGACGGTGGCGGGGGCGATAACCTGCTGCAACTCGACGCGAACAGGAAAGGCGTGCTGGGTGAAACCCGTAACTTCAGTGGGCTGGAGGTCAGGCGCGGGAGCTGGACCCGCAGCGGACCGGGTGATTTCAGCCTCGGTGTACTGGTTCATCCGAAGGCTCTGCTGGTCAATGAAGGGCAAATTCTGGGCTCGGCAGTGACCGAGGGCATCTTGATCAACAAAGGGGCGATCAATGGCGGCGCCACTGTCGCGTCTGGCGGCGACCTGACCAACCAGGGCCTGATTGACGGCATGGTGGAGGTTCAGGAAAACGGCCATATAGCCGGGAATGGTGCGGTTAATCATTTGAACGTGTACGGACGCATGACCGTCGACGATGTCTACGGCGCCCCCAAGGTCGCGGGAGATCTGCGCCTGACCCGTTCTGCCGTGCTGGCCTATGCCGTGGATGCCTCCGGTAACAGTCCGACCGTGATCGTCAAGGGAACTGCTCATTTGGGTGACGCCACCCTGAAACTCGTCACCGCCGGCGACTACCCGCAAAGCAGTCAGCACACCGTTCTGGAAGCGGGAAAGATTGAGGGACAGTTCGGCACCATTGAAAACGATCTGGCATACATGACCCCGACGCTGCACTACGAAACACAACGAGTGGGCTTGCTCTATGCCCGTAACGATGTGCCGCTCGAAAACCTTGCGACCACGCAGAATAGTCAGGCGCTCGCGCAAAGCATTGACGAGACACCCTCCACCCCTCAGCAACCTCAGCAACCTCAAGAACCTGCGGTATCTCGCCAACCAAGCACAGCCATGGGCGCGGCCACACCTCAAAATACTGCCGTCACGGCCCTGCTCGGCGCCAGCAAGCCAACGGCCAGCGTGGCTCTCGAACAACTCGCCGCCGGCAGCAACGCCAACCTCGCCAAAGCCACACTGAGCAGCGTCAATCCGCTCAGCGCCAGCATGCTTTCGGCCATGCATCAACTGGACAGCGCCAATGGAGCGCGGAGCTCAGGGAATGCACCACGTCTGGCTGCTTCCGACGAAGGCAATGTACGGGTCTGGCTGCAAGCGCTGGGGCATGGCGGCAAGGTCGACCGGGACGCCGACAGTGTCCTGAAGCATTCCACTCAAGGTCTGATCATGGGGGCCGACTGGCGAATCGACGAGCAATGGCATGTCGGCCTGATGGGCGCAAAAGCGCAAACCCGCTTCGATGCCCGGCAGTTCGACGGTGATCTCGACAGCTGGCACCTCGGCGCCTACGCGCTGCGTCAGGACGGCCCGTTCGCCCTGCGCCTGGGCGCCGCGTACGGCAGTCATGACGGCAGTGGCAAACGTCGCGTTGCCTTCAATGGTTTCAGTGATCGCCTCAAGAGCAGCTATGACGCCAGCACCCAGCAGGTGTTTGCCGAAGTCGGCTACAACCTGGGACGTGGCAACGTCAGCTTCGAACCGTTCGCCAGTGTCGGTTATCAACGCTACCAGCGTGATGGTTACACCGAGAAAGGTGGCAATGCGGCGCTCAAGGTTCAGGGGCAGACCCGGGCGAACCCGAGCAGCACCGTCGGCCTGCGCCTGGCGAAAACCAGTCACCTGGCCAACGGCATGCAGTTCACGCCACGTCTCAGCGCCAGCGTGAAACATACCTACGGCGAGCTCGATAACGAAACGCGCCAGCAACTGGTCAAGGGTGGCAAAAGCTTTGCAGTCGCCGGGGCCGAGATGGATCGCAACAGCTTCACGCTGGACGCCGGTCTGGATCTGACCCTGTCCGCCCGTAACACTCTGGGCGTTGGGCTCACTGGCGAGGCCGGTAGCGACAGCCGCAGTTACGGCGTGATGGGCCAGTGGCGCATGGCGTTCTGACACAAAGCGACGTGTAGCTGCCGCAGGCCCGAGCCTTCGGCAGCTCCTACAGAGAACGGCATATTGCAGGCGAAAAAAAAGGGGAGCACATGCCCCCCCGAGGTTTAAAACGTTGAATCGCGGCAGTTATCTCAGCCTTCGATCTCGATCAGGATTTCGCCAGGATTCACCCGGTCGCCCTTGGCCACATGGATGGCGGTGACCTTGCCGGCAATCGCTGCCTGAACTTCGGTTTCCATCTTCATCGCTTCGGTGATCAGCACCGCCTGACCGGCCTTGACGGTGTCGCCTTCCTTGACCAGCACATCGACGATGTTGCCCGGCATGGTGGTGCTGACGTGGCCCGGTGCCGATGCTTGTTTGCGTTTGCTGCTGCCACCGCCGACAAATTCGTTGAGCGGTTCGAACACCACTTCTTCCGGCATGCCATCGATGGACAGGTAGAAGTGACGCTTGCCTTCGGCCTTCACGCCGACACCGGTGATGTCGACGCGGTAGGTTTCGCCGTGGACGTCGATGACAAACTCGGTCGGTACGCCTTCGCCACCGGCCTTCGCCACACCGCCGGCCTCAGGGATCGGCAACAGCACTTCCGGAACGAGGGTGCCGGCGGCACGCTCTTCGAGGAATTTGCGGCCGATGTCCGGGAACATGGCGAAAGTCAGCACGTCTTCTTCAGACTTGGCCAGTGCGCCAATGTCGGCACGCAGCTTGGTCATCTCCGGCTTGAGCAGATCGGCCGGACGTACGTCGATCACCTCTTCGCTGCCGATGGCCTGACGACGCAGTTTTTCGTTAACCACGCCCGGCGCTTTGCCGTAACCGCCCTGCAGGTACAGCTTCACTTCGTTGGTGATGGTCTTGTAACGCTCGCCGGCCAGCACGTTGAAGAACGCCTGGGTGCCTACGATCTGCGAAGTCGGAGTCACCAGCGGCGGGAAACCGAGGTCTTCACGCACCCGCGGGATTTCCGCCAGCACTTCGGCCATGCGGTTCAGTGCGCCCTGCTCTTTCAGCTGGTTGGCGAGGTTGGAGATCATCCCGCCGGGTACCTGGTTGACTTGCACACGGGTATCGACGGCGGTGAACTCGCTTTCGAACTGGTGGTACTTCTTGCGCACGGCGTAGAAGTACAGACCGATTTCCTGCAGCAGCTCCAGGTTCAGACCGGTGTCGTACTCGGTGCCCTTGAGCGCTGCGACCATCGATTCGGTGCCTGGATGGCTGGTGCCCGAGGCGAAGCTGGAGATCGCGGTATCAATGTGATCGGCACCATTTTCGATGGCTTTCAATTGGCACATCGCCGCCAGACCAGCCGTGTCATGCGAGTGGATGAACACTGGCAGCGACTGCTCGGCTTTCAGTGCGCGGACCAGTTCGCCGGTGGCGTACGGTGTCAGCAGACCGGCCATGTCCTTGATCGCCACCGAGTCGCAACCCATGGCTTCCATCTGCTTGGCTTGCGCCACAAACGCGTCGATGGTGTGCACCGGGCTGGTGGTATAGGCGATGGTGCCCTGAGCGTGTTTGCCGGCAGCCTTCACCGCTTCGATCGCTACGCGCAGGTTACGCACGTCGTTCATTGCGTCGAAGATGCGGAACACGTCGATGCCGTTGACCGCTGCCTTGGCAACGAAAGCTTTGACCACGTCGTCGCTGTAGTGGCGGTAGCCCAGCAGGTTCTGCCCGCGCAGAAGCATTTGCAGACGGGTGTTGGGCAGCGCGGCGCGCAGTTGGCGCAGACGCTCCCACGGGTCTTCTTTCAGAAAGCGCACGCAGGCGTCGAACGTCGCACCGCCCCAGCACTCCAGCGACCAGTAGCCGACCTTATCGAGCTTGTCGCAGATCGGTAGCATGTCTTCAGTGCGCATGCGGGTGGCGAGCAGCGATTGGTGAGCGTCGCGCAGGATGGTGTCGGTTACGAAAATTTTCTTGGACATTGTTGTATTCCTCACAGGCCTGCGTGGGCGGCGATGGCGGCGGCGATGGCCAGGGCCAGCTCTTCGGGTTTGCGCTTGATCGAGT
>Ga0207706_10004795_pt1 | contig 12670 bp, 17 predicted proteins | sample KBSC53metaG_FD_184318 | JGI IMG/M metagenome (GOLD analysis project Ga0207706, IMG submission 184318) | Corn rhizosphere microbial communities from Kellogg Biological Station, Michigan, USA - KBS C5-3 metaG (SPAdes) (version 2) | ecosystem: Host-associated > Plants > Roots > Rhizosphere > Soil ... | reverse complement strand
GTCGCCAGCCGCTTGGATCGAGCTGCAGGCGGCTCTCGGAAGCGCGCTGCATTCCACGCAAAGCCGTTTAGGATCGGCCCGTGGCCCACGAGACGAAGTTCACGCTGACCGAGGACCGGATCCCGACCCATTGGGTGAACCTCCTCCCGGATCTCCCCGGCGAGCCGCTGCCGCCGCTCAACCCGGGCACGATGCAGCCCGCCGGCCCGGACGACCTGACGCCCATCTTCCCGATGGAGATCATCGGCCAGGAGGTCTCGGGCGACCCCGAGGTCGAGATCCCGGAGGCGGTGCGCGACGTCTACCGGCTCTGGCGGCCCACCCCGCTCTACCGGGCATACCGCCTCGAGCGCGAGCTCGATACGCCTGCGCACATCTACTACAAGTACGAGGGCGTCTCGCCCGCCGGCTCGCACAAGCCGAACAGCGCCGTGGCGCAGGCCTACGCGAACAAGGAAGCGGGCGTCGCCCGGCTCTCCACGGAGACCGGTGCCGGCCAGTGGGGATCCGCGCTGGCGCTCGCGTGCAGCCTGTTCGGGCTGGAATGCGTCGTCTACATGGTCGGCGCGAGCTACGACCAGAAGCCCTACCGGCGCGCGATGATGGAGAGCTGGGGCGCCTCGGTGATCCGCTCGCCGAGCGACACGACCGAGGCCGGCAGGAGCCAGGCCTCGCACCCGACGGGCTCACTCGGGATTGCGATCTCGGAGGCGGTGGAGGTGGCGGCCGGCGACGAGGGCACGAACTACGCGCTCGGCTCGGTGCTCAACCACGTCTGCCTTCACCAGACCGTGATCGGCCAGGAGGCGATGGCGCAGATGGAGATGGCCGGCGAGGAGCCCGACGTGGTGGTCGGGTGCGTCGGCGGCGGCTCCAACTTTGCCGGGCTCAGCTTCCCGTTCATGCGCCGCGTCCTCCGCGGGGATGCGAAAACGCGCTTCCTCGCCGCCGAGCCAGCCGCATGCCCGACGCTCACGCGTGGCGCCTATCGGTACGACTTCGGCGACACGGTCGGCCTCACGCCGCTGATGCCCATGTACACGCTCGGGCACGACTTCGTGCCTCCTCCCGTGCACGCCGGCGGGCTCCGCTACCACGGCGACTCGCCGATGCTGTGCGGCCTCGTCAAGAACGGCCTCGTGGAGGCGCGCGCCTACAAGCAGAACGAGACCTTCGCGGCGGCGCTCCGGTTCGCGCGCACCGAGGGGATCATCCCCGGCCCCGAGCCCGCCCACGCGATCCGCGCGCTGCTCGACGAGGCCGAGGACGCCAAGCAGGCGGGCGAGGAGCGCGTGATCCTTCTCGGGCTGTCCGGCCACGGGCACTTCGACATGTCCGCATACGAGAGCTACCTCGCCGGCAGGCTGGAGGACCCGGAGTTCTCGGAGGCCGACATGGAGGCCGCGCTCGAGCGCCTGCCCGACGCGCCGGCGATCGCCTAGCGGCGCTTCCGCTTCCGCTTCCGCGAGGGCGGGCGCTCCAGATCCTCCTGGGGCTCCGCGCCCTCCTGGGGCTCCGCGCCCTCCTCGGGCTCCGGACCATCGTCGGGCTGCGGCGACGGCGTCGTATCGGACTGCTGCTCCATGAGGTCCGCGCGGCGCTGCGCGGCCGTGGGCCAGGGCTCAGCCTCGCCCGACTCCCATGCCGGGCCGCGGCCGCCGGGCCAGCGTCCGAGTAACAGCGCGCCCAGAGCGCCGAGCCAGAATGCCTGCACGATCGACGAGATGCTCGCGAACGGGAACACGATCAGGGCGCCGGCGACGACACCGAGGATGCTCATGAAGGGCGTCAGGAGCCCGACGCGCCGCGCGCGGAGCGGCAGCATCACGAACAGGAAGGCCACCCCGACCGTCCCCGCCGTCTGAAGCACCAGCACCACCGGGCTGATGTCGCTGATGGCCTTCGCGCGGTCGCCGCCGGCCGCCCCGCGGATCGGCGTGCCGGAGGCGAACTCGTCGGCGATGTCGATCGCGTCGATGGCGTAGATGACCCTCGACACCGCGTACGCGATCGGAGCCGCGATGACGATGTAGACGAACCAGCGCGGAATGCCGCCGCCGCGCGCGTCGATCGCCCGGAAGAGGTAGTAGAAGGTGGCGGTGAGGAAGAGCGCCGAGAGCGCCGACAGGATCGACGACGTCATGTACCCGCTGTGGTCCTCGTGGATCGACAGGAGCAGGTCCGGCGTGGCCTCGACCCCTGTGCGGTTCTTGGGGATGAAGGTCGTCGTCGAGAAGAGCGTGAGGATCCCGGCCAGGAACGTGGCTACCGCGACGGGGCGGCCCCAGCGGGCCTCCCAAGAAAGCTGCTCGTCGCGCGTCACGTCTGCTTGGGCGGCGGGGCGGACTCGCGCGTCACGCGCGGCGGGTAGTACTCGACGTCCTCGGGCTCAACCACCTTGGACACGCGCTCGCCCACCGCGAGCATCAGGTCGAGCGCCGGCGCCGCCAGCCTGATGACCCCCTCGACCCGCTGGCGGGTGCGGAGCTGGCCGGGTGTGAGCGGCGCCATCGGTCAGCCCCCACGCTGGTGGAAGTAGAACTCGGGCAACGACGCCTTCGCCACCTCCGCCGTGATCTGCTGCGCCTGGTGCAGGTCGCCGGCGCGGACCGCCAGGTCGTCGATGGTGACGATGCCGACCAGGCCGTCGCCGTCGGTCACCGGCAGGCGCCGTATCCGGTGCTGGATCATGAGGGCGACCGCCTCCTCGAGGTGCATCTCGACCTGGCCGGTGACGAGCGGACGCGAGGCGTGATCCCCGGCCCGGCTCTGCGGGCCGATCCGGTCGGCCACCACCGCGAGCGCGAGGTCGCGGTCCGTGATCACGCCGGTCGGGCGGCCCCCGTCGCAGATGACGACGGACCCGACGTTGCGGTCGCGCATCAGCTCGCCGACGTGCTGGAGCGTGTCGCCCGTGTCCGCCGTCACGACGCCCTCGGTCATGACATCCGAGATCCTCATTGGTCGCGCGACAATATCGGGTCGTCCCCTACCCTTGACACATGTCCTCTGAAGACCCATTCGGCGGCCTCTTCGGCGACCCTGACGAGCTTCGCCGGCGCATGGAGGAGTTCGCACAACAGATGCAGGGAGCACAGCGGGTGGCCTGGGCCGACAACGCGATCAAGCTCGCCGTAGACATGACCGTGGCCGGTCTCAACCGCCTCAACCTCCAGGGCAACGCCGAGCAGCAGACTCAGGAGCTCCGCGCGGCGATGCAGGCCCTCTTCCCGGAGGCCGTCATTCTGGTTCGCGAGGCTCGCGAGGGCTTCGGGACGTAGCGCGCTCCTCCTGGCCGCGAGCGATGACCTCCTTGAAGCTCCGGTAGCGGAAGATGAACACGATCGAGGCGAACCCGATGCCGAAGGTGAGCGCCCCGATCGCGATCTGCTGCCCGACCGAGTAGGACGCCACCGTGGCGCCTGGGGCGGTGCCGGCGAAGACCTTGGTGAGCAGGGCCTGCTGGACGCCGGCCCCCTGGGGCGTGAATGGGACCGCGGCCGAGACCGCGTTCACGCCGAGCACGAGCAGCACGTTCTTGACCGAGCCGCCCACGTTGAATGCCTCGAGGAGCATGTAGAAGGCGGAAAAGCGGAAGCACCAGCCGCCGAGCTGGACGAGGAAGACCTCGCGGATGTAGCGATCGCGGTCCTGGAGGATCGTGAAGCCCTGCCGGACGCGCTCCCAGAAGGCCTTTACGCGGAAGCTCAGCAGCGCGAAGCCCGCGAGCCCGGCCACCGCGATCAGCGTGAGCAGGAAGAGCGTGAACTCGGGGTGCTGGGCGAGATAGGAGAGGTCGAACGCGTTCAGCTTCGCGAAGTCGGGCGGCTTCGGGAACACGCCCTGGGTGAACGCGAACAGCAGGATGACCGACCCCATGACGACGTCGAAGATCGCCTCGACGACGAAGGACGCGGCCACCGCGGGGTAGCTCGAGTTCGGGATCGAGCTCTTCGAGAGGAAGAGTCGGACGACGTCGCCGCCGCGCGCCGGGATCACCGCGTTGAATCCGTAGCCCGCGAAGTACGCGCCCCAGATGCGCCTGAACTCGATCCGCTCGGTCGGGTAGGCGGCCCGGAGGATGTTGAAGCTCGCACGCGCGCGCAACGTCAGGTAGCAGGTGAACAGCACAAGGGCGAGCAGCAACGGCAGGAGCCGCACCGAGGCCAGGTTCGAGAAGAACTGGTCGACGGCGTCGAAGAACGAGTTGAACGACTCGCCGAGGCTTGCCACGGGGGCGGCGGGCACGCCAGGAAAGTAACGATGCGAACCGGCGGCCCTCAGATCGCGTATAGGTAAGGGCATGGCGTCGAGCGACGCGACGCTGGTTGAGAAGCTCCCCTTCGATCGGAGCGGCGACGAGCTGCGCGAGCTCTACCGGCGCTATGCCCCCGAGCTGTTCGGATTCGCGACGAGCGCGCTGGGGGACAGAGAGCTCGCGGAGGAGGTGGTGCAGGACGTCTTCGCGCAGCTGTGGCGGCACGCGGAGGATTACGACCAGCGGCGTGCCAGCGTGCGGACGTGGCTATACGCGATCGCGCGCAACCGCATCATCGACGCCCACCGGCGGGCCGCGGCGCGTCCGAAGCGCGCGGAGGAGGAGGACGCGCTCGACACCGCCGCCGAGATGGACGATGCGCTGGACCACGCAGTCCTGCGGTGGCAGGTCACCTCGGCGCTCGCGCGGCTGTCCCCGACTCATCGCGAGGTCATCCGGCTCGCGCACTACGGCGGCCTGACGATGCGCGAGATCTCGGAGCGCACAGGGGTGCCGCTGGGCACGGTGAAGAGCCGCACTTCGTACGCGCTGCGGCACCTGCGCCTCATCTTCGACGAGATGGAGCTCGAGCCGTGAGCGGCTGCCGCAGCCACGCCGACCTGATCGGTCCGTACGTGCTCGAGGCGCTCGAGCCTGACGAGATGCAGGCGATGCGCCGGCACATGAAGAGCTGCGCACGCTGCGCCGCCGAGGTGCACTCGCTCGCCGCGGTGCCCGCCCTCCTGGACCGGGCAGAGGCGGACGAGCCCGTCGCCCCGCTTTCACCGGGCCTCGAGGATGAGGTCCTGGACCGCTTCGTCAGGGAGCGCGCGGCGGCACGCCCCCGGCGCCGTCGCTGGCGGCGTATTGCGATTCCCGCCACTGCCGTGGCAGCGTTGATCGCGGGAGTCCTGATTGCGGTGCTCCCCGACGGAGCGGCTCCTGCCTACGCCCGCGCCGAGCTATGGAGCATGCCTGCCGGCGGGGGCGCGGCCGGCACCGCCGTGGCGGCCGAGGTCACTGGAGGGACGCGCGTCAAGCTGCGCGCCGACCATCTGCCCGTCGCGCGCGGGAAGGACTACGAGCTGTGGTGCGTGCGCACCGACGGCCACTGGGTGAACGGCGGCAGCTTCCATGCTCGCTCCGACGGGACCGCCGCGGCGGAGCTGACTGCCGCGGTCCAGCCGGGCGACTATCACGTCGTCGTGATCACGCGGCGCTCGAGCGGCAGCGTGCGCGGCGCCGAGGTCATGCGCGGCAAGCTGACCTACTGAACCCGGCCGGCGGCCGCTGCGTAGACCGCTGCATGCGCGCCATCTCCCTCATTCTCCTGGTCGGTGCAATCGCGATCCCGGTCGCCGGGTGCGGCGGCGACGATGACGACAGCGGCGGCAGCACGGGCACCAGCAGCAGCTCGGGCGGCGGGGGGAACACGAACACCACCGCCAAGAGTGGCCCGGGCGGACGCCAGGTCATAAGCATCTCTGCGGATCCCAGCGGGGCGCTCAAGTTCAACAAGAGCTCGCTGTCGGCCAAGGCCGGCAAGGTCACGATCGTCATGGCCAACCCGTCCGACCTCCCGCACGCCATCGAGGTGGAGGGGAACGGCATCGAGATCAAGGGTGGGACCGTGGACAAGGGCGGTACGTCAAAGGCCGCCGGCGACCTCAAGGCCGGCACCTACGAGTTCTACTGCCCGGTCGACTCCCACAAGCAGGCCGGCATGAAGGGGACGCTCACCGTCAGCTGAGGTCGAGCGGCCGGCCCGGCACCGGCGACGACTGCATGATCGAGGTCGTGGTCTGACCGAGGACGGTGAAGCGGTCGATCACCTCCTCGAGATGCAGCACGTCGCGCAGGTGGGCGCGCATGATGTAGCAGTCATCGCCGGTGACGCGGTGGCACTCGACCACCTCGGGTGTCTCGCGGGCGCGCTCGGCCACGTTCTGGATCTGGCCGGGAGACGGGCGAATGCGGATGATCGCGCTGAGCGGGAGGCCGAGGGCGCGCGGGTCGACCTCGGCGCGGTAGCCGGTGATGGTGCCGCTCTGCTCGAGCCGCTGCAGCCGCTCGGCCACCGCCGGCGGCGAGAGGCCCACCCGCCTGCCCAGTTCGGCCAGGGAGAGCCGGGCGTCCCGCTGCAATTCGGTGATCAGAAGGCAATTCGTCTCGTCCAGTGGCCCATTCGAAGCCATAGCTCCCAGAATACCGTTGACTGCCCATGTACGCGAGGGCATCCGTGTTCGAACCTGTTGGCCTGTGTCCGACCGGGTTCCTCCGCACCTCTACTTCGTCGTAAGCGCCGTCTTCCACTACCTCGGCCCCGCCTTCGCGGTGCTGCTGTTCGCACGCGTGGACGTGCTCGGCGTGGCGTGGCTGCGGATCGCCTCAGCCGCGCTCGTATTTGCACTCTGGCGGCGTCCCTGGCGGGCGTTCGCCCGGCTCGACCGTTCCGGGCGCACGTTGCTCGTCACATGGGGAGCGGTCCTGGCGGTGATGAACGCGTGCTTCTACATCGCGATCGACCGGCTCCCGCTCGGAACCGTCGCGGCGATCGAGTTCCTGCCCGTGATCGCGTTGGCGGCGCTGGGCGCGCGCTCGCAGCGCAACGTGGTCGCGCTCGCGATGGCGGTCGTGGGCGTCTACATGCTCACCGGCGTGCAGCTGGAGGGGGAGCCGCTCGGCGTCGCCTTCGCGTTCGCGAACGCCGGGCTGTTCGCCGCCTACATCGTGCTCGCCCACAGGGTCTCCCGCTACGGCGCCCTGTCGGGCATCGACGGGCTCGCGGCCTCGATGCTGATCGCCGCGGTGGTGGTCACGCCTATCGGCGGCTGGGAGGTCATCCCTGCGCTGACCGACCCGGTGGCGCTCGTCGCGGGAGTCGCCGTCGGGCTGTGCTCGTCGGTGATCCCCTACGTCTCCGACCAGCTCGCGATGAAGCGCCTCCCGCGTGCCACGTATGCCCTGATGGTCTCGCTGCTGCCGGCGACGGCCACCGTGATCGGAGTGGTCGTGCTCACCCAGATCCCGTCGACGAAGGAGCTCACGGGCGTGGCGCTCGTCATCGCAGGCGTCGCGCTGCATCGCGAGCCGCCGGCGCGACACCCACAAAGCGCTCGAGCGGAACGAGCAGGGCCGCCGGCCCCGGCCAGTGCTCGCGCAGGAGCCGCGGGCCGGCACTCCGAAGCAGCCCTCTGAGCACGAGCGCGACGAGGATGGCGTCGTCGAGCTGCCCGAGGACCGGGATGAAGTCCGGCACTAGGTCGAACGGGATGGCGAGGTAGACGAGGGCGAGGCCCGAGATGACCTTCCAGCGCGCGGGGACACGGGAATCGCCGAGGAGCCGCTTGAAGAGGACGGCGCAGTACGGGACGAGCCGCGCGATCGCGCGAACGTCCCACTGGCGCGCGCCGACCGCCAGCACGACGATCAGGGCCAGGTAGAAACAGGCGAGAACGACAGCGGTGAGGACCAGGTAGTCCATCCGGCGGCGCATCCTACGGGCGCAGGACCGCCAGGACCTCCTCGTCATGCGTCTTCGGCGACACCTTCGGGATCACATGGGCCACCGTTCCGTCCGCGTCGATGATGAACGTCGCTCGCTGCACGCCCATGTAGGTCTTGCCGTACATCTTCTTCTCGCCCCAGACGCCGTAGGTGTCAGCGACCGAGTGGTCCTCGTCGGCCAGGAGGCGGAAGTTCAGGCCCTGCTTGTCATGGAAGCGCTTCACCCGGTTCACCGGATCCGGCGACGCGCCGAGCACCACAGCGCCGAGGCCGTCGTAGTCGGGCATGTGGTCGCGCACGCCGCACGCCTGGGTCGTGCAGCCGGGCGTATCCGCCTTGGGGTAGAAGTAGAGGACAACCGGCTGACCGCGAAGCGACGACAGCCTGACCGGCTCCCCGTCCTGGTCGGGGAGCTCGAAGTCCGGGGCTTGATCACCGGTCTGTAGCACGGGCGAAGAGGCTACACGCCGGTCTCAGCCGCTCCCCAGCCCGACGCACGAGCTCCACGTTTTCCTGCGACATACGTCGCCTACTTGACCTGAAGCGTCTGCGCCATGGTGGTCGGGTGCACCAGGCAGACGAGCCGGTAGGTCCCCTTGACCTTCGGCGTGACGCTGTAGGTGCCGTTGGTGCGCCCCCAGTAGACGGACGAGAAGCCGCGCGGCCCGTTCGCCACCGTGACGCTGTGTGGGAGCCTGCCGCCGAAGCGCCAGGTCACCGTTTCGCCCACGTGCGCCGTCACCTTCTGGGGCCTGAAGAAGTTGTCGGCCACGTCGAGCATGCCGCCCTGCAAGGGTGTGAAGGCTCCGGACGGCCGAGCGAGCTGCGGTACTTTGAGGTCGTAGTTCGGAGTGCGGTCGAAGTGGCGTGGCCGGTTGATCTCGACCACGTCGTCGGGCAGCGGGCCGCAGCGCCGGACCGAGTCGTCGGGCACGAACCAGGTCGCCCAGAAGCCCATCGCGGCCACGTGCAGGTTGTGGTTGTCGTGGACCGCGACGCGCCGGAGCACCTCGCCCTTCGTGATCGGGATGCCCTCGTTGGTCGCGTAGGCCCCGGTGCCGATCGGCCCGGGCTCGTGAAGGATCGGGCGGATCGTGTTGTAGATGTGGTCCGGTTGGCCGTAGTACACGGGCGCCCTGAAGAGTCGTCGCGTACAGGTCCGGCTCTCGAGCGTCTGGTACTTGCCGCCTCCGTGCTGGTGGGATGCGGCGACCAGGAGCCGGCCACTGAACGGTGCCGTCCATTCGCTCGAATCGACGAAGTTGGATCCGCGCCGCCCCCCACCCGGGACGTCGTAGGACATTCCGTTCGCCAGCTGCGCGCAGTCGCCGATGACCACCGGGCTCACCGACGTCCGCTTCTCCGTCGTGTACCAGACCTTGGTGCGCACGTAGAAGCTCTTCGGCCGCTTGTAGTGGTTCATCACCATGGCGGTGAGCCCCCAGTCCGGGGCGGCGCCGTCGGCCGTCCGGTTGTTGATGCCGTACCGGTCCCGCGAGCTACGCGGAAGGCTCTTAAGCGTGCGGCCGAGCGGATGCTCCTCCCCGCGACCGCCGATAAAGCCCGCGTTCGCCCAACAGCTGCCGGGAAGCTGGTCGACGCGACCCGGGGCGAAGTAGAGGAAGTGGTGGACCATCATCTTCCCGATCGGCAGCGGCTTGGCGTCGGGGTCCTTCGAGTCGACCAGCACCATCTCCTTGAACCCGAGGATGTAGCCCGGTCGCTTCGGAGCCCCTCCGGCGGCCTTGAGAAGCGGCACGTTGTGCGTGTCGTGCACGTATGGCAGCGAGTCGATCCGCGGCGAGTACAGCGTGAGCAGCCGCTCGTTCGCTCCTGCCGCCGGCGCGAGCACGGCGGCTAACAGGAGCGACAGCCCGATCGAGGCCATCAGCTTCCGCATCCGCGCGAGAGGCTACTTCAACAACTTCGACAACCGTCTGTCCTTCAACACCCGCCCGCCCGTCTGCTCCTCCGGGCAGTAGCACATGACGTAGTCCTTGAAGTGGATCGCCTCGATGCGGGCGCCGCAGCGCGGGCAGTCCTCGCCGGCTCGGCGGTGGACCTGGAGCGGCATCGGCATCTTGTCCGGGATCGTGTCGCCGACGACCTCCTCGTAGTGCGCGAGGGCGCCGCCGAGCACCTCCTCGCAGGCGGCGTGCAGCACCTCGACCTCGTCGGCATCCAGGTCCGAGCCCTTCTGGAACGGCGACAGCCGGGCGGTCCAGAGCAGCTCGTCGACCCAGGAGCGGCCGATGCCCGCGATCGTGCGCTGATCCCGGAGCAGCGGATGGAGGTGGCGCGGCTGGTCGACGAGCTTGGCGAACTCGTCGAGCGGTGGAGGCGGGTAGGCGTCCGGCCCGAGCGTGGCGACCGACTCGTCCTGCGCGACCGCATCCGAGCGCAGCAGCTTGGCCCACGCCCGCTGCTGCGTCCCGAACTCGCGCAGCCGCAGCTCCCTGCCGTCCTCCAGGCGGACGAGGATCCGCGACGCGCGGTCTCGCAGGGACGCTCGCGAGTCGAACAGCTGCAGCCGCCCGGCCGACATCAGGTGGACGAGGAGCGTGAGGTCGCCCGCCTCGACGGCCAGCATCTTGCCGATCCGCCGGACGCCGTCCAGCTCCCGGCCCGCGAGGGCGTCGAGCGGCGGGTCGAACGTCTTCAGCGCCACGAGCCCGGGCGCAAGCGCGGACTCGACGCGCGCACCGCCGAGCCCCGCCGACAGGCGGCGTGCGGTGATCTCGACCTCGGGCAGCTCTGGCATTTCCTCAAGACTAGGCTGAGGTGCGTGAAGATCTCGGTGGCCGCAGACGAGCGAACCGGCGTGGCCGAAGCCCTGGCAGACGAGCTGCGGCAGCGCGGCCACGAGCCGATCCTCCACGGAGCGCTGAGCGACGGCGAGCGCGACGACTGGGCCTGGGCTAGCGAGGCCGCCGCGAGAGACGTGGCCGACGGCCGGGCCGAGCAGGGCCTCGTGTGCTGTTGGACGGGCACCGGCGCGTCGATCGCCGCGAACAAGGTGCCGGGCGTGCGCGCGGCGCTGTGCGGTGACGCGGAGACAGCCCGCGGGGCGCGCACGTGGAACGACGCCAACGTGCTCGCGCTGTCGCTCCGCGCCACGAGCCCGGCCCTGCTCGAGGAGATCCTCGACGCCTGGTTCGAGTCGGCCGCCAGCATGGACGGCGACGACGTGGCGAACATCCGCCACCTCGACGAGATCGCCTAGCGGGCTTGCGTGGTCGGCACGGGGGCCGCTGTCGTTGCGGTCGTGGAGCCGAAGCGCAGGAACCTGGAGCGCCCGCGCCGGCTGTCCTTGTGAGCCGTCGCCGCGAAGCTGCCCGTGACGCCGAGCACCGGCTTCACCAGAGCCTTACCGCGCCCGTTCGTCGTCGTGCTGAAGCCCGCCACGCTCACAACCGCGCCGGCAACCGGCCGCCCGGCTCTCCTGACCGTCACCGTCACACGCGGACGCAGTGTCCTCTGGCGCGTGGCGCGCATCCTTACGAACAGGGCGCGCCCTGCCCAGTGCCCCTTGGCGAAGTGCAGGAGCCCGACCGTCGGGCCGAAGGTCGGCTTGGCCGCCAGCGGAGCCACCAGGAAGTGGAGGCGCCCGCCGAGCAGCGGGGTCTGGCCGAGCCCCTCGGCCTCGCCCTGGACATTCCGAAGCTCCAGCTCGAGCCGGCGCGACCCGTTCGAGACGTCCACCGACCACACCTGGTAGGTCGTGCCCTGCGACCCGGCGAGGAACAGGCGCCCGCGGTAGAACGCCGCGCCCGTCACGCCGCTCGGCGGGACGGCGCCGGTGAGCCGCCGCACCGCGTGGATCGGCTGGGCGCCGGGAGCCGCGTTTGCGGGGTTCACGTCGGCCGAGCTGTAGGCGAGCAGGTCCGCCCCGCTCGAGGTCCACAGGAGCTGCCCGTCCGGTGAGGCCTCGACCCACATCGCCTTCGGGATCTCGGCCGGATCCAGCTTCACGTAGTACTGGAACGCCAGCGTGGACGGATCGGCGGACCCGATCGAGCCGGTGCCGCAGGTGTTGCCTCCGTTCGGGCCGCCCGGCGTGTAGCACTCGAGCGGCAGCAGCACGCGCCCGCCCTGGTAGCCGACGTCGCCCACGTGGTTGTAGCCCTCGGCCGCCGTGACCGAGGGCGGAATCGCCGGCTCGACGGTTGCTGTCTGGCGCAGTGCGCGCGTCGTGCGGTGCAGCCCGTTCGCGAAACCTGAGAAGAACAGCGGCTTGCCGGGGCCCGGAGTCGTGACTCCCTGCCAGTAGACGTTCGGGACGGAGCTCCAACCGGTCAGCGTCCAGCGCCCGGGGTCGCGCGCGCTCGCGGGAGCGCTGCACACGAGCGCGAGGGCGAAACCGAGCGCTGCGATGCGGAGCGGCCTCACGCGCTCAGCCCACGACGAAGGAGTTGCGCGGCGTGATCTTCTTGTCGAAGTCGTCCACCACGGTGAGCACGCCGCGGTACTTGCCGCGCTTCAGCCGCCGGAGCGTGAAGGCGTGCGCGCCGGCCTCGATGCGGCCGAGCTTGACCGTTTTCCGCGACGGGCCGTTCAGGGAGTACCGGACCGTCGCCGGCTCGTTCAGCAGGAAGCTGACCTTCGCGCGCTTGCCGGTGCGCTTGGTCCTGAACCTGCTGATCGAGTCGATGACCGCATCGGTCCCGACCGTGATGACGCCCTTCATGAAGTCCTTGTGCTGGAGGCAGACGTACTGGAAGCGCCCGGGGATGTTGAAGACGTGCGGGTACGACGTGCCGACCGGGTTCACCCCATCGTCGACCGACCTCCACGAGTCGGGCTGGCCGCCAACGCTCGCGGAAGTGTGGCCCTCGCCTGTGAAATGCCAGGTGACCGAGTCGCCGACTGCGATGTTCTGATTTGCCCGCTCGAAAGTGAAGTTGT
>Ga0207706_10004789_pt1 | contig 12675 bp, 12 predicted proteins | sample KBSC53metaG_FD_184318 | JGI IMG/M metagenome (GOLD analysis project Ga0207706, IMG submission 184318) | Corn rhizosphere microbial communities from Kellogg Biological Station, Michigan, USA - KBS C5-3 metaG (SPAdes) (version 2) | ecosystem: Host-associated > Plants > Roots > Rhizosphere > Soil ... | reverse complement strand
CGCGCAGCGAATTCCTGAGCATGATCTCGGCCAATCCGCCCGGCGCGAAGCTCGCGCGATTCGACGCGAGCGTCCTCACCGTCGAGCCGGCGCCTGCGTCAGACGGCTGGGTGGCCACCATCCTGGAGAAGCTCGAATTCGAACGCGCGGACGGCAAGCCCAGGGTCTACAGCCTCTGGGTCACCCGCGACACGTGGAAGAAGCTCGAGGATCGATGGGTGGTCACCTCGTCCGAGGCCATCGGCGACGAGTTCTGGCGTGACGGCACAAAGCCCCCGTTTCGAGACTGGTAGGGCTCCATCTCGTCGGACCGCCGTGGCCGCCGGCGTTCAGCTTCCTTTTCGCTTCTGAAAGATTCTCTCGAGATTCTGCACGGCCCTCCGCATCGCGCGTTCTATGGATCGTTTGACGAACAGCCTGTCGAAGAGCCCGGTCAGCCCCGGTCGGGGCTCGTATTCGACGACCATGCGGTATGCGCAGCCCTCGGGGGCGGCGTCGAAACGGCGCTCGTGGCGAACGCCGGGTAATCCCCGTTGCCGGCTGACATAACGGACTCGCGCGTCCTTCTGGAACTCTTCCAGCTCCATGTTCAGCGCGCGTGTGCGGTGGAGCAGCCTGATCTCGACCGTGACCTTGTCGCCAGGGCGGCTCCATCCCTGGACCGGAGGACTCGCGATGCGAATGAAATCGGGCCAATACTCAGGCCAATTCTTCACGTCCGTGATGTACGCAAATGCTTCGGCGACAGAGACATGAAAGCTGTGGCTCAATTCGATGCGTACCATGCGGTCCCGTTCGGCTCGCCTCTGGTGGTCGGGTGAACCCACAACGGCAGAAGTAATGGCGGAGAGGGTGGGATTTGAACCCACGAGACCCTTTCGGGCCTACCGGTTTTCGAGACCGGCCTGATCAACCACTCCAGCACCTCTCCGCGCGGGTGGAACGGCGAATCCTAGCGGAATCGGGCTGACTTGTCAGGGTGGGTCTCAGCCAATCGTCGTGGGTTCACCCGACCTAAATCCCACCCTCTCCGCCATTGAATCCCACCCACAGTCCGGATTTGGCGTCTCCCCTTTTGGTCCGCAGGGGATTTGAATTACGCTTTCCCTGGTGGGCGGGCCGCCGTTCCCGGCGGGCCCGGTTCGAGTCGAGGTGGGGTTCATGGATAGCACGCGCTACGTGCAGATCATCTGCAGCGCCTGCGGCGGAAAGATCGTCGCGGTCATCGGGCAACCACGTCCGGCGACCTGTGCCTTGTGCAAGGAACCTCTCGAGCCTCTGCCGCCACCATCGAGGGCGGACGCGTCGGGGAATGGCCGCCAGACCGAAACCGGCACGCGGGGGCCAGCCACGTTCTCGAGGGGCACCTTCACGAATACGGGATCGAGGAAGGCGCCGCCGTCGAATCGTCCCTCCTCGGGCGCCCCGAAGGCGTCGGCCAATTCGCCCTCCGCTTCCGGCGGCGGCCTCAAGGACAAGCTGCTGCGCTTGTTCACGCCTCGCAGCTGACTCTCGACTCATGGCGTCGATCCACAAAGAGATCGCCGTAGAGGTCGAGCCGGATGCGGCCTGGAAAGCTCTGCGCAACGTCGGCGAAGCCCATCGGCTCTTCGCTCCCGTTCTCACAGAGTGCCGACTCGAGGGCGACGTCCGCACGGTGCGATTCGCAAACGGGATGGTCCTGCGCGAGCAGGTCCTCGACGTGGACGACGCACAGCGCCGCGTCGCGTACGCCGCGGTCGACGGACCCGGCATGACTTTTCACCACGCGTCGATGCGAGTGGTCGAAGCTGGACCAGGGAACTGCCGCTTCGTCTGGACCACGGACTTTCTTCCGGCCGGCATCCGCGACAACATTGCGCCACTGATCGAACAGGGAGCGGCCGCTTTCAAACGCAACCTGGAAAAGGCCTGAACGGCTCGCTCGCTCCGTCGCCTCTGTCGACTCTCTAGCGCAGCGGCTCGATCGGGGTCCGCTTCGGTTCCTTTCCGAAACGGATCCGCGATCGTTCGATGTGCTTGCGAATTTCGACGTCCCGATCCTTCGGCGGCGCGGTCGTGACCCATTCTCGGATCAGCTTCTCGGCGACGGCGGTCACGTCGTCCACGGCGGCCCGAAACAACGCTTCGTTCGCTTTCGAGGGCTTGTTCGCGCCGCTGATCTTGCGCACGAACTGCAGCGAGGAGGCGCGGATCTCGTCGGTCGTCGCCGGGGGAGCGAAATTTGCGAGGGTGCGGATGTTGCGGCACATGCCGAAACTCTAAACCGGGACGCAGCAGCAGATCGCGACGGTCTCGCCGGTCATCTCTCGCCTCGCTTCGCCCGGAAGAACAGCTTCAACAGCCCGGCCGACTCCTCCGCGAGCAGGCCGCCCTCGACTTCGGCCCGGTGGTTGAGACGGGGGTCCTGCGGGATGTTGCCCAGAGTGCCGCAGTAGCCGGCCTTCGGATCGGCGCAGCCGTAGACGATCCGGCGGATGCGCGCGTTGACCGCGGCGCCCGCGCACATCGGACAGGGCTCGACCGTGGCGTAGAGGGTGCAGTCTTCGAGACGCCAGCGGCCGGCCTCGCGCGCGGCCTCGCGGAGAGCCTCGATCTCGGCGTGGTGCGTCGGGTCGGCCAGGCGCTCCCGGCGGTTCCGCCCGCGACCGATCATCTTTCCGTCCCGGACCACGACCGCCCCGATCGGCACCTCCTGCTCGGCAAAGGCGATCCGGGCGAACGCCAGCGCCTCGGCCATGAAGTGGCGGTCGTCGGAGGTGAAAGACATGCGAAAGTTGAAAGTTAGGGTTGTAGGTTAAGAGTGGGGGGATTCGAAACGCCCAGACGGGCAGAGAAGCCCGGCTCTGCTTTCAACCTTCAACCTTCAACCTTCAACTTTCTCCCTTCACCGCCGCCCGCGCAGCTTGTCCAGAAACAGATGCAGCTTCCACGTCTTCGATCCGTAGATGGTCTGCAACAGGCTGTTGAGGCGTTCGATCTCGACGTGGGCCTCGCGCACGAGATTGTCGTATTCCTCATTCTTCGCGAAGACCTCCCCCAGGCGGCCGTGCAGAAGCTCGTTCTCCGCGGTGAGCCGGGCGCGCTCGCTCTGCCGCTCGCGCTCGGAGCGGCCCAGGCTCTCGGTCAGCCGGCGGTGGCTCTCGCGCAGGAAGCGAAGCTCTCCCTGCGAGATGCCGTCGCGGTCATACCAGAAGGCGACCTGCGACCGCATCCGGTCGAGCACGCGGGCAAGACCGGCGTCGGTGCGCCGAGCCGCGTAGCGCTCGAAGATCTTCCGGCGCGCATCCTGGAATGCGCCCGCTCCCGCCGCGACGTGGCCGGGGTTCGGATCGCTCGACGGCGCTTCGAAGACCCGGTATTCGCAGGTCACCGCGCGCAGGTGCCGGAACGCCGTCTCGGCGGAGAGTCGGATCAGGAAGTCCCAGTCCTCCGAGTATTCAATCCCCTCGTCGAAGCCGCCGACCTTGGTGAAGAGCTCGCGGGGAAGCAGCAGCGTGTGGATCGGGATGTAGTTCGCGAGCAGGAGATAGTCCGGGTCGAAGTCGAGCGAGTACTGCAGCGTCCGGATGCGCGGCTCCCAGCCCGCCTCGCCCTGGCCGTAGACCACGGTGACGGCGTCGGAGTACACGACGGGCTCCGGCCCCTGCCGGTGCCCGGCGGCCAGCCGCTCGATGTGGTCCGGAAAGCAGCGGTCGTCGTCGTCGAGAAACGCGACCAGCTCCTCCTTCGCGAGCGCGACGCCGCGGTTGGCGGCCGCCGAGCGGCCGCGTCTCTGACGCGGCTCGTCGAGAAGCACCGGGAAGGCGTCGCGGAACCCGTCGACGACCTCCTTCGGCGAGGCTCCGCCGTCGTTCACGACGACGACCTGCTTGGGCCGGGCCGTTTGCGCGCGCAGGCTCTCGAGCGCCTCCCGCAGAAGCGCGGGGCGGTTGCGGGTCCGGATGACGACGGACACCGGCGCCGGCCCGCGGTCGCCGTCGGTGACGAGGGAGGGCCCGATGGCGCGACGCAGCTCCTCGAGAGACGTCGTCGAGGCCTCGGCGTAGGTCAAGACCCGGAACGCTTCGACCGGACCGCGGCCCGACAGCGTCAGCCGCCGATACGCGTTGAGGCCGCGGATCGCTCCGGCGTAGTCGCGCACGGCCTGCTGTGAGACGTAGCAGGCGAGTGCTTCGTCCTTTTTCTCCGCGACCGGAGCGACGTCGACCAGGACGTTCGGCAGAATCGGGTGCGAGAGCTCGTAGAAAGCGATCCGCATCATGCGGAAGCGGTCGTGGTCCGGATCGCCCGGACGCGAGGATGCGACCTCTTCGAAAAGAGCGCGTGCGAGGGCGCGATGATCCGGGTGGATCTCCGCGGGCGAAGGACAGAACACCAGGTCCGGGCGAAATTCCGCCAGCTCCTCGCGGATCGCCGTCTCGAGGACGCGCGAGGAATCGAGGCCCGAGAGGCTCCGGTCGGCGAGGCCCGCGAAGCGGGGTTCCTCGAGTCCGAGAGCCGCAACGGCGGCGATCGCTTCCTCGCGGCGGCGGGCGGCATATTCCCGCGCCCCCTCCGGAGGAACGCCCTCCTGCCCCGTGCCGTCGGTCGCGATCCAGACCCGGATGGCCTCGGCCTTCCCGGCCGAAAGCGCGAGCGTGCCGCCGGCGCCGAAGGACTCGTCGTCCGGGTGCGCGGCGAGCACGAGGATCCTCGCCCCGGTCAGCTCGCTCGACTGGTACGGGATCAGCGTCTCTTCGCGCGGCATCAAAACTCTCCGAAGTTTAGCCTCAAAGCGGTTGGCTTCGAGCGCTCTTCGTCGCTCCGGACGGAGCGCTCCTGGTCGCTCCGGACGGAGCGCTCTTCGTCGCTTCCAGGAAGAGGTTCAGGCCGAAGTCGCGCAGGTCCAGGTAGCGGAGCTCGGGATGCGCCGACTCGTTCCAGCGCACCGCGGCGACGTCGAAGCCGATCCCGCGGAGCACGCGCGTCAGCTCTTGCTCGTCGTAGACGAAGCGGTGCTCGCCCTTCATGCGCAGGTGCGCGTTGAACGCCTGGCAGGGGCCCGAGGCCGCGAGCTCGCGCTCGCACCAGGCGAGCTCCCGCGGGTCGGCCTCGCGATAGACCTTCTCGACCAGCGCCCGCAGGTCGGGCGTGAGGATGCGGAGAACGCCGCCCTCCTGCAGCACCCGGTGGCAATCGCGCAGCATCGCGATGCCGCTTTCGAAGTCGAGGTGCTCGAGCAGGTCCTCGCAGTGGATGAACGCGAGCTCGCGGTCCGCGAAAGGAAGGCCCTTCGCGCCGTCGGCGAGCAGCCCGGAAGCGAACGTCCTCGAGAGGTCGGCGTTGACCCAGCCCTCGAGCCGATGATCGCCACAGCCGAGGTGCAGCCTCGGCCCGCGCAGCGGACGGCCGAGCTCCGCGGCCCAGACGCTCCGCGCGCGCGCGAGCGTCGCGAGGTAATCCAGGATGACCGTCTCGTCTTTAACCGAAGGCTCGTAGTACGCGCGCTGGAGCTCGCGGAGGCGCCGCTCGAGGTCCGACAACTCCGAGGAAGCGACGGCGGCGGACACTCAGCCCGGGATCGCGAACTCGCAGCGCCGGCAGAGGAAGTCCTCGGGGGCCTCCTCGACGCCGTAGGTCCACCGACGGAGCCGCGCCATCGTGTCGCCGCCCAGGATCTCCGAGACGCTCTGCGTCTTCAGGTCGCCGACCGTGAGCTTCTCGTAGTAGTCCTGGCAGCACAGCACCGCCGTGCCCGTGCCGGTGACGTGCAGGTGCTCGAACGGCCTCGATCCGACGAGCTCGCAGCCCTTGAGCTTCTTCAGGGGCGGCGGCTCGATGACGTACGTGCCGCTGTCCGGGCGGCTGCGGATCTTGAACTGCTTCACGACCCAGCCCTTCGGCTCGAAGTGCGCACGGATCTCGGCGACGTCGCGCAGGTGCTCTTCGTCTTCCTCGCCGAGGCAGACGATCGCCGTCTCCTCGGAGAGCTCGCGGGCATGCATGGCGTCCATGTTCGCGAGCACGCGCGGAAGATCGCGCGTGCCATGGAGCTTCTCGTAGCGGTCGGCCCGAAGCGTCGGCAGGTTCACGCCGATGTAGCGGAAACGGCCGAGCTTCTCGAACATCTCGGCGCGCTCGGGCGTGAATCCGGACGCGTTCGTCAGGACGCTCAGCGGAATGCCCTTCGCGAAGAGGTAGCGCACCCGCTCCTCGAAGAGCGGATCGAACGTCGGCTCGTTGTAGTTCGAGAGCGAGACGACCATCCGGTCTCCGCCGAACGCATGGACTTCGTCGACGATCCGCTCGAAGAGCTCCTGCGACATGACCTCCTTCTCCCGCGGTGCGACCGAGACCGGGCAGAAGGGACAGCGGTGGTTGCAGGACGTGCAGGTCTCGAGCGAGACATAGAGCAGGTGCGTGCGCCGCGACTCGGCGAAGGCGTCCTCGATCAGGAATCGCTCGGCCCGCAGGTGCGCCAGGACCGAAGGATCCACCGCCGGGGCCTGTCCGGCCTCGATGCGCCCGAGAGCCCGCCAGGCCTCCGAGTCCTTCGGCAACTCCGCGCCCGTCAAGGGGTTGTACACGGAGGCTTCCCGGACGTGGAGGTACGGCGAGACCGTTTCCGGCTCGGCGACGGCGGAGGTTCTCCCGTTGGTTTCGTGCTGTGGCAGGCGCATGCGCGGTGTACGGAGGCTGCAGCCTCCATGCCTATTCTAGCCTGTAGTTTGCGGGGCTCTGGGGGCGTCAGACCAGGTCGTACAGGGAAGGAACGAGGTGCACCGCCGCCCCGAAACGGCGGACGGCGTCTTCGTCGAACACCCGCACGATCATCGGGAAACCGGCGTCGAGCCTCTCGCCGGGCAGCGACTCGATCGTCTCGCGGCCGGGGCCTCCGGGCGGGATCCAGAAGGCCAGGTGGGCGGCTCCGAGGCGGCGGGCTTCCTCCGCGGCGGTGGCGAAGAGCTCGAGAAGGTCCCTGCCCTTCTCGTCACGGCCCAGGTAGTCCACGACCGTCGCGACGCCGTCGCCGATGGAGAGCGCGGCCCACGCGGTCATCTCGCCGCGGCCACGCCGCCAGACCATCCGGTAGTAGCGGCTGGGTCGCGCGTGAAATCTCCAGTTCACGCGGCCGCGGTCGCGGACGGCGCCGTGGGAGATCCCGCGCCGCGCGGACTCCCAGAGCGGATCAAACGACTCGTCGGCGAGCTCGCCCGCCTCGGCGTCCGAAGGCGGCGGCGGGAAAGAATCGACCGGTGCCTTGACCAGCCGCACCGGGAGAAGCGTGCGCGAGCCGACGATCTTCTCGGAGACTCGGAGCGCGCGGGCGTTGGGGAAGCCGTAGCAGAACGGGACGCCGTCGCTTCCGACGCGCTCGTAGAACGCATCGGTCATCGCGCGATAGACACCGCGCCGGCCACCGAGGCCGCGCACCGACGGATCCGTGGCGACGTCGCCGACGGAGTAGAGCAGGCGGGGCTCCCCGTCGCCGTCGAGCTGGAATCGCGCGCCCCAGCCGGCGTAGTGGCCGACGATCACTCCGTCGAGGACGCCCACGACGCCGTACCAGCCGTCGGGATCCTGCGCGAACTTCCACGCCCACTCCTCCGGCGACAGCGCGGTCCCGAAGACTTTCTCGAAGAGGCGGCGGATTCCGGGCGCATCCGAAGCGGCCGCGTCGCGAATCTCGAAGCTCACTGTTTTTCCCAGACGCCCGTGTCGAGCGGCCGGCCGTCGCGGGGATCGAATGTCCGCAGGTAGACGGGCCCCGGGTTCAGGGAGGCGAGCACGTCTTCGGGCAGCCGGAACCCGCGCGCGAGCGGCGCGCCGGCAAAGGGGACCAGCGTCGGGTTGGTGGAGACGGCCACCCAGGCCCCGTCGCGCGCCGGGAGCTCCGGCGCGGAGAGCCGCCGGGCGCCGTTCGGCCGCGCGAAAGTCCGCCGCGCGCTCGCGCGGTCGAGGAGAAGCCGGCCCAGCTTCCCCCACCGCTTCTCGCGATACCGCCGCCGGGAGGCCACGCGCCGCGTCTCGGTTTCCGGGTTTCTTTGCGCGCTGCGCGCGAAAAGGTGCCGCACCCGGGCCTTCGGCTCGAAGCGCAGGGCGAGCCCCGCGCGGCGGACCCGTTCCTCCCACTCCGTCTCCTCGTACTCGAAGGGATAGCGCTCGTCGAAGCGGCCCGCGCGGTCGAAGACGTCGCGGCGCGCCGCGAGGACGGCGCCGACGAGATGGCGGGTGTCGCCGCCCCGCTCCCACAGCTCCAGGGTGCGGCGCGCGAAGGCCGGGAAGCGGTCGGGTCCGAGGCCGAGCTCGCCCAGAAAGTCCGGCGCCGCCTCGGCGGGCAGGCGCAGCGTGCCCGCCGAGTCCCAGAGACACAGGGGCGCCGCGGCGCCGACGCGGGAGTCCTCGAGCGTGTCGAGAAGGGCGCGGACGGCCCCGTCGAGAAAGACCACGTCGGCGTTCGCGAGGATCAACTTCCCGCTTCGCGCCTTCGCGAGGCCGGCGTTCACGCCTCCCGAATAGCCGCGGTTCTCTTCCAGGTAGACGCGCGCGTCGACGGGCGCCGCCTCGAGCGCTTGGATCTCCTCCGGCCCCGAAGCGCAGTCCACCAGGACGATCTCGCCCTCGACGGCCTCGCGCCGGAAAGCCTCGCGCAGTGACGCGACGCAGGCCGAGGCCTCCGCGGCGCTGCGGTGGTTGACGACGATCGCGGACACCGCGGGAAGCGACGATCCCGTCACGCCGCGCGTCCGAGCGCCTCGCGGAAGGCGCGCTCCAGCTTCTCGGCGACGAACGCGGAGTCGTACCGCGCGGCCTCCGCCGGCCCGGCCACGCGTGCGCGGGCCCTCGCGTCCGCCGTGAGCATGGCCGGGAGCGCGGCCGCGAGGCTGCGCGGGTTGCCGTCCTCGTAGTAGCTCGCGGCGGCGCCGCCGATCTCGCGCTGGCCCGGGACGTCGGAGAGAAGGCACGGGACGCCGCACGCGAGGGCCTCGAGCGTCGGCAGGCCGAAGCCTTCCTCGACGCGGGAACCGCCGACGAAGAGATCGCTCGCGCGATACGCGAACGGCATGCGCTCGGGCGGCAGCTTCGTGTGGTACTCATCGGCCATGCCCAGCTCGCGCTCGAGCGGTCCCGGCGGCGCGTAGGAGATCCGCCGCACGCGGAACCGGCCGCCCTGCCGCCGCCACTCGGCGAGGCCGCGCAGCGCGACGTCGACGCCTTTGAACTCGATCTCGAGAGCGCCGACGACGAGAATCACGGGCGGATCGCCCGCGGCGCGCTCGGGTCCCGGAGCGAACTCCGTCCGGTCGAACGTCTGGCCGACGTCGGTGACGGGACCGAAGCCCATCCCCTCGAGCCGCCGCGCGAGCGTGTCGGAGACGGCGAGCTTGCGCGCGGGAAGCCGGTAGATGCGGGCGATCTCGTCGACCAGCCCGGCATCTTTGTAATACGCGATCTCTCCTTCGTAGCCCTGAGAGAGGTGAAAGACCGGGCCGCTCGCGCGATCGAGCGCGACGGGAACCGTGCGATAGAACGTCGCCACGCGAACGTCGGCCTCGGCGAGCGCCGCGGACTGGGCATACGACGAGCGCTCGAAGCGGGCGCGCGCGAGCCGGAACCACTCGGCCGCGGGCTCCGGCGAGACGACGGTCACGCGGTGGCCGCGCCGTGCGAGCGCGTCGGCCTGCTGGAGCACGACCTTCACGCCGCCGAAGAGGCCGGTCGATTCGAGCAGATAAGCGATGTTCATTCCGCGCGCGCCGTGGCGATCCACTGGTACGTACGGAGGCTCTCTCGATCCGCGTCCGGCCAGGCCGAGGCGAGGGCCATGAACGGTTCGGCATCCGGCGCCGGGGCGCCGGGAGCGCTTTCGATCGAGGAAACCGTCCAACCGGACTCCTCGAGGGCCTCGGCCAGCGACGAGCGCGTGAACCACCGCAGGTGACCGGCGTCGCAGAGGCCCGCCGGAACCGGGTCGTGCCGGCCGAGCAGCAGATCGCGCGCGACGGAGAGATGGCCGACGTTGGGCACCACGGCGAGGAGGGTCGCGTTCGCCGCGGCGAGCGCGCGGGCCCCGGTCAGGGCCGCAACGGGATCCTCCAGGTGCTCGAGCACGTCCGCGAAGACGAACGCGTCGAACCGCGCCCCCTCCGCCGTCAGCCGCGGCAGGACCCCGGCCAGATCCCCCTCGAGGACCCTCTCGTAGGCGGCCGAGTCCCGGGCCCGCGCGGCCTGAGACGGGTCCTTTTCGATCCCGGTGAGCGTCCAGGCGGTCCGGCCGGCCCGGGCGAGGCCCAGCCCTCCCGCGCCGCACCCGAGGTCCAGGATGCGCGCCCGGCCGGTGGGAAGCCGGGTCACGATCTCGGGACGGGCCTCCCGGGACGAGTCGCCCACCAGAAACGACGGCACCACGCGGAAAACGGGGGGTGTCGTGGCAAGTAACCGTGAAAGATAGTCTTTGATGGTTTCTTTTCTGCTCGCGGGCAGGTCCGAAGGCCGGAACTCCACCGCCGCCGGACTCCCATCGACAGCCGCCGTACCGGACGTACCCACCTCGAGCTCCCGGAGCGTATGGCAGGGACCGGCTCCCGGCATCCCGAGCGGCAACGCCGAGGAGTCGGGCACGAAGACCCAGCTCTCGGCTCGGGCGAGCGTCCCGGCCGCCGGATCCTCGGGACTCCAGTCCTCGACGCGGTCCGCTTTCGCGGCGCGCGTCCAACGGAGCCTCGCGAGACGCCAGCCGTAAGCGTCCCCAGGCGGCCGCGCCCCCGAGAGGAAGGCGAGCCCCCGCGTCAAGACGAGGCCGCGGCCCGGCCCTGCGAGGAGTTCGCGGACGGCTCCTCGTCGGTGTCGCGGTCGCGCTTCGGATCGACGGGCTCTTCCCGCGACCAGACGTGGCGCGGACGCAGCAGCCCCACGACGTAGTCCGGCGAGGCCACCGAGAAGCCGGGCTTGAGGATGCGCAGGTCGTGGACGTGAAGCGCCTTCTCGTCCCCGAGGTAGACGTAGACGCGGAACTCCCCCTGGGCCACGGGCAGATCGGGCACGAGCAGCCGCAGCCGGTACCGGTCCCGCCCGGTCAGCGGCGCCCACGGCTCGTGGCGCGTGTCCATCGCGAAGGCCTGGACGCCGTCCTCGCGGTCGATGCCGACCCGGACGTGGAATGCCAGCGAGGGATCCAGAGTCTCGAACTCCACGTCCACGGCGAGCGACTCCCCCGTCGCGAACTCGGCGCGCGGATAGCCCGATCCGTCGTGGACCAGGACCTCCGTAATGCGGGCGGGGCGGCGCCCGTCGGCCGCGGAAGCCGAGGCCGGCGGAGCGTCGACCATGCCGGCGGCGTCGCCCGCGAGGACGCGCTCCTTCTCCTGGAGGAAAGCCTCGTACTGGCGCACGACCGGGAGCGCCGCGCCCGAGGCGGCGACCTGGCCGTTCTTGAGCCAGATCGCCTCGTCGCAGAGAAGCGCCACGTAGTAGAGCGCGTGCGAGCAGAAGAGGAGCGTCCCGCCGCGGCGGTGGAACTCCGTGATCCGGTCGATGGACTTCTTCTGGAAGTAGCCGTCGCCGACGGCCAGCGCCTCGTCCACGATGAGGACTTCGGCGTCGGCGTGCGTGGCCACGGCGAACGCGAGGCGCAGCGACATGCCCGAGGAGTACGTCCGGACCGGCCGGTCGAAGAAGTCGCCGAGCTCGGCGAAATCCCGGACCTCCGGTAACCGGCGGCGGATCTCCGCCCCGGACAGTCCGAGGAGCGCCGCGTTCATCCGCGCGTTCTCGCGGCCGGTGAACTCGGGATGGAAGCCCATGCCGAGCTCGAGAATCGATGCGACCGTGCCCGAGCGCTCGACAGTCCCCGAGCTCGCCCGGGTCGTCCCTGCCACGATCTTCAGGAGCGTCGACTTCCCCGCCCCGTTCTCGCCGATCAACCCCAGGGCTCGGCCCCGCGGCAGCGTGAAGGAGACGTCGGAAAGGGCATGGAACTCGCGGTGGCGGGGCCGCCGGAACAGGAGCTCCCGGAGCCTCGCGCCCGCCGAGTCGTAGATGCGGTAGCTCTTGGAAAGCCGGTCGGCGCGGACGGCCGCGGTCGGCGGCGCGGTCTCAGTCATGCAATCGACGCCATTCTAGCTCCGCCAAAAAACACAGGGGCGGCCCGAAGGCCGCCCCTTTTGAGCGTCTGAAAAAACTCGAACGGTCTCAGTTGACGCGCTTGCCCTGGATGAAGACCGTGTCCGTCGAGATCTGGTCGACGGTGACGACATAGGCCCCGACGGGGCTCCCCGAGAGAGCCTTGACCTTGATCGTCATCGCGTTGCCGTCGATGCCGGGGAAGGTGCCCTCGGTGATCGGGATCTGTGTAAAAGCGCCCGAGTGGCCCGGATCGTTGAGTGTGTACGTGAAGGTCGCCGCCTCCGAGCCGTCCTGCTTGATGGCCTTGATCTCGACCGGGGTGGGCTCGTCTCCCTGCGCGAAGATGCCGATGTTGGTGCGGAAGCGCAGGTTCGTCTGCGCGCCCGGCATCACGAGCACGGCGTTGCCGCCCGGAGAGACGCTCTCGTCCGACGTGTACGTGGAGAGCTGCATGCCCGCGGTGCCCGTGGACAGATCCGCATAGATGCGGCCGCCGATGATGAGCGGCGCCCCGTCCAGCGGAATGTTGTAGGAGACCTTCAGAAGACCCAGGATCGTTCCGGTCTT
>Ga0207706_10004788_pt1 | contig 12676 bp, 16 predicted proteins | sample KBSC53metaG_FD_184318 | JGI IMG/M metagenome (GOLD analysis project Ga0207706, IMG submission 184318) | Corn rhizosphere microbial communities from Kellogg Biological Station, Michigan, USA - KBS C5-3 metaG (SPAdes) (version 2) | ecosystem: Host-associated > Plants > Roots > Rhizosphere > Soil ... | reverse complement strand
CTGACCCTGGTCAGGCCTATACGGCGCCCACCTGACGTTTGTGGCGTCAGAGGATTTCCGGCAAACGGCCACGGTGGTCCCGTCACCTTCCATCCCGCCGCTTTCGAAGGATGCGCTTCGAATCGCGGCGCTCGAGGCGCGCAAGGCTTACGTGCGGACGCTCGACGATGCGTCCCGGACGCTGCTGGAGGAGCAGCTCGCCGCTCACCTGACGAGCTTGTGCGCTTCAGCGCGGGTGGTTGCCGGCTATTCGCCGCTCGGAAGCGAAATCAGCCCCTTGCTGGCGATGGAGGAGGCGCGTGCGGTCGGGGCGGTGGTCGCCTTTCCCGCGTTCCGGAACCCCGCCAAGCCGTTCCGATTCGTTGCCGGAGACCCGCTGGTTCCCGGACCTTTCGGGATCATGCAGCCCAAGCCGACGGCTCCCCCGGTCGACCCGGACCTCATTCTGGTCCCGCTCATTGCCGTCGATCCCCACGGAGCGCGGATCGGGCGTGGCAAGGGTCATTACGACCGCGTTCTCGGCAGGCTGAAGCGTTCCGGGGCCAGGCTGATCGGCGTCGGCTGGCCGATGCAGCGACTCGAAGATACGATTCCCGCCGACCCCTGGGACGTCCATGTCGACGCCTTCGCGACACCGGGCGGAATCGAGTGGTTCGGCCGTTCAGGGACGGGTCATTGAAGGAAGCGTATTAGTCGACTATATCAGCAAGTAATCCAATGACCGAATCGGCACTCCTCCCCGCCCGTCAAAGGGCCATTGCGCTTTGGCGCAGCCACCCGCGCGAGCTGCTCGGGCTCGGGGCGATTGCGCTCGTCGGCTCGATCGCCCTCGCGGGGTCCGCTTGGTCGACTCCGAACCTAGACAAGATTGCTGCGGCGAAGGCCGAAAGAACGGCGCCCGCGCCGCCGCCGCTGCTCGTTCGCGACCTCGCGCCGACCGAGGCGCTGGCGGTCAACGGCAAGATTCCGGTATCGGGCGGCCCCAATCCGGTCGCGGCCCCCTTCTCGGTCGCGAAGCTGGATTCGGCGGCTCGCGCGCAGGCTCTCGAGTGCCTCGCCCAGGCGGTCTATTACGAGGCCGGAAGCCAGAGCGACGACGGCGAGCGGGCGGTCGCACAGGTGGTTCTCAACCGGGTCCGGCATCCGGCCTTCCCATCGACAGTGTGCGGAGTGATCTATCAGGGATCGACGCGCACCACCGGCTGCCAGTTCACCTTCACCTGTGACGGTTCGCTTATGCGCAGGCCGGACGCCGAAGGATGGGCACGTGCCAAGCGCATCGCCGAAGCGGCCCTGAATGGCGCGGTCTTCGGGCCGATCGGCCTGGCGACCCATTATCATGCCGATTATGTCGTGCCTTACTGGGCTTCGACCATGGCGAAGAACGCCGTTGTGGGCGCGCATCTCTTCTATCGCTGGGCGGGCAGCTGGGGCCAGCCGGCCGCATTCACCGACAAATATTCGCGCCGGGAACCGAGTGCCGCGGCCCTGAAGGCGTCTGCGCTCGCGGCATTCGCCAGTCGTCCCACTGTACGGCAAGCGGAGCAGCTCGCGGACATCCCGGGTGCCGAGGTCGAAAAGACGGTCGGCGGGCGGGTTAACGTCCGTTTCAAGCTCGCCGAGGCGCGCAAGGCCGTCCAGGAGGCGCCGCACGAGGAATATGTCGAGCGCGTCGCCGCGTCGGACAATCTTCGCTGGACCCTTTCCGGCGGAGCGCCGGCGGCCGACCAGAAGCCGCTCGGTGCAACACCCGCGCCGCAGGCTCCCGCCGCTTCCGACTAAAGCTGCTGGCTCGCCGCCGAGTCGAGCATAGGAAGGAGCTGGAGCTCCACTCGCAGGCGGATTTTCTGAAGCCGCGAATCCGCGCCGATCACATCCTCGGACAGGGCTCGCGCGGCCGACATTTCCCGCGCGACAACCGCAGACCCATTGAATTCGCTCGAATCGTCGTCTGTCAGCGTCACCGTCGCCTCGTCGAAGGCGGAGCAGGCGTCGAACCAGGCGAGGTTCGGCTGCTGCCTCAGCCGATTCTGGCACTCGCGGCTATATTCCTCGGCACCCCCTCCGTCCGAACTTGAATGAAACTTCACGGCCTCGGCGATCGCCCCGTCGATCACGGGCACATGCAAAGGCTCGTCGAAGTTCGTCAGCGGCGAGTTGAGCGTCGGTATCCCGGCCGGCTCCAGCGGTTGCCAGTCGATCGCTACCGCCCGGCCCGAAGTGCGACGAAGTCCCGACATGTCCGACGTCGCAGCGGTGATCGCAAGCGCACCGCCCCCGATCGCCACGATCCAGGCCATCCGGCTCGAACGGCGGCTTCGCGGTTGTCGCCTGACCCGCACGGGAATTGTTCGCCGCCGCGTGGCCACTGCACGGCCCTGCCGGCGAAGCAGCGTGTAGGCGCGGTTGATCTCGGCAGCCCTGTCGCCGTCGCCGCCTGCAATGTCGGGATGATATTGCTTGATCAGCCGCCGGTAGGCCTCGTCGACCTGGACCGGCAACGCACCGGGCTTGAGCCCGAGCGCTGCATATGCGGAATCTCGCGCACTCATTTCTGCGGAAACTATCGCAAGCGCGACGCTTCAGAAAGCGGCCGCTTCGACGCACGACATATCGTGAAATGGCGCGAGTGACGGGACTTGAACCCGCGACCTCCGGCGTGACAGGCCGGCGCTCTAACCAACTGAGCTACACCCGCGCATTTTCCTTGGAACCTCCGCAAAGTCGCAGCTTCGGCCGGGTCCCGATGAGGCGCGCGAACTAGGTGACGCCCTCTGCACTGTCAACAAGCCCCTCTTCATTTTCCTCATCCTCCCCGACATGGGTCAAAGTGCCGTGCTCGAAGAGGAATCCGGCGATATCGGGAGTGCCCGCGGCGGAGAAAACCTGCTTGATGATGATCAGCAGCGGAACCGCTAGCAACGCCCCGGTCGTGCCCCACACCCAGGACCAGAAGCTGAGCGAAATGAGGATCGCCAGCGGGTTGATCTCCAGCCGCTCTCCGACGATCATCGGGGTGACGAGATTGGCCTCCACGAGATGGAGCCCGATGAAGACCATCGGCGGCAGCATCGCCGCCCAGGCGTCCGGGAAGACCATCAGCCCGCCGAAGAACAGCAGCAGCGCGGACGCGATCGGGCCGAGATAGGGAATGTAGTTCAGAACGGCGACGATTCCGCCCCACATCACCGGCGAGGTCATTCCGAGCTGCCACAGGATGAGCGCGGTGAGGCCGCCGAGCGTCACGTTGATGACGGTGATCGTGCCAAGGTAGGTCGAGGTCGAATCGACCACCTGCTGGATCACCCGCGCGGTTACCAGCGCGCCCTCGAAGCTCCCGCGGCTGACGATCGTGCGCTTCCTCATCGCGGTCCAGCCGGCGAGGAAGAAGAAGATCACTAGAATCGCGAAGAACAGCTGGATGAGGACATGAGGCGCGGAGGTCGCGAGCAGCCCGGAGATCGAGTTCGGAGTCTCGAGCCTGACCGTTCCTCCCCGTTCTGGAGTGATCGCAATCTGCGAGACCAGGCGCTCGGTGAACCGGTCGAAATTCTTGTAGATGTCCAGCAGCGGCTCGAGCGCCGTCTTCACCTTGTCGATCCGTTCCGGAATCAACGCGATCCAGTCGATCGCCGGAAGCACGATCGAGCCGATCGCGAACACCGCCAGGGTGAGGAAGATCAGCAGGCACAGCGCCGACGCGAGCCGCGAGGGGATGCCGCGCCGTTCGAACCATTCGAGCAACGGAACGAGCGCAATGGCTACAACGAGCGCTGCGGTCACGGGAAGGAAGAATTCGGCGCCGGCCCGAAGCGCGAAAGGGAGCGCAACGATCAGCCCGATCCCGGCGATCAGGGTCATCGCGGCGAGGAGGCGGTCTCGCTTCGCGGTGAACGCCTCGGCGAGCGCGTGGGCATCGGTTACCGTGTCCGTCGTCTGCCGCTTGCGGGAGGTCTTGGCGTCCATGACGTCACACATATCCGCCGCAATTCGCACGGGCTAGCAGATTGCGAACATGTCGCCGACCGCCTAGCTAGCTACCGCGTGCCCCTGTGGCGGAATGGTAGACGCGCTCGACTCAAAATCGAGTTCCTTAACCGGAGTGTCCGTTCGAGTCGGACCAGGGGCACCATCGCCGCGCGCAGGACTTCCGGGGGAAGTCCGAGCAGGGCGACCCGAGCGAGGCGTGGTCGGAGTCCGCAGATGATCCGGGGGATCACCGAGGAAGACGATCCGAGCAAAGCGGCGTTAAGCCGCCTACCAACCGTTCACGCGTTCCCAGACGGCCACGATCGCTTCGTCTCCGTCGGTGACGAAATACCGGTCGTGCGCGGCCGCGGTCGCGCAGGCGTGGTTCGGAAGGATCCGCAACTGGCCGCCGATCGGAAAGCGCGACCAGTCCAGCTCCCCTGACGTGGCGGTGACGATCCCGTGCTCCTGGTTGGTCGATTCGACGCGGAGGCCTTCGATCACTTCGCCGGTCGAGCCGTCGCACACCGCGCCATAGCCCCAATCGACCGGCAGATCGGCGGTGCCCCGATCACGGCTGAGCGCAAGGAATCCTGCGTCCACGAGGACCCTGCCGTGAGCCCGGTTGTGACCGATGATGCTGCCAAGAACCGAGATGGCAATGTCGCCGATGCCGCAAGTACCGAGCTCAGCCTGGACAAGATCGCCGAACGCGTAGACGCCGACGCGAGCTTCGGTGACGCCCTCGAGGCTGGGTGCGTAGTGCACCGTCGGGGTCGAGCCGACGCTGACGATATCGACAGGGAAGCCTGCATCGCGGAGCCGCTCCGCTGCGCCGACCGCCCCTGCCCTCTCCCGCTCGGCGATGGCTTTGAATTCGCCCAGCGTCCTTGCCGAATAGGAACCGCCGGCGTGGGTCATGACTCCGCCCAGCCGGGCGCCCGGACCCGAAGCCAGCCGGCTCGCAATCTCGATCAGCAAGTCGTCGTCCGGCGCGACTCCTGCCCTGCAACCGTCGGTGTCGACCTCGATCAGCGCCTCTATCGTCAGGCCTTCGGCTGCTCCGAACGATTGGACCATGTCGGCCGCTTCGAGGCTGTCGAGGATGGTTCGCAAGGTGCAGCCGGCCCTGATGAGATCGGCGATCGGCTGGAGCTTCGATGGCGCGATGCCGACCGCGTAGAGGATGTCCCGGACGCCGTGGCCGAAGAAGTAGCGCGCCTCGGCCAGGGTCGAGACGGTGATGGGAATGTCGCGGCCGCCGGACAGCAGGCGGAGGACGTCGATGGATTTCGAGGTCTTCACATGCGGGCGAAGCTGGACTCCAAGCTCCGCCACCCTCGAGCGCATGCGGTCGGCGTTGGCCTGGAGCTTGCGCCGGTCGAGAATCAGCGCAGGCGTCGGAAGATCGAAGATGGTGCTTGCGCGCGTGTCTACAGCCGAATGCTCGTTCATTTCCTCCCGATGCGCCGCGGAGGGCCGCTCGGCAAGCGGACTCCGCCGCGCTTAACGGGCGAACGAGAATGCCGTGGGCGCGGCACCGTAGCGGTTCGGGACCGTCGAACCCTTCTTGAGGAACAGGGTCAGAAGGTTTGCGAAGGCGAGCAGGACGATCCCCAGGAAGCCCAGCGCGATGATCTTCGGCAGGACCCCGCGGAAAGCGAAGGCAAGCGGCACAGCGGCAAGCATGACGCACGGAACGACGAGCTCGCGGCCGCTCTTGCCGATGTCGTGCATCCGCCGGACGCCGACCGCCAGCTGCGGGACGATGAGGAGGATGCCGACAAGTCCGGAAAGCAGCGAGCCGAATCCGAAGAGCATGCCGACCAAGCCTACGGCAGCATTGGCGACGATCACGAAAACGACGAAGAACCAGAATTCCTCGCGCGATGCACGACCGTTGAAATCGGCATATTTCTTGAGCGTTTCCAAAGCCGATTGGAAAATGAACATGACTGGCCCCCCTTCTTCGACGCGTACGCGGACGCACGCGACAAATGCTCGATTCGCCCTAATTTTCAGTTACGCGGCGCCTGCCTACGGTAGCTGAGTGCTTCGGCGACATGGATCCGCCCCACCTGATCGGCGCCCGCGAGGTCGGCGATCGTCCGGGCCACTCGAAGGACCCGGTGGAACCCTCGCGCGGAAAGCCGCATCGCTGAGGCCGCGTCGGCGAGGAGCCTTCGGCCGGGCTCGTCGGGGGTCGCGGCCTCGTCGAGGACCGCGCCGTCGGCCTCCGCGTTGGTCCGGACGCCGTAGCCGTTGTAGCGCTTCAACTGAAGGCTCCGCGCCCGGGCGACGCGGTCCGCGACCTCGCGGCTGCCTTCGGCCGGTGGCGGAAGGGTGAGGTCCGCCGCCGAGACGGCCTGGACGTCGACGTGCAGATCGATCCGGTCGAGAAGCGGCCCCGATACGCGCGCCTGGTAGTCGGCAGCGCAGCGCGGCGCCCGGCTGCAGGCGAGCGAAGGATCGCTCAAATGGCCGCATCGGCACGGGTTCATAGCCGCGACCAGCTGGACCCGGGCGGGAAAGGTGACGTGAGTGTTGGCCCGGGCGACGCTGACGTTGCCGGTCTCCAGCGGCTGGCGGAGCGAATCGAGAACCTGCCTCTGGAACTCCGGCAGCTCGTCGAGGAACAGGACCCCGAGGTGGGCGAGGCTGATCTCGCCCGGACGGACCTTGAGGCCGCCTCCGACCAGCGCGGGCATCGACGCGCTGTGATGCGGGGCGCGGTAGGGACGGCGGCGCCGGATTTTCCCGCCGTTCAATTCGCCCGCGACCGATGCGACCATCGAAACTTCCAGCGCTTCGGACGGCTCGAGCGGCGGGAGGATTCCCGGAAGGCAGGCGGCGAGGAGCGACTTTCCAGCTCCCGGAGGCCCGCTCATCAGGAGGTTGTGGCCGCCCGCCGCCGCAATCTCCAGCGCCCGCTTCGCGACCTCCTGCCCTTTCACCTGCGCAAGGTCGGGGCCGGAGTCCGATACTTCCGCTTCGGCGGGCGAAGGCGATTGAATCAAGGTGCTGCCTTTGAGATGGGCAAGGAGCGCGAGGATGTCGGGGGCCGCGATGACGTCGAGCTCGCCCGCCCAGGCGGCTTCGCTTCCCTGGGCGGCGGGACAGATCAGGCCCTTGTCCTGGCCGGACGCGTGCAGCGCCGCCAGCAGCACTCCTGGCGAAGCGGCGATCCGCCCATCGAGCGAAAGCTCTCCGACCGCGACATAATGCGAGAGCATCTCGGCATCGGCGGCGCCGATCGCGGCCAGCAAGCACAGGGCGATCGGGAGGTCGTAGTGCGAACCCTCCTTCGGCAGGTCGGCTGGGGAGAGGTTCACGGTGATGACCTTGGGCGGAAGCGCGAGCCCGATCGAAGCAAGAGCGGCGCGCACGCGCTCACGGCTTTCCGCGACCGCCTTGTCGGGCAGACCGACGATCGTGAACCGCGGAATGCCGGAGGAAAGCTGGACCTGGACTTCGACCGATCGGGCCTCGAGGCCGAGATAGGCGACTGTGGCAACGGTTGCGGCCATCTAGCGCCGCCCCCCGCCGGTTACACGTACGCAATCACGCAACAGTCCCCCTAGCTCGGCGTTGCCCTGCTAACGCGACCTCACGCCCGGAGGCAAGCACTTGCGAGCGGGCAGGCGGTCGACCACATGGACGCGATGAGCAGCCGCAGCAAATTCTCGAAATTCATAGATTCGCCCTTCGGCGAGACTTTGCTGTTCATTTTCGGCGTGTTGCTGGTGATTCTTGGCTTTGCCATCGCCCCCTTGCCTGGCCCCGGCGGCATCTTCTTCATCGCTCCCGGCCTTGCACTAATCCTCAAGACCAGCATGTGGGCGAAGCGTAATTACGTCCGGCTGAAACGCTGGCAACCGAAGGCCGGCCACTGGATCGACTGGGGATTGAGGCGCCAAAGCGCACGCCGCAGGCTGGAGCGCAGCAAGCAGATCGAGAGCCAGGTCGAGGCCCGGGGCGATTGACTTTGGCGGCCCCCTCCCCTATCGGCGCGGCGCACTTGAGGCTGCCCCAGCGGCAGCCCTTTTCTTTTGATTTTGAGGCATGAGCGATGAAGCGCACTTTTCAACCGAGCAATCTGGTCCGCGCACGGCGGCACGGGTTCCGGGCCCGCATGGCAACCGTCGGCGGACGCAAGGTGCTGAACTCGCGCCGGGCTCGCGGCCGCAAGAAGCTCAGCGCCTAGAACCGCCAGCGGTTCTCAAGAAACGCTCGGATTTCCTCGCCGCGAACGCCGGTCGGCGTTCCGCGACTCCCGGATTCGTGCTCCTCGTCCGCGACCGCGGCGACGACGACCCGCGGATGCGCGTCGGCTTTACGGTCAGCAAGAAAGTCGGAGGCGCAGTCGTCCGCAACCGGATGAAGAGGCGGTTCCGGGCCCTCGCCCGCGAACTCATCCCCGCGCACGGCTACGCCGGCTCCGACCATGTCATGATTGGCCGGTCCGCCGGGATCGAGCGCGAGTTCGCGCTCCTTCGGCAGGATTTGGCGCGCGCTCTCCGGAAGGTGGCGCAGTGATTGCGCGCCTGCTCATCCTCATCGCCCGAGGCTGGCAATTGGGCCCGTCGAAGGTTCTTCCGCCAAGCTGCCGCTATAAGCCGACATGCTCGGCCTATGCGATCACCGCATTGTCGCGCTATGGCGCGCTGCGCGGGGGCTGGCTGGCCCTCAAAAGGATCGGCCGCTGCCACCCCTGGGGCGGCCAAGGCCATGATCCGGTGCCCTGACGTGAAATGCGAGGATTAGCCGCCAAGTGAACGAAAACCGGAACATGATCCTCGCGATCGTGCTGAGCGCATTGGTGCTGCTCGGCTGGACCTTCCTATCGGACCGGCTGATGCCGACCCCCGCTCCCCAGGCCCAGACGGCCGACGCAGGCAAGCCGGCGGCTCAACCGCAGCAGCAGGCGGCCCCCACCACGCAGCCCGTCCACAAGGTCCGTCCTGTCTCGCAAGTGCTGGGAGAGAGCGCGCGCGTAAGGATCGAGACGCCAAGCTTGATGGGATCGATCAACCTCAAGGGCGCGCGCTTCGACGATCTCGTCCTTCGCAGGGAACGGCAGGCCATCTCGAAGGAGTCGCCGCCGGTCCGGCTCTTGTCGCCAGTCGGAACGCCTGGCGCGAATTTCGCGAGCTTCGGCTGGACGGGCGAAGGCCTCCAGGTTCCCGGCCCGGATACGGTGTGGACCGCGAGCGCTCCGTCGCTCGAGCCCGGCCGGCCGGTCACTCTGAGCTGGAGCAACTTTACCGGCCAGGTCTTTCAGATCGTTGTCAGCGTCGACCGGGATTATCTCTTCAGCGTCCGTCAGCGCGTCGAAAATCGTGGCTCCGGGCCGGTGGCGGTTCGCCCTTACGGCCTCGTCAACCGCGCTGAAAAATCGCCGGACCACAGCAGCCGCATCCCGCTGATCGGAGAAACGACGCACTTCGGTCCGATCGGCTATCTCGGCGGGGCAGCCAATTATTCGGTGGGATGGGACGACCTCGACGGCGGCCAGTCGAAAAAATTATCAAGCGACGGCGGCTGGCTCGGCTTCACCGACAAATATTGGCTGACGGCGCTCGCTCCCGTGGGGTCTCCCCAGATCAGCGCCAGCTTCACCGGCACTCCGGGCGGCGGCTACCAGGCCGACTATGCCGAACCTCAGCACGTGGTCCCGGCCGGCGGAGTCGCGCAGACCGACACCCGCCTCTTCGCCGGAGCGAAGGAAAAGGGGCTTCTCGACCGCTATGAAGATGCGGGAATCCCGAAGCTCTCCAAGTCGATCGACTGGGGCTGGTTCGAATGGTTCATGCGCCCGATCTTCGACCTCCTGACGTGGCTCTTCCACGTCACCGGCAACTTCGGAGTCGCGATAATTTGCCTGACGATCATCGTCCGGCTGATCATGTTCCCTGTCGCCCAGAAGCAGTTCAAGTCGATGGCGGCGATGCGGAAGGTCCAGCCGAAGATGAAGGCGATCCAGCAGCGCTTCAAGGACGACAAGCAGCGCCAGCAGCAGGAAATGCTGAAGCTGTATCAGGAGGAGAAGATCAACCCGGCGGCCGGCTGCCTTCCGATCCTCCTCCAGATTCCCGTCTTCTATGCGCTCTACAAGGTGCTGATGGTGTCGGTGGAAATGCGGCACCAGCCGTTCATTTTGTGGATCAAGGATCTCTCCGCGCCCGATCCGCTGACGCCGGTGAACCTGTTCGGCCTGCTGAATTTCACGCCGCCCGGATTCCTCCACCTTGGCGTGCTTCCGATCCTGCTCGGAATCACGATGTGGCTGCAGTTCAAGCTCAACCCGCAGCAAATGGACCCGACGCAGCAGCAGATCTTCTCGCTAATGCCATGGGTGATGATGTTCATCCTCGCGCCGTTCGCGGTGGGCCTCGTGCTTTACTGGGTGACGTCGAACATCCTGACGATCCTCCAGCAATGGTGGCTATACCGGAAGTTCGGGCTGCACCTTTCGGACACCCACCCGGTCGAGACATGATGGAGGGGAAACCGGAACTGGAGGAGCAGGCGCGGAAGCTGTTTTCCGGGCCGATCGAATTCCTGAAGTCCGCGCCCGAGCTGAAATTCCTTCCCGACCCGGAAGCGCCGGAAATCGCCTTTGCCGGCAGGTCCAACGTCGGCAAGAGCTCGCTTCTCAACGCACTTACGAACCGCAAGTCGCTGGCGCGTACGTCGAACACTCCGGGGCGAACCCAGGAGCTCAACTTCTTCGACGTCGGAAAGCCGATCCGGATGCGCCTCGTCGACATGCCCGGCTACGGATTTGCCGAAGCGCCGAAGGACCTCGTGAAGCGTTGGCGGCACCTGGTGAACGATTATCTTCGGGGCCGGGCGGTGCTGAAGCGCGTCCTAGTGCTCATCGATTCGCGCCACGGGCTGAAGCCGGTCGACGGCGAGGTGATGCAGATGCTCGACGACGCCGCGGTCAGCTATCATCTCGTCCTCACCAAGGGCGACAAGCTGAAGCCGTCGGCGCTCGGCCGGATCTTCGAGGATGTCGCTGCGGAAGCGGTCCGCCATCCCGCGGCGCATCCGGCAATCTTCACGACGTCCAGCGAAACGGGTAGCGGGATCGCCGAGTTGAGAACGGCGATCCTGGAAGCCGCGACACAATAGGAGCCTTCACGTGCTCAAGCTCATCATCGGCAACCGTGCCTATTCGAGCTGGTCGATGCGCGGCTGGCTCGCCTGCCGGCTCTCGGGCGAAGAGTTCGAGGAATTCGTCGTCCCGATGTTCGACGAGCAATGGGAGCAACGGCGCGAGGGCGACGAATTCGCTCCTTCGATGGGCAAGGTGCCGATCCTTTGGGACGGCGAATGCGTCGTCTGGGACAGCCTGGCGATCGTCGAGTTCCTTGCCGACCGCGTCGGCCGCGACAAGTTCTGGCCGAAAGAGGATAGCGCGGGCGGGATGGCGCGATCGATGGCGGCGGAGATGCATTCGAGCTTCACCAACCTGCGCCGCGACCTGCCGATGAACGTCCGCAAGACTTATTCCGCGGTCGAGCTATCCGACGCCGTTCGCGACGAGATCAACAGGATCCTGCAATTGTGGGCGCAGGCGCGCGCCCGCTTCGGCGGCACCGGCGATTACCTCTTCGGCGACTGGTGCGCGGCGGACATCATGTACGCGCCCGTCGTCACCCGCTTCATCACCTATGGCGTCAAGGTCCCGCCGTTCGCCGGCGCCTATATGAAGGCAGTCCTCTCGCACCCGGACGTCGCAGAGTGGATCGACAAGGCCCAGGACGAGCCGTGGATAATCGATCAGTATGAGAATGAGGCAGCTTAGCTACACATGAATAGGAAAGCAGGATCAGGTTTTGCCGTCGGTATCGCAGTCGGAGTGGCGATCGGCGTTGCAATGGGTAACATCGGCGTCGGCATCGCCATCGGCATAGCGATGGGCATTGCCTTCGGCGCAGCCTCGCAGAAGCATTCCGAGCGCGATCAGTAGGCGGTCCCGTCCTTGCGCACGTAGCTGCCGTCGGCGGTGAACATCATGTCGATATCGGAATAGCCACCGGCGCCGCCAGCCCCGCTTCCAACGACGACGAACGTGCAGTCGGACTGGCTTTCGTTGCGCAGGTGATGGCCGTTCCTTGCTCCCGCCGGAAAAGCGACGCAGTCGCCGGGCCCGAGCAATGTCCTGCCCTCGTCCTCGACCAGCACGGCCTGGCCATCGATCATGACGAGGAATTCGTCCTCCTCGTCATGCCAATGGCGTTGGCTGGACCACGCGCGCGGTTTCAGCGTCACGTGGCTTACACCGAACTGCGTCAGTCCGCCGGCGGAGGCGAGCCGGCGATACCAGCGGCCTTGCACGTCGCTGTCAAAAGGCGGCGGATATCCGGTGCGGTTGGTCTGCTCGATCTGGTCGAGGTCCAGCTTGGGCATCGCGCGGGCTCCCTGTGCAAGGCAACGTCTGCTTGCTAGTCGCTCGCAATGACCGCTTCAATCGACCCGGTGGAGCTTGCGCGCGAGCTCATCAGATGCCCAAGCGTGACGCCTGCGCGCGGCGAGGTTTTCGACGTCCTTGAACGCCCCCTGAAAGCGCTCGGATTCACCGTCCACCGCTGGGTTATGGGCGAGCCGCCCGACGGACCGACCGAGAACATGGTGGCGACCCGCGGCGAGGGCGCGCCGCATTTCGGCTTTGCGGGCCATCTCGACGTCGTTCCAGCCG
>Ga0207706_10004785_pt1 | contig 12681 bp, 9 predicted proteins | sample KBSC53metaG_FD_184318 | JGI IMG/M metagenome (GOLD analysis project Ga0207706, IMG submission 184318) | Corn rhizosphere microbial communities from Kellogg Biological Station, Michigan, USA - KBS C5-3 metaG (SPAdes) (version 2) | ecosystem: Host-associated > Plants > Roots > Rhizosphere > Soil ... | reverse complement strand
GCCTCGCTGTGCGGTGGGCGGGGACGCTGCTCGACCTGCCGCTCGCGGATCGGCGCTGGTGCTGACCGGCTCCCGCCGCCGTCCGACGACGAAGCGAGGGTCCTCCGTCGAATTGGCGCGCCGCCGGACGTGCGGCTGGCTTGCCAGGTTCGCCCAGTTGCGGATCTCGAGGTGTTCCCGCTGCTGCCGCCCAGCATTGCCACCGGGGCGCGAAGCATCCTGGGCGAGTCAGTGCTCGAGAGCCGAGATTGGGCTCCGACCGCTGTGACGAGAAGCGTATAGCTTCCGTCGGGTAAAAACGTCTGAATCGAGTGCGTCGACTGATCGTATTGCGCAGTGTACGGAAGCGTGTGCCCCTGCCCATCCATTACAACCGCTGAAAAATTCATTCCGGACTGTGCCGAGTGAGAGGCCGAATTGCGATTGCCATCTGGTGAACCCACGGTCGCCGTTACGGAATGAAACGGTTCCAGAGTCAAGGAAATGTCAGCCTGCGCCTGCTCACCGCCAGCCAGCTTTATCTTCGCGGCGCCCGCTAGTTCATGCGATTCGGGATAGAAGACACTGGCGTAGCCATTGCGTGCCACATTGGAGCCTCTTCCGCTCTCAACCAGATTGGTAGCCGTATCGCTATCCATCGAGGGCTCGGTGTAAACGGCGTATAGGCCATCGACAAGACCGCCGAAACGATAGACGCCTTCACTGTTGCACTTTGTGTTCGTGGCCGTCTGCCAAACTGCGCGGCCGTCCTGCACCGTCCGCTTCAGCAAAGTCACCTGGATGCCTTGCGCTGGTTCACCCGTTGAAAGCTGAATCTGGCCGCGAATCGAATTCACCGGTGTCATCGAGAAGATGACATCGGCCATGTCTGCCGCGACGATCACATTCTGTGCATAGCTATGAGGGTTTTCCCACAAGCCGTCTGCGCCCTCTGCCGCTTGATCTACAAATCCGGGTTTAAGGATTTGGAACTCTTGTGGTCCTGCGGGAACATCTCGAATTTCGAAACGTCCATCGCCATCTGTCAACGCGCCGGTGGAAGCATCGCCGTTGATCCGCACCAGCGCACGTGGCAGCCCTTCGCCAGAGGCACCATTGCGCACAATGCCATGCACCGTGGTCGGCGCCCCTTTGCGAGCAGTCGGTGCGGGGATCTGAATTTGTTCCTGCTGCTCTTGTGATCGAGCCGCTGCGGCAACCAAAGACGAAAACAAGACAGCGACAAGCAGACCACACGCGAGAACCCACGCCCGAAGAATCCGCCACCGTGAGATCGCTGGAGAATACCGACTCACGCACTCACACTCATGCATCTTCTCAGGATCCACTCTATTCTGACGGGGCCCCGTCGGGAAGGGAATCGGAGTGCGAGGATGCAGGCACTATGGCCTTCAGTGTTGGTCCTGCTTCTGCTTTTCGATGAGAGCGTTCTTCGCCTCGATGTATTGCCAAAAGGTTAATGAAAATATCGCGCCCAGGACGATGGCGAGGACCAGCATCAGCCAGTTTGGAAATCTTCGATGGGGGCGATACTGGCTCACGTGGGAAACCTCCAGGCTCATTTGCAGTTTAGCTTAGCTGGCTTGGTTCCAAAGCGGATCGTCGCGGAGACAACCCCGGCCAGCGTTTTTGCAGAATCTGTATGGTAGTCAGGAACTCAGTAGCCGCCATTCGGTACTTTACAGCAGTCTCCGGCCGCCGCAGGTTCGTTGGCCCCTGCATCCAGCGCAACTTTCCAGTTGCCATCGGCCTGTTTGCGCCAGACGGTAATGTAACGGCCGGTTGTCTTCACAGGATTGCCGGCAGCGTCTTTGCTGATCCCTTCAAAATGACCCCAGGTGTAGCCCATGTCGCCCGAGGGACCCATCTGCGCGTCGGTGGGCGTCCAGGTGAGCTGATAATCTTTCGCCTTCCAGTTCGCGGACTTCGCAATCGCGACCCGCCCGATCGACGGTGCCTGGCCGTTGTTCAGCGCTACCCCATCTTCGGCAAACCAGTCGGCAAAGGCAGCGCCGCCTTTCTGCAGCACGTCCTTGGCGAAGCGGGCTTCCAGGTCGAACAGGAGTGCTTTGCCGGGCTTTGATGTCGGATCGGTCAGGGGATTAGGAGCGCTCGACTGCTCGCCCTGCAAAGGCAACTGGCTCAAAGCTGCAGCAGGGCAAAGGAACGCTACCGACAGGACCAGGATGATCCCCTTGTGGGGCCTTTTTCCACTTTGATTCATGGTCGACTCCCTCCGCCGATTGCACCGGTATTCCAAGTTAATCCTACACACCTTCGGCCAGAGAACTGCAACAGGCTCAACGCCTCCCATGCCATATCCGATACCTCGGTGCCGCGATGTCGTCTAATCGGTCAGCGCCGGAAGTGCCCCGTTGGTATACTCTTGGTTGGCAAAGCTGGCTGAAGCGATGGTCCGAAAGGACTTTTGCCAAAATGCGTGGCTTTTCGCGGGGAAGGGTTGCAAATGGGAGCACTGCTGGAGACCATCCACTCGCCGGCCGACCTTAAGCGGCTTAACCCGGCGCAGATGGCGGATCTGGCGGAGGAAATCCGCGCATTTCTGATTCAAACCCTGGCGAAGACCGGCGGACACCTCGGCCCGAATCTTGGCGTTGTCGAACTGACTCTGGCGCTCCACACCGTCTTTGATACCCCGACAGACCGGCTGCTGTTTGATGTAAGCCATCAGGCGTACATCCACAAGATTCTCACGGGCCGTCTCGATCGCTTTGACACGATTCGCCAACCCGGCGGATTGAACGGCTTCATGCTCCGCACCGAAAGCGAGCACGATTGTTACGGAGCGGGCCACGCCGGCACGGCTCTCTCGGCTGCATTGGGCATGGCTGTCGCACGCGACCTCGTCGGCGGCAGTGAACACGTCATCGCTGTTGCGGGCGATGCTGCGTTTACGAACGGCATTTCATTCGAGGCTCTCAATAACATTAGTGAGCAGACCAAGCGCCTCATCATCGTGCTCAACGACAACGAGTGGTCAATCGATCGCAACGTCGGAGCCATTGCGCGCTACTTCCATCGCATCGTCACCAACGAGCACTACAATCGCCTCCACGATTCGGCTCGCCGCATCGTTGAAAAGATCGGCGGCAAGACGGCAGTCGAGGTCGTGCGTCGCGCTGAAGAGGCTGCCAAGAGCATGCTTTGGCCCTCCATCCTCTTCGAAGAATTCGGCGTGCAATACTACGGTCCGATCGATGGCCACAATCTTCCGCTCCTGATTGAGACGTTCAAATTTTTGAAGGCTGAGAATCGCCCCGTGCTGTTGCACGTGCTGACGCAAAAGGGGCGCGGGTTTCAGCCGGCACTCGACGGGCAAAAGAAATTTCACGGTCTCGGACCATACGATCCCGAGACCGGAACCACCAAGCCCGCGGGGGTTCCGACATACGCTGAAGTATTTGCCAACAGTCTCGTCAATCTGGCCAACAAAGATGAGCGTGTCGTTGCCATCACCGCAGCGATGCCCAATGGCACCGGCCTCGATCTTTTCCGGCCGCATCATCCCAAGCGCTACTTTGACGTCGGCATCGCAGAAGAGCACGCGGTTATTTTTGCCGCAGGAATGGCGACGCGAGGCTTGCGACCGTTCTGCGCCATCTATTCGACCTTTTTGCAGCGGGCCTTCGATCCGATTGTGCACGACGTCGCGCTGCAAAAGCTTCCGGTAGTTTTCTGCATGGATCGCGCTGGCCTCTCAGGCGACGATGGTCCAACGCATCATGGACTGTTCGACATCAGCTATTTGCGCGGTGTGCCGGAGATGGTTCTTATGGCCCCGAAGGATGAAGACGAACTGGCCGACATGATGACCACCGCGTTGCAGATCAACGGACCAAGCGCCAGTCGATATCCGCGCGGTGCGGTAGCATGCGTGGACTGCAAAACCGAATCGCAGGTACTGCCCATTGGCAAGGCTGAAGTTCTCACTGATGGCACCGACGTTGCCATTCTTGGACTCGGGCCGATGATCACCATGGCAAAGGAATTGGCTGTGCTGCTCGAGAGCCAGGGCTTCTCCGCGGCAGTTATCAATCCCAGATTCATCAAACCCATCGATCGCGAAATGCTCGCACAATACTCCCGTCGCGTCGCTGCCTTCGTCACGTTTGAAGATCACGTGAAGATGGGAGGATTTGGTTCCGCGGTGATCGACGCCCTTCAGGAGATTGGCAGTGCCGTCCCAGTGGTGCGCATTGGCTGGCCCGATCAATTCATCGAGCATGGCAAGGTAGAAGCTCTCCGTGCCAAATATGGTTTGAGCGCCGAAGCGGCGCAGGCTCAGGTATTGCCGTTAGTGAGTCAACGCAAACGCCGCACGCTCGTGGCCAGCTGACAATTACTTCAACCAAAAAAACGCACGCCCGCAAGAGACCTTTGGTTTCTGAATCGGCATCGGATTCAGTGAGTGAAACTGCGCCGATCATCGCGCCCTGTATCGTTTGGCCTCCATCCGATGTGCCTGTGCGACAATCCAGAGGACATTGATTTTCGTATGCAACCGTTCCGTATCGCTCTGGCATGGATGTGCGTATCGCTGCAGGCCGGCATCTTTGCGTGGTCGCAGGCTCTGTCGCCAATTCCTCCGAATTCCGCATCCGCCCCTTTAGTGCTCGCTGGTGGCACCGTTATCGACGTTACAGACTGGGGCCACTCCGCCAAAGACGTACAAGATGCGATCGTAATTGTGCGCGACGGTCGAATCGCCGAGGTCGGCTCTCGCGCAATTCCCATTCCAAAAGGCGCGCAGGTAATAGACTGCACCGGAAAATTTGTGATTCCCGGCTTGATCGATGGTTTCGCCGGGTTGAACAGTCAGGGCCAGGCGAATGCCCATTTGTACATGGGCGTCACCACAGTCGTTGCCAGCAGCGACAATCGTCGCGGGCATATCTACGTGGGTGCCAACCCGAGCCCGCACATCTATCTGCTCGATTCTGTTGGTTCGACCGACAACTGGAGCCTGCTGATCGGCCGCTCAGACTGGACCGCCAAACTGAAAGAGGGTGCGCACCCCGCTGAATTGAGCACCGAAGACACTGCCCGCCAAATCGTCGATACGGCGCATCTCGGCACACGCGTGCTCTGGCTCGGTTGGGACCTGACGGCAGCGAACACGCAATGGATTATTACTCGCGCCCACCAGCTTGGCCTCGTCACCTATGGAGAGTTCATTTCCACACCCTACAAAGTAGGAATCGACGCCGGTGTGGATGCACTTCTTCATATGGGGCGCTATGAGCTCGGAGTGATTCCCGACGAACTGCAACGGCCGCTAGTTGACGATCCATTCGGGTCAGCGGCAAACACAGCCTACGATTACTCAGAGCATCTGCCGCCCACCGATCCGCACTTTCGCGCGTACGGCCGATTCCTCGCAACACATCACGCTGTACTGATGCCCACCTTCAGCATGTCCTTTCTCAATCTGCCGGGGCATCGCAATCTGTGGCGCGAACCTGCCGCTGCCATTCTCGAATCGGCAAACATGTACATGCCGCCCGATCCCGAGACTGGCGAATTGACCTATCCTCTTGCACCGTGGACGCGCCATATGCCCAGCATGACGCAGCGTTGGACGCAGGAAAGTCAACGCAAGAAGGCTGATCTGTCTGCAACCCGCCTGTGGCGCATCAACCAATCCATTTTTTCCGGTTCTCCACACTACCTTGCGGCATCGGGCGCAGCAGTCATGGGAACCATGCCGGGCATCTCTCTTCACACCGAACTCGAAATGCTCGCTCGCATCGGGCTCTCTCCTCGCGAGGCACTGGCTGCAGCAACCAATAATTATGCGATTCAGTTCGGATGGAACGAACTCGGGCAGATCGCGCCCGGCCGTCGTGCTGACATCCTGGTCGTCGATGCAGACCCCACCACAAGCGTTTGGAACGTGCGCCGCATCTCCACACTCATCCTGGAAGGGAATGTTGTCGATCGCGAGGGTTTGCTGCGGCTTAAGAAATGACGTGCTTCAGTCTGCAGTGAAAACCCGGTTCATTGCGCTATCTAAAGCGAGCAGTCCGGGCAACTGCTTCTGCCGCTCCTCGAACGACCGCGTCAGCAGCTTTTGTACAAACCCATCGCCAAGCTGGCCCAGGAATCCGTACGGCATCACATATTGAATGTCGTCGCTGATGAGTGTCCCTAGGCGCCCATACCGCGTCTCGACGCTTATGCCATGGCGATGCCGAAACTCGCGGAAGGGCCCACGCACCTGTTCATCGCGAATATAGCTGTTCCATTCGAAGTCGATAACCCGCGCGGTCCAATTCACGCGCTTCTTCGACCACGAGAAGGGACAAAAGCTGATCTGGATCTCCGAGTTCACTCCCGCCGCCGAACTGATTCCTCCCTCGACATTGCGAAATAACGCCTCTGAAGATGCCGGCGGCTCAGGGGGCGCCACCAGCCGCGCTTCGTCGATTGTCATCTTCATCTGTGCCGGCATCAGGCGAGTCAGGTTAGCTGGCACCGCGAAGAATGCAAACACCTGCTCCACTGAAAATGGAACCCATTGGCGAGTTTCAAATCTCTCGGTCATGAATATCTTCACCGGGCCGCAGATTCAGTCTCGATCTTTTCAAACTCAGCAAACGCAGCCCGAAGCCCTACTAAATAGTAAATTGCTCGATGATCAGCGTCCTTCCAACGGCCTGATGACAATCTCGGTCGAAGAGTGGTCAATCGGGCAACAAGGCAGGATCGACAACATGAGAAACGCTGGAGCCGGCGCGGCTGACGCTGGTTCGACAGCCCTCTTTGCAAGGGCGCCAAAGGCGGTTAGGTACTTTTTATTCGCCTGCAACATCAGATATATTGCCAGCGATTGGGGATTTGACTACCCTCATGGAACGCGTCAGCACATCTAACCGATTCGAGGGCTCCGGTAGGTACTTTGACCCAATCGACAAACCAATTCGACTTTGTCGGTCCTGACAAGCCAGTTGTCCGCCCGGCCGATGTCGTTGCCCTGCCGCACCCCGGCGAACTCACGCGCGCCCGCTCACGTAAGATAAAGAGGACGGTTCAAGCAAGTTCCGAACTTTCGGAGAACATGACAGACTCCCCCTCGCAGCTTGACCCGGCACGCCAGCATCACGACAAGGGACTGGTCATTATCGCGGGCTACAAGTTCCTTCTTGGGCTAATGTTCATCGGCATTGGCATTGGTGCCCTGCATCTGCTTCACAAAGACTTAGAAGATGTCCTGACCCAGCTAGCCATCGCGATCCGATTCAATCCCGAATCGCGCATCGTGAACTTCCTGGTGGATAAAGCGTCGTTCCTCGACGACCACATGCTGCGGCGTATTGGCGCCCTGGCCTTTATCTACTCAGCTGTCTGCATTGCAGAGGGAATCGGTCTCTACCTTGAAAAAGCCTGGGGTGAATACCTTACCCTGCTGATCACAGCTTCCTTCCTGCCGTGGGAGATCTTCGAGATCATTCATCGGATCACATGGGTTCGCATCTCGCTGGTAGTGGTAAACGTCGCGGTGTTTATATATCTATTCAAGTTGGTCGTTGCGCGCCGGTGGCGACCAAAATCGCAAACTCAAAGTTAGATTCGCTTTTTCTTCTCCTATAAGCCACAGTTTGATTTTTGCCTAGTGCCTGATTCGCACCCAGAACCGCATTGGTAAACACTGCATGTTGTGGTGTTCTGCCTCTGAGTCCCTATTAGGCGACCTGGATGTCGCGGCTCGGCCATCCTTGTGCCCGTAACCCACGAAAGTTGCAGGGTTTCAACAGATTTATTCGTTGGAGTGGAAAACTCTATGGGCTATTATCGTGTCTGAAGTGGAGTGAAGTGGAGCAAAAGGGAACCATTCATCGGTTCTTGAATCAAGAATACCCGCTTTCTCGCTGCTTCAAAAGACTCAGGCGCAAAGAAGTCATTTTTGGAACCTGCGCAGGCAATTGGATCTGGAACGAAAGGCAAGTCAATGTTTCGTGGCAATCACCCAGCGAAGGTCGACGAGAAGGGGCGCCTGAAGATGCCCTCCGCCTTCAAGCAACTGGTGGATGCCGCAAATGTGACCCAGTTCTACGTAACCAGCACCGACGGCAAGAGTGCCGAGATCTGGCCGCTCCCCGAGTGGGAAAAGCGCGAAGAGCAGTTGGCCGACTCCAGCACGATGGACGACGCCGTTAGAAAGTACCTGAACGTGACCAGCTACTACGGTCAGCAGGTAGAGATGGACAACCAGGCCCGGCTGCTGCTTCCACAGATTTTGCGCGGCTCGGCCAAACTCGATGCCGAAGTAACAGTTTTTGGAATGAGAACCTACCTGGAAGTTCACAACAGGGAAATCTTCGAAAGCAATCTGGCAGCCAATACATTGACGGCCGACGATCGCAAGGCAATGGCGGAGATTCTTCGCCGCAAGGGTTAGTTGGAGTACGACGCCCCTCAGGGGGAGCGCATGTCGAATCGAAGCGAACGCCATGTGCCAGTTCTTTTAAAAGATGCGATTGAGTTTCTCAATGTGCGCGCAGGCGGAACTTACGCGGACTGCACGCTGGGCTTGGCGGGGCATTCGGCAGAGATCGCCACGCGGCTCGGAGCAGCAGGCCACCTTATCGGTTTCGACCGGGACCCCGAAGCGCTGGATCTTGCAACGTCCAGGCTTGATCGGGTCAGGGAAGAGCTAGGCAGCGAGGCACCGCAGATCACGCTGATCGGCGAAGCGTTTAGTTCCATAGCCGAACACGTAAAGCCGGCTTCGCTGGATGGTTTGCTGGCGGACTTTGGCGTTAGCAGCCTGCAGTTGAATGAGGCGCACAGAGGATTCAGCTTTATGGCGGACGGCCCGTTGGACATGCGCATGGATACGCGCTCCGGCCCGACTGCCGAACAAGTGGTGAATGAGGCGGACGAGAACGAACTGGCCGACCTTATTTACGAATACGGAGACGAAAGGAGATCGCGGAGAATCGCCAGAGCCATTGTTCGCGGGCGGCCGGTGACAACCACGGGGCAGCTTTCCCGGATTGTCGCCTCAGCCGCCCCGGCAATGAAACAAGACAAGATTCACCCGGCAACAAGAACCTTTCAAGCTCTTCGGATTTATGTGAATCGCGAGCTAGAGGAAATCAAGGCGCTGCTGGAGGCCGCACCAAAATTGCTTAAGCCCTCCGGACGACTGGTCGTTATCAGCTTTCACTCTCTCGAAGATCGCATCGCAAAAGACAGTTTGCGCGACGGAGCGCACCAGGGAATCTGGGAAGTTCTAACCAAGAAACCGGTAACGGCCAGTGACGAAGAAACAGACCGCAATCCGCGGTCGCGAAGTGCAAAGTTGAGGGCGGCACAACGAACAGAAAACCGCGTTGCAGTAAGCGGTGTTGATCCAGGCAGTGCAAGACGGAACTCGGGATATCGGCGTTAAGAAATTGTCGGTGGGTATTTACTTCGGTGAGTCGAGTCGAGAAATTCAGCAGTAAGAGGACTAGCAGCTAGGAGCTAGCGGCTAGAAGCTAGGAGATAGACGATGGCTGCATGCACAACAACATACTTCGAACCGAGCCGGGGCTGGACGGCTAGGGTTGCCGAGCGGAACGCTGCCCTCCTGGCGCAGCAGGCCACGCGGCGTCGCGGCGTTCGTACCCCCGAGGTCATTTTCCCGCGGCACATCGACAATTCACGGCTGGTGAAGGCTGCTGACCCGGTCCGCGCGCGCCAGATGCGCATCTTCGCGGCCGCAGCGACGGTGCTCTTTACTCTCATCATGATCTATGGCCTGCAACACTTCAGCGCCATCGAGGGCTCCTACAAGATCGAATCTGAAAAGCAGTTGCGCGATCAATTGCGCGAAGACAATCGCCAGTTGCGTCTTGCCGAGGCTCAGCTTTCACAGCCCGGCCGCATCGACGGAATGGCCCGCCAGCTTGGCATGGCAGAACCGCAGCCCGGTCAGGTCGTACACGGCAACGCCCGTCCAGAAACAAGTGCTCCCGTGCTGGCGCAAGTTAGTCAGCCGTCCAATCCCGCAAACTGACACCATCTTGAAAGGCGCGGCATCGGCCGCGCCGCAACCTGAAATTCTCCCTGAGTTGTCTTCTCATAGACATCGAGCAATTCGTCTGATGCATGCAGGTGTCGTTGTTCTAATCTGAAAGCTGAGCCATCTCTATCCATGCAGGCAACACTTCGAGCCGTCCGTCCCCGCACCGTTGCACCGCGCGCCACGCCGATGAGGTTGGCGCGTTTTTGGCTTGTTTGTGGCTTCTTTTTGTTCTGGGCAATCGCGATCGCCGCCCGCCTCTTTTGGCTTCAGGTCGTTCATCATTCCGAATATGTCGAGCGCGCTCACAAGCAGCAGCAGCGCACGTTTGAGGTCGCTCCGCGCCGCGGAGTTCTCTATGATCGCAATCTTCGTGAACTGGCAATGACGGTCCAGGTGGACTCGATCTACGCGGTGCCTACCGAGATCGGCGACAAAGACAAAGCCGACGTCGCCCATAAGCTTGCGGCAATCGTGCATGTCGACCCAACAGACGCGCAGACCCGCGAAGACCAGATTGCCGAGCGTCTGGAGAAGGGCCGCGGATTTGCATGGGTGGCACGGCGCGTCTCCGCGGAAACATCTGCCAGCGTCAAGGCCCTCAACCTGAAAGGCGTCTACTTCCAGAAGGAATTTCAACGCTTCTATCCCGACAACCAGATCGCCGCGCAGGTACTGGGTTATGTCGGTCTCGATGACAACGGCCTCGGCGGTCTCGAGCAAAAATTCGATTCGCGCCTCCACGGAGTCCCTGGCCGCATGTTCACAGCGATGGACGCTCGTCGCCGCGTGCTTGGATCCATTGCGCAGGAGCCGGAGCCCGGCCAGAATCTCCAGCTCACCATCGATGAAAACATCCAGTTCATGGCTGAGCGCGCGCTCGATCACAACATGGAGCGTACCCATGCCGACAGTGGTACCGTGGTCGTGCAGGACGTGCACACCGGCGAGATTCTTGCCCTTGCCATTCGCCCCACCTTCAACCCAAACCAGTTTCGTCGTACCACTCCTGCGTTGCTGAAGAATCACGCCGTCAGCGATGTCTACGAGCCAGGATCGACATTCAAGCTTGTGACCTACTCCGCAGCATTGGATATGCACGTCACCAACCCCGACGACATGATCGACTGCCAGGGCGGTCAGATCAAGATGGCGGGCGGACGCATTATTCACGACGACAAGGCCGATCACTTTGGCGTGGTGACCGTCCACTATGCGCTCGAACATTCCAGCGACGTGGCTGCGGTAAAGCTCGCGCTCAAGATGGGCTCTGACAATTTCTATAAGTACATTCGCGACTTCGGATTTGGCAGCCGTACCGGCACAGAGCTTCCCGGCGAAACGCGCGGCCTCCTGCGTCCCGTAAAGAAATGGGGCTCTTCGTCAATCGGATCCATCGCGATTGGCCAGGAAGTCGGCGTAACCCCCTTGCAACTGGTGTCGATGGTTTCGACCATCGCAAACGGCGGTGTCTATCTTCCGCCCCACGTGCTGATGCAGAGCCAGCCTGGCCCAGCCACAGCAGCTCCTGGGTCTGCCCCACCGCAGGTGGCGCAGGTGCCGCTGGTCGCAGCGCCCTTCAGGGCGGGCGGTGACCTTCCCGATCCCCTTCCGACCGGCGCGCACCGCGTGCTCACCACTCTTACGGCCGCACAGATGCGCAAGATGATGGAAGGCGTCGTCCTGTTCGGCACCGGAAAAGGCGCGCAGCTCAACGGATACTCCTCCGGCGGCAAGACGGGAACCGCGCAAAAGGTGGACCCGGCGACGCACCTCTATTCGAAGACCATGCACGTGGCCTCCTTCGCTGGCATCGCTCCCATCAACAATCCAGTCATCGCTGTTGCTGTAATCATGGATAACCCGAAGGGCGCGTCCTATTACGGAGCAGCCGTATCCGCCCCGGTATTTGCAGAGGTGGCACAGCAGGTTCTTGAATATCTCAACGTGCCCCACGACATCGATGTGCGTCAACCCAAGACGTCGTCGAAGCCCGAGCCGCCCGTGCACGAAGATGAAGGCGCCGCGGATTCGACTGACATCAACGAGTTGTTCGCCGCGGTCAACGACCTCCCCGCCGATGACCCGCTTCGTCAGCCTGTGAGCCAGTTGCAAGTGGTTGCGCAAGCCTCGGCCCCGCCTGTGACGCCAGATAATCCGGCAAAACCGGGCGACGAAAGCGCTTCCGCTGCGGCCATCCCGGCCGATCCCGCTCCGGCTCAGGCGCCTCCGCCACCTCCACCGAGGCAGGTCACCATCAGCGACGGCAAAAAATTGAGTGTGCCATCTCTTGTAGGATTGCCCATCCGAAAGGTAATCGAGGCGACATCTGCCGCAGGCCTCGAAGTGCAGATCAACGGCAGCGGCACCGTGCGCGAACAGGCCCCCGCCGCCGGGACACAAGTCTCAAGCGGCACCAAAATCATCGTCCGCTGTGGGCGCTAGGGTACGTGAATGGAAAGACCGCGATGACCATCAACTATTCACTCACGCGTTTCGAAATTGTCCGAACCTTTGTAGCGGTGTTGCCGCAATCTCCCAGAATCTTCACAGTTGTCTTCATCGCTTCCGCGTGGCCCGGGATCGTCCTTCTCTTCAGCAAACACGAATTTTCAAGCGGCCTCAGCGTTTGGGATTTTCTCGCGGCGTTG
>Ga0207706_10004784_pt1 | contig 12681 bp, 8 predicted proteins | sample KBSC53metaG_FD_184318 | JGI IMG/M metagenome (GOLD analysis project Ga0207706, IMG submission 184318) | Corn rhizosphere microbial communities from Kellogg Biological Station, Michigan, USA - KBS C5-3 metaG (SPAdes) (version 2) | ecosystem: Host-associated > Plants > Roots > Rhizosphere > Soil ... | reverse complement strand
TGATTTATCCCCGCCACCAGAGCGATCGCCGACGCCGGAGTGACCACCGACACCACGGCACGACCTTGAACCCCTTCGACTTTCGCCGAGATCGAGGTCCGACCCGCCGAACGGCCGGTTACAAGCCCGGTGCTATCAAGGCTGGCGACGCTGTTGTCATCGATATGCCATGCCGTTTCCAGCCCGTCGATCGGATAACCGCGGGCATCCATCGGCTTCGCCCGCAACTGCAGATCATTCCCCTCGGACAGCTGGATCAGGCTATCGCCCGACGCTCTGCTCACCTCCACCCTCGCTACCCGCTGGCGGACGACAATGGTGGAATGGGTCACCAGCTTCCCCACCACCACGCTGACCATCGTGCGACCGGGGCCGCGGGAGACCACGGATCCATCCTGCAATACGACCGCAATGCTGGAGTCGCCGGTCGTCCAGACCGGGCGCGCCCCAACCAGAATGCTTCCATTCTTGTCCGTGATCGTCGCGGCGTAGTGAATCGTGTCGCCGATCGCGCTCGCGGTATCTATGGCCGGGCGCAGGCCGACCCAGGACGCGCCTAAATTCCCGATCGACTGATGGGATTCGGCGGCGCCGATGACGCCGTAGGAATAAAGGGCGGTGAAGATTGAAACTAGGGCGGCACCGGATGACGCCGCGACGGCGACGAGCTTTGCCGTGTGCTTAACCCAGTGAGCTCTTTCCTTCGCCGTTTTGAGGATCTTCTCCATTGATAAATGGACGGCAAACGGCTGAGCTCCGTCACGCTTTTTTTGTGACTTTCCCGACGGATGCGAGAGAACCGGGTAGGAACGGACGGGGTGGGATTCGAACCCACGGTACGCTATTAACGTACACACACTTTCCAGGCGTGCGCCTTAAACCACTCGGCCACCCGTCCTTACAGTTCGCGTCGGCGTTTTTGGCTTGGAAACTACTAAACAAGAACTGCCAGCCAGCGGCCGGCAGCGCCCAGCCGGCTGCCGCGAGCTAAATCTCACTGATACCTTGCTCGAGGCGGCTGGCTGAGGGCCGCCGGCCGCTGGCTGGTAGTTCTTTGTGGTCGTTCAACTAGCGGACAGGGAGAGATTCGAACTCTCGATACCGGGTTCACCGGTATGCCGGTTTTCGAGACCGGTGCCTTCAACCACTCGGCCACCTGTCCAGCAGCCCCGCAACTTATTGGAGCACAGGGGTTGATTCAACCCGGCGATTTCTCCTTTCGTGTCGTGCTCCGAACGACTCAGACGCTAGCGGATCGGAATATCGAGCCTGGCCCGCGAAATCACCGTTGTCGACGGCTCTCGACTCGGCGTCAGATATGGACTGTCGACATTGGAGATCTCCAGCCGAATCTTGTCCGCCGCCGGCACTCGCCAGTAATTCCCGTACGTCGGAATGACAATCGTGCGGCGGCCAATCTCGGCGCCCAGCCCGGCGTCTATGGTATACGTGCCGCGGGTGATGAGATAAACCGTGTCCCTCGTTTCATCGAGGAGACGAACGTCGAGCTGCACCCGATGCCCCGTGACAAAAGCGTCGAGCGTCACAGTCGGCTGACCGATTATCGTCAGATCTCCCCCGCCCGTTAGCTGCTTCGCCTTCACCGCGTAGCTCACATAGCTCGTTGGCACCCTCGCCGAGACCGGCGCGGTCTCGGTATACGGCTTCAGCTGCTCGGCGCCTTCCATAACGAACGGGTCCCACGTGATTCCGCTCTGGGCGAAGGTGACCGGATTGACCAGAGGCAGCACAGCATCATCCCAAACTTTGGTCGCTACCGAGGTCGACAGCTCGCTCCAGTCCGCGACAGTCAGAACATCGCTCGGCGAAAACGACGCGTTCCGCGGTTTTGTCAGGGCCGCGTAAATCCTTGGCGGCGGTGCTGGGCCATCCTTGAGGTACGCTGCTAACCACGGCCTGATAAGGGAGAGGACAAAATCGATTTCCGCGGGCTTGTTGCTCGCACGGGGATGGCCAATGTCACCGAAATAAGAAGTAATCGGATAACCCGGTTCGACTTCATTGATGGCGAGCAGCATACGCCTCGCCTCAGTGCGAGGGAGCAGATCGTCGGTAAATCCCTGAACCTGGAAAATCGGAATGCGATTGTGAATCGCTTCGTTCCAGAATTGCGCCTGCCAGTAGATCGAACGGTAGCCGGCGATTCCGTCGCGGATCTGCAACCAGAGCGGATCGAGTGAATTGGGTTCCGTCGTGTTGATCCAGGCGTGCCAGGCGACGAAATAGTCGGGATAGTTCGGGTAAGGTCGATCGGCCGAAGTTCGCAGGCCCGACGCGTAAAGGCCGTTGACGAAGCTCAGTTTGAGACCGCCGAAACCATCTATCGAAGCATTGGGCCTGCCATTGGGCAAAAGCGAGTAAAAGAGATCGGTCCACGGAGCGATGGGAGCGACCGCAACGATGTGGACAGTCTTTGCTCCCGATGGCGTGGCAAAAGTCGGCTGGAGAAGCGCGAGCCACGAATGGCCGCCCCCATAGGACGCGCCAGTGACTGCGACCTTGTCCCCATTGATGTTGCAATTGGGATCGTCGACCACGCGGCCGATCATGCTGCGCAGATCAGCGATCTCGAGATTCACGTCGGCGAGATTCACCTGTCCCCATGATTCGCCAAATCCGCGCGTCGAGTAGCGAAGGACCGCGTAGCCATCGGCGAGAAGCTTGTCGGCGATATCGCCGGAGCTGCTCTTGCTGCCCGCGTACCCATGAACCAGCGCGACAAGCGGAAAGGGACCGCTTCCGCCCGGCACCTGCAGTCGAGCGTCAAGCGAAGTCTGGTCTACGGTGGTTACGAGAAATCCATCGTACGTTGCCGCAGATGTGTTGCCCGGTTGGCAGACGAGCGGCGGGGTCGGCGCCCCCGCGAAGGGGCCGCTGACACGGTAACTGTCCGGACCGAACGGGTAGCTGGTGGGCGGGCCTTCCTCAAAAAGAAGCTTGTCGGGAAGACGGAGTCCGGTCGAGGGGCCGGTCTCATCGTTATGACAGGCGACCAACAAGATCGCGCTGCAAAGCGGCAGGAAACGCTTCATCGACTGCTCACTGCTGGCGACACAGCGAGTTACTGCAAACTTTGGCCCCGAGCAGTCAGCTGTTTATTTCGCCTCGTTGGGAGCGAAAGAAAGCCTCGATCAGGCCGGCACTCTCCTCGGCGAGTACTCCGCCACGAACTTCAGGGCGATGGTTGAGACGCGGATGACGGAGCAGGTCTTCAACGGAGCCGGCCATTCCGGCTTTTTCGTCCCATGCTCCGAACACCACTCTACGAATGCGCGACAGGACGATCGCGCCGGCGCACATCGCGCACGGCTCGATGGTGACGTAGAGCGTGCAATCATCCAGTCGCCAGCGATCGAGTTTTGACGACGCCTCGCGGATAGCCAGCGCCTCGGCGTGCGCCGTGGGATCCTGATCGCGAATCGTCCGATTGCCCGCGGCGGCGAGGATCACCCCTTTGTGGACGATTACCGCACCGACAGGAACCTCATTCCTCTTCCCCGCCTCGCGGGCGACGTCGAGCGCGTTGCGCAGGTACTGTTCGTCGACGGCGGTCGAGTCGCTCGCGCCGAACACAGCTCGGACGTTATCTGCCAGCAAGCGCGGGCTCGGTCGCCCTGCGGAAAGTGAGCTCACCTTTCGGATCACGGTCGACAATGATGTGATCACCCTCCGAGAACCGCCCTTCGAGCACCGCCAGGGCGAGCGGGTTCTGGAGGAGCCGCTGAATCGCTCGCTTGAGCGGTCGCGCGCCGAAGGCAGGATCGTAGCCTTCGGTAGCGAGCACCTCTCTCGCTGTCGGCGTGAGCTCGAAGCTGAGTTTTCTGTCGCCCAACAGCTGCTCCAGCCGCTTGAGCTGCAAATCGATGATGTGCTCGATCTGCTCTTTGCCGAGCGGACGGAAGATGATGATGTCGTCGACACGATTGAGAAACTCGGGCCGGAAATGCTGGCGGAGTGCGTTCGTCACCTGCGCCTCGACGACCTCCCGATCCTCGCCGGTGTGCTCGAGTATGTAGGTGCTTCCGATGTTCGACGTCATGATGATGACCGTATTCCGGAAGTCCACCGTTCTGCCCTGCGAATCCGTCAGGCGTCCGTCGTCGAGAATCTGCAGAAGGATATTGAACACATCCGGATGCGCTTTCTCGATTTCGTCGAACAGTACGACGGAATAAGGACGTCGCCGAACCGCCTCGGTGAGCTGGCCGCCCTCTTCGAAACCGACATAGCCCGGCGGCGCTCCAATCAGGCGCGCGACGGCGTGCTTCTCCATGTACTCGGACATGTCGATGCGCACCATCGCCTGCTCGTTGTCGAACAGGAACTCCGCGAGAGCGCGCGCGGTCTCGGTCTTTCCCACACCGGTCGGTCCAAGGAAAATGAACGAGCCGATCGGGCGATTTGGATCCTGGAGTCCGGCGCGTGACCTGCGCACGGCGTTCGAGACAGCTTTCACCGCTTCTTCCTGCCCGATGACCCGCCTCCCAAGCTCGTTCTCGAGTTTGGTGAGTCTCTCCCGCTCGCCTTCCATCATCTTCGCGACAGGAATTCCCGTCCAGCGAGAAACGATTTCTGCGATGTCCTCCGCGGTGACTTCCTCTTTAAGGAAGCGCGAGCCGCCGCCCTGCCGGCTGGCAAGCTTCTGCTCCGCCTCCTGCATCTGCCGCTCCAACTGAGGAATCTGGCCGTAAGTAATCTCCGCCGCTCTCTGGAGATCACCCGCGCGGGTGGCCCGCTCGGCTTCGATGCGGGCCTGTTCGATTTGCTGCTTGATCTTGCCGACGGCGCCGAGAGTTTCCTTCTCCTGCTGCCATTGCGCCTTCATGCCGCCGGATTTTTCGCGGAGCTCGGCCAGCTCGCGCTCCAGTGCCTGGAGCCGCTCGCGCGACGGCTTGTCTTTCTCTTTCTGCAGCGCCTGACGCTCGATCTCGAGCTGGGTGATTCTGCGCTCGACTTCATCGATCTCCTGGGGCATTGAGTCGATCTCGATGCGGAGTCTGGACGCCGCCTCGTCGATCAGGTCAATCGCCTTGTCAGGAAGAAATCTGTCGCCGATATAGCGATTCGAGAGAGTCGCCGCGGCAACGATGGCGCCATCGGTGATGCGCACGCCATGGTGTGACTCGTAGCGCTCCTTGAGTCCGCGCAGGATGGCGATAGTGCTTTCGACACTCGGCTCTCCGACGTAAACGGGCTGGAAGCGGCGCTCGAGAGCTGCGTCTTTCTCGACGTGCTTGCGGTATTCATCGAGCGTAGTCGCGCCAACCACTCGCAGCTCACCACGCGACAGCATTGGCTTAAGCATGTTGCCGGCGTCCATCGAGCCTTCAGCTTTACCGGCGCCAACGAGTGTGTGCATCTCGTCGATGAACACGATGAACTGCCCTTCGCCTTCGGTGATCTCCTTGAGCACTGCCTTGAGTCGCTCCTCGAACTCGCCACGGAATTTTGCGCCGGCAATCAGGGCGCCGAGGTCGAGCGCAACGAGACGCTTGTTCTTGAGACCTTCCGGGACGTCACCGTTGGTGATGCGCTGCGCCAGGCCCTCGGCGATCGCGGTCTTTCCAACGCCGGGCTCTCCAATGAGGACCGGATTGTTCTTCGTGCGCCGCGACAGAACCTGGATGACGCGGCGAATCTCTTCATCGCGGCCAATCACAGGATCGAGCTTACCCTTACGCGCCGCGTCGGTGAGATCACGGGTGTAGCGCTGCAACGCCTGGTACTGATTCTCGGGCGTCTGGTCGGTGACGCGATGCGCTCCGCGCACCTGCTGCAATGCAGCGAGGAGAGCATCGCGGGTGGCACCAACGCCATTGAGCAGATTCTTGCTCTCCGTGCCTTTGACGTTGGAAAGGCCCAGCAGAAAGTGTTCAGTCGAAACGAACTCGTCGCCGAGCTCACGCGCATCCGCCTCGGCCCTGTCGAACACCTGGTTCAGCTCGCGGGATAGCGTGGGCTGGGCGTTCGACTGTTTCGGATAGCGAGCCATCTCGCGGCCCACCGTTTCCCGCAGCTGCGCGACGCTGACGCCGAGCTTTTGCAGGACGGGCACGACGATCCCTTCGTCCTGGCTGAGCAAAGCAGTCAGGAGATGGAGATCGTAGACGAGGGGGTTGCCGGCGCGTCGCGCCAGGTCGACCGCTTCGTTGAGTGCCTCAGTGGCTTTGACGGTGAGACGATCTGGATTGATCATGATGCGAAGCTGGAGTTCGTAGGCCGCTCAGCAAGGTGCAACGCGGGTGCCGCATAAATCCCGCCAAGGTGGCATGATCGCCTCTTTAAGAGAAAAGCCCGACTGACAGAATGCCAGCCGGGCCGTTTCAGGAAGTCAGCGAACTACTTTCTGACTATCATTTTCTTGACGAAGGGTTTGCCATCGACTTCGAGTCGATACAAGTAGATACCCGACGCTACGTCTTCTCCAGTCTGGGAATTCCTGCCGTTCCAGTAGGCCTCGTATCGGCCGCAGGTCAGCAACAGACTTTCTACTGCCTCGCCTCCAGCGACGCTCCCACCGCCCTGCAAAACGGGCACAGCAATCTGCTGCGCCAGCAAGTTGTAGATCCGCAGGCTTACGCGATGTTGACGTCCCGAATCCGTACATCCCTGTGCATCACCAACAGCGAACCGAATTCGAGTGTCGAGAGTTACCGGGTTTGGATAGTTCTGCTCCAGCGGTACCCCGGCGCCTTGTCCTCCGCCGGGTTGGGTTGAAATACCCTGTGCAGCGGAACGACTTGGCATGAACGCGCCGAGCACGAGCACTAAAAACAGCGCCCGCCACAGGTGCTTCATGTTGGCTCCAAATGCTGACGAAAAAGGGTCTCTAGTCTCTAGCTCCTACCGAGGTGGACATGTGTTCTTTGCGCGAACTTAGGAATGAGACGGGGACCTGTCAAGCAGAGTTCGAGTGTTACTTCTTAAAACCCTGCCTTCCCCCCTTCGTTCCGTAACCCCGCTTCGATCGCAGAACTCCAGAAACGGAATGAGGTATTTCCTCGAGAAACCGAGGACATCCCTAAGCTGCGCCGGAACATATACCTGCCCCGGGACGAGCTTATTCTGGAGTCTGTCTATCATTTGTTCTACTGCACTTCGGTCGTAGTAGCGGTCTTCCTCCACCTGGACGATCCGCCCCTGCCGCTCCAGGTATCGAAGCAAAGCAGGCACCGAATTACCGTAGCGCGCCACCAATTCACCTACGCTGGGTGGCTCCTGCACGGCAGCGCAAATATCATGCGCCAGATGGTTACTTGCTTCGACATCACGGTCGGTCGGTGAGGGTGCCCAGCCGCGTCTGCGCAGCAGCGGGCCGCGCGTTTCGACCTCGCCCGCCCGTTCCATCTCCTTGATCGAGATATCGGCCAGCTCCTCGGGTACGCGCACGCTTTCACGCACGGTCTGCGCGGGCACGCCGAGCGCGAGTGGAGATTTTATCTCGTATTCCGCAACGATCCGACGAACGCTTGCCATTACTTGTTCGACATCGCCGGCAGAAAAAAGGTTGTGCTTTCCAGCGTAGCCGCCGACTGTCTCGATGAGCTCCGGCACCTCAGCAGGTGAGCAACCAATTCGCACTGGAAGGTCGCTAATTCGGATGCCCCGGCCCTGCTCTCCTTCGAGCTCGAAGCGCAGTCGCTCAGCCGGCGAGCTCGCCAACTGCTCACATCTTTCGACGCTCACACCGGGTAGCGAACGCCGACGCGCGTATGGATCGACAACGATGCCGCCGCCAACTGTCCGCAGCGGCGCGGGCAGGCGAAGGACGAAACGATCACCCGCTCTCAATGCGATCGGTGCATCGGTTGCGATGCGTGCCAGCGCGCGATTGCCGGCTGCCCCGCTGTCCATGACAATACGGGCGCCGGTCTCGGATGCGCCGGCGTGTAGGCGCAAGCGAGTGCGCGGGGTGACAACCTCCGCCGCATCACGATCCAGCGCGACGACGGCTTCGAACAGAGATGTGGCTCGCCAGTTCTCGTCACGCACGAGGACGCTGCCGCGCGAGACATCTCGCATCTCCACACCGCTCAACGCCACCGCGGCGCGATTCCCTCCTCTCGCGCGATCGACAGAGTGCCCATGCTGCTCCAACCGACGGACGCGGGTGTTCCTCCCGTTGGGTAGAATCCGAACGCCTTCATCCACACCGACGTCACCGCTCCAAACCGTCCCTGTTACTACCGTTCCTGTACCCCTCACAGTGAACGCACGACCAACGGGCAAGCGAAAGAGATCGTCGTCAGCGCGAGCGCGCACAGCGCGGAGTGCGGTCGACAACGCGGCGCGGAGCTCGTCGAGGCCTTCTGCTGTTTTGCTCGAGCAGCTGACAATGTGTGGCTGGTCGGCGCCCATCTCCTCGAAGAGCGTTTGAACGTCCGCCATCACCAGGGACCTCCATTCTGCATCCGAAAGGTCCGACTTGGTGAGCGCAACCACGATTCGTGGAATGCCGAGCAGCAAAAGAATCGATAGATGCTCGCGCGTCTGCGGCATCACGCCTTCATCGGCAGCAACTACGAGTAGGCCGAGGTCGATCCCGCTCGCACCGACAACCATGCTGCGTACGAAGTCTTCGTGCCCGGGAACGTCGATGACCCCAACGGTGCCGAGTCCGTCGAGCGACAGAGGAGCAAAGCCGAGATCGATGGTGATGCCGCGCCGCTTTTCTTCGGGCAGCTGGTCTGCATCGACCCCAGTCAGCGCTTTGACCAGCGCCGTCTTGCCATGATCGATGTGGCCGGCAGTGCCGATGATCACGCCGCGCTCCAACGCTCGCGTTCCCACACCGCGAATGCCCTGAGAGGGCGATCGTCCGGGACGTGCGCTCCGAGAAACTCACGCAGCAACCGCTGATGCGAGCGGGATTCGGCATCGGTCATCGCGGCCGCGTCTTCGCTCTCCAGCCAGCGCCGGATGGCGCTACGCGCGCTTCCGGGAATTCGGCGGCCGCCCGGCGCCATTCGGCTACAGACCGGGCATACCACACCGCCAGACGCATGAGCGAAAGTCGCGTCCTCCGCGTCCCGAAGCGGCGTATGACAGAGTGCGCAGCTGGAAAGCTCCGGGGTGAATCCGACTACGGAGACGATCCGCCAGCACGCTGCCAGCCCTTCAGTGATCGTGTCCTGCGCCGACGCGCCGGCTATGCGGTCGAACGCGTCGGAAACCGTGTCGTAAAGTTGCGGGCTGCCTTCCTCGCCGGCGAAGCGCAACGCGAGCTCCGCCACCGTCGATGCCGCGGTGAATCTCCCAACGTCTTCGCCCATCGCGCTCCGCGAGCGCGAGAGCTCGAACGCGGCGAGGTTGTGGAGCTCGCGGTTTGGTTTGACGTAAAGCTGCGCCGCGCCTTCGGCGAACAAATCCAGCGCTGATCCAAAACGGGCTCGTGACTTCCTTGCGCCTCTCGCCAACGCCGACTGTATACCCGCCTCACGCGTGAGCATCCGCACTATCCGAGAGCTTTCCAGATAGTCAAAGACGTGGAGGACGATCGCGTCTGTCGCGAGAAGCGGCATGAGTGAAATGTAACGTCCGGGAGTTCAGCCTCTCGCATCAATTACACGCACATTCGACTCCGACATTAGAAAGCAGTCGACCAGCGGCCTCCCACGAGGAAAGTCCGCCCCGGTGCGGCGAAGTTCAGGACTTCCTGATAATGCCGATCGAAGACGTTCTCGACGCGAGCATTTATGGAAACAGTGCCCTGCCGGAAAACCGGGAGCGGCAGCTCCGCAGACAGATCGACCTTGGTGTACGCAGGCAGCGTGACGCGCGGCGAAGGAAACTGGGAGAAGTCCATGTCCGGACGCTTGCCGACATAGTTGATCGCTGCTCCAACGTTCAAACCGGCCCTGAGCCCAAGCGATGTCACCAAACTTCCAGAGTGAGTTGGTCGGCGCAAAAGCGCGTCGCCGACGTGATCACCCCCTTCGTAACCGGGGTCGATCCTCGTGACTTTGGGCTCGACGATCGTGTAGCTCGCCGTGGTCCGCACAATCGACGTGGGTGCCACAGACAGCTCGAATTCAGCTCCGTTCGAGCTCGCGCCAGTCAGATTCGCGTAGCTGCCGCGGAAGTCCGGTGGAGGACCGCTGACGAATTGAATGAGATCCTCAAAGCGCTGCGCGAAATAGGTTGCGGTCAACGTCACTGCGTCATGATCGTAGCTTCCAATCATCGACACCTCGGCGGACCGGCTTTTCTCGGGACGGAGATCGGGACTGCCGACAGTAAATGCGGTCGGCCGCAGTTGGGCGAATGCCGGAGCATTGAACGCGTTGCTCAATGAGGCGCGAACTCGAAGCGTCGGGAGCAGACCGAAGTTGACTCCCGCGCGATACGTTGCGAAGCGCGCGTAGTCCGAGTTGTCGTCTACCCGGCCGCTAAGCGTGTATGAGATTCCTTCTACGGGATTTCCAAGCAACTCGGAGTAGTAGGCGACGTTGTGCCGCGAAGCGTCGAAGGTCCCCTGAAACGTGAGAGGGGGGCCGACCGGGCCCGCGCCCGACTCAGTGTTCTCGTGCTCTTTCTCGTAGGTTGCGCCGAGTGTGAGAGTTGAGGCCGCTGGAAGAAAGAGCGCGACCCGCCCTTCAACGTTGCGCCTGTAACCGCGCGACCTGAAGGCGCTGTGTTCCTGGCCCGTCGAACCGAATGGGACCGCTATGTCCTCCGTCAGATCGATGACGTCGTTACTGCCGGCGAGGAGATGGGCCTGCACCGCCGTCGAAAAGTTGTGGCCAGCATCGAGCCCGACGGTAAGGCGATGCTGGACCCGATAGGAATTGCTATCGACGGGCTGGCCGACGAAGTCCGTCGGATAGTGGAACTCCGCCGTCGTGTAGCGGGCCGATACTTTCAGATCTCCGATGTCCGGACGGCCAACATTCGCACTCGAGCTGAGAGTGCCGTTCACGTATTCGTTGTTGAACGGCAGGATGCCGTCCGTCGAGTGGTGCGCGGCCCCGAGCGTGAATCCACCCAACCCGCCCGTTGCCGAGACGTCTCCATCGATGTCGAGTGAGCGATACGTGCCTCCTCGCACTGCCGCAGATGCGCGCGAAGAGGTCGGACGGCGGGTGAAAATCTGCACGATGCCCGTGACAGCATCGGCGCCATAAAGCACGCTCGCCGGGCCGCGAACGATCTCTATTCGATCGATGTTGTCCGTGGTTAGATGACTGAAATCGAAAGACCCGCCCGACGCGTTCACCGGTACTCCGTCGATCAGTACTTTCGTGTATCGACTCTCACCACCGCGCAAAAACATCGATGTCAACCCGCCGTACGATCCGCTTTGCACCATCGCCACGCTCGGCGCCTCGCGGAGCGCATCGGTGACCCGCAGGACTCCCCGGGCACGAAGGTCCTCGCCAGACAAAACGGTGACCGGTTGGGTCAGCACCGAGGCTGGTTGTGGCACCTTCGAAGCGGAAACGACGACGGTCTTGAGCCGTGCGGTGTCATCGGCTTGAGCGGCCACTGCGCCGGCTGTCGTCACAAGAAGAGATCCAATCAGTACAATGCGTGCTTTGATCATGTGAGTTCCGAGAATCAGAGTTGGAGAGGGCGCCGAAGAGGAACGAGTGCGGGCGCGCCGACGGCCGGGTCGCGCGTCACGACCACAGGCCATCCGTAGATCGATTCGAGACGGTCCGCCTGCATCACTTCAGATGGGCTGCCGTGAGCAGCCACTTTTCCGTGCGACAACAGCACGATCGTGTCGGCGAAGCGCGCAACGAGGTTGAGCTGGTGGCTGACCAGTATCACCGCCAGACCGGCGCGCGCCAGCGAAGCGAGGAGCTCGAAGATGGCCATCTCGTGCGCGACATCGAGAAACGTCGTCGGCTCATCGAGGAGGAGCGCCGGAGTTTTCTGCGCGAGAGCGCGGGCAATTCTGACTCGCTGCCATTCGCCGCCGGAAAGGGCGTCGCTATCGCGATTGGCGAGGTCTTCGACACCTGCCTGTGCGAGCGCGTCGTCGACGGCGAGCTGATCGGATTTCCCAGGCGCGCTCCACAATCCGAGGTGCGGATAGCGACCGAGTGCAACGTATTCCCGCACCTTCATCGGGAAGGCGGTCTCCTCGCGCTGCGGAACGACCGCCATGTTTTTTGCGAGCTCGGAGTAGGAGAACGCTCGAACATCGCGATCGTCCAAGGTCATCGTGCCGCTGACGGTGTCGATTCTACGAAGAAGCGCGCGCACGATGGAGCTCTTTCCGGAGCCGTTCGGTCCGGCAAGAGCCGTGAGTTTGCCGCGGGCGCCCACGAAGCTGACGCCATCGACCGCGTTTGTGGGCGAGCCCGGGTAGCGGACGACGAGGTCGTTCAGCGCGATCATGACAGCCGCCGGAGCTGGACGAGGAAGAACGGAACACCCAATAGCGCCGTAATTGCCCCGAGCGGAAGCTCTGTCGGCGCGGCCACCGTACGAGCCGCGAGATCCGCGGCGACAACCAGCGTGGCGCCAATTAACCCTGCCGCCAGCATGAGCGGTCGATGCGCGCGGATGCCGAGGCCTCGAGCAATGTGCGGGACGACAAGTCCGACGAAGCCAACGAGACCAGCGGCTGAAACCGTCGCGGCAGCCAGCAGTGCGGCGAGAATGAATGCGCGCTTCCCCGCTCGCTCGGCGTCCACACCGAGAGACGCCGCG
>Ga0207706_10004783_pt1 | contig 12682 bp, 13 predicted proteins | sample KBSC53metaG_FD_184318 | JGI IMG/M metagenome (GOLD analysis project Ga0207706, IMG submission 184318) | Corn rhizosphere microbial communities from Kellogg Biological Station, Michigan, USA - KBS C5-3 metaG (SPAdes) (version 2) | ecosystem: Host-associated > Plants > Roots > Rhizosphere > Soil ... | reverse complement strand
CGTCGATGACCTGCGTTCCGTCAGGCAGCTTCATCCGCACGTCGCCCGCGGCAACAATCCGTCCGTCGCGGACGACGACCATGCCGTTCGGGATCGGCGGGCTCCCGTCGCCCAGCGCGACGGTCCCGCCGCTGATCGCGAACGTCTGCGCGCCCGCGGGGACCGCGGCGGCGAGGAGCAGTGCGGCTACTGCGCGGCGGATCATTTCACATCTCCCTCGCCGGGCTGGCCGAGCTCGAAATCGCTCACCGGGCGCTTCTTCGGGTCGTTCGCATCGTACATTTCGGCACCGTCGATCCAGACCCGCTCGGGCCGGCTGTAGTCGCTGAACGGATCGCCGTTCCACAGCACGACGTCGGCCATCTTGCCTGCGGTCAAAGTGCCGGTCCGATCGAGGATCCCGAGCGCCTTGGCCGGGTTCGCCGTCAGCCATTCCCAGGCGACCGCTTCCGACAGGTTCGGGAGTCCCGCGCGGATCCCGTCGGCGAGCGCCTTGGACGCCTCCTGGTTCAGCCGCTGGATGTAATTGGGGTCGTCGGAGTGGACGATCGCGCACGCGCCCGCATTGTGGACGAGCGGGATGTTCTCCTTGATCGCGTCATAGGCTTCCATCTTGAAGCCGTACCAGTCGGCCCACATCACGGCGCAAATGCCGTTGTCGCGCAACAAATCGGCGATCTTGTAGGCCTCCACCGCGTGGTGGAACGCCGTCACGTGGTAGCCGAACTCCTTCGACATATCGATCATGTTGGCCATTTCGTCGGCGCGATAGCAGTGGTTCTGGACCAGGATCTTGCCCTCGAGAACACCCTTCAGCGTGTCCATCGCCAGGTCGCGCTCGGGCATGTCCCCGCCCTTGGCGTAATATTTGTCCCACTTCTTCTTGTAGGCGACCGCCTTGATCCAGGTCTCGCGCGCCAGAGCGATGTTGCCCATGCGCGTCTGCGGCATGTGGTCGTGGCTTCCGTAGACCCGTTTCGGGTTTTCGCCGCACGCCATCTTGAGGCCGTAGGGCGCGCCCGGGAACTTCATCTCCTGCGCCGTCCGGCCGGGGACGTTCTTGAGGACCACCGAGCGGCCGCCGAAGAGATTAGCCGAGCCCGGAAGGATCTGGAGCGTGGTCACCCCGCCGTTCACGAGCGCGCGGCTGAACCCGGGGTCCTGCGGCCAGACGCTATGCTCGGCCCAGACCTCCGGAGTGACCGGGTCAGTCGCTTCGTTGCCGTCGGCGTTGGCGCTGACCCCCGGCGAGGGATAGTCGCCGAGGTGGCTGTGGACGTCGATGATCCCGGGCGTCACGAACTTGCCCGTTCCGTCGATCTCCAGCGCGCCCGCGGGCGAGGCGAGCTCGGGCCCGCCGACCGCCTGGATCAGACCGTCCGCGAGGACGACTGTCGCATCGTTGATCTGCTGGCCGTCGCCGGTGAAGGCGGTCGCGTGGCGGATGACGGTCGGAACGCCCGGATAGCGGACGTAGGTCGACGGAAACGGGTCCTCGTTGATGTGGACCGCCGGCGCCGGGGCCGGTTTCGATTCGAACGCCGCGCATCCGGAGAGGGCAACGGAGGCGCACAGCGCCGCAAGAACAAGCTTATTTGACACCGTGCATCCACTTCTGAAGCGGCCAGGAGAGAAGGAACAGGACGAGGCCCGCGATAATTGCGACCCAGGCGATGGTCGTGAACGTGTGCGTGTAGGTGGCGAGGCTGACCTTGAGGTTGGTGACCTGTCCGCCGACCGTCTCCACGCTGGCGAATTGCGCGACGACGCCCGCGAAATATTGCGCGACCGAGATCGACAGGAACCACACGCCCATCATCAGCCCGACGATCCGCGCGATCGACAGCTTGGTGACCATGCTGAGACCCACCGGCGAGATCGCCAGCTCGGCGATCGAATGGATCACGTAAAGCCCTGCAAGCCACCACAAACCGACCTTGAAATCAGGTCCGGCGAAGGTCGTTCCCCAGACGAGGAACAGGAAGCCGGCGCCGACGCCGACCAGCGCCATCGCGAACTTGAGCGGGATCGACGGCTCCAGGTTGCGCTTCGCCAGCGCGCCCCACAGGATGCTCATCAAGGGCGCGAGGATGACGATTGCGATCGGGTTGAAGTTCTGGGTTTGTGGGGCCGACAAAGTGAAGAGCCCGAACACGTCGCGGTCGGTGTTGCGGTCGGCGAACAGTGTCAGGGACGATCCGGCCTGCTCGAACAGGGTCCAGAAGAAGACGTTGAAGACGATCAGCACCATCGCGGCGCACATCATCTGGAATTCCCTGCGGTCGCCATTCTTCCACGACCAGACCAGGATCGCGGGGACCCCGATCAGGAAGGAGCCGAACAGCAATTTCCCCATCAGCGACAGCGAGGCGATGTAGCCGATGAACCCGGACCCCGGAGCGGGCTCCGGCGAGTTCATCAGGTTGACGAAGAGGAAATAGAAGACGGGCACTGCGAGGAGCGCACCGACATAGACCCAGAGCGAGCGATCCTTCTCGTTCTGCGGCTGTTCGCCATATCCGGCGAGCCGCCCTCCGTCGAAGGTCATGAGCAAATAGGAGATGCTCATCCCGACGCCGGCCAAAGCGAAGCCCGCCCACCAGCCGAGCCAGTCGGCGAGGATCGGACAGAACAGCTGCCCGAGGATCGAGCCCATGTTGATCCCCATGTAGAAGATCGTGAACCCGGCATCGCGGCGGCGGTCGCCCTGGTCGTACAGCGTTCCGACGATGGTCGAGATATTGGGCTTGAAGAAGCCGTTGCCGACCGAAATCAGCGAGAGGGCAATCAGCAGGACCATCACCGTCCATGGCTGCCGCTCGCCGTGGGATTCGAATGCGTCCTTCGGCACCGTGCGCGCGACGCTCTGGTCGGCGCGGAGCAGCGAAACGCTGCCGTCGACATTGCCCCTGATCTGCAACCGCTGGTCGCCGGCGACGACGTAGCGCGCTTCGTTCGCGGTCGTCGGCCGGTCCTGGAAATTGTCGATCTGGACTTCATAGCGCTGACCGTCGATCAGCGCGTAGGGCTTGGCCGGCTGCCCCCCGAAGGCGAGCGTGAAATAGCCGATCGCCATCATGATCGCGCCGAACTTGACCGACTTCTTCGATCCCAGGATCTGATCGGCGATCAGGCCGCCGACGAGCGGCGTCAGGTAAACCAGTGCGGTATAACCACCGTAGAGGCCGGTGGCCTGCTGATCCGAAAAAATGAAATGCTTGGTGAGGTAGAGCGTCAGCAGCGCCCGCATGCCGTAATAGCCGAAGCGCTCCCACATTTCGGTGGTGAACAGGCGCGCGAGCTGCCGCGGGTGGCCGAACCAGTTGCCCTTGTCGGCGGGATTGGCTTTCCCCGATGCGGGCGTGAACGGTTCCTCGACCGCCGGCGTATCGACCATATGAATCTCTCCCCAGAGCGGCCCGCGACCGTAACGACCAATTTCCGCTTGTGAAGCCGATTGTTGCAGTTTTCCGCCCGGTCTATGCGCCCCGGTCGATGCTCAACGACCGCTCATCGATCCTGTCGCTGCTCGAAACCCGCCGCTCCGCCAAGCCGCGCGAGTTGGTCGGCCCAGGCCCCTCCGCCGCCGATCTCGGGCGGATACTGACCATTGCCGCGCGCACGCCCGACCATGGAAAGCTCACGCCGTGGCGCTTCGTTACGGTCGCCGAAACCCAGCGAGATGCCTTTGGCGCCTTGCTCCGCGAAGCGCTTGCCGAGCACGACCCTTGCGCCACAATTGCCCGTCACCAGAAGGAGGACGAGTTCGCCCATTATGCCGGGCAACTGGTCGTCCTCGTCTCCGCGCCGACGCCCGAGCACAAGGTCCCGGAATGGGAGCAGCAGCTGTCCTGCGGCGCGGCGGGCATGAACCTCCTGCTCGCGGCCCACGCGCTCGGCTTTGCCGCCGGCTGGGTCACCGGCTGGCGCGCATATTCCGAAAGGGTACGAAGCGCCTTCTGCCATCCCGGCGAGCGAATCGCCGGCTTCATTTTCATCGGCCATCCCGGCCGGGAGCTCGAAGATCGCCCGCGGCCGGCTCTCGGGGACGTGGTGAGGGCGTGGGAGCCTTGACCTCATCCTCCCCTCGATTTCGAGGGGAGGTGGCAGCCGAAGGCTGACGGAGGGGCCTTGGTCAGCGCGGTAAGAAGACACCTCCGTCGCCTCCCCCGCAAACGCAGGGGAGGAGAGTTGCACTTTCCGCGAGGCGGTGTATTATGACAGCATGACGCTGCGCACCCAGCATGAAAAGCCCGTGTACGTCCGCCTCCGCGAGACCATCGCCGACGCCATCATGGCCGGCAAATATGGCGACGGGGATCCCCTTCCCTCGGTTCGGGCGCTCGCCGCCGAAGAGCAGGCCAACCCGCTGACGGTCGCCAAGGCTTATCAGGGTTTCCAGGACGAGGGCCTGATCGTCGTCAAGCGCGGCGTCGGCATGTTCGTCGCGCCCGGCGCCCGGGCCCGGCTCAGCGACAGCGAGCGCAACCGCTTCCTCAAGGAGGAATGGCCGCAGATCCTCGCCCGGATGCAGCGGCTCGGGATCGACGCCGCCGAGCTCATTGAGCGCGAGCGGGCCTGAACTTCCCGCGGAGCCGCTAATCTTCTAGCCGCGTCCCAATGGAGACGCGGGTCCTTCCCTTCACCGACGATGCCATCGCCGAAGCCGCGCGATTGATCCTCGCCGGCGAGCCGGTCGCGGTGCCGACCGAGACGGTTTACGGCCTCGCCGCCGATGCCACGAACGCCGAAGCGGTCGCGCGAATTTACGAGGCAAAGGGCCGCCCGAGCTTCAACCCGCTGATCGTCCACGTGCCCGATCTCGCCGCCGCGCAGGAGATCGGCGAGCTCAACGAAGAAGCGCTGAGCCTCGCGCGCGACCATTGGCCGGGTCCGCTGACTTTGGTCGTGCCCCTTTGCGCAGAAGGAGCAATCGCCTCTCTCGTGACTGCGGGCCTCACGACCGTGGGCCTGCGCGTCCCCGACCATCCCGCGATGCAGGCGCTGCTGCGCGCGTGCCGCCGGCCGCTCGCGGCGCCCTCGGCAAACGCGAGCGGCGCGATCAGCCCGACGCGCGCCCAGCATGTGCTCAAGAGCCTCGGAGGCCGCATCGCGCTCGTCATTGACGGCGGCCCGACACAGCGCGGCATCGAATCGACGATCGTCGCGGCGGCCGGCGGCCCGCTCCGTCTTCTGAGGCGCGGCCCGTTGCAGATCGCCGCGGAGCTGGCCTCGGGCGCGGCGATCGAAGCGCCGGGCCAGCTTGCCAGCCATTATGCGCCGTCGAAGCCGCTCCGGCTCGAAGCGACGCAGGCGCGTGGGGACGAATATCTGATCGGCTTCGGCGCCGTCGAAGGGGACGCCAACCTCAGTCGGTCGGGCGACCTTGTCGAAGCCGCCTCACGCCTGTTCGACCTGCTTCACGAGGCTGACGCTTCGCCCGGCGCGCGCATCGCCGTCGCTCCTGTGCCCCGCGAGGGCCTCGGCGCCGCGATCAACGACCGCCTCCGCCGCGCGGCGGCGGGCAGCGGGCAATAAAAAAAGGGGCGGCCGAAGCCACCCCTTCCCCTGTTGCCGAGCGCATCGCACGCTCCAGGGGCTCTTCCAAGGCAAATTAGCACCAGTGCGGCGGTTATGTTCGCGCTGTTGCCGATTTGACACGAGCTCGGTCAGGAAGGCTGCCCCGCAGCCTCCCTGACCTTCGCTTGAAAGCTCTTGCGCAGCTTCTGAAGCTTGGGCGGGATGTGCGCGATGCAATAGGGATTCCGCTGCCCTTCGCCGGACCAATAATCCTGGTGATAGTTCTCGGCCGGCCACCACTCCCCCATGGGCTCGATCGTCGTCACCACGCTCTCGTGGTGCGTGACGTTGGCCCGGGCGATGGCCTCGCGCGCCTTGCGCTCCTGACCTTCATCCTGCGGGAAGATCGCCGACCGATATTGAGTCCCGATGTCGTTGCCCTGGCGGTTGAGCTGCGTCGGGTCGTGGATCGCGAAGAAGATGTCGAGCAGCTCGTCGTAGCTGAGCTCGTCATTGTCGAAGGTGATCCGGATGGCCTCGGCATGGCCGGTGTCCCCGCCGCAGACCTGCTTGTAGGTCGGATTGGCGGCGCGCCCGCCGGTATAGCCGCTTTCGACCGATTGCACGCCGACGACGTCCAGGAACACCGCCTCGGTGCACCAGAAGCACCCGCCTGCAAGTACCGCGACTTCTTCGGCCATCTCACCGCTCCTTTTTGCTCTGAAGCAAAGATAGGAGCCCTCCGCCGGCATTGCGAGCGCTTCGCTCCTCCCCATCGCGCAGCGATAGGGAGGGGCGAGTTAGTTGTTCTTGTAAGACGCTTTCAGGCTGGCGAGCTCGAGCCTTTTGCCGACCCATTCCGAAAGCTCGGCGAAGTCGAGCGGCTTTTCGAACACGATCCCGGCCTTTCGGTCGGAGTACCAGCGGACCTCGCCCTTGATCGGGCGGAGGCTCTCGACGACCACGACGACCTTCTTGCCGACGCAATATTCCTCGATCGGTTCGACCTTCATCCCGCCCAATGAGATGTCGTGCACGTCGACGGTATAATAGACCTTGCCGACCTTGACCGAGCCCTTGCACGCGATCTGGAGGCGCGGCGGGCGGGCTCGAAACCCGAGCCGCGGCTTGCGCCCGGCGAGCAGCTCGCCGAGGTCGACGTTCTGGTCGAACTTGCAGCCGATGGTGTCTCCGCGGGTCCAGACGACTGTCGCCGGGATCTTTTGCGAGGAGATCTCGATTTCGACCCGGTCCTCGATCGCCGGCGAGTGCGTGACGATCGCCATGATCCCGCCGGCTGACATGTTCTTGATCCGGATCAGCTGCTGCTGGCCCGCCTGGTCGACCATCTTGCCGAGCCTCAGCATGGCCGGAATGCGCTCGCCGTCGCGCCGCTCGGCCGGCCGCGGCACGGCGGTCGACAGCGACACGGTCGTCGACTCGAAGGCGGTTTCGACCTCCGAAACGGCCAAGCCCGATTTCCTGCGGATCAGCGATGCAAACATGCGTGTTCCGAGCGCCTCTTGGTATGCGCAATCCGCGCCAAAATGGGACTTTATGGACAGCGTAGTTAAAAGAGCGTTTCCTGCCGTTGAAATGGTGCGCATTTGCGGCGTAGGCCGGGCGAGGGAGATTATGTGAATGCCGCAGCCGCCGCGCCTGCTGCTGATCGATGACGAGCCGGCATTGGCCGACTTCCTCGCCAGCGCAGCGGAGGAAAGCGGGTTCGAGCCGGTCGTGACCGGCAAGGACGAGGAATTCCGCCAGGCCTTTCTTGCGCAGCGGCCCGAGATGGTGGCGCTCGATCTCGGAATGCCGGGCATGGACGGGGTGGAGCTGATCCGCTTTCTCGCCAACCAGGGCTATGAGGGTCCGGTCCTGATCGTCAGCGGCTTCGACCGCCGAGTGCTCGAATCGGCCTTCAGGCTCGGCGAGGCGCTCGGGCTGACCATGGTCGGCCCGGTCGAGAAGCCCGTCCGCTTCGAGGTCCTCGAAGATATGCTGAGCCGCCTCAAGGCGACTCTCTAGCGGTGACACGCAACGCCGACGAGAAGCTGATCCGCGCTCTTTCGCACGCTCTCGAAGGCCAGCAGCTGCACATGCTTTACCAGCCCAAGGTGCGCCTTCGCGACGGAGCGTTGGCGAGTGTCGAGGCGCTCGTGCGCTGGGACGATCCCGAACTCGGCTCCGTCGAGCCCTCGCGCTTCATCCCGCTCGCCGAGCAGCACGGCCTCATCGACGACCTCACCTTGTGGGGGCTTCGGACGATCCTCAGGCAATGGCTCGACTGGTGCGATGAAGGGATCGACACCAGGATCGCGTTCAACATCTCGGCGCTGAGCCTCCAGCACCTCGACTTCCCCGACCTCGTAGAGCGGATGTGCACGGGTCTCGACGTCCCGACCGACCGGCTGGTGCTCGAGCTGACCGAGGGCGCGACCCAGCCTCTCGTCAAGCTGATGGACACCTTGACCCGCTTCCGGATCAAGGGACTGGGCCTCGCGATCGACGATTTCGGGACTGGCTATTCCTCCCTGATGCAACTCCGCCAGCTGCCTTTCACCGAGGTCAAGATCGACCGGCTGTTCGTCATGGATCTCGCCCAGTCGCGCGACAGCCGTCTGATTGTCCGGGCGATCGCCGATCTCGCGCACGGGCTTGGCCTGAGCGCGACCGCCGAGGGCGTCGAGACGCTCGATCAGCTTCGCGGGGTCGCCGAGCTCGGCTGCGACGTCGCTCAGGGATTCCTCATCTCGCCCGCCATCGAGCCGGAGCTGCTGGGAACCTGGAAGGAAGCGTTCCGCCGCGCCTGGCCGAAGATGCTGGCAGACGAGCCACTCGCTCTATGGGGCGATGTCGAAGCGGATGCCCTGGGCGAGCGGTAGCTCGCGCCCGTAATTGATCGTGTTGGTCTGGCGCCGCATGTAGGCGCGCCACGAGTCCGATCCGCTCTCGCGCCCGCCGCCGGTTTCCTTCTCGCCGCCGAACGCGCCGCCGATCTCCGCGCCCGACGGGCCGATGTTGACGTTGGCGATTCCGCAGTCGGAGCCCGAAGCGGCCATGAACCGCTCCGCCTCCCGCATGTCGTTGGTGAAGATCGACGAGGACAGTCCCTGCGGAACCCCGTTGTTGAGCGCGATCGCCTCGTCGAGCTCGCGGTAGCGCAGGACGTAGAGGATCGGCGCGAAGGTCTCGGTCAGGACGGTCCCATCCTGGCGCTCCACCTCGACGATCGCCGGCCGGACGTAATGGCCGCCCGGCACCGCATCGACGCGCTCGATCCTGTCGCCGAGCACATCCTTCATAGCCTTGAAGGCCGCTTCGTCGATGAGCGGGCCGATCAAGGTGTCGCTCTCGCGCGGGTCGCCGATCCGGACCGCTCCGAACAGCCGCCCCAGCCGTTCGACGAGCGTTGCGGCGACGCTTTCGTGGACGATCAGTCGCCGCAGCGTGGTGCAGCGCTGGCCCGCGGTTCCGACTGCCGAGAAGAGGATCGCCCTCTCCGCCAGATCGAGGTCCGCCGACGGGCAGACAATCGCCGCATTGTTGCCGCCGAGTTCGAGCAGCACGCGGCCGAATCGCTTGGCGACCAGGGGCGCGACCGCTTGTCCCATCCGAGTCGAGCCGGTCGCGGAGACGAGCGCGATCCGCGGGTCGCTCACCAGCGCCTCGCCCACGCCGCGTTCGCCCTGCACCAGCTGCACGAGCCCATCGGGTGCATCGCCGAACCTCTCCAGCGTCCGCCGGACCAGCGCCATCACCAGCTCGGCGCACAGCGGGGTCTTCTCGCTCGGCTTCCAGATCACTGGATTGCCGCAGACGAGCGCCAGAGCCGCGTTCCATGCCCACACCGCCACCGGGAAGTTGAAGGCGCTGATGACCACGATCGGCCCGAGCGGATGCCATTGCTCGGCCATGCGGTGGTCGGGTCGCTCGCTCGCGATGGTGAGCCCATAGAGCTGGCGCGAAAGGCCGACCGCGAAGTCGCAGATGTCGATCATCTCCTGCACTTCGCCGAGGCTTTCCGCAGTGATCTTGCCGGCCTCCAGAGTCACCATCCGCGCCAGCGCCGGCTTCGCCTGCCTCAGCTCCTCGCCGAGCAAGCGGACGAGCTCGCCGCGCCGGGGCGCCGGGACGGTCCGCCAGGCTTCGAACGCTTTGGCCGCCCTCGTGCAGGCGTCCTCCGGGTCACCAGGCTCGACCCGCCCGATGATCGTGCCGTCAATCGGCGATCGGCTGACGAGATCGCCCCTGGACGCGATCCCGAAATCCGCGAGAACCTGCGCCGCGTCGTCGGCCGGCGTCACGCGAGCATTTCCCTCGCCCGGGCCATTGCGGCGACGCCGGCCTCGATCGTCTCGTCTTTCTTGCTGAAGCAGACGCGGACCAGATGCCGCGAGGGATCGCTCTCCGAAAAAGCCGATATCGGCACGACGGCAACCCCGGCTTTCTCGACGGCGGCCGCAGCGAAGCTCTCGTCGTCGAGCGGGATGCCCGAAGCCTCAAGATCGACGCACATGAAATAGGTCGCCGCCACGTCGAGCGTGACATAGCCCGCTGACCGCAGTCCCTGCGCCATCATGTCGCGCGAGCGCTGGAACCGGTCGCGCATCGGCTGCAGCCAAGCATCGCCCTCGTTCAGCCCGAAAGCGACCGCCGCTTGAAGGTTGGGCGCGGTCGAGAAGGTCAGGAATTGGTGCGCCCGCGCGACCAGCGGAGCCAGCTCGGGCGCGGCCACCATCCAGCCGACCTTCCAGCCGGTGAGCGAGAATATCTTTCCAGCGGAGCCCACCTTGATCGTCCGCTCCGCCATCCCCGGCAGCGTCGCCAGCGGGGTGAAGCGGCCGCCGTCGAGTACGATATGCTCCCACACCTCGTCGCTGATCACTATCAGATCGTGCTCGCGAGCGGTGGAGGCGACGATCTCCAGCTCGTCGACGCCGTACAGCCGCCCCGCGGGATTGTGCGGATTGTTGAACAGGATCGCGCGCGTCTTCGAAGTCACCGCCCACTCCAATGCCTCGCGGTCGATGCGCCACTCCGGCGGCCGAAGCGCGACTTCGACGGGCGTACCGCCCGCCCTTCGGATCGTCGGCGCGTAGCTGTCATAGGCAGGCGTCAGGATGACCACTTCGTCGCCCGGCTCAACCGTCGCCAGGATCGCCGCGCCGAGTGCTTCGGTCGCGCCGCTGGTGACGCAGACGTTCCCCGCATCCAGCTGCTGACCGAAATGGCGATTGTAATGCGATGCGACCGCTTCGCGCAGCACCATCAGCCCGCGCGACGGCGGATATTGGTTCGAGCCCTCGACCACCGCCTTCGCCGCCGCTTCGAGGATTTCCGGCGGCCAGCCGAAATCCGGGAAGCCCTGCCCCAGGTTTACGGCATCATGCTCGGCGGCGAGCGCGGACATGCGCTCGAACACGCTGGTCTTCATCTGTTCGTAGAGTGGATTCATCGCCCTTCGCGCATAGCGCGGACATCGCCTCGCCGCGAGAGAGGCGATTTTCAGGGCACGAGAGCAGCCGAAATCAGGGCGAGCGGCCGCGCGAAGGCGACCTCGACCATGCTGAACGCCGCCCCCGCGACGCAGGCGCCGATGACGACCACGCCCGCGAACTCGGCCGCCCGCCCGCGCGACCGGCTGTGGCCTTCCGGACGCGCTCGCTTTCGGCGGTCGGCTGAAGCCGCGGTCAGCTGCAGCGCGGACACCTGGCCGATCGTGACGATCTCCTCGACCGGAACCCGGTCCTCGGCCTCGAGGCCCGCCCGGGCGCCGTCCCGCCACATCACGCGCGCGACGATCGCATGATCGCCGCGGCGGATTTCCACCACCGTCCCCTGCGATATGGGACGCCCGGTGTGGATCATCAGCCCGCGCGACGAAATATTGAGGATGCACGCGTCGCTCCACGAGGCGCCGTGGCGAAGCCGTGCGGGCATCATCACCCGGCGGCGCAGCTCGCGCGGCTTCCGCGGTCCTCCAGAGGTTCGGTTGTGCATCCCCGCCGTGCTAGGGCGCGGGCAGTCTCCGCACTCTAAACTATTGTTCCGAAACGGAGACGATCGGCGCCATGGCCTGGCGGCTGGCGGCGCGGTTCGGATGACGCTAGCGGGAACGCATGCAAAGCTCGCCGAGCGAAGCGGCAGAGGCCGCGTCCGCCGCCTTTCCCTTATGGTCCTCGCTCGGACCGAACGCGCGGAGGTCGCTGCTGCTGCGCGCCGCGGATGAGCTCGAGAAGCGCTCCGACGCTTTCGTCGCGGCGATGGCCGGGGAGCTGCGCGCGTCCGAGCCCTGGGCGCGGTTCAACGTGATGCTCGGCGCCGGGATGGTGCGCGAGGCCGCCGCGCTGACCACGCAGATCGGCGGCGAGGTCATCCCTTAGGACAAGCCGGGCCTGCTTTCGCTCGCGCTTCGCGAGCCCGCCGGCGTCGTGCTCGGCATCGCGCCGTGGAACGCGCCCGTGATCCTCGGCTGCCGTGCGATCGCCACCCCGCTCGCCTGCGGCAACACGGTCGTCCTGAAAGCCTCGGAGCGATGCCCGCGCACCCACGGCTTGATTGTCGAAGCGTTCGCGGCCGCCGGCTTTCCGGACGGAGTCGTCAATCTCGTGACCAACGCGCCCCAGCATGCCGCCGAAGTCGTCGGCGCTCTCATCGACCATCCCGCAGTCCGGCGGATCAATTTCACTGGATCGACTGCGGTCGGCCGCATCGTCGCCCGCCGCGCCGCGGAGCATCTCAAGCCCGTCCTTCTCGAGCTCGGCGGCAAGGCCCCGCTGGTCATCCTCGAAGACGCGGACCTCGACGAGGCCGTCGCGGCCGCGGCCTTCGGCGCCTTCATGAACGCCGGCCAGATCTGCATGTCGACCGAGCGGATCATCGTCGTCGATGCGGTGGCCGACGAATTCGGCCGCCGTTTCGGCGAGAAAGCGGCCTCGATGCCCGCGGCGGCGGTCGGCGACCAAGTCGACGAGGAGGCCCGCGCGAGCGTCCGCGCATTGATCGATGATGCGCTTACCAAGGGCGCCCGCGACGTCGCGCCGGGCGCCGCTGTGGTCCTCGACGGTATCACGTCCGCGATGCGCCTCTACAGCGACGAGAGCTTCGGGCCGGTCGTCGGGATCATCCGCGTCGCCGGCGAGGAGGAAGCGATCCGCGT
>Ga0207706_10004782_pt1 | contig 12682 bp, 11 predicted proteins | sample KBSC53metaG_FD_184318 | JGI IMG/M metagenome (GOLD analysis project Ga0207706, IMG submission 184318) | Corn rhizosphere microbial communities from Kellogg Biological Station, Michigan, USA - KBS C5-3 metaG (SPAdes) (version 2) | ecosystem: Host-associated > Plants > Roots > Rhizosphere > Soil ... | reverse complement strand
CCTCGCCGCAACCCTGGCACGCGCGGTGCCCCGAGTTGAGCGAGTTGCTGCGCGCCGTCGACGCCTGCACCGTGCGCAGCTCGGGCGAAAGCAGGCGGTTGCCGACCGTGAACGTGCCCGTCTGGTAGAACTTGACTTGCTGGTCCATCACGCCACCTTCGCCGCGACGGTGCCGACGTCGCGCAGCACGTTCTCGGCGATCGGTCCGCTCTTTCGTGTCTGCGCCTCGCGCGCGAGCTGGCGCTCGACGAGTCCGCGGTCGAGGTCGAGAAACGTCAGCGGCTCGAGGCGGTCGGCGACGGCGTCGCGCAGCATCCGCTCGAGCGAGGCGCGCGTGATCGCGCGGCCGCCGAGGCCGGCGACCACCGTATAGCCGTGCAGCTGCAGGCCCGAGAGCGCGACACGGACGTCGGTCGAGACGACGCCGCCCAAGCCCACGCAGAAGCTCTTCTCGAGAACGACGACGCGACGTGCGCCCTGCAGCGCGGCGCGCACCGCGGCGAGGGGGAACGGCCGGTACGACTGGATGCCGAGGACGCCGATCCGCATCCCTTCGGCGCGCAGCCCATCGACCGTCTCCTTGAGCGTCCCGATCACCGAGCCGAGCGCAACGACGATCGTCTCGGCGTCGTCGCAGCGGTAGGCGCGCACGAGGCCGCCGGAGGTGCGGCCGAAGCGCGCCGCGAACTCGGCGGCGATGCGCGGGATGTGCTCGAGCGCCGAGAGCTGCTTGGCGTGGGCGAGGTAGCGCACCTCCATGAACGCCTCCGGGCCGACCATCGCGCCGATCGACACCGGCTCTTCGGGATCGAGCACCTGGCGCGGAGCGTACGGCGGCAGGAACGCGTCGACGTCGGCCTGCTCCGGGACGTCGACGCGCTCGACCGCGTGCGTCAGGATGAAGCCGTCCATGCACACCATCACCGGCATCGACAGCTCCTCGGCGAGCTTGAACGCCTGGACGTGGAGGTCGACCGCCTCCTGGTTCGTCTCGGCGTAGAGCTGCAGCCAGCCGCTGTCGCGCTGGCTCATCGCGTCGCTGTGGTCGTTCCAGATGTTGATCGGCGCACCGATCGCGCGGTTGGCGACCGTCATCACGATCGGCAGCCCGAGCCCCGACGCGTTGTAGACCGCCTCGGCCATGAAGAGCAGGCCCTGGCTCGCGGTCGCCGTGTAGGCGCGCGCGCCCGCTGCCGACGCGCCGATCGCGACGCTCATCGCCGCGAACTCGCTCTCGACGTTGATGAACTCGCATGGCGACAGGCGCCCGCTCTTCACGAGCTCGCCGAGCCCTTCGACGATGTGCGTCTGCGGCGAGATCGGATAGGCGCAGACGACGTCGGGCCGGCAGAGCGCGACCGCTTCCGCGACGGCGTGCGAGCCTTCAGCTTGCTGGAGCATCGGCGACCTCGGCGAGTGCGTGGCGGACGGCGTCGAACGCTTCGGTCGCGCCGGCGACGTTGCCGTCGGCGACCTTGCCGCTGAACTTGTCGCGGATCGCGTGCGCGACGGCGTCGAGCGTGACGATGGCGGTGAGCGCGGCGAAGCCGCCGAGCAGCACCGCGTTCGGCAGCGGCCGGCCGAGGTGCTTCAGCGCGATCTCGGTCGCCGGCACCGTCAACAGCCGCTCCTGGCGAAAGCGCCGCGCGATCTCGGCGACGCCGAGCTCGTCGAAGCCGCGCCGGCTGTTGATGAGCACGTAGCCGTCGCGCCCGAGTCCCTGAAAGACGTCGACCTGGTGCAGCAGCGTCGGGTCCTGGACGATCAGCACGTCCGGGGTGACGATCGGCTCGCGCAGGCGGATCTCGCGGTCGTCGATGCGGCAGAACGCGACGACCGGTGCGCCGGTGCGCTCCGAGCCGAAGCTCGGGAACGCCTGCGCGTGGCGACCTTGCGCGAAGGCGGCGATCGCGAGGAGCTCGGCGGCGGTGACGACGCCCTGGCCGCCGCGGCCGTGAAACCTGATCTGCAGCATCGCGATTGCCTCCGGTGGCCGCCAGCTCTTCTCCTGGCTGCCGGCGAAGCGTAGGGAGCGATCGCAGTGCGCGCCTTGCGCCAAATCAACGGTGGCGGACTGCGGCATTCATGCATCGCGGCGCCGAATCGAGTTGATGCTTGTCAACCGCATTCGCAGGGCCGTCGCCGAAGATGCCGCGCACATCGCCGCAAGGCCGCCGCTGGAATCATCGGCCCATCGCGCGCCGGCTTCGCGCGCCCTTCAGGGTTTTTTCGAAGGAGACCACCGTGAATGCAGGAACCACTCGCCGCCGCACGCTGGCGCTCGTCGTCGCCGTCGCAGGAGTGCTCGCCACCGGCGGCAGCGCGCTCGCGCAGTCGCCGATCATCATCAAGTTCAGCCACGTCGTCGCGACCGACACGCCGAAAGGCCTGGCTGCCGAGTTCTTCGCGAAGCGCGCCGCCGAGCTGACCAAGGGCAAGGCGAAGGTCGAGGTCTACGCCAACAGCCAGCTCTACAAGGACAAGGAAGAGGTCGAGGCGTTGCAGCTCGGCGCCGTGCAGATGCTCGCGCCATCGCTCGCCAAGTTCGGACCGCTCGGCGTCAAGGAATTCGAGGTCTTCGACCTGCCGTTCATCTTCGACGACTACAAGGATCTCCACAAGGTGACGCAGGGCCCGATCGGCAAGCAGTTGCTCGACCGGCTCGACGCAAAGGGGATCAAGGGGCTGGCGTTCTGGGACAACGGCTTCAAGTCGTTCTCCGCGAACCGGCCGATCCGCACGCCTGCCGACATGAAGGGCCTCAAGATGCGCATCCAGTCGTCGAAGGTGCTCGACGAGGAGATCCGCGCGCTCGGCGGCGTGCCGCAAGTGATGGCGTTCTCGGAGGTCTACCAAGCACTGCAGACCGGCGTCGTCGACGGCACCGAGAACCCGATCTCCAACCTGTACACGCAGAAGATGCACGAGGTGCAGAAGCACCTGTCGCTGACCGAGCACGGCTATCTCGGCTATGCGGTGATCGTCAACAAGAAGTTCTGGGACGGACTGCCTGCCGATGTGCGCGCGCCGCTCGAGCAGGCGATGAAGGAGGCGACCGACTATGCCAACCGGATCGCCAAGGAGCAGAACGACGTCGATCTCGAGGCGGTGCGCAAGTCCGGGCGCACGCAGATCTACAAGCCGACGAACGACGAACGCATGGCGTTCAAGAAGGCGCTCATGCCGGTGCACCAGAAGATGGAGTCGCGGATCGGCGCCGATCTGATCAAATCGATCTACAAGGAAACCGGGTTCGACCCGACCAGGCTCTGACGGCGAAGGGCCGGCGCGGGCGTGAGCGGCGAGGGGCCGCGCCCGGCCGGCGACTGCGAGGAGGGAGCCGATGAAGGTGCTCGACCGTCTCGAGGAGTGGCTGATCGCGGCCTTGATGGGCGGCGCCACGCTGATCATCTTCTTGTCGGTGCTCCATCGCTACCTCGCGGCGACGGCGATCCCCGGCGTCCAGGACTGGATGCTCCAGCTCAACTTCAGCTGGGCGCAGGAGCTGTGCATCATCATGTTCGTCTGGATGTGCAAGTTCGGCGCCGCGTACGGCGTGCGCACCGGCATCCACGTCGGCGTCGACGTCCTCGTCAACCGGCTCGGGCCGACGGCGCGCCGCCGCACGCTCCTGTTCGGCCTCCTCGCCGGCGCGCTCTTCACCGGCTCGATCGCGTTGCTCGGCGCCCACTTCGTGTGGGACAACGGCGCGCGCTACGCGTTCCTGCATGTCCTGGGGATCGAGGGCGCCGGGTTCGAGGGGCCGACGACGCCGGACCTCGAATGGCCGACCTGGGCGGTCTATTCGGCGATTCCGCTCGGCTCTTCGCTGATGTGCCTGCGTTTCCTGCAGGTCGCCTGGAGCTTTGCCCGCACCGGCGAGCTGCCGCGCCACGACCCGACCCACGTCGAAGGCGTGCAGGACGACGTGCCGCTGGTCGGCGAAGCGCTCGCCGAGGGCGAGCAGCGCGAGCGCCGCGAGGGGCCCGACGGAGGCGCAAGGCCATGAACGCCGCCTTCATCTTCGGCCTGCTGATCGCGCTCATGCTCACCGGCATGCCGATCTCGATCTCGCTCGGCCTGACGGTCCTGACGTTCATCCTGACGATGACGCAGGTGCCGCTCGAGTCGGTCGCGCTCAAGCTCTTCACCGGCATCGAGAAGTGGGAAATCATGGCGATTCCCTTCTTCATCCTCGCCGGCAACTTCCTCACCCACGGCGGCGTCGCGCGCCGGATGATCAACTTCGCGACGTCGCTGGTCGGCCACTTCCACGGCGGGCTGGCGCTGGCGTCGATCCTCGCCTGCGCGATGTTCGCGCTCGTCTGCGGCTCGAGCGTCGCCACCGTGGTCGCGATCGGCTCGATCGTCCTGCCGGCGATGGTCGCGCACGGCTATCCGATGCGCTTCGGCGCCGGCGTGATCATCACCGCCGGCTCGCTCGGCATCCTGATGCTGCCGTCGATCCCGAAAGTCATCTACGCCATCTCGACGAACACCTCGATCGGCGCGCTGTTCGTCGCCGGGCTGCTGCCGGGGTCGCTGCTGACGCTGATGCTGTGCGGCGTCACCTGGTACATCGCGCGGCGCAACAACTATCCCCGAATGGGCCGCGCCTCGTGGCTGCAGCGGCTGAACTTCTTCAGGAAGAGCGTCTGGGGGCTGATGCTCGTCGTCATCATCGTCGGCGGCATCTACTCGGGCATCTTCACCGCGACCGAGGCAGCGGCGATGGCCGCGGTCTACTCGTTCTTCGTCGCCATCTTCGTCTACAAGGACCTCTCGCTGAAGCAGGTCCCGAAGGTCCTGCGCGACTCGGCCAACATGTCGGCGATGCTGCTCTACATCATCACCAACGCGGTCCTGTTCTCGTTCGTCCTCGCCAACGAGAACATGCCGCACCGGCTGGCGGAATGGCTGCTCGGCATGGACCTCGGCCAGACAGGGTTTCTCCTCGTCGTCAACCTGATCCTCCTCGGCGCCGGCAACTTCATGGATCCGTCGTCGATCATCCTGATCATGGCGCCGATCTTCTTTCCCGCCGCCGTCCAGCTCGGCATCAATCCGGTCCACTTCGGCATCCTGATCGACGTCAACATGGAGGTCGGCCTCTGTCATCCGCCGGTCGGGCTCAACCTGTACGTCGCCTCGGGAATCTCGAAGCTCGGCATCACCGAGCTCACCAAGGCCGTGCTGCCCTGGCTCATCACGATGCTGGTGTTCCTCGTCATCGTGACCTATTGGCCGTGGCTGACGCTGGTCGTGCCCAGGGCGATGCACATGATGTAGCGTCAGCGCCCGGTCGTGCGCCGGGACCACGCGATGTCCGTTGCGCTCTTCGTCCTCGCCTTCTGCGTCGTCGCCCTGCTCGGCTACACGGCGCGCTACAGCGGCCGCATCCGCGTCGAGTGCACGCGCATCGTCGACGCGGCGGAGAAGGATGCCTACCCGTGCATCGTCGATCTGCGCCGCTGGCCGGAATGGAGCCCTTGGGTCGAAGGCCGCTCGGCGGCCGATTCGCGCCACTCGGGCCCGAGCGACGCGGTGAAGGGATCGTATCGATGGCTGCGCGACGACGGCGACCTGGGATGCGTCGAGCACCTCAGGATCGACGGACCCGGCCGCGTCGAGCAGCGGCTGCGCCTGTGGCGGCCGTTTCCGCTGCGCGCTCGCCTGCGCTGGCAGCTCGCCGACTGCGAGGGGAAGACGCGCTTGACGTGCGCGGTCCGCGGCAGGGTCGGCTTCTCGATGCGGCCATTCGCAGCGACGGTGCAGGGCGCGCTCGCGCTCGACGTCCGCTACGGCCTCGATCGGCTCGCACGCCTGGTCGAGCCCGACGGCGCGGCGGGCTACTCAGTGCGCATCGAAGGGGTGCGCGAGATCGGCGCCGTCCGCTACGCGTACGTCGAGCACACCGGCAGCCTCGACGGCATCGCGCACGCGATGGGGCGCGCCGTGCGCGAGCTGCGCGACTCGCTCGCGGAGCAAGGCGTTGCGGCGAGCGGCGAGTCGATGGCGGTCTATCTCAGGACGAGCGCCGCGCAACGAACGACGAGCTGCCGCTTCGCCGTTCCGATCGGCGAGGCGACCGTCGAGCGCGTCGACGTCGCAACGCTGCCGGCCCATCGCGCGTTCGTCGCGACGCTCGAGGGCAATCGCGACCAGCTCGAGCTCGCCTGGTATCTCGCCATGCAGCGGCTCGCCGGCGCCGGCGTCCGTCCCGACCTGCGCCTGAGGCCTTCCGAGCGCTGGGTGCGTGAATCGACCGGCGGCTCGGGCGACGATTCGATCACCGAGCTTCGGATCCCGGTGCTCTAGCCTCGGGGCGGCGCCGACGCTCGGCCTGCCGCGGCGCGCCGGGCGGCGCGGCGTCTGGCCGCCATCTCGCGGCCCATCGCCTCGGCCTCGACGGCGCCGGTGCGCGCGCGCGCCTCGGGGTAGAGGCACGTCTCCTCGAGCTCGATGTGGTCGCGCGCGAGCGCCGAGAACACGGTGACGCCGTCGCGCAGGAACGCGACGTCGTACCAGTTCTGGCCGCGTGCGATCGCGTCGAGGTGCGGCTCGAGCTCGTGCCAGTCTTCATCGAGCCAGTGGTGGTCCTGCTGCAGGCGGAGGATGTTTTGCTCGGTCTCGGCGTCGGCAGTCGCGAGCAGCTTCGGGAAGACGTGGCGCTCCTCGTCCTCGTGGTGCTCGCGCACGGTGGTCGAGAAGTGGCGGACGACCTCGGCGGCGAGCATCCTCGTCTGCGCGTCGACGCCGCCGTCGATGCGGTCGACGATCGTTTCGAGCTTGTCGAGCGCGGCGAGCGTGCGGCGATGGCATTCGTCGAGAACACCGAACGCGCTCGGCGTCGCGGTTGCAGCCGCGTGACCGTCGCGCGGTTCGGGTGGGGGAATGCGATTGGCCATGCGCGCAGCCTACGAGCGCTGCCGGCGCCGCCGTTGATCTGGAGCAAACCGGTCGCACCGCCGCCCGACGGCGGTGTGCACATCGCTTGACATGGCGCAAGCGCCGTTGCCGCCGCTCGCCCGACATTGCGCGGCAGTCGCTGCGCCGCTTCGTCGGCGAACCGAGGTGCTTCTCGATGAAGGTCGCGCTGTTCGTTCCGTGCTACGTCGACGCCTTCTTCCCCGAGGTGGGGATCGCGACGCTCGAGCTGCTCGAGCGCGTCGGCTGCGAGGTCGACTATCCGCTGGAGCAGACATGCTGCGGCCAGCCGATGGCCAACAGCGGCTGCCACGCCGAGGCGCGCGACACCGAGGCGCTGTTCGCGAGCAACTTCGCTGGCTACGAGCACATCGTGACGCCGTCGGGAAGCTGCGCGCACCACGTCCGCGATCAGCTGACCGCGATCGAGCAGACGCCGGCGGTGCAGGCGGTGCGCCGCAACACGCACGAGCTCGTCGAGTTCCTGCACGACGTGCTCGGCATCCGCGAGTTCCCCTGGGCCGAGTTCCCGCACAGGGTCGGCCTGCACATCGGTTGCGCGACGCTGCGCCGGCTGCGCGAGGCGAGCGCATCGGAGATCAGCGAGCCCGCGTTCAGCAAGCCCGCCCGCCTGCTCGGCGCAGTGAAGGGAATCGAGATCGTGCATCCGGAGCGCGTCGACGAATGCTGCGGCTTCGGCGGCACGTTCTCGGTCGACGAGGAGCCGGTGTCGGCCAAGATGGGCCACGACAAGGTCGCCGACCATCTTGCCGCCGGCGCCGAGTACATCGTCTCGCCCGACATGTCGTGCCTGATGCACCAGCGCGGCTGCGCGCAGCGCGCCGGGGCGCCGATCAAGTTCGTGCACATCGCGCAGGTGCTGAACGGAGCGAGAGCGTGAGCCGCGTCGACCACGCCGAGGCGTCGTCGCGCTTCATCAAAGCGAAGGACCACGCCGAATTCCACGACAAGCGCCTCTGGGACCTGCGCCGCAAGCGCGACGCCGAGACGCAGGCGATCCCCGAATGGGAGGAGCTGCGCTCGCTCGCCTCGGCGATCAAGGAGCACACGCTCAGCCACCTCGGCGACTACCTGGTCGAGTTCGAGCGCAACGCGATCGCCAACGGCATGGTCGTGCACTGGGCGCGCGACGCCGCCGAGCACAACCAGGTCGTCTCCGAGATCCTGCAGTCGCACGCCGTGACGACGCTGGTCAAGAGCAAGTCGATGCTGACCGACGAGTGCGAGCTGCGGCCGTTCCTCGCCAACCGCGGCATCGAGACGATGGAGACCGACCTCGGCGAGCGCATCCAGCAGCTCGATGACGAGCCGCCGAGCCACATCGTGGTCCCCGCGGTGCACAAGCTGCGCGGCGACGTCGCCAAGGTCTTCGGCCGCACGATCGGCACCGATCCCGCCAACAGCGACGTCGCCTACCTCGCCGAGAGCCAGCGCCGGCAGACCCGCCCGTACTACCTGAAGGCCGGGGCGGCGATGACCGGTGCGAACTTCGCGATCGCCGAGACCGGCAGCTTCGTCGTCTGCACGAACGAGGGCAATGCCGACCTCGGCGCCAACCTGCCGCCACTGCACATCGCCTCGATCGGGATCGAGAAGCTGCTGCCGAAGGTCGAGCACCTCGGCGTCTTCGTCCGCATGCTCTCGCGCAGCGCGCTCGGCTCGCCGATCACGCAGATCACGTCGCACTTCCGCGCGCCGCGGCCGGGCACCGAGATACACGTCGTCCTGGTCGACAACGGCCGCTCCGAGCGGCTCGGCATGGACGACTTCTGGACCTCGCTCAAGTGCATCCGCTGCGGCGCGTGCATGAACACGTGCCCGGTCTATCGCCGCAGCGGCGGCCTCAGCTACGGCGCGACGTACTCGGGGCCGATCGGAGTGATCATCGATCCGACCTTCAACCTGCGCAAGTACAGCTCGCTGCCGTTCGCGTCGACGCTGAACGGCAGCTGCACGAGCGTCTGCCCGGTCAAGATCGACATCCACGAGCAGATCTACAAGTGGCGGCAGATCATCGCCGAGCGCCACCAGCTGCCGATGGTGAAGAAGGAGGCGATGCGGATCGCCGGCAAGGTCCTGTCGAGCCCGAAGCTGTACCGCGCCGCCGTCGAGGCGGCCGCGGCGGGAATCGAGAAGCTGCCGCGCACGCTCGTCTACAACCCGTTCAACGCATGGGGGCGGCAACGCGAGGTGCCCGCGGCGCCGGCGCAGACGTTTCGCCAGTGGTACTTGAAGCACCGCGGAGGAAAGTCGCGATGACGACGACCCGTGACCACGTCCTCGCGCGCGTGCGCCGCAACCAGCCGGCGTGGCGCGAGCTGCCGTCGCTGCCGGCGTTCGCGCGCCGTCTCGACGATCCGCTCGCGACCTTCACCGCGGCGCTGACGCGCATGGGCGGCACCTGCGCCGAGGCCCCCGCGGGCAGGCTCGACGCGTTCATCCGCGCGCGCTTCCCGGATGCGCGCGTCGTCTGCTCGGCAACTCCCGAAGTCGAAGGAACGCGCCCGATCGGCGCGATCCGCGATCCGCGCGAGCTGGACGACGTCGATGTCGGCATCGTGCGTGCCGTCTTCGGCGTCGCCGAGACCGGCTCGGTGTGGCTGAGCGAGCGCGAGCTCGGCGTCAATGCGATCGCCTTCCTGTCGCAGCACCTCGTCGTGCTGCTCGATCCGGCGGCGATCGTCGCCGACCTGCACGCGGCATACCGCTGGCGCGGCTTTCGCGACGCCCGCTACTGCGCCCTCATGTCCGGCCCGTCGGCGACGGCCGACATCGAAGGCGTCCTCATCCGCGGCGCTCAGGGCATCCGCTCGCTGACCGTCGTCTTCCTGGCAGCACCCGCGGCGGCTGCCGCCGAACCAAGGAGAACCGCATGATCTGGCAACAGGGCTACGACCCGTTCGGAAACATGGTCGTCTCGACCCTGCTGGCGGCGCTGCCCGTGGTCGTGATGCTGGTCGGGCTCGGCTTCCTGCACCTCAAGGCGCACGTCGCTGCCGGCCTCGGCCTCGCCGCGGCGCTCGTCGTCGCGGTCTTCGCGTACGGCATGCCCGCCCCGATGGCGGGCAAGGCGGCGATGCTCGGCGGCTTCACCGGCCTGCTGCCGATCGGCTGGATCGTGCTCAACATCATCTTCCTGCATCGCCTTGCCGACCAGAGCGGCGCGTGCAAGGTGCAGGAGGATTCGATCGCCAATGTCACCCAGGACCGCCGCCTGCAGCTGCTGCTGATCGCGTTCTCGTATGGCGCGTTCTTCGAAGGCGCGGCCGGATTCGGAACGCCGGTCGCGGTGACCGCGGCGATGCTGATCGGCCTCGGCTTCTCGCCGCTCGCCGCGTCGGGCCTCTCGCTGATCGCCAACACCGCGCCGGTCGCGTACGGCGCGCTCGGCACGCCGATCATCACGATGGCCAAGGTGCACGGCTACGACCTCATGGCGCTGTCGGCGATGGTCGGCCGCATCCTGCCGCTGTTCTCGCTGCTCGTGCCGTTCTGGCTGATCTGGGCGTTCGCCGGCCGCAAGGCGATGGTCGAGGTCTGGCCCGCGATCCTCGTCTCCGGACTGAGCTTCGCGATCCCGCAGTACCTCGTCTCGAACTACATCGGCCCAGAGCTCGTCGATGTGATCGCGGCGATCAGCTCGATGGTGTGCCTCATCCTTTTCCTGCGCGTCTGGAAGCCGAAGACGATCTGGACGTCGACCTCGCTCGGCCGCCGCGAGGCGCCGGTCGCCGAGCCGGCGTCCGCGGCCCGCGCGGGCGGGTTCGGCCCGCAGCTCGCCGCTGCGGGTGCGCCGATCAGCGCGCGCGAGTCGATGGCGGCGACGGCGCGCGGCGCGTCCGGTGCAGGCCCGGCAGCGACGGCGTCGGCGGCGAAGACGTTCACGCGCCACCCGCGCGACGTCGTCGTCCGTGCCTGGATGCCGTGGCTGATCCTCAGCGTCCTCGTCTTCGTGTGGGGGCTGCCTTCGGTGAAGAACGCGCTCAACGCCCTCTTCGCGCCGTCGTTTCCGATCGCCGGGCTGCACCAGGCGATCGAAAAAATGCCGCCGGTCGTTCCGAAGGCGACCAAGGAAGCGGCGGTCTACACGTTCAACCTGCTCTCGGCGACCGGCACCGGCATCCTGCTCGCTGCGCTCGTCGGCGGCCTGTTGATGAAGTACAAGCCCTCGAGCCTCGTCAAGGAATACGGCGCGACGCTCTGGAAGGTGCGCTACTCGCTGCTGACGATCGTCCTGATGCTCGGGCTCGGGACGCTGACGCGCTACTCGGGGCTCGACACGACGCTCGGCCTCGCGTTCGCGAACACCGGCGTCCTCTATCCGTTCTTCGGCACCTTGATGGGCTGGCTCGGCGTCGCGCTGACGGGCTCGGACACCGCGTCGAACGTCCTCTTCGGCGGCATGCAGCGGGTCGCCGCCGAGCAGCTCGGCCTCAGCCCCAACCTGATGGGTGCGGCGAACAGCGCCGGCGGCGTGATGGGCAAGATGATCGACGCGCAGTCGATCGTCGTCGCGTCGACCGCGACCGGCTGGTTCAACCACGAAGGCGACATCCTGCGCTACGTCTTCTTCCACTCGCTCGCGCTCGCGGCGCTGGTCGGGATCTTCGTGACGCTGCAGGCGTACGTCTATCCGTTCACGCTGATGGTGATCCGCTGAGCTGCATCGGCCACGTCTCGTTGGCGTGGCCGAGGAGCGCCGGCTCGCCGCGGCAGCGGCCGACGAACTCGCGCACCTGCGCCGAACGCCAGGCCTTGCGGTAGGCGTCCCACGCCTGCGCGAGCGTGTCCTGGCGAAGGTCGGCGGCAGTGAAGGGCAGGGCGTTGAGCAGCTTGACCTTGCCGTTGGGCACGACGAGGAGCATCGCCTGCGGGCTTGCGAGCCGCGTCTCGAGCTCGGTGACGATGTCCCACGGATAGATCGCGAGCGCGATCGGCGCGCCGCTCGCAACGGCGCGCTCGCGCAGTGCCTCGACTGCGCGGCGCCACTCGTCGTCGGTGCATGACAGACGATCCCACCCGGCGGCGGCGCGGCCGAGCCGCATCAGCGGCCCGGTGACGAACGCGCTGCAGCCGAGCGCGACGGCGAGGTCGAACGCGGCGACGATCTCGTGCACGTTCACGCGGGTCGGAACGAAGACGAGCTGCGGGCGCAGCCCGCGTGCGACGAGCCGCTCGATGGCGCCGATCGCGGCGGCGTGGCTCGAGCCCGGGCGGACGCGTTCGTGGGTCGCGGCGGTCGCACCGTCGACCGAGATCTGCACGCAGTCGACGGCGAGCTCGGCGAGGCGGTCGGCGCCGGCGGCGTCGATGCGGCTGCCGTCGGTCTCGAGCTTGATCGCGACGCCGCTCGCGACGAGGCGCTCGAAGATGCCCCACGCGTGCGCAACGCCGAGCGGCTCGCCGCCGCCGAAGGCGACGTAGGGAATGCCGGAGGCGGCGATCGCGTCGGCGAGGGCGAGCGCCTCGTTCGCCGTCAGCTCGTCGCGCCAGGCCTTGTCGGGGCCGGACTCCTCGCAGCACGCGAGGCAGCGCGCAGTGCAGCGGTTGGTCAGCTGCCAGGCGAGAAAAAGGGGCGCCGCGTACTCATCGACGGAGCGCCCCCTCGGGTGTGGAGCAGGATTCAGGTGAAGCGGATGTACGGCTGCGCCATGACCTGCTCGGAGACATCCTCGAGCTTGGGAGTCTCCCAGACCGGCTTGCTGTCGGGCGGCGTCGGCGCGACGCTCTTGGG
>Ga0207706_10004781_pt1 | contig 12684 bp, 13 predicted proteins | sample KBSC53metaG_FD_184318 | JGI IMG/M metagenome (GOLD analysis project Ga0207706, IMG submission 184318) | Corn rhizosphere microbial communities from Kellogg Biological Station, Michigan, USA - KBS C5-3 metaG (SPAdes) (version 2) | ecosystem: Host-associated > Plants > Roots > Rhizosphere > Soil ... | reverse complement strand
CGAGAGCATCATCGCGCTCAACCGAGAGGAAGGAATTAAGCGTTTCGTTAAGACTTTCGGCGTTATCCAAAGTCTTTTCAATATTTGAACGGATAGACATAAATTATTTTTGCGTAACTTTGTTTATCAGCCAGTCATCGCCCTGTTTTACGGTTTCAACCCCGACCTCTTTCTGTATGCTCGTAGCGTCGTTAGGTTTCCAAAACAGATGCACGCCCAGGTCTGTCGTATTTTCATCTACTTCTTTACACGCCGCGACGCGAAAAGCCTTTGGCGCGGTATCGGAATTTGTAAAATAATCCTTCGCCGGCGGCTTTTCCGAAAGCTCCTGAAACAGACCCGGCGTCAGAAATCTTTTTCGTAGCTCAAGGTTTTCAGTTGTCGGCGCGATGTCGTTCGAATAATGAAATGAATAAAATTTCCTCACCGCCTCGCGAGCATCGCCGCATTGCTTTGATTCCAGATTCGGGATCTTGCATGCAGACGCAAAAAGACCAACAACCACAAGATGAAAAAATATTATTTTCCAAAATTGGCTATTAGCTTTTAGCCGAGAGCTGTTAGCTGTCCACCTCATAATACCTTTGGCACGCGGAAATGGCCTTCGACGCCGTCGGGCGCCTGGCTGATCGCAGCTTTCTGACCGAGCGACGGACGAATGACATCATCGCGGGCCGCGGAGGTCGCCTCACCTTCGGGCGTCAGCCCGCCGATCGCCGGAGCGACGTCGTCCGTTTCCAGTTCGTTGAGCTGCTCAACGTACTTTACGATCTCAGCCATCTGTGGGGTGTACAAGGCGACTTCTTCGTCGGTTATCTCTAAATGTGCAAGTTTTGCTACCTTTCTGACGTCCATTGCTTTTGTTAATCGCTGATCGTTAATTGTTGCTTTCGGGAGATCTTGTCCTTTCTCGACAAGCAACCCGCCGCGGCTGCGAGAAATTCCCTGCGCAGCTTTTCGTCGGTTATTGCGCCTGCGGATCGGAGCAGATCCGGCGTTACCTGAGCGAGCGAATCGTCAACGTCACGTTCTGATGGCTGCGCGTTAGAATTGTCGAACCTTTCCGCATCAGTTATGAAGTCAATATAGGTGACGACTGCGGAACCCAAAACGGCGTTTATCTTGAAGATCATCTGGCTGCTCAGACTTGCCAGGTTTCTCTGCCACGACCTGTCCGCAACCGCGACGGTGAGCCTATTTTCAACAAGACTGACCGGCGCGGTGTGTTGCTCAAGTTGTTCGCCTGCGCTTTTTCGCCATGCCGCAAAAACGACCGCTTCGCGGACTATCTCGTTATCCGGCAGCGCTTCGAGCAATGCCGGCAATGCGCGAAAAAGAGCCTCCATTTGTTATTCACCAGTAATCATTTATCATTTTAAGCGAGAACCGTTACAAATGCTAAACCGCATATAATTTATGATCGAGCTTCCAAAAATTATCCTTGCATCGGGCAGCCCGCGCCGCGCCGAGATACTAAATTCGGTCGGGTGGGCCTTTACAAAGGACGTTCCCGATATCGATGAAACCGAACTGCCCGGTGAGACGCCCGAGGCTTACGTCCGGCGGCTAGCCAAGACGAAGGGCAAAACGGTCGCGGCACGTTATCCGCGCGAGATCGTCCTGGCGGCGGACACAACTGTCGTTATCGACGGCGCGATCATTGGAAAGCCGTCCGACCTTGCGGACGCACGGCGGATGTTGAAAATGCTCTCGGGGAAACGGCACGAGGTTTTAACAGGGGTTGCTTTGGTGAAAAATGGCACGGCCGAAGTTGCAATGCAGCGTACGGGCGTAAAATTTGCAGAGTTAACCGATGCCGAGATCAATTTCCTGGCTGAGATGGGCGATCCGCTTGATAAGGCCGGAGCTTACGCTGTGCAGGCTCAGGCGGCTTTATTTATCGAGGGTATCGAGGGCGATTATTGGAACGTTGTCGGGCTTCCGATCAACCTCGTGTACGAGCTGGTAAAAAAGGCCGGCTTTAACACCGGCCTTTCTCAGAATGTCTGACTCTGTTCGGTTTTATAACAATTTATCGACCTCGCGCGAGATCGGTACCGAAATGTCATATTTCGGATCGATACCACCGAAAGGCTGGCCGACCATCTGGCCGGTCTTGTCCAAGATCACAAATGACGGCAACTGGTCGATATTGAATTTTTTCAAGATCGCCGCTCCATCACCGTCGCGCAGCACCACGACATTGAGTTTATTCGTAATGGCAAACTTTTGAACGTCCTGGTTGGTCGCGTAGTTCTTCGATTTTGCGGCCAACGAGTCGATCACGACAAAATAAACGGCAACATCCTTGTTGCGATATTTATTGGCAAGCATATTTGCAAAGTCGGCCTGTTTTGCCGACAGCGGCAGCCAACTCGCGCCGACCGCAAGGATCACGACCTTGTTCTTCTGGCCTTGAATATCCACTTTCGAGCCGTCAAGCGCCGTCAGCGACGTCTGTGCGGACGCACCAACGCTCAAGGCAAACAAAATGCTTAAACCCGCTAAGAAAGCTTTAATGGTTTTCATAGTTTTATGAAATGCGTACCTGGCACATTTCGAGAAAATTAGATGCAATTTTGGTGCCGGATTACTGTCTGCGGTTTAATATTACGTTGTCTATCAGACGGACATTGCCGAAACGCGCGGCCGCCGCAATGATCGCTTCGTTTTCGCCGATCTTATCAATAGGTTGCAGCGAATCGCGGTCCACAACCGCAATATAATCTATGCTGGCCGCAGGCTCGGTTTCTATTGTTTTCTGCACGATCTGCGCAAGGTCTGCGGCATTTCGCGTACCTTTTTTGTAGGCGATCTTGGCCTCCTTTAATCCGCGAAAAATAACCGCTGCGTTTTCCCGATCTTCCGGCGAGAGGTATGAGTTCCGCGACGAAAGCGCCAAACCGGATTCCTCGCGGACGATCGGCAGCACGACAATCTCAGTTTCAAACCCCAAATCTTTCGTGAGCCGTTTGATAACCGCGACTTGTTGGGCGTCCTTTTGGCCGAAAAAAGCAAAATCGGGACGAACCGTGTTGAAAAGAATGGTTACTACAGTTGCCACGCCGCGAAAATGACCCGGCCGTGAGGCGCCTTCAAGTCCGTCCGTCACACCCTCGACGTAAACATAAGTCGAAAATCCTTCGCCATATATTTCCTGCGTTTCGGGAGCAAAAACATAGTCCACGTCGTATTGGGCAAGCATTGCTGCATCGGCGGTCAAGTCGCGCGGATATTTATCGAGATCTTCGCCCGGCCCGAATTGCGCCGGATTTACAAAGATCGAAACGATCACTACGTCTGACATCTGACGGGCCTCGCGAACGAGGCTCAGATGCCCTTCGTGCAAGGCTCCCATTGTCGGAACGAAGCCGACCGTTTTGTTTTCGCGACGGAGTTTGCGCGAGATGGAAAACATGCGCTGCCGGCGGTTGATTATTTCCATAGATTAGCTCGATGCGGACGTTGGTTTCGAAATTTCAACATCCTTAGGCAAGCCGTAAGACTCCTGCTCGCTGGGGTAATTTCCGCTTTTAACGTCATCCGTCCAATTTTTTATAGCGTTCGAGATCACTTCGCTGACGTTGGCATATTGCCGGACGAATCGCGGTTGGCGGCCAAACGTAAATCCGATAAGATCATGCAGAACAAGGACCTGAATGTCGCAGTTCACTCCGGCGCCTATTCCAATGGTCGAGATCTTGACCTCTTTCGTGATTATCTCAGCGATCTCACGCGGGATGAGCTCGAGGACAATTGAGAACGCTCCCGCCTCTTCGAGCAGCTTGGCATCTTCGATCAGGCGTTGGGCGTCTTCGGCGGTTTTGCCCTGCACTCGATAACCGCCGAGTTTATGCACCGACTGAGGCGTTAGACCGATATGGGCCATCACCGGAATTTCCTCATCGACCAGCCGTTTTACTAGATCGACCCGGTTTCGCCCGCCTTCGAGCTTGACGGCCTCGGCTCCGCCGTCTTTCATCAGTTTCAAAGCGTTGCGGACGGTCTTGTTGTCGCCGGTATGATAACTGCCGTAGGGCATATCGGACACGATCAAAGCGCGGCTCGAACCGCGTTTAACGGCTTTTGTCGCCGAAAGCACCTCATCTAAGGTAACGGGAATTGTGTTCCCGTAACCATGGATCACATTACCCATACTGTCGCCGATCAGGATGATATCAACGCCGGCTTCGTCAACGATGCGCGCGGTTGGGTAATCGTAAGCCGTCAGGCACACGAGTTTTTCGCCTTTTTCCTTAGCGGCTCTAAGTGCGGGAACATATACCTTTTCGGGTTTGTCTGGTTTTAAATATGCCATGATCAAAATGACGCTAACGGCCAAGTGCCAGGTTGAACTCGTGCGTCGAATTCGGGTTCCAACGCGTTACCTGGCTATCGTCGTCAGCCTCCGCCAGCAGTTCGCTGACGGTTTTGTGCAAAATCGGGTGAACCAAGTTAGGAGCAATTTCATTTAGCGGTGTCAAAACAAACCGCCGCAAATGCATTCGCGGATGCGGCAGCGTCAGAAACGGCGTGTCCATCTGGTAGCTGCCGAACATCAAAATATCCAGATCTACGGTTCTCGGTTTTTTTAGAGATTTATCGCGACGGCCAAGCAGGTATTCGATCCGCAAAAGCCGAGCCATCATTTGCGAAGGGATGACGTTCCGGACATAGACCTCGGCAACCATATTCAGAAAATCACCTTTGCTTTCGATATCGACCGGTTCGGTCTCGTATATAGGCGAAAGCCTGTTGACCTGAAAACTTGCCTCCATAAGGCTGCGAACGGCGAGCAAAAGATTGCCCGCGCGGTCGCCGAGATTTGAGCCAAGCCCTATATATGCTGTTACGAGTTCTGTTTCCAAGATATTACCGGATAAGGCCTTTCAAACACACAATATCTTAAAACAGGCTTAAGAAACAACCTAATCCAAAAACCACGCGCAGGCGGCACCGTGTGATCCCTGGTTCTTTTTTACTTTTTTGCGCTTAAATGCTTCAATATATCCAGGACTTTTGTTCCAAATCCAGAAATGTCGGTTTTGCCGGTATTCGGGCGGATTTAGCAGCGTGTTCCGTCTTGACAAAAAACTCACGCCGGAGAAAAATGGCACGAAGAAAGTTTCGCCACAGCCCGCGATTTGAACCACAGAGCGACCGTTCTTTCAACGAATTTCTTCAAAATCAGCCACTGCAGCTTACCAATCGGTCGGAATTACTGCGCCTTATCCGCGGCGGCGAGGACACGTATCTCGAACTCAAGGTAAGACTTTCAAATTCCGAGCGGATCGCTCAAAGTATCGTTGCTTTAGCCAACACGAACGGTGGAACGATCATTTTCGGCGTCAACGACCAACTTCGAATTGAGGGCGTCAGCAACCCGGAGTGGGTACAGGACGAACTTGTCCGCATCTGCCGCGATGAGATCGTCCCGCCGGTGGTACCGCTGATCGATGTGATCGCGTTCGACAGCGGAAAGCGCGTAGTTGCCATAGACGTTGACGGAAAAAAACGTCCGTACCGCACTCGCGACGGGCGATTTTATATACGTTTCGGCGAGGAAAAACGTGAGGTTCCCCGCAGCGAATTGTCCGGCTGGCTCGACGAACTTAGGCCGCTGGGGTACGAGAACATTCCGCTCGATTCGGTAATGGAGCAGGATTTTGACGACGGATTGCTGTGGAGCTTTGCAAACGCTTTCGACGACGGCGGATCGAATATCTATCTTTACCAAACGGCGGAGTTTTTAAAGAAGGACCTGCTGCTTGCGGTCGGCAGCGGCGACGAATTTTTCCCGACTATCGCCGGTTTGCTGCTTTTCGGCAAAAACGAAAAGGTAGCCGAGTTGATCCCGCGCTCGCGAGCGACAGTTGCTCGATTTTCGGGTGACAACGGCAACGCTCAGTTGATCGAAAAGCTTGATCTGCAAGGTAATCTTCATACGCTTTATGAATCGATCCTGCGGTTCATCTTGCGCTACGCGGACCTGTCAAAATATAAGCCCGCAAAAACATCTGCGATCGAATCGCCGATTCACTCGCGCGGTAATTATCACCTTTACTCAGTTCACGAGGCCGTGATAAATGCCTTGATACACCGGGACCTGGCGCTTCGTGACATTGGAACACGTGTGCTGATCTTCGACAGCTCAATTGAATTTATAAACCCACGCCGCACTAACGGCTTCGTTCCGCCGGCTTCGCGGGCGATCCGGTACGGCATTACACAGCGGCTAAATCCACAGATCGCCTCGATCTTTACGCGACGCGAATACGGCGTTATGACTCCTCACGGCGGATTGCCCATGGTCCTCGCCCAGTCGCACAAATTTTCGGGACGCCGGGCCGAGATCTACACCACGAATGACGAGTTTAAACTGAAACTTTATAGTGCGTAGTCCTGTATGCTCCTCGACATCTCGCCCCTTCGAATTTCCCGCGACTATCGCCTTTTATTTTTTGGACAACTGATCTCGTTTTTCGGTTCGATGATGAGTTTTATTGTCGTGCCGTGGCAGATGTATCAGATCACGAGATCGAGCGAGATGGTCGGATATCTGTATCTTGCCGAATTCGTGCCGATGGTTTGTCTCGCATTCATTGGCGGAGCTCTCGCCGACGCTTTGGACAAACGCAAAATGCTTCGCCTGACCGAGATCGGCCAAACGGCGACGACTGCGTTGTTGCTTGTAAATTCCCTCCTGCCCGATCCGCACATCTGGCTTTTGTTTGTTGCTGTCGCTCTTCACGCTGGCTTGGCGGCGATCCAGCGTCCGGCGTTCGAATCGCTGATCCAAAAAATAATTCCGAGTGAAATGATGGCAGCGGTGATGGCACTCAATTCGATCCGCTATACCATCGGAGCGATCGTCAGCCCTGCGATCGCCGGAATAATCGCAACGCAGTTGAGCCCTGCCGTTGCGTACACGATCGATCTTGCGACCTTCGCCGCAACGTTGGCTGCAGTTTATATGATAAAGGCCGTGCCGTCGCCCGAACATGCCGAGCGGCCAAGTTGGGAAAGTATAAAGAACGGCTGGAAATATGCGATCGGACGGCAGGACCTGCTCGGTACCTATCTGATCGATATTGCCGCGATGTTTTTCGCGATGCCGCAGGCCCTCTATCCCGCGTTGGCTGTAACTTTCGGCGCCGAATACGTCGGTTTTTTCCCCGCAGCTCTCGCGGCCGGCGCTCTGCTCGCAAGCATAACGTCGGGTTGGACAAAAAACGTTCAGAGGCATGGTGTGATGGTAACAGTGGCCGCAATTCTGTGGGGCGTGGGAATAATATTTTTCGGCCTTTCGGACAGCATTGTTCTTTCTCTGCTGTTTCTTGCCGCGGCGGGATTTTTCGATATGATATCGGGCATTTTTCGCGGTGCGATCTGGAACCAGACGATCCCGAATTTTCTTCGCGGACGCCTCGCCAGTATCGAAATGATAAGTTACCTGACCGGCCCCATGCTCGGAAGTGCTAAAATGGGGATCGTGGCCGAACGATTTGGCGTAAAGACCGCGCTTGTTTCCGGCGGCGTTCTGTGTGTTGTCGCAGTCGGCGCAACAGCCGTTTTCTTGCCCAAATTTCTAAAATATGACAATCGTGATGGTGTAAAACAAAAAGAACGCGAAGAAGCCGAACGGGCCGAAATGCTGAGAGTCTCGCAGGGGGAATTTTAAAAGGTTAGAATACGTTTTGTGATTTCGTGGTTAAAATCGCGGGAACGACGAAAAAACCCTAATGAAAAAACGTGGCTCGCCCATCCTTAATTAAAATATGCCGATAATAAAAAAACGTGAGATCGAAAACCTCGAACAATTGAGCGGTGAGGAGTTGCAGGCGTTTCTTGATTCCCTGCCCGCCGCACAGCATACGATCAGCGAGCTTTTGGATTACGTAGAAGACGAACTGTACGATTCGGAATGCAATCATAGCCTGCAGTATTCGATGAGATTCATGATGGAAAATAACCTGAACTTTCCAAGCATCACGAGCTGGCTGAACCGAAACGGTGGCTACTGTGATTGCAAAGTTTTAGAACAGATCGCACCGATCTGGCGGGCTAAATTTGGCGACGATTAGAAACCATTAATATGTAGATCTCTTATTGAAACTTCTGGCCAATTGGACTGACGACGGGATGAAAAATCAAATCATTTATATCTAACGGAAATAAGGTCTTAAATATTTACCCGTAAACGAGCCCTCAACTTTCGCAACGTCTTCCGGTGTCCCCGTTGCAACTATCTCGCCACCGCCGACACCGCCTTCGGGGCCAAGATCGATGACATGATCGGCAGTTTTTATAACGTCGAGGTTGTGTTCGATCACGACAAGGCTGCCGCCGTTGTCTATCAACGCTCGAAATGCAGCGAGCAATTTATTGATGTCGTCAAAGTGCAGGCCGGTCGTCGGCTCGTCGAAGATGAACAGGGTCTGGGAACGCGTTTTTTGAGCGAGATGAGCGGCAAGCTTTACACGCTGTGCCTCACCGCCGCTAAGCGTCGTCGCCGACTGGCCAAGACGCAGATAGCCCAGGCCGACCGCTTCGAGCACCTTCAAACGACTTACCAGCTTCGCGATATCCTTAAAGAAAATTATCGCTTCGCGGATCGTCATCTGCAGGACTTCATGAATGTTTTTACCCTTGTATTTGACGTCCAGAATCTCCTGACGAAAACGCATACCGCGACAGTCTTCGCACGTGAGTTCCACGTCCGCAAGAAACTGCATTTCTATTGTGACCGTACCGCTGCCCTGACAAGTTTCGCAGCGGCCGCCGGGGACGTTGAACGAAAAATCGGACGGGGAATAGCCTTTGGCTTTTGCAAGGTTTGTCGTCGAAAACAGTTCGCGGATAGTGTCGTAAGCCTTAATGTATGTGACCGGGTTTGACCGCGGCGTCCGGCCTATCGGCGACTGATCGACGAGGATGATGTCTTCGATCAGATCATCGCCGGTTATCTCCTTCGCAAAGCCGACGTGCGATTGCCAGTCGCCGCGTTTCTTTTTCAGACCGGCATACAACACGTCATGAACGAGGGTCGATTTTCCCGAACCGGAAACTCCCGTGATGCAGACGAGCATATCGAGCGGGATCTCGACCGAAATATCCTTGAGATTGTGTTCACGTGCGCCGCTGATCTTGATCTTTCGTTTCGTGACCGGGCGACGTTTTTGCGGAATTTTTATCTCGGCGTCGCCGCGAAGATATCTTCCTGTCAGCGATAACGGCTCACTAATGAGGCCATCGAAATCCCCTTCGTAAACAACATTCCCGCCTAGTTCGCCGGCGTACGGGCCGATGTCAAGCAGATTATCAGCGGCCCGAATCGTGTCTTCATCGTGCTCAACGACAAGAACGGTGTTGCCGATGTCACGCAGGTTTTCGAGAATTTTTATCAGCCTCGAATTATCACGCGGGTGAAGGCCGATGCTCGGTTCGTCAAGAACATAAAGCGTTCCGACAAGCAGCGAACCCAGATTCGTCGCGAGCTGAATACGCTGTGCCTCGCCGCCGGACAGCGTCGCTGCAAGGCGCCCCAGTGTCAGGTAATCCAAACCGACTTCGACCAGGAATTTCAGACGGCGACGAATTTCGAGCAGCAATTTTTCCGCGATCTTTTCGCGCTCCTCAGAGAGTTTTAACTCTTCGAAAAAGACCTGCGCGTCTCTGATCGACATTGCAATGACATCGGGCAATGATCGGTCGGATATTTTTACGTCACGTGCCTCCTGCCGCAGACGCTGACCTCCACAATCGGGACAGGTCGTGTATCCGCGATATTTTGCGAGAAAAACACGAACATGCAGCTTATACTTTTTTGTCTCGAGCCATTTGAAAAAACCCTTCACACCACGCCAGCCTTTCGTGCCGTAAAGTATTGTATGACGCTCGCTTTCCGGCAGATCGGCAAACGGGATCTTAATATTGATTGAATTGCTTCGCGCGAACGCGAGCAGTTCCTTTTGCGCCCATGCGTACTGCGGCCGCGTGAACGGCTCGATCGCTCCGCCGCCTATCGACAGCAGCGGATTTGGCACGACGAGGTCGTAATCAATGCCAATGGTGTTGCCGAACCCCTGGCATGTCGGACAAGCCCCGAAGGGCGAATTGAAGCTAAAAAGTTGCGGCTCGGGCTCGTCGTAGGTAGTCCCGTCGTATTTACAAACAAATTGGTCGGAAAAATTAAGACGCTCGCCCGTTGTAGTTTCAATTACCGCGGCATGTCCTTCGCGAAAACAGATCTCAAGCGAGTCTACAAGCCGTTGATGGACATCTTCATCCGCCTTAAGCCGGTCTATTAATACGCAAGTATTTTCAAAATCCGAGAACGGATAATCTTCAGGCTTTTGCAGTTCTATCATTTCGCCATTGCGAAACAGCCGCGAAAAACCTTGCTGCAACAGCAGTATCAGATAGGCCGAAACACTCAGTTGTTCCTCATTGCCAACTTTCTTTTTCGCCTTCGATTGTCTTTTGCCCGACTCTTGCTGTATCGGGAAAAGCACATAAAATCTGGTCCCCGGTTCAAGTTCCGCTAATATTTCGGTCGCGGCAGACTCCGGCGAATCCTTTTTTACTTCGCGTCCGCACACGTGGCAAAATGTTTGTCCCGCACGTGCGTAGAGCAACCGCAGGTAATCGTAGATCTCGGTCTGGGTCGCAACGGTCGAACGCGGGTTTTTTGTCGAATTCTTTTGCCTTATCGCGATCGCCGGAGCGATACCGGTTATTTCGTCCACGTCGGGTTTATCCATTCGTTCGAGGAATTGACGGGCATAGGCCGACAACGATTCGACATAACGGCGCTGACCCTCAGCATAGATCGTGTCGAACGCAAGGCTGGATTTCCCCGAACCCGAAACACCTGTCACGACGGTCAGCTTATTTGCCGGTATTGAAAACGAGATGTTCTTGAGGTTGTGAACGCGGGCTCCGCGCACGGTTATCGAGTCTTCTTTTGTTTGTACTGCTTGCATAGAAGAAAAATCCGTCACAAAGGCAAAAGATTATTTTATCAAATCCCCGTAAGCGGACAAAACTGTTGTGCGTTACTTGCCCCGCAATACTTTTTTGACTGAATTACTGCATTTTCGTTTTGATGAGTTGGAAAATGTGTTATAACTAAAGTAGTTATCGCTCTCGGCTGTATTGCCCCGCGTACCGTGAGCAGTAATCGCAGATCGAAACTTGAAAATCCAGTTTTCGTATTTTTCGGGGTTGTCATGTGTTCGCTAGATGGCAGACAATTCATATTGGGTTTTATAAATTTTGCTTCAACGAAGCGTTGAATATTATTTGGAGGGTGAGTGATGGGAATTGTTGATAAACCGTTAAGTCGCAAGGACGACTTGGTTGTTCAGGAGTTAAACGGTGAAATTTTGATTTATGACCTTCGGGAAAACAAAGCATTTTGTTTAAACGAAACATCGGCACTCGTTTGGCAAGCGTGTGACGGCACTAGATCGGTCGCAGAAATCGGTCACAACGTCGGAGGCGAGGATATTGTTTGGCTCGCGCTTGATGAACTAAAAAAGGAGCGTCTCATCGAGAACGAGAGTGTTCCGCCTAGTAAATTTGACGGTATGTCGCGTCGCGACGTTATTAAAAAGATCGGCATCGGGTCGATGATAGCATTGCCGCTGGTTTCGTCGTTGATAGCTCCGCCCGCCGCATTTGCGGCCAGCTCGTGTGTGGTCGGCACGGGCACCTGCACATGCCAAGGACCGAACGGCGGTGTTGGAAACGTATGTACGGCCACGGCTACTACATGTAATCCCGGCTGCGTGTGCCGATTTGCCAACAACGGAAACCTTAATGGCGTCTGCGCTCCTTGATCTCTTATGCATATTACCGGACTTGCCGCCTTGGTTCGTTGAAGGCGGCATTTACTTTTGCAATTGCAAACCCCAAGATAGCGAACAAAATAGAGCCGTTTAATGATGAATTTATATGTCTATTAAGTTCCTGTTTGTCTTCTTGTTGATCTTTGGCGTGGCTTGCGGATCGCCGCGGACCAAGAACGAATCCGGCAAAAATGAACCTTCCGATCCGACTCCCGCAGCCAGGCAACCTGTTCTCGTCGAGCTCTTTACATCTGAGGGCTGTTCCAGTTGTCCGCCGGCGGATCGTAATGCGGAGTTTCTCGAAAATAACCAGCCCGTTCCCAACGCCGAAATAATTACGCTTGCGTTTCACGTCGACTATTGGGACGGTCCCGAGTGGAAGGACGAGTTTTCATCGGCGCTGTACAGTGAGCGTCAGACGGCTTACAGTCGGGCGTTCAAGCTGGACGAGATCTACACGCCGCAGATGGTGGTCGACGGACACGAAGAATTTGTCGGCAGCGACTCGGGCAAAGCGACACAGGCAATTACCGAAGCCGCAAATAACACAAAAGGAACCATCGCAATTTCTCCCGATCAGGACAAATTCAGGATCGCGGTTTCCGCGCTCGGGCGGGCCCGAGGGCTTGACCCGCGGCTCGGTCGGGCGTGGTGGCGGCGCCGGTCGCGCGTCACCGGGCCGCGGTTCCCGTTCCGGTGCGGATGGCCGTGGTGGCGCAGGACGAGAGCTGTCATCCGGTGGCTTTGGCGACCGAGGACGAGGGCTCTCGGACTGGTTGCGCGGAAAGCCGGATCGATCCATCGGTCGTCGGCTCTGCGCGCCCGGTTTACG
>Ga0207706_10004780_pt1 | contig 12684 bp, 13 predicted proteins | sample KBSC53metaG_FD_184318 | JGI IMG/M metagenome (GOLD analysis project Ga0207706, IMG submission 184318) | Corn rhizosphere microbial communities from Kellogg Biological Station, Michigan, USA - KBS C5-3 metaG (SPAdes) (version 2) | ecosystem: Host-associated > Plants > Roots > Rhizosphere > Soil ... | reverse complement strand
GGTTCGAGGGCCTCATCGTCTCCGGTGGGACTCGGCACGGGGTGGCCGGACTCGCGGGTGCGGTGCGGGAGCGCACCCGCGGCCGGGTCAGGGCGGTCGGTTTCCTACCGGCGAACCTCCCGGAGAACACCACGGTCGACGTCCGCATGCACTACACCAGTATTTCTGCCCACGTCGCCACTTGGTTGGTGCATCTCTACGGGCCTTATTGAATATGATGCTGCGGATGTCGCGCGGAGTGCCAGGCAATGCAGATTGAAGGGGATCAATCGGTGTGCCCGGTTTGCGGCGCCGAGGGGCTGGAGATCTTTCCGGTGCTTCATCACATGATGTGTGCCTATGTCGGCCCACGGTATGACTTCGCCCCGGCAGCCGCTGGATATACGTGTCCGAAATGCCGGCGCGATGTCGTCTCGGGCGACCCCGCTTGCGAGATCGTAGGGACAAGCGCGCGCTGTGTGCGATGTGGCAAGGAGATGGTGGTGTCGCCACCTCCTCCGCCGACATTCGAGGCAAGCCAGAATTGATGTCGGCTATGGGTCAATTCCGAAAAAGCTCACAGCCATCATACCGGGGTGCGCTTTAGCCAGTCCGACACAGAGGCTCCAGGCAAGGCTTTACGCAATGCCGAGTTTTTCGGAATTGGGCGCCAAGTCCGCGTTGCGTCATACGGCAGGTTGGCTATATCGAGGGCCAGAACGCCACCATCGATTATCGCTGGCCGAGATTGCATCACGTTGGCGTGAAGGTGGCGGCACATTTCGTCTGCCGTGTTCTGTGCGCACAATGGGCCGGTGACACGCCAGTGTGAGGAGGCGCCACATGTCGACATCCCAGCGCAAGTCTTCCTCCAGTTCGGCAAAGCCCGATCGCCGCAGCGTCGTGCTGACAGGCGCCGCATTCGTCGGCGCGTCCGCCTTGCCCCGGCCCGCGCCGGCCGCCGACGATGGGCTCGCACCAGCCGCCGATCTCCTCGCCGGCACGCGCAATTTCCTGTCGAGCCTCGAGCCCGACAAGCGCAAGGCGGCGGCGTTCGCCTGGGACGGCCGCGAGTGGCGCGGCTGGAACTACTTCGGCTCCGCCGGCAACATTAAGCCGGGCCTGCGCCTCGAGCAGATGAACCCAGCGCAGAAGGCCACCGCCTGGGATCTGCTGGCGACGCTGCTGTCGCCCGCGGGCCGCGAGAAGGCCAGGAACGTCATGACACTGCAGGACGTGCTGGCGGCGAGCGGCAACGGCGCCGGCGAGCGCTCGTCGGAGCGGTTCTCGTTCGCGGTCTACGGCACGCCGGCCGAGACCGGGACATGGGGCTTCCGGCTCGAAGGGCATCACCTCACCCAGTCGATCGCCGTGCGCGCCGGACGCATCGTTTCGATCACCCCGTCGTCGTTCTCGGCCAACCCCAACCGGGTCACGTCGGGACCGCATTCGGGATTGAACACGCTCAAGGACGAGGAAGCGCTGGCGCGGCGGCTGTTCGGCGACCTCGGTCCGAAGCTGCAGGCCAGGGCGCGCGTGTCCGATACGGCGCTCAGCAACATCCTCTCCTATGCCGGCCGCGAACGCGCGAACGGCCAGGCAGTCGGCCTTCCGGCAGCGGAGTTGACCTCGGGGCAGCGCGATCTGTTGTGGCAGGTGGTCGAGACCTACGCGATCGCGCATGTGTCGCCCGCTCTCGCCGCCGCGCAGCGGGCACGGGTCGGCTCCGGCGATCGCGACGCCGTTCACTTCGCCTGGTACGGGCCGAACACGCCGGAGACGGCGTTCGGCTATCGCGTGATCGGACCTACCTTCGTCATCGAGATGGGGTCCGTCGACGCTACCGCGCAGCACCTGCACACGATCTACAACGACCTCGGCAATGTCCTGGGGCGCGTCAGCGCCTAGCCGGCATGGCGCGGGGCGGAATGCGGGTGCGTCATCACGCGCGCCACCAGCCGGATTTCGCCGGTGCTTCATCCGGGCTACGCTCGCCGCAAAACACCCATAGGGAAGGAAAACGACGTGCAATTCTTACCACTCGCGAGCTTCGTCGCCCTCTTGTCGGCCGGGATCATCGGCGTGGGCGATCGAGCTTGGGCGCAAACCCCCGAACAGTTCTATGCCGGCAAGAACATCGACTTCGTGATCGGCTATCCGCCGGGCGGCAGCAACGACACGCTGGGGCGGCTGGTGGCGCGGCACATCGGCAAGCACATTCCGGGCAAGCCCAACGTCATTCCGAAGAACATGCCGGGCGCCGGCAGCTTCCTGGCGGTCAACACGGTGTTCAACGTCTCGCCCAAGGACGGCAGCGTCATCGGCATCGGCGCGCCCACCATGCCGCTCGACGAACGGCTCGGGACCCAGGGCGTGCGCTTCAAGACCGCCGAGCTCAACTGGATCGGCCGCACCGATTCGCTCATCAACATGGTGTTCATGTGGAAGACGTCGCCGGTGCAGACCATCGCCGATGCGCTGAAGACGGAATCCACCCTGTCGGGCACCGGCGTGGGCTCCACCGTCTCGATCTATCCCACCGCGCTGAACAACGTGATCGGCACCAAGTTCAAGCTGGTCATGGGCTACAAGGGCTCGAACGAGGCGATGCTCGCGGTCGAGCGCGGCGAGGTCGAGGGCCACTCCACCTCGTGGACGGCGCTGAAGGTGGCGCATCCCGACTGGGTGCGGGACAAGACGGTCTCGATCCTGGTGCAGTTTTCGCTCAAGCGGCACCCCGAGCTGCCCGACGTTCCCACCGCCGTCGATCTCGCCCGCAACGACGAGGAGCGCGCCATTCTCAGCGCGATCATGAACGCGGCCGAGGTCGGCACCGCCTTCTTCACCACGCCGGGCGCGCCGGCGGATCGCGTGACGGCGCTGCGGCGCGCGTTCGACGCCGCGATGAAGGACCCGGAGCTGCTCTCCGAGGCGGAGCGGATGAAGGTCGGCATCTCGCCGCTGCCGGGCGAAGAGCTGCAGAAGCTGGTGGCTGATGTGAGCAATCTCTCCCCTGCCCTGCTGGACAAGGTCCGCGCCGCCTACAGCGCGGGCAAGACGAATTGACGGTGCGTGCGCGACGGCAGATTGGTCGCGCGAACGAAGCGGCGTAGCGTCGGCGCGTCACTCCAAAATCTCGACGTCGTACTTTGCGACGAGCGCCTTGATCGCGGCATGATCGTCATCATCGACGCCATCGACGTCGATGAAGTAGTTGGCGAAGCGCCCGGGAATGACGGTCAGATGCAGGCGCGCGTCCTGCGATCCGACGTTGCGAAACGTGTGGGGAATGTCGCGCGGACCGACCACGATGGCGCCGGCCGTGGCCGTCACCTTTTGCCCACCGATGGTGATCTCGAACTCCCCCTCCAGGACATAGAAGATTTCGGTCTCATGACGGTGGACATGGAGCGGCGGCCCGTGTCCGGGCGGGATCTTCTGCTCCAGGATGGCGTACGCCCCGCCCGTTTCCTCGCTCGCGACCTTGAACGTGCTCTGGTCGCGCAGCACGCCGACCACTTTCCCCTCTCCGGGGCCGCGAATGATCGGAACGGTCGTTTCGGTCTCGGGGAGAAATTTGCCCATCGGATCTATCTCAAATCCTGTCGCGCGCGCTCAAGACGCTTCGCGTGTGCTCTCCGCGCCTGATCAGCAAACGCCGCCATGACTCGAGGCTGTCATTCCGGGGCCGAGCGGAGCGAGGAGCCCGGAATCCATAACCACGGGCTGGGAATATAGATTCCGGGCCCGCCGCTACGCGGCGTCCCGGAATGACGACTGAGGGATATTGCCTTCGACCAAACGCATGGCGGATTACGCTACCCTAAATCCGCCCTACGGCTCCGCGCCCCGTCACTCCGGCTTGAAGTTCATGGCGACGCCGTTGATGCAGTAGCGCAGATGCGTCGGCGGCGGACCGTCCTCGAACACGTGCCCCAGATGGCTGCCGCAGCGGCTGCAATGCACCTCGGTGCGGACCATGCCGTAGCTGCGGTCGGACGTGGTTTCGACCGCGCCCGCGACCGGATCGTTGAAGCTCGGCCAGCCGGTGCCGCTCTCGAACTTCTTCTTGGATGCGAACAGCTCCTGCCCGCACCCCGCGCAGGAGAACGTGCCGGACCGCTTTTCGTAATTGAGCGCGCAGGTGCCGGGACGCTCGGTACCGTGGCCGCGCAGGATGTCGTACTGCTCGGGGGTGAGCAGCTTGCGCCACTCCTCGTCACTGTGGGTGACCGGGAAACGTTTCTCTTCCATTCTCCTACTCCTTACGTCGGCGTCGACCGCCGGCCTCAGGCGGCATTGCGGTCGAGCAGCTCGATCGACACGCCCTGCGGGGCCCGCAGGAAGGCGACGCGCACGCCGGGGCGGACCGTGGTCGGCTCGCGGCTGAACTCGGCGCCCTTGGCCTTGAGCTCGGCGACGACCGCATCGATGCCGCTCACCAGCAGCCCGAAATGATCGAGACCCTGATAGGGCGTGGTCGGGGGCGGGTTGACGCCGTCGCCGGAGGCCACCGGCGCAATGAAGATATTGGTACCGCCGAGCTTGAGGTCAATGCGCGGCTTGTCCCCCTGCATGGTCCGGATCACCTCGGCGCCGAACATCTTTTCGTAATAGCTGGCGGTCGCTTCCGGATCCGGGCTGCGCAGATGGATATGGTCGTAGGTGAATTTGGCCATCGTCTTTTCTCCTTGGTGTCGGTTGAGCGTAGCGGGGGAATTGGCGGGGACAAAATCGGGATAGTCGTAGGGCGGCTGAGGCGCAGCAGCAACCGCCGGTGATCGGGCGAACCGGCGGCTGACGTTACGCCAATCCGCCCTACGATGCGACCGCGGCCGGCTGCAGGCCGAGCTCGCGCAGGATGTCCTCGTTGTGCTGGCCGAGCGCGGGCGGCGGGGTATCGATGCGGGGGCCGCCATGGGCGAAGGTGAAGGCGGCCACCGGCACGGCGAACCCACCCTCGATGCCGTCGGCGGCGGCATGGCGATGGACGACGCCGCGGGCTTGGAGCTGCGGGTCGGCCAGCGCCTCCCCCATGGTGCGCACGCGCGCCGCCGGGACGTGGCGGGCCTGCAGGAAAGCCTCCCATTCGTCGGCGGTGCGCGAGAGCATGATCTCCGACAGCACGGCGATCTCGCGCTCGTGATCGGCGTCGCGCTCGTCGTTGGTGCGCTTGATCATGTCGGGACGCCCCAGCACCGTCCACAGCCGGCGCTGCTGGCGCAGGTTGCTGGCGCCCAGCATCACCAGCCCCTCCCTGGTCTCGAACGCACCGTTGGTGGCGTGGGGATGGCGGTTGCCGTGGGGCTTGGGATGCACGCCGTTGCGCAGGTAGCCGGTGAGATGCGAGCTCATCAGGATCATCGCCACGTCGAGCATGGCCATGTCGATGCGCTGGCCACGCCCGGTGCGCTCGCGCTGGAACAGCGCGGCCGACAGCGCGAAGGCGCCGGTCATGCCGGTGGCGTAGTCGACCGCCGGCGCGCCGATCTTCACGGGATGCACGTCCGCGGTGCCGGTCATCGCCATGATGCCCGAGGTGGCCTGGATCACGTGGTCGTAGGCGGTCTGGCCGCCGCGTGGCCCGTTCTGGCCGAAGGCGGAGAACGAGGCATAGATGAGCCGCGGGTTGATGGCGGCGAGCGCCTCGTAGCCGAGCCCCAGCGCCTCGAAGGCGCCGGGCCGGTAGTTCTCCACGAAAACATCGGCGGAGGCGACCAGCTTTTTCAGGATCTCGCGATCGCCGGCCTGCTTCAAGTCGAGCGCGATCGAACGCTTGTTGGAGGCCTGGGTCAGGAAAGCGGTGCCCATGTTGCGGCGGTTGAGCGCCTTGTCGGTGCCGGAGCCGCGGCTCTGGTCGGGATCGTCGGGATGCTCGACCTTGATCACGTCGGCGCCCAGCACGGCGAGCTGATAGGCCGCGAACGGCCCCGCCAGCACGTGGGTCACGTCGATCACCCGGATGCCCTCGAACGGTCGCGTCATTGCGCGTCTCCTTTGCCGGCCGCACTCCCATCGGGCAAGCGTAGCGCGGATCAGGCGGCGGCGAAATCGGGGGCGAGTCAGACATGCGTTGGGTCTCGCAAGCGCTCGACCCAACCTACGGCGGCGGCACGGGCGTAGGTTGGGTCGAGTTCTTCACGAGACCCAACTCACCGAGCCGGTACGGCAGCCGGTCAGGCGGAGGTGTGGGTCGGGTCGAGTTCTTCACGAGACCCAACGCTCCCTGTCGAAGCCTGCATGACCGGACCGGATGCCGTCAGCTCCAGCCCGAAGACGTAGTCGCGCGACGCCGCCCGCACGAAGTTGACATGGTTGCGCATGACCGCGCTGGCGCGCTCCCCGTCGCCCTTCAGGATGGCGCCGACGATGGCATCGTGCTCTTCGTGCGACCTCGCCAGGCGATCGGGGATGGCGAACTGGGCGCGCCGGAACGGCGCGATGCGCTGACGGATGCCGACCGTCGTCGCCAGCAGGAACTCGTTGTGGGCGCCGCGATAGATGACGTCGTGAAACTCGAAATTGACCGTCCGGTAGCTCTCGGTGTCGTTGCCGCGAACGGCGTCGAGGGAGCGGCGGTGAACGAACTCGAGGTTGACCCGCTCGGCCGGCGACATGCGCTGCGCCGCCAGCCGCGCGCACGACGCCTCAAGCTCGCCCATGACCTCGAACATCTCGGCCAGCGTCGATTCCGTCGGCAACGACACGATCACGCCGCGGCGCGGCCGCATCTCCACCAGGCCGGCCGAGGTCAACTGCCGCAGCGCCTCGCGCACCGGCGTGCGGGAGAGCCCGAAGCGTTTGGCGAGCCCGTTCTCGTCGAGCCGCGCGCCCGGCGGATAGACCCCGCGCAGGATGTCGTCCGCCAGCCGCTGGCGGATCGTTTCCGCCAAGGTGGTCATGCCCGCTCCCGAGGTCCGGGCCGCGACCCGGGGCGCGCGCGCGTCATTCCGCCGCCTCCGCCCGCGGCGACGACTCGACCAATGCGGCATAGGTCCGGGTCAGGCGGTTGGCGAACATGTCGACCTTGGGGATCATCTGCTTCTGGCGGCAGACCGCGAGATCGATGAACATCGGCATCACCGCGCCCATGGCCAGCGAGCGCGGCGCCACCTGATTGATGTCCCACAGGGGAAATCCGGTCGGCGGCACCACCATGCTGCCGCCGGGATAAGGACTGTCGAGACGGTTGGCGAGCACGAGCGCGATGCGGTTGTCGGCGGCGCGGGGCACCGCGATCAATTCGCGCTCGAACGGCTCGCGCATGGCGGCGGGCCACAGCACGATATCGGCCGCGGCGGCGGCGAGACAGCGCGACGTCTCCGGGAACAGCGCGTCGTAACCGCTCATGATCCCGATCCGGCCGAAGGGCGTCTCGAACACCGGATAGGCGTCGCCGGCCTGCGCCCACGCGCGCTCTTCCGCGGTCAGATGGGTCTTGCGGTAGCGGCCGATCTCCGCGCCATCGGGGCCGAGCACAATGGTGGCGGGGAACAGGTGGCCCGCCTCACGCACCACGGTGGGCAGGGCGATGACGCAGCCGTAGCGCTTGGCGATAGCCGCAGCGGTGGCAATGTGCGTGGGCGCGAGGTCGGCGGCGCGCGCGGCCTCCGCCGCATCCGGCGCCCAGGCGCCGATCAGCGCGTATTCCGGCAGCGTGAGAACCTTGGCGCCGAGCTTGGCGGTGTGGTCGAGCATCGCGAACACATCGTCGGGGCCCACGCCGTCCGCCACGTGGATCTGCACGGCGGCCACCTTGCTGGCCGCGCGCGCCGGCACGATCGGCTCGTGAGCGGTTCCGGCCACCGGCGTGTCCTGGTAGTTCTCGACCAGGATGCCGTAGGTCGCGGGGCGGCGGTCGGCGAACTTGTCGTTGCCGGCGTAGATCGACTTGTCGTGCGCCAGTTCCGGAAACACGTCGGCGACGATCACGCCGTGACGGTCGTAGGGCATCTTGGCGACGACGCGGCCCTTGGGGTCCACGATCATGCTGCCGCCGGGGTAATAGATCGAGCGCTCGTAGCCGGCCTTGGTCGCGGCCACCAGCCAGACGCCGTTCTCGTAGGAGCGCGCCGGCCCCCACATGTCGGCCTGGTCCATGGCGAAGAAGTTCGCCATGTCGACGATGATCTCGGCGCCCTGCAGCGCGAGGCTGCGGGCGATTTCCGGGATGCGCCCGTCGAAGCAGATCAGCAGTCCGATGCGTCCCAGGTCGGTGTCGACGACCGGGCATCCGCGCTCGCCGAAGGCGAACCAGTTCTGGTCATGGGTGGCGAGAAACTGCTTGTGATAGTGGATCGCGACCTCGCCCTTGCGATCGAGCATGATGCCGGAATTGAAGATCCGCCGGCGGGACGGATCCCATTCGGTGATGCCGCTGGCGATGAAGATGCCGTGCTTGCGCGCGAGCGCCGCCATCGCGGAGACGAAGCGGCCGTCCGGCACGGTCTCGGCGAGCGCGCGGCAATGCTCGGCGGAATCGAACAGGTAGCCGGTGTCCATGCATTCCGGCAGCACCACCAGCTCAGCGCCCTGGCGCAGCGCATCGTTCACGAGCTGCGTCGCGAGCTCGATGTTGTGCTCGATGTCGCCGAGGCGGGCCAGGGTCTGGGCGGCGGCGGCACGGAAACGCTTCTTCTTCATTGGGTTCTCCCTCTACGCGGCGCCGGCATCCGGCGTTCAGTTGGCGATCAATTCGCGATCTGGCGCTGGAAGACCGCCAGGCAATGGCTCTTGAGCGCGACAAAGCGCGGGTCGATCACGCTCTCGGTGTTGCGCGGCCAGGGCAGGTCGATGTCGACGAAGTCGGCCACCCGCGTCGGCCGCCGGGTCAGCAGCAGGACATGGTTGGCGAGTTGCACCGCCTCCTCGAGATCGTGCGAGACCAGCAGCGTCGTCGTCTTGGTCTTCATGAACATCCGCTGCAGCTGCTCGCGCATGAACAGCGTCATCTCGTAGTCGAGCGCCGAGAACGGCTCGTCGAGAAACAGCACCTCGGGGTTGGTCACCAGCGCGCGCAGGATCGACACGGTCTGCTGCTGGCCGCCGGAGAGCATGTAGGGATAGCTGTTGAGGTCGATCTTGACGCCGAAATCCGCGAGCAGCTGCTCGACCCGCTGGTCGCGCTCGCGCCGCGACAGCCCCATGAGCTTCAGCGGATAGTGGATGTTGTCGATGGCGCGCAGCCAGGGAAACAGCGCGTCGCGGTAGTTCTGGAACACGTAGGACAGCCGCGTCTCCTGGATGGTCTGGCCGTCGAACAGGACCTGACCGGCATCGACCGGCATCAAGCCCGAGATCATGTTGATCAGCGTGCTCTTGCCGCAGCCGTTCGGCCCGAAGATCGAGATGAACTCCCCTTGCGGCAGATCGAGGTCGAACTTGTCGTAGATGACGGTGTCGTTGAACGACTTGCTCAGGCCGCGAATGGTGATGACGGGACGCCGCGCGGACACGGGATCCCCGGCGGCCGGCGCGGACGGGATGTCCGCGCCGCCGACGGCGATCAGCTGAGTTGCAGCTCCCGGCATGGGACCCGTCCTCTAGCTCTTGCGCAGATGCGGAGCGTCGACGCTCACGAGCCGAAGTCGGTGGTCTTGAGAATCTTGTCGCGCACGGCGATCGGCGACTGCAGCACGCCTTCCTTCTGGAACACGTCCACCAGCGCCTGGTACGAGTTCAGGTCGGTGTCGTTGAGGTCGCCGAAGCCGCGCAGATAGGGCTTCGCCAGCAGATCGAGCTGCTCGGCACGCATCGGCGTGTATTTCGGGATGATCGGCTTGTACTTGTCGAAGTCGGCATTGGCGAGCTTGGTCGCCTCGTCGATGACCTCGACGACTTTCCTGGCGACCTGCGGCCGTTCCTTGAGAAACTTCACGGTCAGCAGCGACACGCCGGAATAGAACGGGTCGGCGATGACCTGCGCGACCGGATTGGTCATGGCGCGCTTGGCCTGGCCCGACGCCACCGCGACCGAACCGACCGGCTCGAGCGAGAGCGTCGCGTCCACGCTGCCGCCCACCACCGCGGGCACCTGCATGCCGACGGCGAGATCGAGCAGCGTCACGTCCTTGTCCGGATCGAGGCCGGCCGCGCGCACCATGTAGCGCGAGATCGTCCGCCACTGGATGCCGGGCACATGGCCGAGCTTCTTGCCCTTGAGGTCGGCGAAGCTCTTGATGTCGCTGTCCGGCTTGACGATGAGACCGTCATTGATCAGGCCGACCTTGATCCCGCCGCCTTGCAGCCCGAACACCTTGAAGGTCCCGGGAAACTTCGATTCCGCCAGCATGGCGATGCCGGCCGCCGCGCCGGGCGGGCCGAAATCCGCGCGCGCGCCGACCAACGCATCGATGATCTGGTTGGGCGCCTCCAGCTTGTTCGAGACGATGTCGATGCAGGCCTTCTCGAACAGCTTCTCCTCCAGCGCGACATAATAGGCGGTGGTCTGCATGATCGGCAGCCACACCGCCGATACTTTTTCCATACGGTCGCAGGCGGCGTTCGCACCGCCGGACCATGCGGCCATGGCGGCCAGCAACGCCGTCGTCGTGAGGAGCTTCATCTGATGTCTCCGTCTGCAGTTGCGGGAAATGGAACGGACCTCATCGCCCGGACCAGTGGACGAACACTTTCTCGATCACGAGGAAGAGGAGGTTGGCGCCGTAGCCCATCGCGCCGGCGACCAGGATCGAGCCGTACATGTCGGTGAGCTGGTAGGAGATCTGGGCGTCGATGATGCGGTGGCCCATGCCGTCGACCGCGCCGATGAACATCTCCGCGACGATGATGACGACCAGGGCGACGGAGACGGCCGTGCGCAGGCCCACGAAGGTCTGCGGCAGCGTCTCGAAGAAGATGACGTCCTTGAAGATGCGCAGCGTCCCCGCCCCCATCGAGCGCGCGGCCAGGATGCGGGTCTGACGGGCGTTCATCACGCCGTAGGCGACGTTGAAGACGATCACCAGCCAGGCCGCGAACGCGGCCACCGATATCTTGGAGAACTCGCCGAGCCCAAACAGCAACAGGAAAAGGGGAAACATCGCCGTCGCCGGCGTCGACCGGAAGAAGTCGATCACAAATTCGAGCGAGCGGTAGATGCTCTCATTGGCGCCGAGCACGATCCCGACCGGAACCCCGAGCGCAGCGGCGATGGCAAAGGCGTAGGTGACCCGCAGCAGCGTCTGCAGGAAATCCTTGGTCATCGCGCCGGACGCGATGTTCTTCCAGGTATCCGCCAGCGTCGCGAACGGCGACGGCAGCAGATGTGGATCGACCAGGGTGCCGGCGTAGGCCACCCACCAGAGCCCGATCAGCACCGCCGGCCCCATGACGAATTCGATGACGCGGCGAAGGCGCTTGCGGTTCGCTCGCGATGCCCAGGGGAGCGACGGGGGAGCCGAGGTTGCAGTGAGCGACATCCGGACGCCTCGATCGGATCGAACGCACAGCGCGTTGTCACAAGGCGTTAGCAACGCCCATGCCAGTACCGCCGCTGCGCTCGCGGCAACGACTTAAGCGGTCGATTTCTCAGGCGATTTTTCTATTCTTCGGCGCGCCGGGGGAGCCTCGGTCCGGCCGGAGCGGAAGGCGCGGTCGCGCGAACGCACAACAAGAATGCAATTCACCGCAGCGGCTGCGCAGCAGTGAGATTAATCACGATAAATCAGCGCGTTATGTTTGTATAAATTGTATGCAATCGGATGTTCAGCGCGATGAGGCTTGTTGACCCGATGAGTTGTCATGCGCGGGCTTGACCCTGTGGCAAAAAGTGCTGAATCGAACCAAGACCGCAGCTTGCAGCCCGCGGCCTTCGCGCTCCACCACGTCGAGGACGTCGGATCGCTTAAACCCTCAGGTCCCGCTTTTCGCCGCCGGGGTTGCGCTCGGCGTCACCGTCGCGATCTTGGTCGCGGTATGCATGTGGCCGTCCCAGCGCTTGGCGAAGGGAGAGGCAATGTCGAACTGGTCGAGCACACGCGCGACGATGTGGTTGACGATGTCGTCGACGGTCTGCGGATGGTTGTAGAAGGCCGGCATCGGCGGAACGATCGACACCCCCATGCGCGCGAGCTTGAGCATGTTCTCGAGATGCACTTCGGACAGCGGCGTCTCGCGCACCAGCAGCACCAGCTTGCGCCGTTCCTTGAGGATCACGTCGGCGGCGCGGTGCACGAGGTGCTCCCCGTAGCCGTTGGCGATGCCGGCCAGCGTCCGCACCGAGCAGGGCATGACCACCATGCCCTCGGTCTTGAACGAGCCTGACGAAATCGAGGCGCCCATGTCGCCCTGGCTGTGCACCACGGTCGCGAGCCCGCGCACCTGCTCGACCGTGTAGCGGGTCTCGTGCTCGAGGGTGCGCTGCGCCCACTTGCTGATGATGAGATGGCTTTCGATCCCGCTGTCCTTGAGCGCCTCGAGCATCCGCACGCCGAAGATGGCGCCGGTCGATCCGGTCATGCCGATGATGAGACGCCGCATTACCATCCTCGCGTTGCAGTCACGGGAACCGAAGCCTACGTCGCCCCGATTTCGCAAAGGTTATCAACAGATGGTAGCCTTAGCTACCATCGCCTCCGGCAGGCCAGCTTTATCGGCTGAATCAGCTCTTGAACAGATGGCCGAACCGCTCCTGCGCGATCCGGCGCTCCTCAGGGCTGGGCGTGCTCACCTTTGGGAACTGGTCGCGCACGTGCCATGGGCGGC
>Ga0207706_10004779_pt1 | contig 12685 bp, 14 predicted proteins | sample KBSC53metaG_FD_184318 | JGI IMG/M metagenome (GOLD analysis project Ga0207706, IMG submission 184318) | Corn rhizosphere microbial communities from Kellogg Biological Station, Michigan, USA - KBS C5-3 metaG (SPAdes) (version 2) | ecosystem: Host-associated > Plants > Roots > Rhizosphere > Soil ... | reverse complement strand
GTTGCGGTACTCTCACGGTCGCTCCATGCGGGGACAAATTCTGTGACGACAAACGCCGACGCGCGCAAGAGCGCCCTAGCATGACGGACGGGACAAATACCGAGCGCCAGCGACTCCTCGATCCGGTCGACCGGATCTCCGAGATCCTGTTCGGCTTGATCATGGCGGTCACGATCGTCGGATCGCTGTCGATCGCAACGGCTGGCAAGGACGAGATCCGCACCGTGATGTGGGCCGCGCTCGGCTGCAATCTCGCGTGGGGCCTCGTCGACGCGGTGATGTTTGTCGTGCGCACCGCGACCGAGCGCACCCGCAACCGCGTTCTCGCCCTGAGCATCGCGGGTGCGGATGCCGATACGGGGCGCCACCTGATCGCACAAGCGCTGCCCGAGCATATTGCCACGCTCGTCGGGCCGGACGAAATCGAGGCGATGCGGCGCCGGCTACTCGCGGCTAACGGCGAAGTGCGCGCCGTGCTCGTTCCCCGGGATTTTCTGGAGGCGTTCGGCATCTTCGTCATGGTGGTGGTCGCCACGTTTCCCGTTGCGGCGCCGTTCCTGCTGATCGCGGACGCGGCGACGGCGATGCATGTGTCGCAAGCCGTGACGCTCGGCATGCTGTTCATCGCGGGTCTGGTGCTCGGGCGCCACTCGGGCTACAGGAAGCCCGTGCGCGCAGGCATGGCGATGGCGGTGTTCGGCGCCGTGCTGATCGCAATCGTAAATGCGCTCGGCGGATGACGCGGGCCTCGTACTGCGCGGGCGTGGCACTTGCGGGCCTGGTCGTGGCAGCCACGGCGCGCGGCGCCGAAGCCGAAGCGGACGCCGACACCCGATGGTCCGGCGCAGTGACCGGACTCTACTACGCGATGCGCGACCAGCCGGATTTCGGCGTCGGCGTCGCATCGCTCGACCGCGGCAGCCTGCATCTGGAGGCTCGCTACAACTATGAAGCGCGCAACGCCACGTCGATCTTCGCGGGTTGGAAGTTCGCCGGTGGCGACACCGTCAAATTCGAGGTGACGCCGATCGTTGGGGGGTTGTTCGGCGCGGCGCGCGCGGTCGTGCCAGGTCTGGAGGCGAGTGTGAGTTGGCGCGCGCTCGACATCTACGTCGAGGCCGAATACGTGCGCGACCTCAACCACTCGAGCGAAAGCTACGTCTACTCGTGGACAGAGCTCGGCTGGAGGCCCGTCGAATGGCTGCGCGTCGGTTTCGTGGGTCAGCGCACGCGAACCGTCGACACCGGCCGCGACATCCAGCGCGGCGTATTCGGGCAGATTCCAATCGGCCCGGCGACTGTTACGGTCTACTTCTTCAATCCGGACGTCGGCAGCCGCTACGTCATTGCGTCGCTCGGCGTTCGGTTCTAGCACCATCCAGTTGGGGAGATGATGGCCGCCGCAACGACAGCACGGGACACCTCGTTCGTCCGGAGGGAAGGGACATGCGAAGGATCCTGTTCGCTGCGCCATTCTTTTGCGGCGACGCTTGTCGACCGGGGTTCGTCGGCGGTTGCCACATCATGCGCAAGACGTGTCCGTCAGGCGAGCTGCGGCAGATCCTGGCCACAGGGATTGCCTGACCGCTCGATCGTCGCGCGCGGGCGGTGCGCTGTGAAGGGATCGATTCTCTTCGTCGCAATGCTGGCGTGCGCCGTCGGGACGCCGGCGGTGGCCGCCACCGCCGACAGCACAAGTTCCGCAGCGCGCGGCTCCGCGCCCCTCGAGCAAACGCTACGCCCGACTGCGGACGTCGTCGTCTTCAATCGGCAAATCGTCCGCTTCCGCGCGCCCGTGCTGGGCGTGCCGGTCGAGCAGCGTGCGGCCAACGCCTCCGAGCGCATCCGCTCGATGCTGATCGAACCCGGCGAGCACAAGGTTACGACCGAGGACATGTCGGAGGGCATGCTCGTCAAGATCGACGGCAAGGTAGGGCTCGCCATCACGCACGACGACGTCGAGCGCCTCGGGGATGTCGCGGAATCGGCCGTCGCTGCCGACGCCGTACGCAAGCTGGAGGACGTGATCGCCGCGATAAAGGAGTCGCGCAATCCTCAGGCCTTCTTTACCGCGGCAGGCTGGGCGGCGCTCGCCACCGCGATCTGGCTGGCCGCGCTGTGGCTCCTTAACCGCGTAATCCGCGGCACGGCGAAACGGCTGATGCGCTATACGGACCGGAAAGGCGCCGAGTTGACTGCCGCGGGCACCGAGCTCGTCCGCCGGGAGACGGTGATCGACGTAATTCGCATCGCGATCCGCACCGTGTTCTGGGTATTCGCGTTCCTGCTCACGTATCAATGGTTCGGCTATGTGCTGAGTCGTTTCCCCTACACGCGTCCGTGGGGCGAGGGCTTTGCGAGCTTCCTCATCGACACAACGCTCGGCATGCTGTCGGCGGTTGCCCACTCCGCGCCCGGCCTGATCGTCGCGGTTGCGATCTTCGTGATCGCCCACATCGCGAACGGGCTGCTCAAGAGCTTCTTCGACAGCGTGCAGCAGGGCCGCGCGAAGCTCACGTGGATCGATGCCGACTCGGCGCGGCCCACGCGACGACTCGTCTCGATCTCGGTTTGGCTCTTCGCGGTGGCGATGGCGTATCCCTATCTGCCCGGTTCGGACACGGATGCTTTCAGGGGACTCTCCGTGTTGCTCGGGCTGATGGTGTCGGTCGGAGCGTCCGGCATCATCGGCCAGGCGGCGGCGGGACTGATCCTGATGTACACGCGCACGTATCGCCCCGGGGAATTCGTGCGCATCGCCGATAACGAGGGCACCGTGATCCATCTCGGCTTGTTCACGACGCGCGTGCAGACCGGCATGGGCGAAGAGCTCACGCTGCCGAACTCGATGGTGCTCGGCACTGTGACGAAGAACTATTCGCGCGCCGTGCACGGCAGCGGCTTTGTCGTCGACGCCGAGGTGACGATCGGCTATGACGCGCCGTGGCGGCAGGTTCACGCGATGCTCATCGAGGCAGCGCGGCGCACGGACGGCATCGCTTCCGACCCCGCGCCCGTAGTGTTCCAGACCGGACTGGCTGACTTCTACGTTGCGTACCGGCTCGTCTGCCAGGCACGCCCAACCGCGCCCCGGCCACGCGCGGTCTTCGTGTCGGCATTGCACGAGAGCATCCAGGACGTGTTCAATGAGAACGGCGTGCAGATCATGTCGCCGCACTACATGCTGGATCCGACGCATTCGAAGGTCGTGCCCCCGGACCGCTGGTACGCGCCGCCGGCGAAGGCGCTCGGCGAGGACTCCTGACCTCCATACCCAACCGGAGAAATGCCATGACAGCATTTAATGTCGTCCGCTTCAGGGTCAAATCTGGACGTGAAGCCGAGTTCATTGAAGCTCACCGCAAAGGGCGAGCGGACTTCGCCGGGTTCAAGCGTTTCGTGCTGATCAAGACGGGCGAGCGCTCTTATTGCGTGCTGGGCGAGTGGGATAGTTTGCACGCTCTGGCCGCAGCGCGACCGCAGATGATCGCCATGCTTGATACCTTCCGCGACACGCTTGAAGACCTCGGATCAGGGCTCGGCGTGACCGATCCGGTGTCCGGTGAAGCCGTGCTGGAAATGTGACGATCATCGTCGCCGCCTAAGATTGCAATCGAGTCGCGCGTGCCACGCCTCGAACTCTTCCTGATGTGCCGATTGCGCCGACCGAGGCCGAAGGGCACGATTTGCGTCAACGAGGTAACTGGCCGGCGCTATTCGTCGCCGACAAGAAGCGGGAGAAGATCAACGCGGCACTCGTATGGCCGCCGATTTGGCACAAGCTTGGACCGCCAATACTCAACACCTGCCGCAGGAGCGGGCGCCACCCTTACGCCGCCGATGGAAGTGAAGTGTAATGCGCGTGCGCGTGGGGCCGTGATTCCGCCGTCGCGTGACACAATCGGTGCTGCTGCGCGCGGACGAGGCGACTGACTCTGAAATTAGTGTGCCGGCAAGGGTACCGGGGGTACTGCGCGGATCCTGAGCTTCAGGAGCAACGAGTGGCTCTCGTCGAGCATCGCGAGCGCAGGTTCCACGCCCTCGTGCCGATCTAGTTCGATCAGCGAAAGCATGGCGAGGGCGGTGTCGAACGGATTGTGCCGCTCCCTGGCCACTTCCAGACTCCTTTCGAGCCAGTCCCGTGCGCCCCACAGGTCCCCCTTGTTGAGAAGCGCGTGGGCTTCGACGCGCTCCAGGTGCGCCAATGTCCTCGCCACCCGGTGCGATTCGTTCGCATCGGCGAGCGAGCGGCGCACCAGCTCGAGGGCAGCGTCCGGAGTGCCCATCGCGACGCAGCATTCGCCGATCCACGCGTCGACGGGGGGAATATTCTTCTCCGAACCGACCTCGAGAAAGTTTGCCTTGGCCTCTTCGAGCCGGCCGAGCGCGTCGTTCAAGCGACCTGTACGGAGCAATACTCGCCCGAGTTGCACGAGGCAATGGCCAAGCTGGTAGCGATACTGCGTTGCTTTCCAGACGGGCAGCGTTTCCAAAAGCAGCGCCTCCGCCTCCGTCCACTCGCCACGATCCGTCAGAATCTCGGCGATATTGATATTTGAAACGGCCGCCTCAACAGTACTGCCCGCTCGTTGAGCCGTCTCGCGAGCCCGTTCATAGTAGGAGAGGGCCTCGTCCCAGCGACCCTCCGCCTGACACACGGCACCGATATTCGAGAGAATGTCGGTCTGCTTTTCCAGGTTGCCGGCTCGCTGGCAGGCCTCCAGCGAACGCTGCATCAGCGATGCTCCTCCGTCCCTGCCAAGCTGGCCGTATGCCTTGGCCATGACGAAGTACGCGTCGGCAAGCGCCTCCGCATCGTCCGCGGCCTCTGCCTCCGCCACCGTCCGCTCCCCGCATTCGATGGCCTCGGACGTCTGGCCGTCCGCATGAAGCAATTTGGCCTGCCATGCTCCCGCGCGCGCGGCGTGCCTGGCGGCCTCGGCCCCAGGGAGTCCGTGGAAGGCGACCCGAGCTTGCTCGGTCCAGCGCAGAGCCTCCGCGTAGTTTCCGAGCTTCTCTTCCAGGTGCGACAGTCTCATCACTAGGCGCGCTTCGGCGAACGGGTCGCTTGCAAGCAGCGGTCGGGCAACCGCATAGGCGTCGGACGCCTTGCGGAATTCGCCTGCCGAATACCACGAATCACCCAAAGCCCGTTCGACCGCTGCCATCTCCGCTTGCGCTATGTCCGCAAGCCGACGTCCGGCCTCGACCGCACGCGAGTACAGCCCGGCGGCTTCGACGAACGCGTAGACGTCGTACGCGTGGCGTGCCGCGACCAACGCGTACCGCCAAGCGGGTCGATAGTCGCCCGCTTCGAAGTAATGCAAGGACAGGACGTCCGCCGCGTTCTCCGGGGCGTCCAGTTCCTTTTCGAGCCGCGCCGCAACCACACCATGGAGCTTGCGCCGAAGCTCGTGAGGCAGTCCCTCGTACGCAGCGTCACGCAGCGGCGAACGACGGAATCGCAGCTTGCCGTCCGGCGCCGGGTTGAAAAGGGTGCTTAGCGCGTCCCAGACCACGGGATCGGGTGGCGGCGCGACCGCTGCGTCGCCGAACCACGCGAGCCACTGCGGATCGAACGTGAGTCCGAACACCGCGGCACGTTGGACGACGGCGCGGTCCTCCGGAGCGAGGCCGTCGATCTGTGCCTTGGCGGCGGCCTCAGCCGATTCGGGCAGGTCCGCGATACCCTCGGATTCGATCGCGGTTCGCAGTAGGTCGCGCAGGAACTGCGGATTTCCGCCGGATCGCTTCGCCACCGTCTCGAGGACGTTGGCTGGAAGCGGGTTTTTTTGGGTCGTTAGCTGTGCCAGCCGCAACGCGTCGGCTGGAGCGAGAGGTTTCAGTTCGATTCGAATCACTGTTTCTGCGTCGGGTGCCACGAAGCCACCGCCGGATGGCCGGCGCGTCACGGCAAAAAGCCAAGGCCTAGCGTCGATCCTTTGGGTGAGGTAGGACAGGAACTCTGCGGAGGCTCCGTCCATGTGGTGCGCATTCTCGATCTCGATGAGCGTGGGTTCCGGCATCATGATCCTGAGGAAGCGGCGGACGGACTCGTGCAACTTCGAGCGGCGATTCGCCTCGGCCAGCATTTCGACTTCGGGTGTGGGCTCGATGTCGACCTTCAATGCCATGCCGATCAGCTGCAGCCACGGTGTCAGCTCGGGCGAGCGGGTTGCTACCGCGGCACTCAATTCCTCGATGACCGCGGCGTCGGGATCGTCGTGGTCGACGTTCATCACACCCCGAAGGAGTTCGCGACACAGCGCATACGGCGTGGACGCCGTGTAGGCCTCGCAGGAGGCGTCGAGTTTGCGGAATCCGGCCGCCGCGTCGCGCAGCGCCTCCATGAGGCGCGTCTTGCCGAGTCCGGCATCCCCGCTGATCTCGACGAGGCGACCGCCGCCAGCGCGCGCGCTGGAGTAGGCCTTGCGGATGATGGCGAGTTCGGCACTGCGCCCGGTGACGGGCTGCTTTGGAAGGATCCACGAAACGTACGCGCCCGCGGGTTGGACCTCACCGTCGGACGTCGTTACCGAAGGAACCCGCGGCGCGCTGCCATCTGCGATCTGAACTTGCATGGGCTCGATGCAGTCTTGGGGTGAGGTGTCGCCGACGGCCGCGCGGGCAACGTGCGGCCGGGGTGTCGATGTTAGTGCAGGTATCGAACAATTCCAAGCGCTTGCCGCGCCACCGCCCGCGATGCGGATAGTGCCTGTTTAGCGCACGGCAATGCCTAATGATGCTATCGACGCGAACAGTTAGAAAGCGCCGCTTTTCTCTGCCTGTGGCCGCCGACTGTTTGAGCCACGAAGACGTACTGCAGCATGCACGCGAGACGCAGGAGTAGCTTTAGGCTCACCGGATGCATTCGTCAAGTGGCAAGGCGTGGAGGACGTCCAGCGGTTCTATTCGTGGATACGCGAGAATCGAGCGGGAGAGACGCGCGGCGCAATGCTGCAGTTGTTCCACTCACGCGGCGACCTCAGTGCGTTTGCTCCGTTGATCGCAGACGTCGGACACCACGCACGGCGCACCAAAGGACCGGACAGCGAGCGGCAGAAGTCGACGCACTGCGCGGGCCAAGGAGCCTGTCACGATCGACGGACTGCAGACGACCTACGGTGCTGCGCGAAGGGCGGGATTGTTGACATGAGCGTCTACAGCAACGACAGACGTCCGCCAGCTACGCCGAGCCTACTCACGCAGCACGATCGCTCAAGGATCGAAGGGCGCATCGCAGCAGGCCAGTACCTGCACGCGAGTCACCTTGCGTCCGAGTGGGCGTTATCGCAGGAACTCGCGCAACGGCTCTTCCAGTGATCACTGACCGCGATACGCGGCGCGGGACCTTCTGAACGCAACCCAATCATCGCCGCGCACATGCGGCACCATAGGAGATACACCATGACCCCGCCGATGCGTTGAAGCGTGAGCGCACGTCCGATGAAGACACCTTGGCGGTTGCTGCGGGACCTACCTGAGGGGGCGACCTTTGGTCGGACCTATGCGGACAACTCTGCCTACGACACGTTCTTCTGCGCGACTCCGCGGATGACCCAAGAAACGGCCCACGCGATTCCGTGACCGACCGCGCCGACAAGAAAGGCCACGACCGAGACACCGCGGGCACCTTCGTCGCCGAAGGCGAACAGGACGCCGAGAACCCCGCAAACAAATACCCACCCCAAGCCGAGGACGTAAACGATTTTGGCAACGCGGAGAAGGCCGGTTTCGACGTCCATGGGTCAGTCCAACGACGCCGCTACGCGAAGCGACCAGTGGCCATCGCTACGATGACGCTGCCGCCTACCGCAACGACGATTGCGAGACCCACGAAACCGGTTTCCTTCGTGCCGCATTCAGCACGTTCGACCGCCCTGCACCTGCGCTACGATGTGCGAGCATCGTCGCTGCCGGGCGAGGTGAAAGACCGGCTGCTGCAAAGCCCCGACCAGCGCATCTCGGGTGACGGTATCGTCATCATCAAGGCGCAGCGTTATCGCAGCCAGGAAAGGAACCGCGAGGATGCTATCGCACGGCTTCGCGAGATCGTCGAGGAGGCGGCTGCGCTGACGCCGGAGCCCGTTCTACTCGTCCCACCCGGGCGTCCCAGCGGCGGCGCGTCGACTCCATGGTCCGGAGCGGACAAACCAAGGCGGGGCCGCCGCAAGCTGGGGGACGAATGAAGCCGATACTGCGGTCGGTGCTTCGTACAGCGACGCGTCCAATAACGAGCCAGGCGATGTACCAGCAAAAGCCGAAAAGGTCCGCAGCTATTCGTGCCCATGTCGATGCCCTGATCCAGGAGGAGGACCGGTCCGCCGAAATTAGCGCTGGCTTGGTACGCATCTTCGCTGGCATGGCGCTGGGAGCAGTCGCGATTGTGACCGCCGTGAGCTTTCCTCATTCGGAACAAGTCGCTTCCAGTCACTATCGGGGCGGAGCGCTTATCGTGGGCGGCTTCATTCTAGCGGGCCTCGTAGCGGTGGGGCTGGCACGGTCGCCGTTTTATCGGCGCGAACTCGCCTACGTCTTCCTCGCGCTGGACGCTGTGCTGATCGGTTTGTTCCTGCATCTTACCTTTCAAAATACCGGCTTCACCGGGGATTTAGCCGCTGTGTTTCCGGTGGTGTGGCTACCACCACTGTTGTTGACTGTCGCGGTGCTGCGCATTCAACCGAATGTGCAGGTCTTCGGGCTCGTCGCCTTCGCCGTCGTGATGCTATCCGTCGTCCTTGCGCATGGCTCGACCGATCCGGAAAGCCGATACTTGATCGCCGGTCGAACCGCGCCTTTCTTCGCGCCGCAGGCCAACATCATGCGGTTGGCGATGCTGTTGCTTCTCGGAGCGTTGCTGGTTATGGCGGCCTATCGTGGGCGACGCCTGCTGGTGCGTGCACTCGACGAGGCGGAGCAACGAGGGGCTTTGACCCGGTTTCTTCCAGCGGAGATCGCTTCTCTTATTACGGACGGCGCGTTCGGTGGCGGCTTGCTTCCTGGACGACGCCAACTCGCAGCGATCCTGTTCGTCGATATTCGCGACTCAACGGCGCGGGCCGAGAATCTGGATCCCGTGGATCTCGCCACATTCATCGCGTCGTTTCGTCGGTGCGTCACGCGCGCCGCCTCGGAGCACGGTGGGGTGATCGACAAATTCATCGGCGACGGAGCCCTCGTCGTGTTCGGTCTGCCTGAGCCGAGGCCGGATGATGCGACGCGTGCTCTCGCCTGCGCGAGGATGCTTCTAAGCCTCATCGATCGCTGGAACCTCGAGCGGCAGCTCGAGCCACCTGTCCGGGTGGGGATCGGTGTACATGTCGGCGACGTATTCTTTGGCGTCGTCGGAGACGAGAGCCGCAAGGAATTAACCGTACTGGGCGATACAGTGAACGTCGGCGCTCGGTTGGAGCAGGCGACCAAGACGTCGGGCACGCCGCTCTTGGCATCCGCTGAAGTGGTCGAGGCCGCAGGGGAGAAGTCTGGCTGGACGGAGATCCGTCGCGAGCCGCTTCGTGGTCGTACCGGGCTCGTACGTGTGATGCGACCGGTGTAACGGGCCGACGAGCTCTGATCAATGACTCTACGGAGCTCAGTGTGCTACGACCAATGTCCGCGCCGATGTGCGACCATGTTGCTGATAGCTCGCGGAGATAGCTCGGAGATCGCCGCACCAGGGTTCCGCGGGAGGACGGATGCATCCTGCAGCGAAAATCGCCGTAACCGTGATCGCGATCGGCGCCGGGGTCTATCCTTTGATCGCCCGCACGCAAGCGCAGCCGCACGACATGGCGACGCCGCGCTCGGCTGCCGTTGACGCCCGGCAACTGGTCAAGTTCCCCGAGCCGATGCGCCTCCATACGATCACGTCCATGCGCGACCATCTGCAGGCGCTTCAGGAGATCAATGCGGCCCTCTCGCAAAACGCGTTCGAGCAGGCGGCATCCATCGCCGAACAGCGCCTCGGCATGAGCTCTCTGGAGCGCCACGACGCCGCGCACCTTGCGCCCTACATGCCAAAGGCAATGCAGGACATCGGAACACAGATGCACCGATCTGCAAGCCAGTTTGCGGTCGAAGTGCAGAACGCCAGCGTGAGCAACGATATCCGGCCGGCGCTCGGAGCGCTCGCGACGGTCATGCGACAGTGCGTCGCCTGCCACGGCGCCTATCGCCTGCATTAAGTTTGCCTACATTAAGTTCGCCTGCGAGCGGCGGACTGGGAAGCAACTCTGCAGTAGCAGTAGACGAATTGCTGGACCGCTCCGGCCGGCGTCAGGTGCAACTCCGTCAAGTGATCGACGAGTTCGAAACGCGCTCCGAACTTGTCGTGCAGCGCGTGGGGATCGTACCGAACGACATCGAGACCGCTGCACTTCGTTGGTCCCTCGGGTCCGAAGGCGGCCACGATGACGTGGCCGCCGGGCTTGACGGCGCGCGCGACTTGGCGGACATAAGCCACGCGAGCTTCCGCCTCCGTCAGGAAATGGAATACGGCCCGGTCATGCCAGACGTCATAGGCGTGGGCATCGAAAGAGAACGTCGTCACATCGCCGTATAGCCAGTTCACGTGCGCCGCTCGGGTCTGCAGCCGTGCCCGGGCAACGTCAAGGGCGATCGATGACACGTCTAGGACGGACACGTTTCGATAGCCCATCGCCGACAGATCGTCGACAAGTGTCGATTCCCCGCCACCCACATCGATGATTGCGGAATCGCGATCGCCCGCGGCGTCTTCAATCAGTTGCAGCGACACTTTCAGGTGGGGCTGGTACCAGCTGACTTCGTTCGGTCGCCTGGTTCGATAGACCTGATCCCAGTGGCCTTTCATTTTCATCTCCGTCCCTCGTTCGGACGCTTCCCGCAGCTATGCACGTTGCACTCGCAAGGCATTGAGCGGGATTCTCAAATAAGCGACGCCGTTGTCGTCGACCGGGGGAAGCGCCCCGGCCCGCACATTGACCTGGATCGATGGCAGCATCAAAGTGGGTACTTCGAGCGTGGCGTCGCGCCGCGTGCGCATTGCCACGAATTCATCCTCGGTGATGCCCTCTCGCACATGGATGTTGTGTGCACGCTGCTCGCCCACCGAGGTCTTCCACCGTGGCTCGCGCGTGCCCGGTGGGTAGTCGTGACATACATACATCGTCATGTCGGATGGCAAGGCGAGCAGGCGTCGGATCGAGCGGTAGAGTTGATGCGCATCCCCGCCAGGAAAATCGGCCCGTGCAGTCCCGACGTCGGGCATAAACAGCGTATCGCCCACGAACACCGAGCCATCGATCCGGTACGCCATGTCGGCTGGGGTATGCCCCGGAACCAGCAAAGCGGTCGCTTCCACCTCGCCGATCAGGAATTGCTCGCCATCGTCGAACAGATGATCGAACTGGCTTCCATCCGGCAGGAAGGTTCGCTCGAGGTTGTAGAGCTCCTTGAAGACCGCTTGCACGGTACGAATGTTCGCTCCGATCGCAATGCGGCCACCCACACGAGTTTTCAGATAGGTTGCTCCGGACAGATGATCCGCATGCGCATGGGTCTCGAGGATCCAGTCGACGACAAGGTTCTTCTCCGCTAGGTAAGCGAGCACTCGATCGGCTGACGCCGTACTGGTGTGGCCCGATCGAAAATCGTAATCGAGCACCGGATCGATGACGGCTGCGTGCCGGCTCGCGTGGTCCCAGACGACATAGCTGACCGTCCAGGTCTTCGGGTCGAAAAACGCTTCGGTGGTGGTGCGCGCACCCATTTGAGCTCCCTAGTTGACAGTCTATTGCATAATATTATATGTAAAGATATACTGTAGGCAAGTCCATCCACTCGATCCTTTCATGCGAGCGAAGCATTCCGTTATCGACATCGCCACGTTGCGGCGGGGAGCGTCTCGCGCGGTCGGCGCTCTGAAGCTGCTGGGCAACGAAGATCGCCTGCTTCTGCTGTGCCAGCTCTCGCAAGGCGAGTTGTGTGTCGGTAGCCTCGAGGAGCGGCTCGCGATTCGCCAACCGACACTGTCGCAGCAGCTCGGGGTACTGCGCGCCGAGGGCGTCGTCAGCACGCGCCGCGATGGCAAGAACATCTACTACCGCGTGAGCGATCCGTCGCTGGTCGCGATCCTCAACGTGCTCTACCGTCTCTATTGTCCCAAGGAGTCCTGATGCTCATCGACTGGAACGCCTTCACCCCATGGCACGCGCTCATGGGCGGTGCACTCGTCGGCACCGCGGCGGCGCTGTTCGTGCTGCTGAATGGCCGAATCGCGGGCATCAGCGGCGTCCTCGGCGGATTGCTGCGTCCCGTCAAGGGAGACGTTGCATGGCGCGCAGCGTTTGTCATCGGGCTGATCGTCGCGCCCTTGATCTACCTGTTGTTCGGCTCACCGCCGAAGCCCCGAATCGATGCGGACTTCGGCGCGCTCGTGCTCGCAGGCCTGCTGGTAGGCGTCGGCACGCGCTACGGCGCGGGCTGCACCAGTGGTCACGGCGTCTGCGGTTTGTCGCGCCTGTCGCCGCGATCACTGGTCGCAACTGCGGCATTCATGGCGGCGGGCTTTGCCACCGTGTTCGCCATCCGTCATCTGCTGATTTGAGGGTTCTTCATGACCATCTTCGCTTCGTGGGTCGCCGGCGTGATCTTCGGGCTCGGCCTCATCGTCTCCGGCATGGCGGATCCCGCCAAGGTCTTGGGC
>Ga0207706_10004778_pt1 | contig 12687 bp, 9 predicted proteins | sample KBSC53metaG_FD_184318 | JGI IMG/M metagenome (GOLD analysis project Ga0207706, IMG submission 184318) | Corn rhizosphere microbial communities from Kellogg Biological Station, Michigan, USA - KBS C5-3 metaG (SPAdes) (version 2) | ecosystem: Host-associated > Plants > Roots > Rhizosphere > Soil ... | reverse complement strand
ACCGCAGGGAAGCCTCGCCGCAACGCGGCGAGGCCAAGTCCGCCTAGCCCCCGCGGCAGCCCGCCCGCAGCCTTGCCCGCTCCAACCTCAAAGGTAAGGCAAGTGCCCCCCTCGATCCCTCCGCCCGCGGCCCAGCGCATCGCCGTCTTCCGCGCGCTGATGCTGGGCGATCTGCTGTGCGCGGTGCCGGCGCTGAGGGCCTTGCGCGCCGCCTACCCCGAGGCCGAGATCACGCTCATCGGCCTGCCCTGGGCGCAAGCGTGGGTCCAGCGGCTGCGCCAGGTCGACCGGTTCATCGCGTTCCCCGGCTACCCCGGCCTGCCCGAGCAGGCGGCGAGGCTGCAGGCGCTGCCGGCATTCCTTGCGGAAGTGCAGGCGCACCGCTTCGACCTGGCGTTGCAGATGCACGGCAGCGGCGGGATCTCCAATGCGCTCGTCACCTGCTTCGCGGCCCGGCACACGGCCGGCTTCTTCGTGCCGGGCCAGTTCTGCCCCGAGCCCTCGCTGTTCACGCCTTGGCCTGAGCAGGGGCACGAAATCGAGCGCTGCCTTGCATTGACCGATGCCCTCGGCCTGCCGCGCTGCGGCATGGAGCTCGAGCTGCCGGTGGAGCCGGTCGATCGCGAGCGGCTGCGCGCCGCGTGGCCCGGGGTGGCCGATGCGACGCGGCCCTTCGTCGTCGTCCATCCCGGTGCGCAGCTGGCCTCGCGCCGCTGGCCAGCGGCCCGGTTCGCGGCGGTGGCCGATGCACTCGCGGCCCGCGGCTGCGCCGTCGTCGTCACCGGCACCGCCGGAGAAGCGGCGCTGACCGCCGAGCTGTGCGGCGCGATGAAGCATGAGGCCATCGACCTCACCGGCCGCACCGACCTCTGGATGCTGGGCGCGCTGCTCGAGCGCGCCAGCCTGCTGGTCAGCAACGACACCGGCCTGTCGCATGTGGCGACCGCGCTGCGCACGCCCAGCGTGATCGTCAGCTCGGGCGCCGACGTGGCGCGCTGGGCGCCGCTCGATGGCGCTCGCCACCGCGTGCTGTGGCACGACCTGGCCTGCCGGCCCTGCGCGCACGCCCATTGCCCGACCCAGCACGAGTGCGCGGCGGCGATCACGCCCGACGAGGTGATCGCCGCCGCGCTGGAGCTTCTTCAAGACGAAAGCACTGCAAGACCATGGCCAACGACAAGCGCCTGCGCATCCTCACCTGGCATGTGCACGGCAACTACCTCTATTACCTGACCCAGGTCCCGCACGACTTCTACCTGGTCACCGACGACGAGCGCTCGGTGCACCACAGCGGGCGCAGCGGCACCCTGCCCTGGGGGCCCAACGTGCACGAAGCGCACGTGAACCGCATCCGCGACATGGAGTTCGACGTGGTGCTGTTCCAGTCGCGCGAGGCCTATGAGCGCGAGCAGTTCACGCTGCTCTCGCCCGCGCAGCAGCGCCTGCCGCGCATCTACCTCGAGCACGACCCGCCGCAGGAGCACCCGACCAACACGCACCACTGGGTCAACGACCAGAATGTGCTGCTGGTCCATGTGACGCCGTTCAACGCGCTGATGTGGGACAGCCGCGATTCGCCCACGCAGGTGATCGAGCACGGCGTGCGGCTGCTGCAGCCGGCGCGCTACAGCGGCGAGCTGGTGCGCGGCGTGGTGGTGGTGAACAACCTCGACCGCCGCGGCCGCCGGCTCGGCGCCGATGTGTACCAGGCGGCGGCCGACCAGGTGCCGCTCACGCTGGTGGGCATGGGGGCCGAGCGTTCGGGCGGCCACGGCGAGGTGCCCAACCACGAGCTGCCCGGCTTCATGGCGCGGCACCGCTTCTTCTTCAACCCGATCCGCTACACCAGCCTCGGCCTCTCGATCATCGAGGCGATGATGGTCGGCCTGCCGATCGTCGGCCTGGCCACGACCGAGCTGGTGACGGTGGTGCGCAATGGGGAGAACGGCTTCGTCGACACCCGGATCGACCGGCTGGTCGACGCGATGCAGCGCCTGCTGAAGCACCCCGACGAAGCCCGCCGCATGGGCGAGGAGGCGCGGCGCGATGCGCAGGAGCGCTTCGGCATCGAGCGCTTCATCAGCGACTGGCAACAGGCGTTGTGGCGAGTCACGCAATAGTCCGCGTGATTTATTAACGCCAAGGCGCGGCAAGCATCTCGTGGCGTTAAGAGGGGCGCGGCGGCAACCGATAAACCGTCGATGCGCTCGCTCCCCGCACCCCTGCCACCGCACACCACGACCGGGTCGTCATTGATGCCCCGCTGGGGATGGATCGTGCTGTTCGCGGTGGTCCTCGGCGGTGCGCTGCTGTCGGTCGCCGCCTGGCGCTACAGCCTCGCGAGCGAACGCGAAGCCAACCAGGTACGCTTCGATCGCCAAGCCGCCGACCTGGAAGGCGAAATGCAGCTGCGCGTCCACGAGACACTGCGCCTGCTGCGCAGCGCCGCCGCGCTGTTCGCGGCCTCCGACGACGTCAACCGCGCCGACTGGCGGGCCTTCGCCGACAGCCTGAACCTGGGTGACAGCTTCCCCGGCCTCACCGGCCTGGGCTACGCGCCGGTGGTACCGGCAGGCCAGCTGCCCGCCCACGTGGCGATGGTCAAGCGCGAAGGCTTCTCCGAATACACCGTATGGCCTGCCGGCACGCGGCCGCTGTACGCACCGGTGCTCTACCGCGAGCCCTTCAACACGCGCAACCAGCGCGTGCTCGGCTTCGACCTGCTGTCGGAGCCGGTGCGCCGGCAGGCGCTGGAAGCGGCGCGCGACAGCGGCACGCCGACGCTCTCGGCCGGCCTGGACCTGCTGCGCGACCTCGACCGCAAGAGCTACCGCGGCGCCATCCTCTACCTGCCGCTGTACCGCAAGAACGAAGCCGCCGGCACCCCGCAGCAGCGCCGCGCCGCGCTGAGCGGCTGGATCTACTCGCCGCTGAACCTGGGCGACCTGATGGATGCGCTGGTCAAGCGCCGCGCCGACGACCTGCTGGTCGAGCTGTGGGATGGCGACGGCCCCGGCCCCGACGCCCGGCTGCTCTACGAATCGCACCGCAGCGCCGCCCGCTCGATCCCGCATTTCCGGCCGAGCTTCGAGACCACCCGCGTGCTCGACGTGTCGGGCCGGCGCTGGACGCTGCACCTCGCGACGCTGCCCAACTTCGATGCCGGCCAGCCCTCGACCCGCTCGGGCCTGGTGCTCGGCGGCGGCCTGCTGTTGACCGCCGTGCTGGGGCTGCTCGTCGGCACGCTGCTGAACATGCGCGGCCGCGCCATAGAGCTGGCCGACCAGCTCAGCGAGGCCTACCGCGCCAGCGAGACGCGGGTACGCACGGTGCTGGACAACGCGGCCGAGGGCATCCTCGCGATCGATCGCGGCGGCCGGGTGCTGACCGCCAACCCCGCCGCCCGCGCGCTGCTGGGCATCGGCGACGACACGGTCAGCGGCCACCAGCTCACCGAATGGCTGCCGATCGACCTGGAGGCGATGCAGCAGCAACTGGACGCCGCCTCCGCGCCCGAAGGCGCAGTGCGCCAATGGCGCACGGAGATCACCCGCAGCAACGAAGGCCGCGAGACCACGCTGCTCGTGGCAGCCAGCGAGGCCGTGCTCGACGACGGCGCGCGCAGCTACGTGATGCTGCTGAGCGACGTGAGCGAGCTCAAGCGCGCCCGTGCGCTGGCCGACGAGGCCGGCCACCTGAACGACACCATCCTCGCCTGCGCACCCTTCTGCGTGATCGCCACCGACCGCGTCGGCCGCATCCGCAGCATCAACCCCGCCGGCGAGCGCATGCTGGGCTACGGCCCCGGCGAGCTGATCGGCAAGGACGCGGCGCGCACGGTGCTGGTGGCCGAGGAGCTGGCCGCGCATGCCGCGCGCCTGAGCGCCGAGACCGGCCAGCCGGTCACGCCCGCCAGCGTGCTCGGCGTGCGCGCGATGCGCGGCCAGAGCGACGAGATGGAATGCACCTACGTCTGCAAGGACGGCAGCCACGTGCCGGTGGTGCTGGCGCTGGCGCCGCTGCGCGACACCCAGGGGCACCTCGGCGGCTTCCTCGGCATCGCCTACGACATCACCGAGCGCAAGCGCAGCGAGACCTATATCCGCCACATGGCGCACCACGACGAGCTCACCGGCCTGCCCAACCGCACGCTGCTGCAGGAGCGCGCGGCGCTGGCGATCGACGCGGTGCGCCAGACCGGCAAGCGCATGGCGGTGCTGCTGCTCGACCTCGACCGCTTCAAGCAGATCAACGACTCGCTCGGCCACCACGCCGGCGACGTGGTGCTGTGCACCGTGGCCGCGCGGCTGAAGCACGTGGTGCGCGCCAGCGACACCGTGGCCCGCATGGGCGGCGACGAGTTCGTGATCCTGCTGCCCAACATCGACTCCGCCCAGCAGGCCGAGCGCGTCGCCGGCAAGCTGCTGCAGGCGATGACCGAGGTCGTGCAGGCCGGCAACCACCGCCTCACCGTGACGCCCAGCATCGGCATCGCCTGCTATCCGCAGGACGGCGAAGACCTCGCCACCCTGCTGCGCAGCGCCGACGTGGCCATGTACCAGAGCAAGACCAGCGGGCGCAACGGCTACACGCTGTACACGCCGCAGATGCACACTGCGTCGGCCAGACGGCTCGAGCTCGAAGGCGACCTGCGGCTCGCGCTCGAGCGCGACGAGCTCTCGCTGCACTACCAGCCGCTGGTCTCGCTCGACACCGGCGACATCATCGGCGTGGAGGCCCTGCTGCGCTGGCAGCATGCGAGCCGCGGCTTCATCTCGCCGGTGGATTTCATCCCGATCGCAGAGGACACCGGGCTGATCGTCAGCATCGGCGAATGGGTGCTGCGCACCGCCTGCATGGAGATGAGCCTGCTGCGCCAGCGCACGGGGCAGCGCCTCTCGGTCGCGGTCAACCTCTCGCCGCGCCAGCTGCGCGCCAGCAACCTCACCACGGTGATCACCGAAGCGCTCGGCAACGCCGGCTGGGCCGCCGAGGACCTGGAGCTCGAGATCACCGAATCGATGGTGGTCGAGAACCCCGATGCCTCGATCGCCGCGATGCAACGGCTGCGCGCGATGGGCATGGGCCTGGCGATCGACGACTTCGGCACCGGCTACTCCAGCCTCAGCTACCTGACGCGCTTTCCGGTGGCCAAGCTCAAGCTCGACCGCAGCTTCGTTCGCGGCCTGCCCGACAACGAGCGTGATGCGGCCATCGCCACCTCGGTGGTCGCAATGGGCCACGGCCTGAAGCTCAAGGTGCTGGCCGAAGGCATCGAGACGGCCGAGCAGATGCAGTTCCTGCGCGGACTGGGCTGCGAGATGGGCCAGGGCTACTTCTTCGCCAAGCCGATGCCGCTGGAGGCGCTGTACAAGCACCTCGAGGCGCAGCGCGAGCCCACCCCGGCAACCTAGGGTTAACACCAAATTGTTCAATCTTTAACGTCACTTTAATATTCGCTCCGCTTGATCAACTTCCATAAATCAAGCTTCACAAAACCTGTACCTGGATCTAGACATCCGAGGAGCGATAGAGATGAGACAACTGCGTATTGCCTTGGCGGCTGCGGGCCTGCTCGGCGCCACCCTGGCGCATGCCGGCGAGATCGAAGTGCTGCACTGGTGGACCTCCGGCGGCGAGGCCAAGGCCGCGTCGGCGCTGAAGCTCACGCTGCAGCAAAAGGGTGACCGCTGGAAGGACTTCGCGGTCGCCGGCGGCGGCGGCGATTCGGCCATGACGGTGCTGAAGTCGCGCGTGGTCTCGGGCAACGCCCCCTCGGCGGCCCAGATCAAGGGCCCGTCGATCCAGGAGTGGGCGCGTGAAGGCGTGCTCGCCAACATGGACGACGTCGCCAAGAGCGAGAAGTGGGACGAGCTGCTGCCCAAGGTGGTGTCCGACGTCATGAAGTACCAGGGCCACTACGTCGCCGTGCCGGTCAACGTGCACCGCGTCAACTGGCTGTGGACCAACCCCGAGGTCTTCAAGAAGGCCGGCGCCAAGGTGCCGACCACCTGGGACGAGTTCTTCGCCGCGGCCGACAAGCTGAAGGCAGCGGGCGTGATCCCGGTGGCCCACGGCGGCCAGAACTGGCAGGACTTCACCACGTTCGAGGCGGTGGCCCTGGGCGTCGGCGGCACCGACTTCTACAAGAAGGCGCTGATCAACCTCGACCAGGCCACGCTGACCAGCCCGACCATGGAGAAGGTGCTGACCACCTTCAAGAAGGTCAAGGACTACACCGACAAGAACGCCCCGGGCCGTGACTGGAACCTGGCCACCGCGATGGTCATCAACGGCCAGGCCGGCATGCAGATCATGGGCGACTGGGCCAAGGGCGAGTTCCTGGCCGCCGGCAAGGCACCGGGCAAGGACTTCGGCTGCGTCGCCGCACCGGGCACCGCCAGCGCCTACACCTTCAACGTGGACTCGTTCGCGATGTTCAAGCTGAAGGATGCCGCCAACATCGAGGCCCAGAAGCACCTGGCCGCCGCGATCATGGCGCCGCAGTTCCAGGAAGTGTTCAACCTGAACAAGGGCTCGATCCCGGTTCGCCTGAACATGCCGATGGACAAGTTCGACGAGTGCGCCAAGACCTCGGCCAAGGACTTCGTCGCCACGTCCAAGAGCGGCGCACTGGTGCCGTCGATCGCCCACGGCATGGCCGTCCCGTCGGCCGCTGAAGGCGCCATCAAGGATGCCGTCAGCCAGTTCTGGAACGACGACAAGATGAGCGCCAAGGACGCGATGGCCAAGATCGCCTCCGCCGCCAAGACCAAGTAATTGGTCCCCGCCCTTGCCGCTCATTGCATGCGGCGGCAAGGGCTCCCGTCTCTTCCGAGTGAAGCCTGTCGAAAGTTGGCCGCGCACCGGCGGTAAGCCCTGCTGTGCGCGGCTTTTTCTTGGCCGCACAATGTACGAGGCCAAGGCTCGACACGAGGAACACAAGAAATGTCTGCCCCTTCAGCCCTGCGCACGCCCCTGCTGCCCAAGCTGGTGATCGCACCCAGCTTCATCCTCGCGTTCTGCTTCATCTACGGGCTGATCGCGTGGAACGGCTACCTCTCGCTTTCCGCCTCCCGCCTGCTGCCGAACTACGAGTTCGTCGGCCTCGAGCAGTACCGCATCCTGTGGGAGAGCGAGCGCTGGATGGTGGCCCTCAAGAACATGGGCATCTTCGGCGGCCTGTTCATCTTCGGCGGCATGGCGCTGGGCCTGCTGCTGGCGATCCTGCTCGACCAGAAGATCCGCGCCGAAGGCGCACTGCGCACGATCTACCTGTACCCGATGGCGCTGAGCTTCATCGTCACCGGCACCGCCTGGAAGTGGATCCTGAACCCCGGCCTCGGCGTCGAGCACGTGGTGCAGCAATGGGGCTTCCCGAACTTCACGTTCGACTGGCTGGTCAACCCCGACAAGGCGATCTACTGCGTGGCGATTGCCGGCATCTGGCAGAGCGCCGGCTTCGTGATGGCGCTGTTCCTCGCCGGGTTGCGCGGCATCGACGACTCGATCATCAAGGCCGCCCAGGTCGACGGCGCGAGCCTGCCGCGCATCTACTGGCGCATCCTGATCCCGAGCCTGCGCCCGGTGTTCTTCTCGACGCTGATGGTGGTGAGCCACCTCGCGATCAAGAGCTTCGACCTTGTGATGGCGCTCACCGCCGGCGGCCCCGGCTACGCCACCGACCTGCCCGCCACTTTCATGTACGCGATGGCCTTCTCCCGCGGCCAGATCGGCCTGGGCGCCGCCAGCGCCACCATCATGCTGGCTACGGTCGCCGCCATCGTCGTGCCCTACCTGTACTCCGAGCTGAGGACGCGCAAATGAGTGCCGTCGTACAAAACCACCTGCCCGCTGCGACCCCCGCGGCACGCACCGAAGGGAGCGTCATGAACCGCATCAACTTCCACCGTGTGGTGCTGTGGGGCGCGCTGCTGCTGTTCGCAGCGTTCTTCCTGACGCCGCTGTACGTGATGCTCACCACGTCCCTGAAGGACATGAACGAGATCCGCGCCGGCAACCTGCTCGCGCTGCCGCAATCGCCCTCGCTGGCCTCCTGGGCCAAGGCCTGGAGCACGGCCTGCACCGGCACCGACTGCGGCGGCCTGAAGCCTTTCTTCATGAACTCGGTGTTCATGGTGGTGCCGGCGGTGCTGGTCTCCACCGCCATCGGCGCGATCAACGGCTACGTGCTCAGCAAGTGGCGCTTCCGCGGCAGCGAAGTGATGTTCGCGATGATGCTGTTCGGCGTGTTCATGCCGATGCAGGTGGTGCTGCTGCCGATGAGCCAGATCCTCGGCTGGCTCGGCATCGCCAGCTCGATCTGGGGCCTGATCGTCGTGCACGTGGTGGCCGGCCTGCCGTCGACCACGCTGTTCTTCCGCAACTACTACGTCGGCCTGCCCGACGAGCTGATCAAGGCCGCCATGCTCGACGGCGCCGGCTTCTGGCGCATCTTCTGGCGCATCGTGCTGCCGCTGTCCACGCCGATCCTCGTGGTCACGCTGATCTGGCAGTTCACCAACATCTGGAACGACTTCCTCTACGGCGTGGTGTTCTCGGGCATCGACAGCAAGCCGATCACGGTGGCGCTGAACAACCTGTCCAACACCAGCAGCACCGTCAAGGAATACAACGTGGACATGGCCGCCGCGATGATCGCCGCGCTGCCCACGCTGTTCGTCTACATCGTCGCAGGCAAGTATTTCGTGCGCGGCCTGACCGCCGGCGCCGTCAAGGGTTGAGGAGAGTTTGAAATGGGTGCACTTTCGATTCGCAACGTTCGCAAGACCTACGGCCACACTGAGATCCTCAAAGGGATCGACATCGAGGTGGAAGGCGGCGAATTCCTGATCCTGGTCGGCCCCTCGGGCTGCGGCAAGTCGACGCTGCTGTCGATGATCGCCGGCCTGGATACGCCCACCTCGGGCAGCATCCACATCGGCGACCGCGACGTCACCTACCTGCCCAGCAAGGACCGCGACATCGCGATGGTGTTCCAGAGCTACGCGCTCTACCCGAACATGAACGTCGCGCAGAACATCGCCTTCGGCCTCGAGATGCGCAAGGTGCCCAAGCCCGAGCGCGACGCCGCGGTCGACCGCGTGGCCAAGATGCTGCAGATCAGCCACCTGCTCGATCGCAAGCCGGGCCAGCTCTCCGGCGGCCAGCGCCAGCGCGTGGCGATGGGCCGTGCGCTCGCCCGTGATCCGAAGCTGTTCCTGTTCGACGAGCCGCTGTCGAACCTGGATGCCAAGCTGCGCGTCGAGATGCGCGCCGAGATCAAGCTGCTGCACCAGCGCACCAAGACCACCACGGTGTACGTCACGCACGACCAGGTCGAGGCCATGACGCTGGGCGACCGCATCGCGGTCATGAAGGACGGCGTGGTGCAGCAGTTCGGCACGCCCGACGACATCTACAGCCGCCCGGCGACCCGCTTCGTCGCCGAGTTCATCGGCTCGCCGGCAATGAACATGATCAGCAGCCAGCGCGCCGGCACCGGCCTCGCCGCGCATGGCGTCGAGCTGCTGCTGACCGACGCGCAGCGCGGCCGCCTCAACGGCTCCAACGAGGTGATCTACGGCCTGCGCCCCGAGAACCTGAGCTTCGCCGACAGCGGCCTGGCCGGCACGCTGGCGATGATCGAGCCCACCGGCCCCGAAACCTACGCGCTGGTCGACACCCCGATCGGCCAGCTCACCGCGCGCGTGCCGGGCAAGGTGGTGCATCGCGTCGGCGAGCGCGTGCAGCTGCAGTGGAACGCGGACGACGCCCACCTGTTCGACAGCAAGACCGAGGCGCGCGTCGCCTAAATTGTTGCAACGCTCCCTCGCGCGCGGCATGCAAGATGCTGGTACAACGGCGTCATCGTCCTCCTGATTCCGAGCAGGCCATGTAAGCCGAACTGCCCGATTTCCGCGCGCGCGAGTTCCTGCGCGACCACATCCTGCACACGATGGCGTTCTACGACGAACGCTGCGTCGATCCGTCGGGCGGCTTCTTCCATTTCTTCAAGGACGACGGCACGGTTTACGACCGGTCGACGCGGCACCTCGTCAGCAGCACGCGCTTCGTGTTCACGCATGCGATGGCGTCGCGCCACTTTCCGGAGCATCCGCGCGCCCCGGCCTGGCGCAGCGCCGCGAAGCACGGCCTCGATTTCGTGCGCAACGTGCACCGCGATCCGGCGACCGGCGGCTACGCCTGGCAGCTGCAATGGGAAGGCGGCCGCAAGACCGTGCTCGACGGCACCAACCACTGCTACGGCCTGGCCTTCGTGCTGCTCGCGCACGCCCATGCGCTGATGGCGGGCATCGACGAAGCGCGCGAGGGCATCGCCGAGACCTTCGAGCTGATGGAGCGGCGCTTCTGGGAGCCGGAGCACCGCCTCTATGCCGACGAGGCCACGCCCGACTGGCAGCTCTCGAGCTACCGGGGGCAGAACGCCAACATGCATGCCTGCGAGGCGATGCTGGCGGCCTTCGAGGCCACCGGTGAGCAGCGCTACTACGAGCGCGCCGCGGTGCTGGCCGATTCAGTCGCCAACCGCCTCGCCGCCCCCAACAGGGGCCTGATCTGGGAACACTACACCCCCGACTGGACGCCTGACTGGAACTACAACCGCGACGACAAGACCAACATCTTCCGTCCCTGGGGCTACCAGACCGGCCACCACACCGAATGGGCCAAGCTGCTGCTCACGCTCGAGCGGCTGAGCCCGGAGCATGCCGAAGACGACGCGCTGGTGCACCGGGCACGCGAGCTGTTCGCCTGCGGCGTCGACCACGGCTGGGACCGGCAGCACGAAGGCCTGGTCTACGGCTTCGCCCATGACGAAACCCCCGGCCATGAAGGCCGCTTCGTGGTCTGCGATGCCGACAAGTACTTCTGGGTGCAGGCCGAATCATTCGCGGCGGCCGCGCTGCTCGCGGAGCGCACCATCGAGGGCGGCTACTGGGACTGGTACGACCGCATCTGGACCTACGCCTGGGAGCACTTCGTCGACCACGAGCACGGCGCCTGGTACCGCATCCTCTCGCCGGCCAACAAGAAGGTCACCGACGAGAAGAGCCCCGCCGGCAAGGTCGACTACCACACGATGGGCGCCTGCTACGAGGTGCTCGCCGCGCTGGAACGCTAGCGTTCAGCGCGCCGCCTTTTGATGGCGCTGCGCGATCACCTCGCGCAGCAACGGCTCTTCCACCGGCTTCACCAGGTGGCGGTCGAACCCGGCCTCCCGCGCGCGCTGCTGGTCTTCCGGCGAGCTCCAACCGGTGAGCGCCAGCAGCAGGCAGCCCTGCCCCCAGTCGCGCTCGCGCATGCGTCGGCAGACCTCGTAGCCGTTGAGTTTCGGAAGCCCGATGTCGAGCAGCACCGCCTCCGGCCGGAAGGCATCGCCGGCCTCGAGCGCGGCCGGGCCATCGTGCGCGGTGCGCGTTTCGTGGCCCATCAGCTCGAGCAGCAGGGCCAGGGTATCGGCCGAATCCCGGTTGTCGTCGACCACCAGCACACGGCATGGGCCGGCGTCGTCGGCATGGGGACTCGAGGAGGAGAAACTCGACATTCGATGCTCCGGGCGTGAACGCCCTGTTGCTTTGGGGGCTGCAGCATAACAATGGGGGCAAGCAGCGGGCCCGGCGATCGAGCGTGCGCACGCAAAAAACAGGCGGTGCGCCAGGTCAAAAGCCGGCTCGCAAAGGCTTGCCCTGCTGCCCGACAACCTCTATCGTCGTTGCTGCCCCTCTCGTTCCCAGCTCGCTTTCAGGAGGACACAAGGCATGGCCACCCAGACCCCTCGTGCGGCCGCCAATGGCCGCAAGCCCGTTGCCCCGCCCCCCGTGGTGAACCGTGACGCCACGCCCGAGCCGGCCGACGCGCCCCCGCCAGCGGAAGCAGCGGCCCCGGTCGACAGCGAACGCGACACCACGCTCGAGGGCGCCTTCGACGCCTGGTCGAACAGCGTCGGCAAGGAATACCTCGCCTGGCAGATCGGCGCCTGCACCGCGATGCTGCGCGGCGCGCAGGCCCTGCGCACCACCCAGCTCGAAGCCGCCCAGCGCGCCGAGGCCGCCCATCAGCGTGCCGGCCAGGCGCTGCTGTCGGTGACCAGCCTCGGCGACCTCGCCAGCATCCAGCTGGAGCTGGCGCGGGCGGACGCCGATGGCGCCACCCAGTACTGGGCAGAGGTCAACAGCCTGGTGACGAGAAACCTGCTCGAAGCGATGAGCGAGCTGGCCAACGGCCTCACGCGCATGAGCAGCGCCGCATGGATCTCTGCCGCCGAGTGGATGAAGGTGCAGTCCGCGCTGCCGCAAAGCGCCGACGTGCTCGAAGCCGAGGTCGAACACGTCACCAGCCCGCTGGCCGCCAGCCCGCTGATCTGGCCCGCCCAGGAGGCGACGCGCCAGGCCATGACGCTCGCCAGCTCGGCCTGGAACGACTGGATCAGCTGGTCCGGCCACTTGGCCGACGCGGGTCGGAGCTTGGTCGACCGCGCGCCGACCGTCCGGCACTGATCAGAACAGGCTGGGCTTGGCGAAGCCGCGGGCTTCGATCTCCTGCTGCACGGTGTTGGCGCCGGTGGGGGCGTCCAGCGCTGCCGCGGTGCCGGCACCCTCGGCGCTGGCGATGCTGCCGTCGACATTGGCGTCGTACTCGGTCGTCGTCGAACTGCAGCTGTTGGTT
>Ga0207706_10004774_pt1 | contig 12692 bp, 8 predicted proteins | sample KBSC53metaG_FD_184318 | JGI IMG/M metagenome (GOLD analysis project Ga0207706, IMG submission 184318) | Corn rhizosphere microbial communities from Kellogg Biological Station, Michigan, USA - KBS C5-3 metaG (SPAdes) (version 2) | ecosystem: Host-associated > Plants > Roots > Rhizosphere > Soil ... | reverse complement strand
CCAGACCCTCGGCCCGGTCAACACCATCGTCGGCACCTCGGGCAACGACCAGACCGGGTTCGATTTCGCCAACTTCGAGCTCTACGACATCTCCGGCACGAAATATAACGACATCAATGGCGATGGTCAGACGACGGGCGATCCGGGTCTCGGCGGCGTCACGATCTTCATCGACAAGGACAACTCGGGCGACCTGTCGGCGGGCGACGATACGACAACGACCGCCAATGACGGCTCCTGGTCGTTCACCGGGCTCGATGCGAGCTATGCCGGGCTGAAGGTCTACGAGGTCGTGCCCGACGGACAGGTACAGACGCTCGGCCAGGCCGGCTACACCATCACCGGCACCTCGGGGACCGACCAGACCGGCCTCGACTTCGCCAATCACGTGGCGGGTCCGGGTGTCCGGACGCCGGGCTTCTGGGGCAACCTCGGACTGCAGTTCTGGGATGGCCAGGTCAATGAAACCAAGGTCGGACCGACCTTCCCCACCGGCGATCTTCTGATCTTCGGCCATACCGATGGAACGGTGGATTCCAACGGAGACGGAGTGGTAAACCAGGCTGACAAGGGCCTGTTGATCGGTGACTACGACCACGACGGCGTGACGACCGGCACTGAAGACACGTTCTTCATCAGCCTCGAAGACGCCAGGAACCTGGTGAGCGGCGGAGGAGGCTCGGACGGGGTATCCAAGCTCGGACGTGACGCCGTCGCGACCTGGCTGAATTACCTGGCCGGCAACGCAATCGGCACGCCGGGCGACCAATACAGCCCGCACCACTACCTCGACGATGCGGTCGACTGGCTGCAGACCTGGGGTGGCAAGAACGGGAACGGCAACGCCGCCAATCTTGGCGATAACGACAAGACCGAGTCATTCGACAGCTACGATTCGCACCACACGACGGTGAAGAGCAATGCCCCTCAATGGAACACGCCGCAGTTCGCCGGCGACAATCATTCGGCGGCGCTGCTACATGGAGAACTGGATTACTATAACAACTACGGTGCCACTTATACGCCGGGCAGCGATCCGTTGGAGCTTCACCAGTACGCGACGCCCGTGATTTGATGGGGGTTTGGGCAAAGGCGCGTCTGCGATCGGTCAGCCTGGGCCAAGGGGGAAGCAGGGAGTGATTTCGCATTCCGAGGTTGACGTGCCCAAGGGCCGGATTGCCGAATGGCTCTCCGGCCCTCTGCGCGCTAATCGCGCGATATACCTGAAGGTCGCGCTGGCGGCGGCGATGATCAACTTCTTCGCCCTGGTGACCGCGCTTTTCACCATGACGGTCTATGATCGCGTAGTTCCGAACAATGCCACGGATTCCCTTGTCGGGCTGACGATCGGGCTCGTCCTGATCCTGTTGTTCGATTTCACGCTGAAGCTGCTGCGGGCCTATTTTGTCGATGTCGCCGGCGCCAGGATCGACCGCGACATCGGCAAATCCATTTTCCAGCAGATCCTCGACATGAGGATGGACTTGGGCAAGCGCTCCACCGGTGGGCTGGCGGGTCTCGTCCGCGAGATCGAGACGTTGCGGGACTTCTTTGCCTCCGCCACGATCAGCGCGCTGGTCGACGTGCCGTTCATCGTGATCACGCTGGCCGTTATCGGACTGATTGGCGGCTGGATCGTGTTCGTTCCGCTGTGCCTCATCCCTGTGGTGATCGGAACGGCGCTGGCCACACAGCCCATCATGAGACGGCTGTCTGCCGAAAACCTCGGCGGCGCGCTCGGCAAGCAGGCCGTCCTGGTCGAGACCATCGGCAGCCTCGAGACCGTCAAGGCCGCCAACGCCGGCGCCCTGTTGAGCCGGCGCTGGGATGAGGCGGTGCGCGGCCATGCCGGCGTGTCGCTCCGCCAGCGGCTCGTTTCGACGATCTCGATCAATACCGCCGCGACCGCCCAGACCCTGGCCTACACGGGCGTGGTGGTCTTCGGCGTGTTTGCGATCGCCAACCACACGCTGACCATGGGCGGCCTCATCGCCTGCTCGATCCTGTCGAGCCGTGTGGTCACTCCGCTCGGAGCCATCGTGCACCTGCTGACCAAGATCAACGCGGCGCGGACGGCCTACAGCCAGATCAATCGAATGATGGAACAGCCGCCCGAGGGTCCTTCCGGAGTGGGCATCAACCTGGCGCAGCTTCAGGGCTCGATCGAGTTTCGGGATGTCGACTTCCGCTATCCCGACGCGCCCGAGCTCGCGCTTACCGGCGTCAACTTTCGCATCGAGAGAGGCGAGCACGTTGGCCTGATCGGCCCCATCGGTTCGGGGAAATCGACCATCGCGCGCCTGCTCATCGGACTTTATCCGCCCACCAGCGGCCTCGTGCTCATCGACGACACCGACATCCGCCAGCTCTCGCCGCCGTCGCTGCGCAAGAAGGTCGGCGCGCTGTTCCAGGACAATGTGCTGCTGACGGGAACCATTCGCGAAAACATTCTGCTAGGCCGTGAGGAACTCGACGAGGCGGAGATGCTGCGCGCTTCGCAGGTCAGCCTTGCCCATCAATTCATTTCGCGTATGCCGAGCGGGTACGATTTCGTCCTCGCCGACCGTGGCGAAGGGCTTTCGGGCGGTCAGCGACAGTCAATAGCGATGGCGCGAGCGTTGGTCGGCCGCCCGCCGATCATCATCCTCGATGAGCCGACGTCTTCGGTGGATACCGATACCGAAGCCCGCCTGATGGAAAACCTGCGAACCGAGTTCAAGGGCCGTACGCTCATCCTCATCACGCATCGTCCCTCCTTGCTGAGGGTCGTCGATCGCGTGATCCTCTTGTCGCGCGGCCGTGTCGCCATGGACGGGACACCGGACAGCATCACCAGCAAGGTCCGGGAAATCGTGACCAGGCCACGAGGGGCCGATCATGAAGCTGCGTGACCTTCTGGGAGGGACCGAAGCCGACGTCGACGAGCACGAGTTCTCAGCCCGGAATTCGGCGAACCTCGTTCTCCTGGTGATCTTCCTCTTTTTCGCTGCCTTCTTCCTCTGGGCCACATTGACCAAGATCGATCGCACCGTGCGCGGCGTCGGCCGGGTCATTCCGAGCTCCAAGCTGCAAGTTGTTTCCAACCTCGAAGGAGGAGTGATCGAAGAGATCCTGGTCAAGGCCGGCGAGCCGGTGAAGAAGGGCGACGTTCTGGTGAGGCTTTCGCCGACGCAGTCCTCGGCGGCATATGGAAGCACAAACGCCGAGGTATCGGCGCTGCAGGCGAAACTTGCCCGTCTCAATGCGGAAGTGCGCGGCACGTCACCGCAATATGGCTCCGCTCCTCAGAGCCAGGTTGCGATCGAGGAATCCCTGCGCGCAGCCCGGATTGCCGAGCTAAGGGAGATCTTGTCGGCGGGCGCAGCGCGCGTGCGCCAGGCCGAGCGGTCCGTCGTCGAGGCGCAATCGATGCTCGATGCGAAGCGCTCGACACTCGCCGCGTCTTCGCGAGAACTGGAAATGATCCGGCCCATGGCCGAGAAGATGATCATCTCCAAGGTCGACCTCCTGAAGGCCGAAAATGCCGCCGACGTTGCCCGCAACGAAGTGGACGCAGCCGAGGCGGCGCTGGCGCGGGCCCGCTCCGCGGTTGCCGAAGCGCGTGCCGAGATGGCCCAGCAGCGCAGCGACTGGATGACCCGCTCAGGCTCGGAACTGTCACAGGCGCAGGCGGACCTGGCGGCCAAGGAGAAGGAACTGCCGGCGCTTTCCGACAGGGTGGACCGCACGGTCATACGCGCGCCGATGAGCGGGAAGGTCAACCGCGTGCTGGTCACCACCGTGGGCGGTACGGTATCGGCAGGGATGCCGATTGCCGAAATCGTGCCCTCGCACGACGCGTTGTACGTCGAGGCGATGGTCAAGCCTTCGGACATCGCGAACATCCGCCTGGGCCAGAAAGCGGCGGTCGAGATTACGGCGTACAATTCGGCGATATATGGCAAGCTCGACGGCGCCGTCACGTCGATTTCGCCCGATGCGGTCCTCAACGAGAAGACGGGCGAGAGCTTCTACACGGTCGAGGTTGAGACGACCGACCATCTGCGCGACCAGGCCGGCAAGATCCTGACCATCGGGCCTGGCATGGTGGCAAACGTGAACCTGCTCGGCGACAAGCGCTCGATCCTGTCCTACATCTTCACGCCGATCACGCGGCTCAGCGAAAACGCCTTCCGCGAGTAGCGATCTCGCCGGCAAGCCTCAACCGTTGCGGCGGTAGGGGACGAACTCGCCCATGACCATCGTCGCGCCCGGCATGAAGGTCGAGGAATCGTGCAGGTGGACGATGTCCTTCGAGCACAACTCGGACCCCCAGACATTGAACACCGGGATGTCGCCCCAGGTCAGGAAGTTCACGCCGTCCGGGCGGTTGACGTAATAGGTGTCGCCGTCCTTGAACACGAGCGCCGTGCGATCGACGACCTGCATGTTGCGACGCTGGCTCGGGTCGAGACACTTGACCGGCTTGCCTGCCGAACGGCCGTCGAGGATCTTTGCGAGCTTCGCTTCCCCACGCTGACTGTCGTCACGCGCGGCGACTGCAGGCATCGTAACGGCGAAAGCGCCGATCGCGAGTAAGGCAGGGATCAGCTTCTTGATTGTCATATTTTCATCTCCCTTCATCGAAGTTGCTGCAACATGTGGTCTTAACCGACGCTGACCGCGGAAATGACACTTGCGGAAAGGTCGCAGTCGGCCCTAAGGTAGCGCTAACATCGCGCACTGCAAGGCGCGAGCGGGGAGGAAAGCATGAACACTTCGCGGACCGGCGTGAACATGGCGCTGATTTCGGCAATCGTGGCCGTGGCAACGATCGGCGGGTTGTTGTTCGGTTATGACAGCGGCGCTGTGAACGGCACGCAGACGGGCCTGACGGCCGAATTCGATCTCAGTCCGGCCGCGCTCGGCTTCACGGTGGGATCATTGCTGATCGGATGCGCTTTCGGCGCGTTCTTCGCCGGGCGCCTTGCGGACGTCATGGGCCGGCGCAACGTGATGCTGATCGCCGCGGCGCTCTTCGTGGGCGGCGCGCTGACCCAGGGCCTCACCCACCTGCACTGGCTATTCGTGATCGCCCGCTTCTGTGGCGGCATGGCGGTCGGCGCGGCGAGCGTTCTATCGCCCCTCTACATCTCGGAAGTCGCGCCCGCCCGAATTCGCGGACGCTTGACCACGGTTCAACAGGTGATGATCATCACCGGACTGACAGCCGCTTTCGTCGTCAATTACTTCCTCGCCCAAGTGGCCGGCGACTCGCTCGGCAACCTTGCCGGCGTCAAGGCCTGGCGCTGGATGTACCTTGCCCAGGCGGTCCCTGCCGTCGTGTTCCTGATCGCGCTGTTCTTCATTCCGGACAGCCCTCGCCATCTCGTCGGCGTCGGCCGCAAGGAGGAGGCGCGCGCCGTCCTGACGAACCTGTTCGGCAGCGCCGAAGCCGAGCGCAAGCTGAGCGAGATCCAGGCGAGCTTTGCCGGCGATCACCGCCCTCGCCTGCGCGACGTGACGGCGCCCGGCACCGGGTTGCGCCCCATCGTTTGGGCCGGGATCCTGCTGGCGACATTCCAGCAGTTCGTCGGCATCAACATCATCTTCTATTATGGTGAGACGCTGTGGAAGCTCGCCGGCGTGTCGGAATCGGCCGCGCTCGAGCGCAACGTGGTCTCGGGCCTGGTTTCGATCGCCGCGGTATTCGCCGCGATCCTCTTGATCGACAAGATCGGCCGCAAGCCCCTGTTGCTGATCGGCTCGGTCGGGATGGCGGTCACGCTTGGGGCGATGACCTGGGCGTTCAGCGCAGCGGCGACGGACGCCGCGGGCAACCTGATGCTCGCCCCGACCCAGGGCTGGACGGCTCTCGTTGCCGCCAACCTCTACGTGATCTTCTTCAACTTCAGCTGGGGCCCGGTGATGTGGGTCATGCTCGGCGAGATGTTCCCCAACCAGATGCGCGGCTCGGCGCTGGCGGTCGCGGGCTTCGCGCAGTGGGCGGCGAACTTCCTCGTCGTGCAGACCTTCCCGTGGATGGCCGCGCACCTCGGCCTTGCCACGACCTATGCCTTCTATACGGCAAGCGCCGTGATCAGCTTCTTCCTGGTCAAGGCCTTCATCAAGGAAACCAAGGGCAAGGAGCTCGAGGAAATGGAAGGCTGGGACGCTCCGGTGGCGGCCGGCGATGCCGAGGTGGCGACGCCGGAACTGGGATGATCGCGGCGGCGCCTCTGGCATGAAAGACGGCGCTGCCTTAGTCTTGCGGAGATGACTGACGGCCGATCTCCCACCCGGGTCGTCGTCCTCGGCGGGGGGACGGCCGGATGGATGAGCGCCGCTGCGCTGGCCAAGCTGCTCGGTCCCCTGGTCACCGTCACGCTGGTCGAGAGCGAAGACATCGGTATCGTCGGCGTGGGCGAGGCGACGCTGCCGCACATCCGCGGGTTCGTCGAACGGCTCGGCATCGACGAGGCCGAGTTCATGCAGGCAACCCACGCAACCTTCAAGCTGGGCATCGACTTTCGCGATTTCGGACGCATCGGTGAAAGCTACGTCCACCCCTTCGGCACGTTCGGCGAGGAAGCCGCAGGCGTGCCGTTCCACCACTACTGGCTCGAGCTTGAGCGGCAGGGCATGGCCGAGGCGATCGGCAACTATTCGCTCGCGGTCACGGCGGCGCTGGCCGGCAAGTTTCGTCCGCCTACCATCGATGGCTCGCTCACTTCGACCTACGGCTATGCCTACCAGTTCGACGCGACGCTGTTCGGCCCGTTCCTGCGTGAGCATGCGACGGCAAAGCTCGGCGTCGAGCGGATCGAGGGGAAGGTCGTCGAGGTGCGGCAGGACCCTGCAAGCGGTGACATTGCCGCCCTGGTGCTCGAAAGCGGAAGCGTGATCGAAGGCGACCTGTTCGTCGATTGTTCGGGTTTCCGCTCGCTGCTGCTCGGCGGCGCCTTGGGCGAGGCGTGGGAAGACTGGTCGCCCTGGCTCCCGTGCGACCGCGCTGCGGCACTCCCGTGCGCGCACGCTTCCCAAGATTTCGCTCCGCTGACTTCGGCGATCGCCATGCCGGCCGGATGGCGCTGGCGGATTCCGCTGCAGCACCGGATGGGCAACGGCTACGTGTTCTCGAGCCAATTCATCTCCGAGGACGAAGCCTGCGCGGCGATCGGCAAAGCTGTCGAAGGCGAGCCGATGGCCGATCCGCGCGTGCTGCGCTTCCGGGCCGGCCGGCGGTCGAAGAGCTGGAACCGCAACGTCATTGCGGTCGGGCTTTCGAGCGGTTTTCTCGAGCCGCTCGAATCCACCTCGCTTTACCTCTCGCAAATGGCGATCACCTACCTCATCGAGCTGTTCCCCATTGGCGGCCTGATCGACCCGCGCGACCGCGACGAGTTCAACCGCCTCGTCGACATGGAATACGACAGGGTGCGCGATTTCCTGATCTTGCATTTCCATGCGACGACGCGCGACGATTCCGAATTCTGGAACCACGTCCGCACCATGCAGGTGCCCGATACGCTGTCCGAAAAGATGGCGCTGTGGCGCGAGACAGGGCGCGTGGAGAAATACTCCGACGGGCTGTTCTACGATGCGAGCTGGATCGCGGTCTACATCGGCCAGGGGATCTTTCCGGAGCGGCACGACCCGCGGACCCGGCTGCCGACACCGGAACAGATTTCGCGCGCGCTCGTCACGCTGCGCCAGGCCGTTCTGGAGGAAGTCTCAGCGATGCCTTCTCACCGCGAATTCCTCACCGGCAATGCCCGGCGGCTGGCGGACGGGCCGTGAGCGAGGCGCGCGAACTTCCCGGACGGATCGTCGTCGCCGGCGACGGCCCGCTCGGCGTGCTCGCCGCGATTGCGGTGCGGCAAGCGCTGCCGAGCACCGAAGTCATCGTCATCGCCATTCCACCGGACCCGGCCGCGTTTGCCGAGCGGATTGGCACGGCGTTGCCGTTCACCAATCGCCTGCACGATCGGCTCGGCATCGACGAAGAAGTCCTGGTCACGCAGGCCGGCGCCAGTCACCGGCTGGTGATGCGCTACTTCGGCGGCGGCGGGCCGGGCCAGCACGGAGCCGCCGGTTACGGAGCGGCGATCGACCCCGCGATGAAGACCGCCTTCGCCCGCGAGTGGGGCGGCGGGCCGCGCAACGCCGAGACCGGCGCGCCGCCGCGCAGCCTCGGCGAAGTGCTGGCGGCGGCGGGCCGGTTCGCGCCGCCATCGGGCGAGGCGGACTCGCCGCTGGCGGAACTCGACTACGCGCTGCGCTGGAACGTGCCCGCCTATCGCGACGTGCTGATCCAGGCCGCCCACCGGCTCGGGGTGCGACACGAGCGCGCCGTGATCACCGGCGTTGTTCCCGACGGGGGCGGCGGCGTTGCCGCGCTCGCGATGGACGGCGGAGCGAATTTGACCGCCGATCTGTACCTCGATTGCAGCGGATCGGGTGCGGTTCTCCTCGACCAGCTGCCCGAGCATCGCTGGATCGACTGGCGCGGCGCGTTCCACGCGCGCGGGCTCGCCATCGCGGCACCCGCCGGAGCGATGCTCGCTCTCGAGGATCGGGCATCCTGGACGTCCCTCGGCTGGCGCTGGGAACTGGCCGGCCGCGACGGGCATCAGGCTTACCTCGCCGTCCCGGGCGGCGCTTCGGACGAAGCGATCGCTGACTCGCTCGGCAGCGATCCGGTGGCGATCGTGCCTTTCGCGCCGGGCCGGCTCGAGGCCGCGTGGATCGGTAACGTCATTGGCCTTGGCAGTTCGGTGGTGGAACTCGAACCGCTCGGCGGCATCGCCCAGGACCTGGCCCATCGTCAGCTCGCCCTGCTGCTCGAGCTCCTTCCGGGCCGGGCCATGGATGAAGCTGAGCGCGCCGAGTTCAACCGCCGCTCAGCCCTGATGGCCGACCGTGCAGCCGATTGGGTCGCCGCACATTACTCGGCCCCAGCGCCGACGGCCCAGTTCCCCTCGCTGAGTATGTCGCCCGAGCTTGCGCGAACGTTCGACCAGTTCATCCGCCGCGGGCGCGTGCCTTTCGCCGAGGAGGCGCCCATGCTGGTGCAGGAACTCGGCGCGCTGCTGCAGGCTATCGGCGTTCCTCAGGGCGAAGGGCCCATGACGGCGGCAGGGGAAGGCAGGGGAGAGGCAGCCGTGCCTGCCTTTGAGGAGAGCGCAAGAGCCGCACTGAACGCCGCCCCGCCCTACGGCGAATGGATGCAGCGCGTCGTCGCTAGCTGACGACCTTGCGCAGCGTAGCCCTCAGGCGGGCAAACAGGTCGGGCGTGGGGGCGCCCATCATCCCTCGCGCGTGCTCGGGCAGGTGGGCCGCCGGGTCGCCCTCGGATTCGAAGATGTAATAGTCGAGCATCGTCCGCCATACGTCCCGTTCGCGCTTGGGCAGGTGTCGAAAGGCGAGGATGTTGTGCAGCATCGCGTCATACGGCGTCGAGATGGTCTTGGGCACATCGCTCCACCAGTAATTGACGAGCATGCTGACGGGCTCGAGCGAGTCCACGCCGTGCCACCACATGTACGGAATGTAGATCGCGTCACCGGGTGACAGCTCCGCGCGCTGCGCACTTGCCCACGCGATCGCGTATCGCGGGAAGCGATCGAGGTCGGGTTCCTGCATGTCGACCATGCTGACCGGAGTTCCCGCCGGGGTCATCTCGAAGGGCCCGGGATAGAGATTGACAACCTGCTCCGGCGGAAACAGCGTGAAGCGGCGGCGCCCGGCGACGACGCAGGCAACGTTCTCCATCAGGTCGCAATGCGGCGAAACGCGGATGCGGTTGCCGATCCACATCCGCGGAGCGACGTCCGTCAGCAGCGGCAAGACGTTGGCTTCGGCAAACGCCGGCAGCACTTCGGGGATGATTTCCGACTGCATCGCCATCGCTGGCGGCCGCGGATCGTCGCCGACGAGCAGAAGGTCACGCAGGAACTGCTCCATCCGTCCTTGCCCGGAGACGAAATTGAAACCGGTCATGTCGGTGTTGTAGAAGAAACGCCCCTTCTCTTCCGGCCGTGCGGCGATTGCGCCCACCGGCCTGCGCGGGCCACAATCGATCAGGTAGTCGACGATGGCCTGGTCGCCCTGGAGCGCGGCGGCGACCGCCGGCCAATCCTTGACCGCCCCGCGCAGGACCACCGGCTCGCCCGCCGGCCTGATTTCATCGTGGAAGCGCTCGAAATCGACCTTTGCGACTTCACGTATCGGTTTCGGCGGGAAGAGTTCCGTCATGCAATGAGCTGCAGCGAAGCGTCGATCGCCGAGCCGTTCATTTCCAGGAACGCCTCTTGCGTCGGCATCTGCTCGGCAGCTCGCCGAACCACGCCCCGAATATGCTCGAGCCGTTGCAGGGTCTCGGCGTCGGCCAGCAGGTCGGCGACCGGATGATAGCCGCCCGCCGGGATGCCCTGGCCGACCATCACCGACAGCCAGCTCGTTTCGGTGAACAGTTCCTCATGCTCGCGGAATACCCGCCCGGACGAGCGGAACATCGCCAGCTTCCCGGCCAGCCCTTCCGGGGGCTCGATGTTGCGACAGTAATCCCAAAAGGCAGTGTCGTCGCGTTCGACGGCGCAATAGTGCAGCACCAGGAAATCGCGGATGTCGACGTACTCGCGCACCGTCAGCGCGTTGTAGCGGTCGATTTCCGCCTGGCCGAAGGCGCGGTTGGGGAACAGGGTCATCAGGCGCGCGATGCCGGACTGGACGAGGTGGATCGCCGTCGATTCGAGCGGCTCGAGGAAGCCTCCTGCAAGGCCGAGGGCGAGGACATTCTTCTCCCAGGCCCGTGCCCGATGGCCGGCGGTGAAGCGCAGCCGATTGGGTTCCGCGAGCGGCTCGCCGTCGAGGTTGGCGAGGAGCAGCGCGATCGCCTCGTCGTCGCTCATGTGGGCCGAGCAGTAGACGTGGCCGTTGCCGCTACGATGCTGCAGGGGAATTCGCCATTGCCAGCCCGCCGGACGGGCGGTCGAGCGAGTCACCGGTTCGCGGTCGCCGGCGAGCGTGCAGGGTATCGCCACCGCGCGGTCGCACGGCAGCCAATCGCTCCAGTCCACGAAAGGAACGCCGAGTTCCTGCCCGATCAGCAGCGCGCGAAAACCGGAGCAGTCGATGAACAGCTCGCCCTCGACACGCCGGCCGTCGTCCAGCACGACCGCGGTCACGAAACCGCTTTCTCCGTCGCGTTCGACTTTGACGATGCGGCCTTCGGTGCGCGTGGTTCCCTGTCGTTCGGCCCGGCCGCGCAGGTAACGAGCGTAGCGGCCGGCATCGAACTGAAAAGCGTACCCGATCTTGCTCAAGGGTGAGTTGGGATGGCCGGGCGTCGGCCGCGCCATCCGCCCCATCTTCGCGGCGACGGCGGCGATCGAATATTCGTCGAGTTCGCTCGTGTCCCCCAGCGTCCGGCCCTTGAGCCAATGGTGGTGGAATTCGATGCCCATCATGTCGAGGCCGATGAAGCCGAACGGATGGATGTAGCGATGGCCCAGCCGCGTCCAGTCGACGAACTCGATGCCGAGCTTGTAGGTCGCGTGCGTTTCGCGGACGAACTCGTTCTCGTCGATCCCCAGCATCGCGTTGAACAGGTTGATCTGCGGTATCGTCGCCTCGCCCACGCCGACGGTGCCGATCGCGTCCGATTCGACCAGCTCGATCGACAAGTCGGGCAGGTTGCCGACGATCTTCGACAAGGCGGCCGCGCTCATCCACCCAGCCGTACCTCCGCCGACGATGACGACCTTGCGGATCGCGTCGGCCCTCATGCGGCCGCTTCCTGCGATGCTTCGGCCCAGGCGCCGGCTGCGCGCAGGAACTGCTCCTGCGTCGGCAGCGCTTCCACGATTTGCCGGAAATCGGCGCGCATTTGCGCCATGGCCTGCGCGACCTTTGCCTCGTCGAGCGAATCCACCATCGGGTCGTAGTCTTCGGGCCAAAGATTTTGCCCGAGCATGACCGCGACCCAGCTGGTCGTGCCGAACAGTTCGGCCCCTTCACGGAAAATCCGTCCGTGCAGCCGCCAAAGCTCGATCTTGCGAGCGAGGCTTTCCGGAATCTCCATGTCGCGAACGTAGCGCCAGAACGGCGTGTCGTCCCGCTGGGTAGCCTTGTAGTGCAGGATGATGAAGTCACGCACGTCGTCGTAAAGCTCGCCCATCCCGTGGTTGAATTCGTCGCGCTCGACCGGGCTGATCGGCTTTCCCGGAAACAGCGCCAGCAGGCGCTGGATGCCGTTCTGGATGAGATGGATGCTGGTCGACTCAAGCGGCTCGAGGAAGCCGGACGAGAGGCCCAGGGCGACGACGTTGTGGCTCCAGCTCGTTTTGCGGCGGCCCGTGGCGAAACGGATCGTGCGTGGTTCGGCAAGGACCTCGCCTTCGAGGTTGGCGAGCAGGATCGCGCGCGCCTCGTCCTCCTCCATATAGGCACTCGAAAAGACGTGCCCGTTGCCCATCCGGTGCTGCAGCGGGATGCGCCATTGCCAGCCCGCCGAGTGCGCCGTCGAGCGGGTGAACGGGTCGGGCGGCGCGGGAAGCGCTGTGGGCACGGCGATCGCCCGGTCGCACGGAAGCCAGTGGCTCCAATCGTGCCAGCCGGCCTGCAGTTCCTGCTCGATAAGCAGTGAGCGGAAGCCGGAGCAGTCGATGAAGAAGTCCCCTTCGATCCGCTCGCCGCTCTCGAGCCGGACA
>Ga0207706_10004772_pt1 | contig 12694 bp, 4 predicted proteins | sample KBSC53metaG_FD_184318 | JGI IMG/M metagenome (GOLD analysis project Ga0207706, IMG submission 184318) | Corn rhizosphere microbial communities from Kellogg Biological Station, Michigan, USA - KBS C5-3 metaG (SPAdes) (version 2) | ecosystem: Host-associated > Plants > Roots > Rhizosphere > Soil ... | reverse complement strand
AATTCACACCCGAAAGATCATCTTGCACGGTCAACGTCGCGCGCACCGTGACTGGCCCGCTGCTCGTGTCCACTGTCGGTGTGTCGATCACGAACGCGGCGATCACGGGTGGAGACGTATCGGTCGTCCGGATCGTGTCGATTGTCCAGATGTAGTTTGCGGGAGACGGATCCATGTTGCCCGCCGGATCGGTGGCACGCACCTGGAAGGTGTGCTGGCCATTTGAGAGGCCGCTGTAAACCTTTGGGTTTGTACATGAGGTGAATGTAGGGGTGTCGAGACTGCACTCGAAGGTGCTCCCCGCCTCAGATGATGTGAAATTAAAAGTCGCCGTCGTGTTGCTCGTCAGCGACAGTGGCTTGAAAGTGATCGTCGTGTCCGGCGGCGTGGTGTCAAGCGCGTTGATCGTCCAACTATAACTCGCTGGTGTTGTATCGAAGTTGCCTACCGCGTCGATCGCTCTCACCTGGAAAGTATGATTGCCAACCGCCAAGCCAGTATAATTCTGCGGAGTAGTACAAGCTGAAAAGCCCGCGCCGTCGAGATTGCAGGCAAAGGTGCTATTTGCTTCTGTCGATGTGAAGCTGAAGCTCGCGCTGGTGCTGGTTGTCGTTGCGGGTGGATTCGACGTGATGTTGGTATCTGGTGGCGTGAGGTCGATCGTCCAGTTGAAACTGGCCGGTGTCGGATCGGTGTTGTTCGCTGGATCAGTCGCGCGGACCTGGAAGGTGTGAAAGCCTTCTGAGAGACCGGTGTAGGTTTTTAGACTTGTGCACGGGGTGAATCCGCTATTGTCGAGACTGCAACCGAAAGTACTGCCGGCAACCGTTGAAGTAAAACTGAATGTCGCCGTGGTATTGTTCGTCATTGGTCCCGGAGATGAGGTGATTGAAGTGTCAGGTGGTGTGGCATTGGAAACTGTTATTCCAACAGAGGCCGTGTTATTGGCGAAATTCGAATCAGCTTCGTTGGCCTCGACGTTAAACGTGGTAATGATCGTTCCTGGTTGGTTCAACATTACCCGTATAGCTACCGTGGCGGTAGAGCCATTTGGGATAGTGCCGAGATTACAGATGATAAAGTCTGTCCCAAAGCATCCCCCTTGGCTCACGGCGAAACCGACCAAAGTTACTCCGGGAGGCAAATCGCTGGTTAGCATTACACCGGTCGCGTCGTCAGGGCCGTTCGAAGTTAAATCGATGACATACCTTAATGCCTGACCTACGGTTCCGGTCGGGGAATCTGTAGTGGCCGTAACTGCCACCTCACTGGTCGGCACGACCCCGCATGTGCCCCTCGTCGAGAGAAACTGAGTTGACCCAGTTGGGCTCATACGGCGAACGCAATCACCCAAGTTATCCCACATCCCATGACTTTGTCCCCAGTAGAGGGACGTGTTTGTATTGACGCCGGAACCGCTAAAAACCATTACCGGATTGCCGTCGGTAAGAATAAAGCCGTTCGGGAAACCGAAAACATCGCCGTTATTGTTAAGGAGCCTGAAACCGGTAAGATCGAGAGTGCCGGACGGAGCGAATCTGTTATCTAGAGTAATTTCCACAAACTCGTTGTTAGGATTGTCGTCGTCTTTCCAGCCCATATGCCGGATGGCAGTAAGAGCGGCTGCAAAAGTGCCACCATTAAAGTTAGGAGCCACACGAAGCTCACGAAAAATTGACGGAGCTTGGCCGTCTTTCCAAAGCCAGACGCTTTGCGTGCCTTGCGGATGCTCAGCCCAAGGATCGGGATCGGTTCCTTCCCACCCGTACGGATCGATAACGGAGAACGTTCCGGTATCCGAGACAAAACGTGTCGTTCCGAAGTGCAGGTGTGGCAATGTAGAGCAGCCTACATTTCCCGATAGCCCAATTTGATCGCCCGCGTTTATTTGCTGGCCGGCAGCTACGTTTGTTCGGCTCAAGTGCCCATAATGGCTCCGCACCGCTGGCTGACCGGGAGTTAATTGTCCGTGATCGATGACGACCACCGTATCTGTCGTTACCGTGTTGAGAGGTGGACAAAAAGAAGAACTTGTTTGTCCGGCAAAAACAACTGTCCCATTTGCGACGGCTAGTACCGGGGTGCTTTCCAGCATTACCCAATCGTACCCATTGTGGCCATCGGTACCGAAAGTGCGGTCGCCCCACCACGTCAGCTGAAAATCATTCGCGATCCCTGCGGTGGTATCAAATTCGAAGGGAAGATTATGATCGAAAAAATTCATCAGACGATGTTCACCAGCGAATGGTTTTTGAAAAAGCGGCAGGACCGTATTGGTTGGGCCGGGTTGGGGCACCGGCAGAGGTGGAGTCTGTGCAAGCGCTTGGTCTAACCTGAAAAGATTAATCAACAGAAAAAATACAATTGCGATCTTCATAAGTGCTTACTCCATCTGAACTCGTCACATTCAGTTTCTCGCAGCACCTTGTGGGGACGATTCAAATTGGTCCGGTAATGGGCACGCGCCAGTCGGCACAACTTCTTGTATTGCGGAAGTAACAGATTCCGAGGCGTGCCGTGATCGATCACAAAGAGAGTCGCTCGATAAAATTGCCGCGCAGGTTGACACAGGCGGCTCACTTGTGGCAATACGGCGATCGTAAAATTTCTGTAAAAGTTATGGATTTAAAGGTGTAATCTTTCCGAACAATCGATCTGATGAGCGACGGTAAGCAGGTTTACTTTCCTCCCTTCACCCTCGACATCTCGAATCAGCTTCTTCAGCGCGGGTCTGAGAAGATATCTCTACGGCCCAAGAGTCTCGCCGTTCTCGCATACCTGGCGGAGCATCCGCACCGTTTAGTCAGTAGAGAGGAGTTGATGTCTGCGGCGTGGCCGAAGGCCAAAGTCGTGGATGCCGCTCTCAGAGTGAGCATTCAGGAGATCCGTGAAGCTCTCGGGGATGAGTCGAATGAGCCGAGGTTTATCGAGACGATGGGAAAGAAAGGCTATCGGTTTATTGCCCCGGTGAGCCTACGGTTAACGGAAGCTGGAGGAGAATCGGTACTTCCATTTGTCGGGAGGACCACGGAGCTCGATCAGCTTCGCCATCATCTGGAGATTGCCAACAGCGGCAAACGTCAGCTTGTCTTCGTTAGCGGTGAGCCGGGGATTGGCAAGACGACGTTGGTCGAGGCGTTCTTGAAAACTCTCTTGATTAGCGTCGGGGTAATTTGCGGTCTTGGTATGTGTATCGAGCAGTTCGGGATCGGCGAAGCCTATCTACCGGTCATCGATCTTTTGGAGCGCATGTGCAGACCACCTGAGGCGAGCACCATCATAGGATGTCTCCGCCAGTGCGCACCGAGTTGGTTAGTCAGCCTTCCTACCCTTGTGGCTGCGGCAGAGCGCACCGAGCTCGCGCGAGAAAGCTTGGGAAGCAATCCGGAACGGCGTCTGCGCGAGGTTGCTTTTTTTCTTGAGACACTCTCGAAGACGCAAACGGTGATTTTGGTGCTCGAAGATCTCCACTGGGCCGATCCCTCGACGCTGACCCTGATTTCCTTTGTCGCACGCCGGCGTGAAGCGGCGCGCCTGATGATACTCGCTACTTATCGCGAGGATGAAGTCGAGCGTTCTAATCATCCGCTCAAAAACGTCAAGGCCGAGCTTCAAGCGCACAATCAATGTGCCCACCTGCGTCTGAAGCTACTGCCGCAAGCCGCAGTAGGAGAATACCTCGCTGCTCGATTTGAAACCGAACTCATTCCAAAGCCGCTCCTCTCCACCGTGTATCGTCGTTCCGAGGGCAATCCTCTGTTCATGGTCAATATGACAGACTATCTGATTGCCAGAGAGGAGCTCGCGAAAGAGAACGGGTCGATCAAGTTTTTGCCCACAGCTGAATCAGAGGTCGTTCCCGAGACGATCCGCGGTCTAATCGCTGAGCAAGTTGCGGGATTACCAGAGAAAGACCAGGAGTTGCTGGAAGTGGGAGCCGTTGCTGGTACGACTTTTTCGGTCGCCGTGATGGCGCGCCTATTAAATAGAACTCGGGAAGCCATGGAAGCAGAGTACCGCCAGCTTTCGGCGAAAACACACTATCTGCAATACGCTGGACTGCGGATCCGCCCCAACGGCCGCGGCTCCCCTCGCTATAGCTTTGTCCATGCGCTTTATCAAAACGTCATTTACGATCGCGTCGGTGAGGCGCGGCGCCGCCGCTTACATCAGATGATCGGCGAACGGACTGAAAATGCCTATCCAGGAACTACCGAGATCGTGGCCGCGGAATTGGCGTCCCACTTCGAGCGCTCCGGTGATAATCAGCGCGCCGTGAAGTACATGCTGCAGGCGGCGCAAAGATCTTTTTCCGTGTGCGCTTATGCGGAGACCATCGACTACGCCACAAAAGCGCTGACACTCGCCGAGTCCCTGCCAGCAACAGCGCATCGCAATGAGACTGAGCTCAATTGCCAATTGTTGATAGCGGTGGCAACGTGTGCGTCGAAAGGGTATGCGGCTCAGGAGACAGGAGCTGCATTTGTTCGAGCGGAAGAATTGTCTCGCGTTGTGGCTGATGACTTTTTACGATTTCAAGCTCTTGCTGGTATCTGGTCGTATTTTCTATTGCGGCGGGAACTGATAACTGCGTTAAAACAGGCTCAGCAACTTCTCGCACTCGCGGGAAGAACTCATCAGAAACCATATCTTTTGAATGCTCACATGGCGATGGGCTTATCCCTTTTTTATCAGGGACAATTTCAAGCTGCGCAGCAGCATCTCCAAGAAGCGCTTCCTCAGTATGATTTTGAATATTACCGCTCTACGGTATCACTGTTCGGCTGGGATCCTGGAGTACTCGTCTCTTGTTACGACGCTCAAGCTCTTTGGTTCCTAGGGTTCGCCGAGCGCGCGGAAAAGGCGATAAAAAATGCCACTGCTCTCGCCAAAAAGCTCGGCAGTCCATTCAACGAAGCTTTATGTTACGCCATCAGTGCAACATACTACGCGTACCGTCGAGATCCAGAAAAAACCTTGGAAATGGCCGGTGCTGCCCTCAAGGTCGCCAATGATCCGGGATTTCTTCACTGGATCGCACTCGCAAGTATCAACAAGGGATGGAGTCTCTGTCAGCTTGGAAAGATCAACGAAGGTCTTGCTGTTTTTCTTGATGGATTGAGACGCTGGACATCCACCGGCGCCGAAATGGCCGGAACCACGTTCCAGGTGCTCCTGGGCGAGATTTATCAAACTAAAGGGGACTACAACAATGGGCTGACCGCCATCGAAGACGGGCTGGCGATCGCCGCCGATAATAATGATCGACACTACGATGCAGAACTTTACCGGCTTAAAGGTGAGTTGCTTATAGAACGCTCGAAGCGAAATCAAACGAGTGATTTTGCCGAAGCCGAAGAATGCTTCAAGATTGCGATTGACATCGCGCGCAAACAGAAGGCGCGCTCGCTCGAATTAAGAGCAGCAATGGCGTTAGCCCGCTTGTGGAAAGCAGTCGGCAAAACTCGGGAATCTCGTCTGATCCTCACGAAAATTTATGCCCAGTTTACCGAAGGCTTCGACACGCCTGATCTTAAAATCGCCAGAAAAATGCTCGACGAGCTTTCCTGATCGTTTAGGGAAATTGCCCGAATTCTGCGTTTGGCTCGGGCCTGGCGTCGAAATGTGGGCAGACGACCGCCGGTCAACACTTACTCCACCAAGGGCAGCATGCTGTGCCGCTACGGCGCGCACGTCGCGGTAGAGACGACACCGACGCGTGTCTCCATGAGCGAAAACGTACTTTCGAGGATTGTGTCGCTGGACGAAAAAACTATCTTCCGGCTTTTCCGTCGCCGGACGGTCTTACTTCGCTGAGCAGGCGGCCGATGATATCGCGCGAGGACAATCCTTCACCTTGAGCCTTGAAGTTGGGCACGATGCGATGGCGCAGCACGGAAGGAGCAAGGGCTTGAATGTCTTCGATGGAGACCGCATAGCGGCCCTGCAGGATCGTGCGCGCCTTGGCGCCGAGAATCAGATATTGGGATGCGCGCGGGCCCGCGCCCCATTCGACGTAGTCCTTCACGTACGGTGAGGCATCCGGGCTCTGAGGGCGCGAGCGTTGAGCGAGCGCGACGGCGTAGGAAACGACGAACGGGGAAACCGGAACTTTTCGCACCAGCTCCTGATAATGCAAAATTGCCGCCGCGTCGAGAATTTTTCGCGGCGCGGGATTATTCGTCGAGGTCGTCTGCATCACGATCTGCACTTCGTCTTCGAAGTTGGGATAGCCGATTTCGATGTTCACCATGAACCGATCGAGCTGCGCTTCGGGAAGAGGATAGGTGCCTTCCTGCTCGATGGGATTTTGCGTCGCTAAGACAAAAAACGGCAGAGACAGCGCAAACGTGCTGCCTCCCGCGGTGACTTTGTACTCCTGCATAGACTGCAAAAGCGCGGCTTGAGTTTTCGGCGGCGTCCGGTTGATCTCGTCCGCCAGCAGAATGTTGGTGAAGATCGGTCCCCTGAGAAACTGAAAGCTTCGTTTGCCGGTGCCGGCGTCTTCCTGCAGGATGTCCGTTCCGGTGATGTCCGAAGGCATCAAATCGGGCGTGAACTGAATCCGATTGAATTCGAGATCCAAGATTTCCGCGAGGGTGCTGATCAAAAGCGTTTTTGCCAATCCGGGAACGCCAACCAGTAAACAATGCCCTTTGGCGAATAGCCCGATCAAAACTTCCTCGATGACGTGATCCTGGCCAACAATGACTTTGCGGATTTCGCCAAGCATGCTGTCGCGCTTGGCAGCGAACTCTTCAATTTCGGCGATTTCGTGCTGCTGTATCTCGGGTAACTCCATGACGTCCCTTCTGGCTAATTTCTGCTCGCGCCCAGTCTCTCCAGCGCCGTTTTGGCCGAGCGGGCTTTTTCCTGATCTCCGAGCGCACTGTAGGCATCGCCCAGCAAGCGATAGATGAGCGGGTTGAAGGGATTGATCTGAATCGCTTCCTCGAGCGCGGCCCGAGCTGCTTTGAAATTCTTCTTGGCGTGCTCGGCCCGACCCAGCTGCACATAGACATTGACGTTATCAGGGTCGATCTCGAGAGCTTGCTGAAACAGCGGCAAGGCGTCGTCAGGACGATTGCTCTCGACCATGATACGGCCGAGCTTGTACAGAATCACCGGTGAACGTGGGCTCGCCTGCAAGGCGCGCTGGTATTCATTGGCCGCCGCCGATGCGCGTCCCTTGGCGAGCAGCTGATCGGCGAGATAGGTCCGGTTCCGGGCCACCGCCGACTGGATTTCTTTCAGCTCCACGACTTCCTCGTCTTCGCGTTGATCTTTTTTAACCTTGAGCTTACGCACGCGGCTGCCTTCGATTTCCTTGAGGCCTTTGCTTTTGAGAAAGTCTTTCCATTTGCTTTCGAAGTTGTCGAAAGACATGCCATACACCTTTTCGATGGCTTCCGGCGTGGGCTTGTCGTTCAAGGTCGCGAGCAATTCGCGCACGCCCTCGCGCCCCTTGCTCTGGTTGATGAAGTCGACGGCCGAGGCGGCCTCGGCATAAGCGAGCTGGACTTGCTCCGGTGTTTCCAAATAAATGAGCGAGGGTTCCATTTTTTTGAAACCGACGAATTGATTCTTCTCCAGAGCATGGACGAGCAAGGTCTGATTGGCGGGCGTGAGATAATCCTCGGCGGCATCTTTCGCGGGCGCGGGCTTGCGCCAGCGCGTCTCATAAAACCGCGCCATGCCTTCGTGCAGCCAAATCGGCGCCTGGTTGTTGCTCAGGGCGACGATCGCATAGTGCTGGTATTCGTGGCTGAGGGAATCGAGCCAACGGTAGCCAAAGCTCAGCGCGCGCGGTGAAATGAGCATTAGCTTATTGAACTTGCAGATGCCGACGGCGCCGGTTTCCTCGATATCACGCAGCGACAGAGTGGAAATCGCATTGAAGCTGGTCGCATCCGGCGCGATTTCGACGCGGACTTTTTCTTTTGGGAAAAAGCCGAGCTCGGCGCCTGTGGTTTGATAAGTTTTCTCGAGCGTGTCCAGCGCGTAAGGGACAAGAATGCCATCGCGCTTTTCATCGGCGAAAAGCACGAAGTGCGCGCTCTCGAACGGCTTCAGTGACTTATGAACGTCGAGGGTGAGCTGGCTGAAAAGCTTTAGGGCCTGGCGTCTTTGGTTCGACGAGTCGATGGCGAGCGCCCGATCGAGAATAGCTAAAGCCTCGGCGTAGCGTCCTTGGTAAAATTTGACTCGAGCGTCGAAGTCCAAAGCGGCGGCGGATTTTGGCTCCTCCTTGAGCGCTTTGGCGGCAAATTCTTCCGCCTGGGTAATCCGTCCGGCATCGAGCAACTCTTCGCCGGCTTTAAACTTCGGATCGGCTTCGGCACCGAAGGAGCCTATCGGCGCCAAAACACAAAGCAGAACGACCAGGCCAAGCCACAGCGCGAAGTTCGACGCCTCGCACCAACGACCCGACGGACACGGCCAATAAATGGAAAAAGCTCTACGGCAGGACACCAGGATCACTCGGAAAGATTTTTGAAGTAACGCTCGATCTGATCTTTCATTTGCGGCGGCACGCCGTGCTTCAATGACTCGAGAATTTCTTCGCGGAAGTTGCGCGGCGCCTTATATTCGTCTTTCCCCGGAAGGCGGAACTTTTCGGTATCCAAACCGCTGAAGCCGTTTTCTATGTTGAAGTCGGGAAACTGCGGCATGCCGGGAAGCGGCATCATCGAACCGTAGGGGAGAAACCGGCCCTGACGGAACAGGCGAGTCATCGGCATATTACCGATCTGCCCGCGCTGCGCCATTTGCTGCATCGACGATTGCATCTGTTGCTGGGACTGTGACAGGCGATCGAGAGCGGTTTGTTCCGGTGGCACCGCGCCGCGGGAATCCAATTGACCGAGACGCTCGTGGGCGCCGCCCATCGAGCTCCCGGCCTCACCAATGTTTTGCACGATTTTGGGGTCGAGCTGCGGAAACAGCTGAAACAGCGACTCCAATTTTTCATGCAGCTCGTTGGTTCGCTCTCTCAGCACATCCTGCCGATTGGCGAGATCCCGGAGGTCGCGTTTCTCGGCATCCGACAACGCCTGCCCCGGCTGGTTAAGCATGGACTCCAGCTCCGATTTAATGTTGTCGAGGCTCTTCTCGGCCCGCTGAGCTCGCGCTTCCTGCGTTCGGCTGCGGTTTTTCGCAAGCTCCTTGCGCGCCCGGCCGTCTCCCTCCTTATAGCCGGGAAAGTCTTTGTTGCTGAGCTTCGCGATCAAATTTTTCAGTAGCGAATTCATGGTCGCGTCATCGAGATTGGTCAACAGGCTGGGATCGTCGGGCCCTTCGCGATCGGGAAAAAGATCGGTGAGCTGGCCCAACTCTGCAATGGCTTTCTCAAGAAACCGGTCGAGCTTGTTTTTCAACGCGGCATCGCGCTCGGTCAACGCGGCATTGTTCATGCCCTCGGTCTTCATCAGGATTTCCTGCTGCTCGCGGGCGATCTCCTGAAGCTCACTGCTCTGGCGCTGCATCTCGCCTTGCATGCGCCCCATACCGGAGGCCATCGTGGAGCGCTGGGCATTTTGTAACGCCGCAACCATCTGCGCCATCTGATTGAACAACTCTCGCGCCAGCTGCCGAGCGCCTTCGATGTCTCCCTCCTTGAGTTTTTTTTGGATCTCCTGCAAGGCCCGGAACATGTCATCGAAGCCGAGACCCTGCATATTCTCCGCGTTCATGAAATCATCGGGCATCTGCTGGGCGAGTTGCGACAATGCCTGCTGCAAGCTTTGCAGCGTGTTGGCCAGATCCGAGATCTGTTTCATAATCGCGTCCAGGTTTTTGTCGCCGCTTTGCAGCTTTTCCAAAGCGTCCATCAGCCGTTCCTGATTGCGCGTCAAGTCTTGCGCAGTGGAGGCCAGTTCCTGAGCTTTCAGTCTCTTGCCGATGTCTTCGGACAACAGCGACATGCGCTCGAGCTCGCCGGCGATCTGATCATGGGCTTTGAGCTTATCCTCTGAGCTCGCCGCCTGTTCTTGTTTTTTCAACAGCTCATTCTGGGTGTATTCGAGATTGCGTTTGAGTGCCTCGAGATCGCTCCATGTCGCAAAGTCCGACATGCGATCTTTCTCCGTTTGGCGCATCACGTCTTCGGTTCGTTTCAGCGCTTCAGCGAGGTTCTGCTCAAATTTCTTCTCGTTCTCGAGAGGTACGGCCGGCTTTTCTCCGGGCGCAGGTCTCTCGAGATGGTCGGCCAAAAGATCGACCATGCGATTGTTCAGATCGCGAACCATGTCGGCGACTTGTTGGTGCTCGCCTTTGAGATTTTTCAACTTCAGCCGAACTGAGCGAGAGGTGCCGATTTTCGGCCCGGAAATGGTGTCGTTGTCGAACACTTGCAGGAAAAATACCGCTTCCTCACCCTCGCGTAATGCCAACTTGCCCAAGTCCCAGTTATAGTGATCACGCATGATGAGGCGCTTGGATTCGTCTTTTTGCAGGATGATCTTATCTTCGCGATCGCCGACTTTCGCCACGAGCGCAATTTCGCCGATGCCAAAATCGTCGCGCGCGGTGTATTCCAGCGCTAGGGTTTCGTCGCCATTGATCTCCAAATCCTCAGTCGGTCGAAGCAGATCCACGGTGGGAAAACCGTCGGGCTTGACGCGAAGCTGATAGGTGATCGGTGTGTTGCGAAATCCGTAAGCGTCTTCGACGCGGATGCGGTAAGACTGGGCTTGAAACAGAACAAGGGTCGCTTGGAGCTTGCGCCCGTCGATTTTGAGCGGGAGCTTTTTGCCGTCGTCCATTTCAATCTCAGCCTTGACGAGGTCCTTGGTCGCGACCGCATCGAGACGGACCGTCGAGCCTTTGAGTCCCTCGATGCTGCCCTCCGGCACGGAAACCGAACCGAGGCCGCTATAAGCCGGCGGATAGAGGACAAGGTGCACGTTCGCGATTTCCGGCGGGTCGACCGCTTCGGCCGTGTAGGTATTAGATGAAAAAGGACCGGTGACCGCACGATAATGAACCGTCTTTGCCAGGCGCGCGAACTTGGCGCTGAACTTTCCCGCGCCCAGATTTTCCATCGCAACATTTTCCACGCCGACCAATTCACCTTTTTCGTTTGCGCCGCTCCACGTGATCAGCTGTAGGGATTGGGGCAGCGCGCCGGCGGTCATGGCTTCGATCGTCAGCGGCGCGCCGCGAACCAGACGAACACCCTTGGGCTCGATCTCAATGCTGGTTTTTGTCGGCGGTAAATGAGCCAGCGGGTCCGTCAGCATGCCAAAGGTGCCGCTCACCCAAGAAGGATTCAACAGAACCATTGCGAGCACCGGCAGGGCGACAAAACCGAGAAGGCGGATCCCGGATTTCAAGCGGCGCGTATCGAGAAGGTCAGCGACCTGAAGATCGGCAATTTGTTTACGCGTGACGCGTAACAGTGCCAAGATCATCGAGGCCGAAGCACCGGCCGTCTCACGCTGCTCGACAACCTGAGGATAAAGCTGAAGCGAATTGATGAGGTTGTTGCGCAGCCTGGGTTGCTTCCGTTCGATATAGAGCGCCGCCGTTTCCGGCGAAAAACGACGCAGAAAATGGAACAACGTCCAGCCGATCGCCGCGAGCAGCACGGCGCCAGTCAAAACGCTGTAGACGAGCGGCGCATAAGGAAAGAAGTTTTTGAGCTCAGCGATGCCCGGTCCGAGTGCCAGAAGCACCAGCGCACAGATCGCCGTAACACACACGCCCTCGACGGCGCGGAGCAGCTTGAATCTCCGCGTAAAGCGGTTCAAAAACCGCGACAGATACTGATATTCTTCTTGTCCCATGGCGCGAAAATCAGCGTCATCTTATCCCCGTTAATAAGGGTTGTCTATGCCCGCGGCGCGTCATCTGCCAAGTGGCAAGAGCGAATCGCTTGTGCTATGCAACCTGGATGAATGAGAGCCGAAGAGAAAGGAATTGAACGCGAGCATGGATAATATCGGGAGCGAAATTTTCGAGCTGCACGAGGGACATGAAGACGAATTTGGCGAGGACGGCGATGAGATGCTTATGGATGAAGATCATCCGATGTGGCGATCCGAGCGGATCACGCTCAATTCGGTCGGCATCGATATCGGCTCTTCCACTTCGCACCTGATTTTTTCGCGCTTGACCTTGCGCCGCCAGGGTGTCGCGCTGTCGAGCCGGTTTGTCGTCATCAATCGTGAAATCATTCACGAGTCGCCGATTCTGTTAACGCCTTATGTTGACAAGACCACCATCGACACCAATCAGCTGGCCGATTTCATTCATGAAGCTTACCGACAGGCCAATCTCACTCCGGAAGATATCGATACTGGCGCGCTGATTGTGACTGGCGAAGCGGCGAAAAAGAAGAACGCCGAAGCGATTTCGGCGCTGTTTTCCGCGGAGGCGGGAAAATTTGTCTGCGCTACCGCCGGTCACAACCTGGAAGCGATTCTGGCGTCCTATGGTTCTGGCGCTGTCCACATGACCTATCATGAGGGCGGAGATTTTACCGTAATGAATGTCGACATCGGCGGTGGCACCAGCAAAATCGCCATTGTTCAGGCGGGCAAAGTCGTCGATACGTGCGCGGTGGAAGTCGGCGCGCGGCTCGTCGCGATGGATGAGAACGGCGTCATCAACAGACTCGAAGATACGGCGCTAAAAATTGCCAAAATGGCCGGTATCGATTTGAGTCTCGGCGGCACAATGACCGAAGACGATA
>Ga0207706_10004769_pt1 | contig 12699 bp, 12 predicted proteins | sample KBSC53metaG_FD_184318 | JGI IMG/M metagenome (GOLD analysis project Ga0207706, IMG submission 184318) | Corn rhizosphere microbial communities from Kellogg Biological Station, Michigan, USA - KBS C5-3 metaG (SPAdes) (version 2) | ecosystem: Host-associated > Plants > Roots > Rhizosphere > Soil ... | reverse complement strand
GTAACATAAAACCCCCCACGACTTCACAAGCCTGTGGCATTCTGGTCTGCATATCTTGCATAGCTGCCCGGAACCCATAAATTGTGGCAACGACAAACGGTTTCGGGACCGGCCCGCCACCCGGCGCATGCCTTGAGGCCCGTTGTCCCGGCCGGCCGCCTGGAAAGCGCGGCATTACGAGTGAGAGCACGGTCAGCAGCTAGGTTCGCGCAATCTGCCAACGCCGACTGCATCGAACACCGGCTTCCAGTCTGCTGAACGCGCGCCCGCAAGCGCAATAAGGGTCTTTTCTCGATGGGCAAGATCACCCACGCCAAAGTTGTCATCATCGGTTCGGGGCCTGCGGGCTACACCGCCGCGATCTATGCCGCGCGCGCCATGTTGGACCCCACCCTGATCCAGGGCATCCAGCCCGGCGGCCAGCTGACGATCACGACCGACGTGGAGAACTATCCGGGTTTCGCCGACGTCATCCAGGGTCCCTGGCTGATGGAGCAGATGCAGAAGCAGGCCGAGCATGTCGGAACGAAAATTGTCACCGACCATGTAAGCAAGGTCGATCTTGCGCATCGGCCGTTCCGCCTCGAATGCGATTCGGGCGACCGCTATCACGTGGACAGCCTCATCATCGCGACCGGCGCGCAAGCGCGTTGGCTGGAGTTGCCGTCGGAGCAGAAATTCAAGGGCTACGGCGTCTCGGCCTGCGCCACCTGCGACGGCTTTTTCTACCGCGGAAAGGACGTGCTGGTGATCGGCGGCGGTAACACGGCCGTGGAGGAAGCGCTCTTCCTCACCAACTTCGCGTCCAAAGTGACGGTGGTGCATCGGCGCAACAGTTTCCGCGCGGAAAAGATCCTCCAGGACCGGCTGTTCAAGAATCCCAGGATTTCGGTGATCTGGGATTCCGCACTGGAGGAGGTGGTCGGCAGCGAGAACCCGCTCAAGGTCAAAGGCGCCGTTCTCCGCAACGTGAAAACCGGCGCTCTCAGCGAGCGGGCGACCGATGGCGTATTTATCGCAATCGGCCACACGCCCGCATCCGAACTCTTTGCCGGGCAGGTGGAGATGAAGCATTCCGGGTACATCAAGACCGCGCCGTTCTCGACCGCCACCTCGGTGCGGGGGGTATTCGCGGCCGGTGACGTCACCGACGACGTTTACCGGCAGGCCGTCACCGCCGCCGGCCAGGGCTGCATGGCGGCGCTCGAAGCGGAACGCTACCTCGCCGCACAGGGCGAGGCAGAACCGGCGGTCGCAGCGGAATGAGACAGCGGGTGAGCATGGATTGGGACAAACTCAAGGTCTTTCACGCGGCCGCCGAGGCCGGCAGCTTTACCCATGCCGGCGAACAGCTCGGACTGTCGCAATCGGCGGTGTCGCGGCAGGTTTCTGCGCTCGAACAAGAACTCGGCGTGTCGTTGTTTCACCGCCACGCCCGCGGACTCATTCTCACCGAGCAGGGCGAACTGCTGCACCACACCGCGCACGACGTATTCATGAAGCTCGAGGCCGCCCGGGCCAAGCTGACCGACAGCAAGGAGCGTCCAAACGGCGAACTCAGGGTGCAGACCACGCCCGGCATCGGCATCCATTGGCTCACCCCGCGGCTGGGCGAATTCATCGACCTCTATCCCGACATCCACATCACGCTGATCACCACCGACGAGGAACTCGATCTCGCCATGCGCGAAGCGGACGTGGCGATCCGGCTACGCCTGCCGACGCAGCCCGACCTGATCCAGCGCAAGCTGTTCTCGGTCCGGTTCCACGCCTATGCCTCGCCGGAATACATCAAACGATTCGGCACGCCGCGCGCCCTGGATGATCTCGACAATCACCGTCTTCTGCTGCTCGGCGGCACGGCCGTGCCCAATCATTTCGAGAACCGGCGCTGGCTGATCGAGGTCGCCCGCAATGGAAAGGGCCCGCGCGAGCCCACGCTCACGATCAACAATGTCCTCGGCGTCATGCGCGCGTGTCAGCGCGGCATCGGTGTCGCCCTGCTGCCGGACTATCTGATCGAGGAGAACGGGGCGCTCGTGCAATTGTTCGGGGAATCCGACTCGATCGCGCTCGATGCCTATTTCGTCTATCCGGAAGAATTGAAGTCGGTGGCTCGCGTGCAGGTATTCCGTGACTTCCTGGTGGCGAAAGCGCAGCGCTGGCATTTCTGAACGATAACCTTCGCCATCGAATCCATAATCAATCGCCGCCCTTCCATAACTGGTTGCGACCCCGCATGGCTGGCATGCGACCCTCTGTATTGTATGAGGAAATTGCCTCTGCATACTGTCACTCACTGGCGGCAGTCGGTTGCCCATCCTCCCAGATTGCAATCGTCAATCGTCAGCTGTTCCCCTCTGGAAGGTGATTGTCGGCCCCGCGCCGACGAACTCTGCAAACCGGACCCGCGAGGGTCCGGTTTTCTTTTTGTGCAGATGTCTCTCCGGAACTTCGACGCCGCTCGGACCTTCGACACCGCGTTTTCTTTTGCGCCGTTGCAGACTGCGGTCTTGCGCGCGCGCCCAAGCCGATTTACCTTATGTACGTTCAAACAAACTAGGGAAGAACACCATGGCCTGGACCACTCCTACCCTTGTCGAAATCTGCATCGGCCTCGAGATCAACGGTTACCTCCCGGCCGAGTTCTGATCCTCGACGCATCCGCGTCGTCCTGAATGGGGCGCCTCTCCGCCATCGTGCTTGGCTCGGCGGCGGGGGGAGGTTTTCCACAGTGGAATTGTCGTTGCCCGACATGCCGGTTGGCGTGGGCGGGTGACGTACGCGTTCGGCCGCGCACGCAGGCGAGCCTCGCGGTCACGGCCGACAGCGAAAACTGGGTCCTGATCAACGCCTCGCCTGACCTCCCCCAGCAACTTCGGCAATCCAAGGCGCTGCATCCACGCGCCGGAACGCGTGGAAGCCCGATCAAAGCCGTGATCCTTACCGGAGCCGAGATCGATCAGGTTACAGGCCTGCTGAGCCTGCGGGAGCGTGAGCCGTTTGCGGTTTGCGCCACCGGGCCCACGCTCGCCGCCCTCGCGGACAATTCCATGTTCGCGGCGCTGGCGCCCGACGTGGTGAAGCGCCAGGTGGTTGTTCCCGGCACCCCGGTGGAACTTGCGGGTGGTCTGCAGGCCGAACTCTTCATCGTGCCTGGAAAGGCGCCGCTCTATCTCGAGGGGGAGAACCCGCAAACCGCGATCGAGACCGGCGCGAATGTCGGGGTCGAGCTGTCGGCCGGAAGTGCGCGCATCTGCTTCATTCCCGGTGCAGCCGCCGTGACGCCCGCGATGGCGGAGCGAATTGCATGCGCCGACGTCGTGTTCTTCGACGGCACGCTCTTTCGCGATGACGAGATGATCGCGACGGAAACCGGAACCAAGACCGGCCGCCGCATGGGGCACATGCCGATCGACGGCGACGACGGCTCGCTTGCGGCATTGGCGGATGTCGCCGCGCGGCGCATCTATGTGCACATCAACAATACCAATCCGATCCTGATCGAAGGCTCGCCCGAACGCCGTCATGTCGAGCGCAGGGGCTGGGAGGTCGCCGAGGACGGCATGGAGATCGTGCTGTGAAGCTGATGACGCCGCAGGAACTCGAGGCGCAACTGCGCGACATCGGCGCGCGGCGCTATCATCGTCTGCATCCGTTCCACACGCTCCTGCACGGCGGCAAGTGCACGAAAGGCCAGGTCCAGGCCTGGGCGCTCAATCGTTATTATTACCAGGCCATGATCCCGGTGAAGGACGCCAGCCTGATCGCGCGCTGCGACGATTCCGCATTGCGCCGGGAATGGCGCAGCCGCCTCGTCGACCACGACGGCGAAAGCGAGGGCGACGGCGGCATCGCGCGCTGGCTCAAGCTCACCGACGGGGTCGGGCTCGACCGCGATTACGTCATCTCGCTCGCGGGCCTGCTGCCGGCAACACGCTTCGCGGTCGAAGCCTACGTGCACTTCGTGCGCGACAAGACGCTGCTCGAAGCCGTCGCGTCGTCGCTGACGGAGTTGTTCTCGCCGCAGATCATCAGCGAACGGATCGACGGCATGCTCAAGAGCTACGATTTCGTCAGCGCCGACACCCTCGCCTATTTCTCCAAGCGGCCGCCGCTTGCGCAGCGCGATTCCGACTTCGCCCTCGACTACGTCAAGCGCAACGCCAAGACCCCGGACGCGCAGCAGGCGGTGCTCAAGGCGCTCGAATTCAAGTGCGACGTGCTGTGGGCGATGCTGGATGCGCTCTACCATGCCTATGTGGCGCCCAAACATGTTCCACCCGGCGCCTTCGTGCCCAAGGATGGGAGCAGCGCGTGAACGATCCGAGCCCCGCCATCGCCGTCGAGGCGCGCCCGCGATTGCCGCGGGGCGTGCGGCTCGTCCACAACGAGGCGCAGGGCGGCTGGGTGCTGCTCGCGCCGGAGCGCGTCTTCAAGGCCGACCAGATCGCTGTCGAGATCATCAAACGCTGCACCGGCGAGGCAACCTTCGGCGAGATCGTCGATGAGCTCGCCAGAACCTATGGCGCACCGCGGGAGAGAATCCTGGCAGACGCCGGCACCCTTTTGCGTGGCCTGGCCGACAAACGGCTGCTGGAACTGTGATATCCTGCGGCGGGTTCGCGCTTGCCAGCAGCAACGCAGCGCCATACCTAGATGTGATCAGGCCAAGAAGACGCCGACCCCTGGCTCGTTGCCCGGACTAACGAGAGCGGTGGGCGCTGCACGAAGGCAAGCTTGACGTGGCACTGGCCAACTCAGCTCCCCTGTATACGCCGCTTGGCTTGCTCGCCGAGCTGACGCATCGCTGTCCGCTCGGATGCCCCTATTGCTCCAACCCGCTCGCGCTCGACCCGCGCGAGGGCGAGCTCGACACGGCGACGTGGGTCCGCGTGATGCACGAGGCGGCGGCGCTCGGCGTGCTGCAGGTACACCTGTCCGGCGGCGAGCCTGCCGCGCGACGCGACCTCGTGGAGATCACTGCCGGCGCCCGTGCGGCCGGCCTCTACACCAATCTCATTACCTCGGCTGTCGGCGTCACCAACAAGCTGCTGGACGCGCTCGCTGACGCCGGCCTCGATCATGTGCAGATTTCGATCCAGGACAGCGAGCCATCGTCAGCCGACCACATCGCCGGCTACGAGGGCGCCTTCGCAAGGAAGCGCGCGCTGGCCGCCGAGGTCGTGCGGCGCAAGCTGCCGCTCACGGTCAACGCGGTGATGCACCGCGCCAACATCGAGCGGATCGGCGAGATGGTCGATCTCGCGCTCGCATTGGGAGCGAGCCGGGTCGAGATCGCACATGTGCAGTACTACGGGTGGGCAACGAAGAATCGCGCCATGCTGATGCCGACCCCCGAACAAGTCGAGCGGGCGGCGGCTTTGGTCGAGGACCTGCGCACGCGTCACCACGGCAGCATTGTCATCGACGCGGTGGTGCCGGACTATTACGCACGCTATCCCAAGCCGTGCGTGGGCGGGTGGGGCCGACGCTCACTCAACGTGACGCCGGCGGGCAAGGTGTTGCCCTGCCACGCCGCGGAGTCGATTCCCGGCCTCGAATTCTGGAACGTGCGCGATCATTCGCTTGTCGATATCTGGGCGAACGCGCCGGCGTTCAATGCATTCCGCGGAACCGCCTGGATGAAGGAACCCTGCGCGAGCTGCCCGCGGCGCGAGCAGGATTTCGGCGGCTGCCGCTGCCAGGCCTTCGCGCTCACCGGCGACGCGCGCGCGACCGACCCGGTCTGCCATCTCGCGCCCGACCATGCCCGGGTCGCCGAACTCGCCGCGGTTCGCAGCGATACGCCTTACGTCTACCGGCGCATGGAGCAGCCGGGCGGCAAGCAGCGACCCGTCGTCAGGAGCCGGGAAGGACAGACCGTATCCTGACCGCCGGCTGTGCGCTTTGGTGTCCAACAGCCGCGGCCTGATTCCGATTGCGGATGCGCCGCCATCTGGCGACACTGCCGCCAACAAACCAATGTAAGGGAGGATCGCATGCCCATCCGTCCGTTGCCGCCGACCGGTCTGTTGTTTCCAGTAATGTTGGCGATTGCATTGGCAGCGTGGCCGGCCGCCGCGCAGCAAGCGACGCCGACACCGCCGCCGCCCACGCCCAATCAGCCGAATTCCGAGGCCGCCGGAAAGCTTCGCGGCATCAATCCGCCGCCCTTCCCGATGGCAGCAGACAAGCTGCCGGTGCCGCAGCTCAAGGCGCCCAAGGGATTCAAAGTCGAGGTCTTCATGAGCGGCATCCCCAATGCACGCTCGCTGCGGCTGGGCGACAAGGGCACGGTCTTCGTCAGCAACCGCATCCTCGACAAGGTCTATGCCGTGGTCGAGAAGGACGGCAAGCGCGAGCTCAAGACGCTCGCATCGGGCCTGGATCGGCCGAACGGTCTCGCCTTCCACAACGGCACGCTCTACATCGCCGAAGGGACCAAGATCTCGAAGCTCGAAAAGATCGAGGACAACCTCGACAATCCGCCCAAGCCGGTCGTGATCTATGACCAGTTCCCGAACCATCAGTCACACGGCTGGAAATTCATGGCGGTGGGGCCCGACAACAAGCTCTACATCAATGTCGGCGCGCCCTGTAACATCTGCCTGCCGCCCGAGACCAACGCCCAGATCGTGCGCATGAATCTCGACGGCAGCGGCTTGGAAACCTACGCGCGCGGGGTGCGCAACTCGGTCGGATTCGATTTCAATCCCGCGACCAAGGAACTGTATTTCACCGATAACGGGCGCGACTGGTTCTCGGAGGATATGCCGAACGACGAGCTCAACCGCGTGACCAAGGCCGGGCAACATTTCGGCTACCCGTATTGCCACCAGGGCGATCTGCCCGACGACCAGCTCGGCTGGGGCCGCTCGTGCAGCGAGTTCGAGCCGCCGGCGGCGCTGATGGGTCCGCATACGGCCGCGCTCGGCATGCGCTTCTACAACGGAGGAATGTTCCCGGCCGCGTATCGCAACACCATCTTCGTCGCGCGCCACGGCTCCTGGAACAAGACCAACAAGCTCGGCGGGGACATCATCGCCGTGAAGCTGAACCCGAATGGCAGCGTGAAATCCTGGGAGCCGTTCGTGACCGGCTTCCTGCAGGACAACAACTATATCGGCCGCCCGGTCGATGTGGAGGTGATGAAGGACGGCTCGCTGCTCGTGTCGGACGACTATGCCGGCGCGATCTACCGCATCAGCTACGACGGCCGCCGGGTCGCCCGCCGCTGATCACTGCGCCAAACGCCGGCCGCACCGAGCCGGGGGCGGCTTCGCCTCCTCAAACCGATTGCGCGCGGGGGGCGAAATATCGGACACTGAACGCAAGGACGCTCATCGCGCCGCCTCTCACAGCATGCGGCGACGCGACAATAAGAGACTAATCTTCTGCATCAAGGAGGGACGACCATGACCTACCCATCGCTACGGCAGAGCCTCGTGCTCGCCGGAACTATCGGCGCATTGCTCGGGGCTGCGTGGCCGGCGGCCGCCCAACAGCCGGCGCCCGCGCAGCAGGCCGCGCCGTTGCCGCCCGGCTCGCCCTTGATCGGGCGTCCCGACACCGCCGACGCCAAGCGGCTCGCGCCGGTCCCGGCCCCGCCACTCGCGGCCGCCGCGGACAAGCTGCCGGTCGACAAGCTCAAGGCCCCGAAAGGATTCAAGGTCGAGGTCTATGCCAGCGGCATGCCCAACGCCCGCTCGCTCGCGCTCGGCGACAAGGGCACCGTGTTCGTGGGCTCGCGGCTGCAGGACAAGGTCTATGCCATCGTCGACAAGGGCGGCAAGCGCGAGGTGAAGATCATCGCCTCGGGGCTCTACCGCCCGAACGGCGTCGCCTTCAAGAACGGCACGCTCTACATCATGGAGCTGTCCCAGCTCTCGAAGATCGACAACATCGAGGACAAGCTCGACAACCCGCCGAAGCCGACCGTCATCCTCGACGGCCTGCCGAAGGATGAGGCGCACGGCTGGAAATACATCGCCATCGGCCCCGACAACAAGCTCTACTTCGAGATCGGGCAGCCCTGTAACAACTGCCTGCCGCCCGAAGGCTACGCCACCATGCGCCGCGTCAACCTCGACGGCACGGGCATGGAGACGATCGCGCAGGGCATCCGCAACACCGTCGGCTTCGACTGGCATCCCACGTCGAAGGAGCTGTACTTCACCGACAACAGCCGCGACTGGATGTCGGAGGACCTCCCCAACGACGAGCTCAACCGCATGACCAAGGTCGGCCAGCACTTCGGCTCGCCGTTCTGCTATCAGGGCAACCTGCCGGATCAGGAATTCGGCTGGGGCCGCAAGTGCGAGGAGTTCACGCCTCCGATCGCGCTGATGGGACCGCACACGGCGGCGCTGGGCATGAAGTTCTACACCGGCAATTCGTTTCCGGCGAAGTACAAGAACCAGATCCTGGTTGCCCGCCATGGCTCGTGGAACAAGACCAACAAGCTCGGCGGCGACGTCGTGCTCGTGAACATCAAGAAGGATGGCAGCGCGGGCCCGATCGAGCCGTTCCTCACCGGCTTTCTCGAGAACAACAGCTATGTCGGGCGGCCGGTGGACGTGATGGTGATGAAGGACGGATCGGTGCTGGTCTCCGACGACTGGAACGGCGCGGTCTGGCGGGTGAGCGCCGGCGGCAACGCCCGCACCGCCGCGCGTTGATGGATCGGGGCCGGGGGCGCACCCTCCCGGCCCGTTCGTTGCAGAGCCGGCCCGTTCGTTACAAAGAGCGTTGGAGCTAACGACATGCGCAGCCTTGCGGTCAGCGCGATCTTGGCCGGTTTGGCTGCGCACACGGTCGGCGCGCAGCCGCTCGACGCGCGGCTGCCGACCTGTCTTGCCTGCCACGGCGAGAACGGCACCTCGCAGCTGCCCGACATTCCCTCGCTCGGCGCGCAGCCGGCGTTCTATGTCACCGTGCAGCTGCTCATGTTCCGCGACAAGCTGCGCGTCACCGAGCCCATGAACGAGATGGCGAAAGGGCTCACCGACGCCGACCTGCAGAAGGCGGCGGACATCATCTCGAAGCTGCCGCCGCCGCAGCCGGTCGCCGACAATCCCGACCCCGCGCGCATGGACAAGGCGCGCGCGCTGAGCCGGCAGCACCGGTGCAATTTCTGCCACCAGGCCAATTATGCCGGGCAGGAAAATGTCCCCCGGCTGGCCGGCCAGCGCGAGGACTATCTGCTCAAGGCCTTGCGCGGCTACAAGGACAATTCGCGCCGCGGCTACGACGCCCAGATGTCCGAGGTGGTGTACGACCTCAAGGACGAGGATTTCGTCGAGCTCGCCTATTTCCTCGCCCGGCAGAAGTGACGCTATTCGTCCCGCCCGGCGATCTCCGCCTGCCATGGCGCGACCCGGCGCTCGACCGCCCCGATCAGGTAATTGAGCCCGATCGCCATCACCATGAGGATCACTATGGGCACGAACATTGTGGCGGTGTCGAAATTGTTGGCCGAGGTGATGATGATCGCGCCCAGGCCCGAGATTGAGGTGAAGAACTCCGCGATCACCATGGCGACCACGGCGCGCCCCACGGCGAGGCGGATGCCCGCCATGATGTAGGGCAGCGTCGCCGGCAGGATGATCCGGCGCAGGATCACGGAATTGGGCGCCACGAACGACTTGCCGACCTCGATCAAGGTCTTGGGCACCGCGGTCACGCCGAGCCAGGTGTTGATGCAGATCGGGAACACCGACATCAGGAACACCACCGCGACCTTGACCGCGAAGCCGAGCCCCAGCCACAGCACCAGGAGCGGCACCAGCGCCACCAGCGGCATGGCGTAGCCGGCGGTGATGTAGATCCCGATCGCCGCCTCGACCGTGCGGAAGCGCCCGGTGATCAGCCCGACCGGGACGCCGACCACGATGGCGAGGCCGTAGCCCAGAAAGAACGGCCGCAGGCTGTCGAGCAGCGCGGTCCACAGCTTGCCCGTGCGCGCCAGCTGCCAGGCCGCCTCGGCGATCGCGCTTGGATAGGAGCCGAACACCGGATTGATGTCGCGGCCGAAGACCTCCCAGGCGCCGAGGAGGACCACGAGCGAGCCGACGGTGATGACCCAGCTCGGCACCGCCCGTCGCGGCTTCGCCTCGTCCGGCGTGTCCGCCCCTGCCCCGGCCCCTGCTGAATCGACGACATCCACCATCTGACCGCTCGCGCCTCAGTGCAACGTGCCGATCGGCGCGTGCAGCGCCTGCCACACGCGGTAGCGGGTGTCGGCGAATTCGGACGTGCCGCGCACGACGCCCAGGTCCGGCCGCGGCCGTTTGAGCGGCACGGTCATGATCTCTTGCACCATGCCGTTCTTCATCACCACGATCCGGTCGGCGATCAGCACCGCCTCGTCGAGATCGTGGGTGACGAACAGGATGGTCTTGCGCGTGCGCGCGTGCAGCTCCAACAGCTCCGCCTGCATGGTCTCGCGCGTCTGCGCGTCGAGCGCGCCGAACGGCTCGTCCATGAGCAGCACCTTGGGATCGATGGCGAGCGCGCGCGCGATCCCCACGCGCTGCTTCATGCCGCCGGACAGCTGATGCGGGCGGCGGTTGAGCGAATCCGAGAGGCCGACAAGCTCGAGGTAGCGCGTCGCGGTATCCCGCAGCTGCGCCCCGCGCATGCCCTTCATCTCCAGGCCGAACATCACGTTCTGCAGCGCCGACAGCCACGGCAGCAGCTCGGCGAACTGAAACACCATGCCGCGATCGTGGCCGCAGCCCCGCACCTCGCGACCGTCCACCGTGACCTTGCCCACCGACGCGGTTTCGAGCCCCATGGCGATCCGCAGCGCCGTGGTCTTGCCGCAGCCCGAGGGGCCGATGAGCGAGACGATCTCGCCGTCCTGCACGGTGAAGTTGACGCGGCTGAGCGCCTGCACGGTCTGCAGCGCGCCATCGATGCGCAGCGTGAACCGTTTCGATATGTCGTGCAGGGTCACCTCACCCATTCTACATCCTATCGAGAGCCAAGCCCTCTCCCAACCGACAGCGCCACCCGTGCGCTTTCCCCCGTCGGCGCATCCTTCCTCGCAAGAATGTTTTCGTGAAGGAGATGGATTGCCGGGTCAAGTGTTCAGCCCGGGGACATAGCCGACACCTGTTCGGAGACATACCCGACACTTCATCATTGCGTGGATTCGGCAACAAGGGGGCCCATCCATGCCGTGGCGAGAGGTATCGATTATGGACCAGCGGCGTGAGTTTGTTCGATTGGCAAAGCAGGAGGGCGCGAACCGGCGGGAGCTGTGCCGTCGGTTCGGGATCCACCCCGATACGGGCTACAAGTGGCTTGCCCGCTGGGTTGGCGGCGACCGGGACCTTTGCGATCGCTCGCGCCGGCCGCATTCGAGCCCGGCGCGCAGCGATGCGACAATGGAAGCTTTGGTGTTGAAGGTAAGGGACGCACATCCGGCCTGGGGTGCGCGCAAGATCGCGCGCTGTCTCGAACGCGAGGGGGTGGAGCCGCCCGCACTTTCGACCGTGCACGAGATTCTGCGGCGGCACGGCCGCGTGGTTGCGCCGGCCGGTTCGCCACGGGCCTCGCAGCGCTTTGAGAGGCCGGCCCCGAACTTGTTGTGGCAGATGGACTTCAAGGGCTGGGTCGGGCTCGGCAATGGGATGCGCTGCCATCCGCTGACCATGGTGGACGACCATTCGCGCTATGTGCCGTGCCTCAAGGCCTGCGCCGATGAACAAGGCGTCACGGTGCAGAGCCATCTGGAGATGACGTTCCGTCGCTATGGCTTGCCAGAGGCGTTGTTCGTCGACAACGGCGGCCCCTGGGGGGATGCCTCGCAAACACGCTGGACCCGGCTTTGTGTGTGGCTCTTGAAGCTCGGCGTCGCCGTCCTGCACAGCCGGCCTTATCACCCACAGAGCCGCGGCAAGAACGAACGCTTCCATCGTACGCTCAAGGATGAAGTATTCGCGCTTCGACGCTTCCGTGATCTCGCCGAGGTGCAGCGCGCGTTCGATCAATGGCGCGAGGTCTATAACTTCGAGCGGCCACATGAGGCACTCGAGCAGGAGGTCCCGGCCAGCCGCTATCGACCGAGCCTTCGCTCCATGCCGGACCGGCTGCCGGAACTGGAGTATGACCGGCACGACATCGTCCGTTCCGTCTCCTCCACCAAGGCTTACGTCAGCTTCAAGGGCCAGCTTTGGAAAGTGCCGCAAGCGTTTCAAGGCGAACGCCTGGCAATCCGACCGCTGGCGGTCGACGGCAAATACGGCATCTACTTCGGCGCCCATAAGATCGCCAGCATCGACTTGACCAACCAACGAGGTGTCGGCCATGTCTCCGAACACCCGTCGGTCATGTGTCCGGGCTGAACATCAAGCCCGGCAATGACGGTTCCTGCTCAGGCCGTCTTGCCGAACCGGTCGTCGAGCGCGTAGCCCGCGCCGCGCACGGTGCGGATCGGGTCGGTCTCGTGGCCGCGGTTGAGCGCCTTGCGCAGCCGGCCGACATGCACGTCGACGGTGCGCTCGTCGATATAGATTTCGCTGCCCCACACGCCGTCGAGCAGCTGTTCGCGCGAGAACACCCGGCCCGGCCGTTCCATCAGGAACTCGAGCAGGCGATATTCGGTCGGCCCGAGATCGATCGGGCGCCCGCTGCGCGAGACCCGTTTCTTCTCACGGTCCACTTCGAGATCCCCGAACGACAGCACGTCGG
>Ga0207706_10004767_pt1 | contig 12702 bp, 10 predicted proteins | sample KBSC53metaG_FD_184318 | JGI IMG/M metagenome (GOLD analysis project Ga0207706, IMG submission 184318) | Corn rhizosphere microbial communities from Kellogg Biological Station, Michigan, USA - KBS C5-3 metaG (SPAdes) (version 2) | ecosystem: Host-associated > Plants > Roots > Rhizosphere > Soil ... | reverse complement strand
TTTTCTGCGGATCTTTTCAAATACCTCACGATGAGATCGGAGATTTCTTTCATCAAGCTTGCCTCCTACAGGGGGATGAAATCGACCGGGAATGTCATCACTTCCATTGGCCTGGACGCCGATCTTTTTGGAAAAGACCTGATCATTGTAGAAGACATTGTCGATACGGGCAAAACATTGTATAATTTCCTGCCTAAATTAAGGGACCATCATCCATCATCCTTAAAAATAGCAGCCTTGCTGCATAAGCCGGAGGCTACCCGCTTTCCCTTGAACCTTGACTATGTCGGCTTTTCGATTCCTGATAAATTTGTTGTAGGTTATGGCCTGGATTATGACGGCCTCGGGCGTAATCTTAAGGAAATTTACCAGGTTGTATAATCACAAATAAAGGCTTTGCTTTGTATTTAATATCCAGGGAAAATCGATGAGAGCTGCTTGCTATATATTGTTCTTTCTATTTTTCGGTTCATCTCTCTACGGCCAACAGTTTTATATACGCGGAGAAGTAAAGGATGAATCAGGCAATCCTTTGCAGAATGTAAATATTCTGCTCCAGACCACTGGTTATATTTATCACACCGGGACTTATGGCTCTTTTGGTATTTTGACTGAGAAAAGTACCGATACGCTTACTTTTTGGTTAGACGGTTATCAAACAGAAAAGAAGGCCGTCAACGCCGATAACTATGTAACCGTGAGAATGAAGCTGGTTTCAACTTCCAGCAGCAATATTCACAGGAGTAAACTGACCTCTCTTACAAAAGGCCTGAATAAGGATATACAAAAGCAATGGTTTTTGGGTGATGAAACCTATGCCAGCTTAATTGAAAATCATTTTGTCAGCGCACATGAATACCCGGTAACAGGCGTCTCGATGAGTATCGATAAAGCTTCTTACAGCAATATTCGACGATTCATTAATACTAATACACCAGTGCCTCCCGATGCTGTAAGGATCGAAGAAATGCTGAACTACTTCAATGAGGCGTATTCCCAACCCGATCCCGGGCAACCTTTCAAAATAAAATCGGTATTAACAGAGTGTCCCTGGGATCGTGAAAATGAATTATTGTTTATTAACATTAATTCCAGGAAGCTTGATCTTGGCGCATTGCCGCCCTGCAACCTTGTATTCCTGATCGATATCTCTGGATCAATGGATATGCCTAACAGGCTTCCGCTGTTGCAGGCGTCTTTCAAATTATTGGCGAACAATCTGAGGCCGAAAGACAGCGTCAGCATTGTAGTTTATGGGGGAGCGGTTGGCATTTATTTAAATACGACAAGCGGAGCTGATAAAGAAAAAATATTGAAGGCAATCGATGAACTGGTGCCTGGTGGTTCTACGCCGGGCGAATCAGGAATAAAACTCGCTTATAGTGTTGCGCAAACACATTTTATAAAAGGCGGCAACAACCGTGTGATACTTGCAACTGATGGGGATTTTAATGTGGGAGCAAAAACAGAAGATGAGCTGGATGAGCTGATCTCACAAAAAAGACAATCGGGCATCTACCTTACTTGTTTGGGTGTGGGTATGGGGAATTACAAGGATTCAAAGATCCAAACCCTTGCAAAAAAAGGAAATGGCAATTTTGCCTATCTCGATAATTTTCCGGAGGCAGAGAAAGTTTTGCTGACAGAATTTACTCAAACTTTATATGCTGTAGCCGATAATGTCTACATGAATGTGAATTTTAACCCTGCCTATGTACAAGAATACCGCCTGATCGGTTTTGATAACAAGGTTGGGGCTTTGAATGATTCTTCTTCTGTGATCGAGGGCGGCGAAATTGGTTCGGGTCATTCCATACTTGCCGCATTCGAGATCAGGCCCACTGAATTTAATAAGGACGCTGTTGAACGGGATTTTTCTCCCGGCGATATTGGTGATATTAAAATTCACTATAAACTTCCTAATGATACAATAGAAAGACAATTCCCGGGCACTATCCCTTTGAGTTTTAAAGATTTTAATTCGATCGACAGAAATTTGCGATTTTCAACAGCGGTGATCATGTTTGGTTCCCTGCTGCGGGGATCTTCGGTAACAAAAGAGATAAACTGGAATGATACCATTTTGTTAGCCTCCCAGGCATCAGATGACAATGATCCCGTTCAAAAAGAATTTGTTTCATTGGTGAAGGAAGCGAAGATTTTGTACCTAAAACAAAAGAAAAGAAAAAAATTATTCTGATCGTCCCTCGACCAGGAATTTTTTTGCGAGGCCTCAACAATTGAAAATTATTTCCGATAGCTTTAACTCCGGTTAATTTTGTTATACCAACTGCTTTGTTGCATTATCACATCTAAATAGCAATTGATGATGACCTTAAAAGAAATCCGAAAAAAGATCCTGGCAGGAGACCTTATTGGTCTTTTCCGGTTTTTGGGAAAAGATGGAAGGACGATTCAGCCCTCTGAAGTTGCAAAAATATTTTTGAATTTGCCTGCATCTTCTGCGATCAAAGCATTTCAATCGTTTCCAGAAAAGAACAAGATCATTTTATTTCCCTACCTGGATAGTCTTGTTCAGAAACAAATTATCAATGAGATAACAAAAGAAGAGGCTTCTAAAATACTCAACAGCATTAGTTCTGATGATCTGCTGATATTCTTATCACATTTAAAGGGGGTTGAACTTTCTGAAACAGTCGATTACCTCAATGAAAAAAATAAAAAGGCAGCTCATAACCTGCTGGGTTATCCAAAAGAAAGTGTGGCGCGGCTAATCAATACAGAATTTGCAACGCTTACAAAGGAAATGACAATTGAACAGGCGATGCTTCATTTAAGAAAGCATCACCAGGATACGGAAACTGCCAATATTGTTTATGTGGTGGATGGTGAGGGACGGTTAGTAGATGACATGCCAATCAGAAGACTTGTGTTAAATGAACCCAATAAAAAAGTGGAAGACATTATGGACGGATTCTATGTAAAACTAAATATTGGCGACAGTAAAGAAACGGCAGTCGATATTTTCAAACAATATGATCGGGCTGCATTACCGGTAACAAATGATAACAATGTTTTATTGGGAGTGATAACCGTCGATGATGTGATAGATGTGGAAGAGGAAAAAAATACAAAGGAAATGCAGAGATTTGGAGGCCTTGAATCATTGGATTATCCTTACGTCAAAACTCCTTTTTTTAGCCTGATCAGAAAAAGAGCTGGATGGCTTATCATCCTTTTCCTGAGCGAAATGTTGACGGCAACAGCTATGGGACACTTCCAATCAGAGCTCGATTCAGCATTAGTGTTGTCTTTGTTTGTTCCGCTCATTATATCGAGCGGCGGTAACAGCGGCTCACAGGCTGCGACACTTATCATTCGTGCGATGGCTTTGAACGAACTTACTCCGAGGCGTTGGTGGTATGTCATGAGGCGTGAAATTTTTTCCGGGCTTACACTGGGGATCATCCTGGGAACGATCGGGTTGATCAGAATTACGATCTGGCAGGAATTTCACTGGGCAAATTATGATCCCAAACATGGCGGTCACTACTGGTACCTTGTCGCTATCACCGTTTTCTTTTCATTGATCGGGATCGTGCTATGGGGAACATTAAGTGGTTCGATGATTCCAATTGTATTGAAACGACTCAAGGTCGATCCTGCTACTTCATCTGCTCCATTTGTAGCCACACTTGTTGACGTAACAGGGCTTGTGATTTATTTTACGATTGCGGCCATTATTCTGAAGGGAACACTGCTGTAGCCTTTAAACTCACTGACTCTATGACGAAAATAGAAAAGACTTCAAAGAGGCGAATTGAAATTACCGTGGCGATCTTTTTTATGATCCGCACAGTTTCTGGGCAATCTGACAGCGTTAAAACGAACAATTGGACAAGCCATCTTCAGTTAACCGTAATAGGTCAGAAACATTCAGGCTTTCAATCGCCGTATAAGGGCGAAAATAGCCTTGCCGATTCAGTAGAACCCGCTGCCGTCAGCCTGACCACTACTTTATTTTTAGGGAGAAAATTATGGAAGGGAGCGGCCATTTATATTAATCCCGAAGTTGCTGGTGGAAAAGGATTGAGTTTCGCCACGGGTGTAGCAGGAGCGTTGAATGGTGAAACATACCGCGTGGGTGCCACGGAACCCCAGGTCTTTATTGCAAGAGCTTATTTACAACAGCAGATTCCTCTTGGGCATACGAGGTTTGAATATATATCCGATAATGTGAACCAATTAGCTGATCACATACCAACCGATCGGATAACAATTAGCGTTGGAAAGTTTGCGATCAGTGATTTTTTTGATTACAATAGTTTTAGCAAAGATCCCCGGACACAGTTTTTTAACTGGAGTATTTGGGCAAATGGAGCCTGGGATTACCCGGCCGATACAAGAGGGTATACGTACGGAATAGTTTCAGAATTGATCAAGCCCTCCTGGGCCATACGACTTTCAACCGTTGCTGTTCCGCGTATTGCAAACTATCATTTATTGGAATACAAACTCCCCGAAGCTCATTCGGAAACGCTGGAGCTTGAACATAAAATTTCTATCAATAAAAAAAGTGGCAATGTCGGGGTGATCTTCAGTAATACGCGATCAAGGGCACCCTCTTACAAAGCGGGATTAGATGCTTTGGCTACAAACGATAATTTTATACTGGACGTGATATCAGGCGACGCAGAAAATAATTCATATGGAGGAAAGAAATTCGGATTCGGTTTAAATATAGAACAGGAGCTAACCAATGAGATAGGATTTTTTAGCCGCATCGGTTGGAATGATGGAAAACATGCATCATGGGCATTCACGGAAATTGACCAAACCTTTGCTGCGGGGTTATCGCTAAAAGGAAGCTGGTGGAAGCGTAGTGAAGATAATTTTGGAATCGCTGTTGCCAACAATGGAATTTCAAGCGGTCACAGAGATTTCTTAAAAGACGGAGGTTATGGATTCATTATTGGAGACGGGAAACTTAATTATGGCCACGAGACGATCATTGAGGTTTATTACAACGCAAAACTTTTAAAGTTCCTTTGGTTTAGTTTCGACTATCAGTTTGTAAAGAACCCCGGATATAATAAAGACAGGGGCCCCGTACATGTCTTCGGATTGCGTGGACATGTATTCATGTAAGGATCGAAAAATTATGATGAAAACATCTCTCTCACTTTATCAAAAAAGCTTTTTTCACTTTTGTCCGGGTGGGGTTTGAAATTAGGAGAGTGATTGAATTTCTCCAGCATTATTTTCTCTTCTGCATTTACATTTTGGGGTGTCCATACATTTACGTGGACCAACTGGTCTCCCTTCTGGTAGGAATTTACCCCGGGAAATCCTTTTCCTTTCAGCCTGAATATTTTGCCGCCTTGCGTACCTGCGGGGATCTTAATTTTTGCTCTTCCGTCAATGGTGGGCACTTCTACTTGTGTTCCGAAAACGGCATCCGGAAATGAAATATGGAGATCATAAATTACATTCAGCCCTTCGCGGTGCAAGTCTTTATGAGCTTCTTCTTCGATCAAAATGATCAGGTCACCGGCGGGTCCGCCTCTTTCGCCGGCATTTCCCCTGCCACTGATATTTAACTGCATCCCTTCTTGTACGCCGGCAGGTACTTCAATGCCGACTGTCTCTTCGGAATATACTCTGCCCTCCCCTTTGCAAGCTGCACACTTGGCGGTTATCGTGCTTCCCTCTCCATTACAGGTTGGACAGGTAGTCACTGTTTGCATTTGACCAAGAAAAGTACTCGTAACGCGACGAACCTGGCCGCTTCCTCCACATGTTCCACAAGTTTGGACGCTTCCTTTATCCTTCGCCCCGCTGCCATGGCAGGTTTGACAGGACACATATTTTTTTACCCTGATATTCTTGGAAACTCCTTTTGCGATCTCTTCATAGGTCAATTTAAGCTTGATCCGAAGATTACTTCCCCTGACGCCTCTCATCCGCTGCCCGCCACTTCGGCGCTGCTGTCCTCCAAAAAAGCTTCCGAAAATATCATCCCCGAAAATATCTCCAAACTGGCTGAAGATATCTTCCATATTCATTCCACCACCGGGATGGCCACGACCATTACTGCTCACGCCTGCGTGCCCATAGCGGTCATATTGGGCTTTTTTGTCCGTATCACTTAACACCTCATAAGCTTCGGCGGCCTCCTTGAATTTTTCTTCGGCAGCTTTGTCGCCCGGGTTACGGTCAGGATGATATTGCATGGCAACCTTGCGGTATGCTTTTTTTATTTCATCCGCAGCAGCTCCTTTTGACACACCCAAGATTTCGTAATAATCTCTTTTACTCATATCACCCTCTAAAGAAAATTTATTTTTAATTTACAACTGGAGTTCTGATCAATCCTCTTTACAACCTTTACTCCGGGAATTTATTCAACTAATTTCCAACCACCACTTTGGCGTGGCGGATGATCTTGTCATTAAGATAATATCCTTTTACAATTTCATCCAGGATTTTTCCCTTTAATTCTTTCGTAGGAGCGGGAATCTCCGTAATGGCCTCATGCAGGTCAGGATTGAACTCCTTATGAGTTGTTTGCATAGGCTTCAGGCCCTTTGCAGATAAAATATTGCGCAGTTTATTAAACACAAGCAAGACCCCATCTTTTATTTCTTTATTGTCTTCGCTCTTTTCAATCTGTTTTTGTGCCCTGTCACAATCATCTAAAACATCCAGCAGGTCGGTTATGACCTCTTTTCCGGCTGTCTGTATCAATTCCACTCTTTCTTTCGCACTTCTTTTCCTGAAGTTTTCGAATTCGGCTACTTTTCTGACAAACTTATCCTTTTGATCTTCCAGTTCAGCTTTCAATTTCTCCAGTTCGGACTCTTCCCCGACAGGCTCATTTAAATGAGACGTTCCGCTTAAACTTTCATCGGTATTGATGTCAATATTTCCCTCATTCTCCTGGTTTTCAACGGGATTAAACTTGGTCTCTCGATCGGTGTTTTTTTTGTGCATTTTTTACAAATTGATTGCAAAGGTAAGCTCGTCAATAATATTGCCAAGCAAGTTTTAGGGACAAAATGACCTTTAAACGGTGAAAAGATAAAAGGCTCAAGGAACAAGTGGCAGGGTGAAGGTCCAGGGAACAAGGTTCAGGTACAAGGCACAAAATTCAAGGCATATTCAAAAGCTCACTCGACTGATTTACCTTGCCGATCATGAAGAGAGTTTATCTGAAGAGAAAGATATCAAACCGGGTCGCTAATGGGCATCCCTGGATATTTGCAAACGAAGTGGAAAAGGTAGACGACGGGATTAACGCAGGCGATATTGTTGAGGTGTACTTCGATAATGGAAAGTTTGCCGGCAAGGGATATATTAATCCAAAATCGCAGATAATTGTTCGATTATTGACCAGGGATAAGAAAACTGAGATCAATGAACAGTTTTTTATAGCTAAGATCGCAGAATGCTGGAAGTACAGGAAAAAAACCGGTTATATAGAAAACTGCCGTCTTGTTTTTGGAGAAGCTGATGAGTTACCGCAATTGATCATAGATAAGTTCAACGACTATTTTGTTATTCAAACGCTGGCCCTGGGGATTGATCGTTGGAAGCCTGCCTTTGTAAAAGCCATCAACCAAATATTTAAGCCCAAAGGGATTTATGAACGGAATGATGTACCTGTCCGGGAGCTTGAGGGTCTTTCGCAACAAAAAGGTTTTTTATCAGCGTCATTTAATACTAAGATCATTATTAATGAGAATGAACTAAAATTTCATGTCGATTTGGAAAACGGTCAAAAGACAGGCTATTTTTTAGACCAACAGGATAATCGTCGCGCTATTAAGAGTATTGTAAAGGACGCGGAAGTCCTGGGTGCCTTTACATACACGGGCACATTCGAGATCCATGCTGCGTATTATGGTGCAAAGTCAGTCCTGGGACTCGATATTTCGGAGAATGCCATAGACCAGGCCATCCGAAATGCGCAGCTGAACAATCTGCAGGATATCGTGAAATTTGAAACAGCGAATGCATTTGATGCGTTAAAACAATGGTCCAAGGATGGAAGACAATATGATGTGGTGATGCTTGATCCGCCCGCCTTCACCAAAAGCCGCGAGACGATCCAAAAAGCCATAACGGGCTATAAAGAGATCAACCTGCGAGGGATGAAACTAATAAGGCCCGGGGGTTTTTTGGTTAGTTCGTCGTGCACAAGCCTGGTATCCTCCGACCTATTCTTACAGATCATCGATATGGCCGCGAAAGACGCAAGAAGAAAGATCAGGCAGGTTGTTTTTCAAGCACAATCCGCTGATCATCCTATTATCCGCGGAATTGAGAATACACAATACCTGAAGTTCTTGATTGTCGAGGTACAATAAATAGTCAGAAATAGTTAGCGTCGAAGATCATTATTTGGAGACCTGGAATTTGCCGGATTCAAGAATTTTTCCGTCATGGTCCCTTAACTGATAAATATAAACACCCCTGCTGTAGTCTGTGAGATTGATGGTAGTTTTTGGAGCAATGTTTTTTTGCTCAAAAACCATCTTTCCAAGAAAGTTAAAGATCTGCATGTCGTAAGCTTTATCAGAACTTTTCTGAAGATCAAAGGTGATAAATGAAATAGCGGGGTTCGGATAGAACTTAATAATGTGCTCACCACCATCCTGCGGGACGCTTGATTGGCCCTGCGTTTGGATGGTTAGTAATAGAATAAAAGATATTATAGGTAAAAGTCTTTTCAACAAAACAAAATTACATTTAATCTCCCAATAATAATCCGTTTTTTTGATTCCTGCAACGTATTTCTACCATTCATCAAAATCTTTCTAATTCAATCACTTAGGACCAGGAGTTTCAATGGATTACTACTCAGTCTAATGATTGCAGGGTTTTTTGAATTGCCTCAAAATTTGGAAGGTCTGTGGCCTTTTCAAGCACTTCTGCATACCGGACAATGCCGGCTCTATCAATTACGAATGCAGCTCGTTTGGAAACTCCTTTCATTTCATACGAAAACGTATCATACAAACAACCATAAGCTGCGGAGACTTCTTTATTAAAATCACTTAGCAGGGGAAAATTAAGTCTTTGTTCTTCTTTATATTTTGAGAGAGAATAGACCATGTCGACGGAAATACCGAATACCGCCGCATCCGTATCATTGTACAAGCCGATGTTATCTCTTACAGAACAAAGTTCTTTTGTACACGTGCCGGTAAAAGCGGCGGGAAAAAAAAGCAGTAATACATTATGACCTTTTAAATCAGAAAGAGTGATTTTATTTTTATCTGAATCATACAGGGAAAAATCGGGAGCTTGCTGACCTTGTTTAACTTTCATTTGCCGCTGATTACCGAATTAAATTTATTTGATTAATTTTCTTTCATCAAATTTTGTTTATGAGAACGTATATTACTGAATTTATCGGCACTTTTTTTCTCGTGCTGGTAGTCGCATTAACAGGCAATGCTGCCGCGATCGGCGTTACATTAATGGTAATGGTTTTCGCGGGTGGCCATATCTCGGGAGCACATTATAATCCCGCAGTAACCTTAGCAGTATTGATCAGAGGAAAAGTCTCTTCCCGGGATGCGATCATTTATATAGTGGTCCAAATAATGGCGGCGATCGTGGCCGCGCTCATGGCGAAATGGTATATCGGTGACATGGGTGTAGCAACGCTGGACCTGAGTGGTAAAGTATTGAAAGCTTTTATTGGGGAACTGCTAGGAACGTTTGCTCTCGCTTATGTTGTGCTAAATGTGGCGACCTCAAAGGGGACCACAGGAAATAGTTTTTATGGCCTTGCGATCGGTTTTACAGTATTTGCCATGGCTTCAACTTTTGGCTCTGTTTCCGGTGGTGCTTTTAATCCTGCTGTAGCGATAGGCGCTACAGTTGTCCAGGCGTTTGCTTTGAAAAATATCTGGATCTACCTGGTCGCTTGTTTTGGAGGGGGTCTTCTTGCAGCATTGGTGTTTAATTTCATCAATAAAGAAGACAAACCAGTGCCTCCTTTGTAAGAGTTGACTAAAATCTTGGGCAACGCACAGCATCAAGGCTTGAATTATTTTCTCTGAAGCCTATATAAGATATAGAAATCTCATAACCACCACGTCCATAACTTGAGGGTTTCAGCTTTGAAATGTTTACATCATAACTGATCGAAACGGAGAAAGGATTATAATCCAACTTTAATACAGGTATGATCGCATCATTCCAGCGCAGAAAGGTTCCGGCATGAATGGTATAATCGGGATTATCATGATCGCCCCCGATCTTTAGACCATACATTCCTCCCGCTACGGTTTCCTTGTACTTTCCCTGCATCGAGTGATCGGCCTGTAGGGTGACGTAGGCGTAATCAGAGACACCAAAGCGGATGCCCCCCGAGAAAACCCATTTTGGAAAAAGTTCAATGTTTGCATTTCGGTAAAAAGATTCATTTGGGCGATTAAAATGATGATACGCCGCTCCCAAGAAATAATTGTTGTTGGGATTGTCGTTAAGATTTGAATTATAGCTTACACCCACGCTCCCGTCGGCATACAAATAAGAAGCATCATTAAAATATTCCCCATTTGATCCATTGTCATAAGTTGAATTGGTGGTGACCCTCGACCTGTCGATTCGACGTTGCACAACACCGCCCATAAATCCAACAGACAGGTATCGGTTTTTTTCAGCACTTAAAGACTTATGGTAATTTATCGCTGGATAAACATAAGTCGAAGTCCAGGCAATGGTGCCCGCCTTGTCATATAATAGTTGCATACCCACCGTGACGAAGTCATTGGACTTTCCAACAGGCATTTTGTATTCGCCGTCAAGGGATGCTGTTTTGTATGCATTGGTCACGCTGTTCCATTGATCACGATACACAGTCTGGACTCTTATATCGCCCGTGTATATCCCCGCAAGAGAAGGATTACGAAGCAGCGGAGCCTGGAAAAATTGTGAGAAATGGATGTCTTGTGCACGGGTTGACAGGGCAAGTAATAAAGTATAAGAGACGAATAATATTTTAAGTCTGCTTTTCATTTAAATTACCTCATTGTATTAAAGCGACGTTACCAGCATATTTTATGGTTTCTCCATTATTGCATACGATCTCGATCTGGTAAATATATACATCGGGCTTGGCCTTTTTTCCCTTGTACGTTCCATCCCATCCACCCAACTGATCATTTATTGATAAATTCTTTTTTTCAAAAACGATCTCACCCCATCGATTAAAGATCATTAAGCTGTTAATTCTGAACAAACCTGAACCGCGTAAATAAAATACGTCGTTCACTCCATCACCATTAGGTGAGAAGGTATTTGGAATAAAAAAATTCTGGTCACCACAAACCACTTTCACAGTAATATTGCCCGAATTTTTACATCCATGCCTGTCCAATACCTGGACAGTGTAATCAGTTGTTCGCACTGGATTAGCAGTAGGTTGCGGACAATCTGTGCAGTCAAGGTACTGTGGCGGCAACCAGTTATAACTAACAATCGGACCTGAGTAATTCATATTGAGCTGCGCTGAGCCACCGGAAATAATCGTAATTGGATTGGTAACGGGAGTCGCCGTAGGTAATGGAACAACATTGACTCCATGATTAGCCGAATCCGAGCATCCCAACTTATTTGCAGCGATCAGTTGAATGTTAAAATCTCCTGCTGATGAATAAATCACCGAGGGATTTTGCACCTGGGAACTAGCACCATTCCCAAACGACCACTGCCAGATGATGGTTGAATCAGGAGCCGTTAGTATTCCCTCAAATTCCTCGCTGCTGTTTATACAAATTGTGTCTTTCCCCGTGATAGACAAAACGGGCGTTTTATAGACGCGTATTGTATCTGCATAGGAACTGGTACATTGGTTCTGGGTAGTTACTGTTAATTCTACACTATATAATCCAGGGCTTCCGAAGAAATGGGAGGGCTGAACATCTGTACTTGAACTTCCGTCGTCAAAATTCCAGATTGTCGAAACAATCGGATCATTGCTCAAAGTAAAATTTTTAAATGTTACCAATCCTGTATCACAGAATTCTTTTTTATCCTTACCGAAAAGAGGAATAGCGCCATAAACGTGAATGGCCCCGGAAGGGATCCTCGATTGGCATCCGAATTCGTCTGTAATGGTCAAAGCGGGCGCAAAATTTCCAGGCGCTGGATAGAGATGCGTCAAATTTGCTTGTCCTGACGAATCACTTGATCCATCATCAAAGTCGAAGTCATATTTAAATCCCGGCGGAGCCGTTACAGCAAAATTGACGGTAAGCGAATTACAGGCTGAAGCCGGGTTAAAGTCTATGTGAGTGCTTGCCCGCGCATCATATACATTGACTGTTGCCACTGCCGAATCAGTGCACCCGCCTGGACCTGTAAGAAATAATGTAGGGGTGAATGTTCCGTAATCATTGTAAAAGTGTGACGGGCTTTGGGCCGTCGTAGAGGTTCCGTCTCCAAAATCCCAATAAAAACTTGCATAATCGGAACCTTTAAATACAAAATTTGTGAGTAAAGGAAGACATATCCCTGAACTGTCTACGATATCGAATGCCGCTGTGGGCGGGCGAATGTTTACATAATTGGTTTTAATTGCAGAATCCCTGCAACCTACGGTATCGGTAATTACCAGTTTTATTGTATAAGAGTTATTTCCAGATGCATAGGAGTGCGTTGGATTTTGAAGAGTCGAATTTCCTCCGTCACCAAAATCCCAATTGTATGACAATTGCAAACCTG
>Ga0207706_10004765_pt1 | contig 12703 bp, 10 predicted proteins | sample KBSC53metaG_FD_184318 | JGI IMG/M metagenome (GOLD analysis project Ga0207706, IMG submission 184318) | Corn rhizosphere microbial communities from Kellogg Biological Station, Michigan, USA - KBS C5-3 metaG (SPAdes) (version 2) | ecosystem: Host-associated > Plants > Roots > Rhizosphere > Soil ... | reverse complement strand
TGTTAACAGGCGATTTCACCAACTACTTGGAAACGGCCTTCCGGGCAAAGTAGTTGGCGAAATGGGGATCATCGTCAGTTGAGACTCAGGTACATTTCTCCAGCGACGGTCGGGACAGGCGTGGGGGTTCATGATCGAACTATTGCTTGGGCGAACAATTTACCTACAGCGTACTGGGAAGACGCCAGTGCTAATGCAACCCCACCCTGAGGTTGCCAGCCGTCAATGATTGCCTTTTGGACAACTTCTTGAAGATCTTCAAGCGAGGCTGCAGAAAGAATTCTGTATTCTCGAATCATGGCATTTTGTCGGAGCACAGACTGCAGGTTCGTGAGCCGGTGCACGACCCATCCGCGAGAATTGTAACGGATAGTTGTCGTTAACAGGCGATTTCACCAACTACCCGAGCCCGTCAGGACAACAAACACTTCTACCTGGGCTACCCAACCGCCCAATTCTCCGTCCAACTTCTCGCCAGCGTCCTGGTTCCTGTACATTGGCAAGGAAGCTACGCCATGATCCCCTTCACCCGACGCCGCTTCCTTCGACAAGCCGGGTTCGCCACTGCCGCACTGGCGGCGCGAAACGCATTGGGTGATCCTGGCCGATCTCGTCTCGCAGACGATCCGCTGCGTCCGCAATTTCACCTACTGCCCGCTGCCAACTGGATGAACGATCCCGACGGTCCCATTTATTTCGACGACCGGTATCACATGTTCTTTCAGTACAACCCCGACGGTCCTTATTGGGGCAACATGCACTGGGCGCATGCCACCAGCCAGGACATGGTGCATTGGCGCCATGAACCGATCGCGCTTGCCCCAACTCCGAATGGCTACGACCGTGACGGCGTCTTCAGTGGATGCACCGTGGTTCAGGAAGAGAAAGGACGTTTGATTCCAACCATTATTTATACCGGCGTCCAGCCCCCGGCATCTCCCTCCGAAATTACGTTGAACGATGGCCAGCATAAATGGAGAGAAATCCAGGCCATCGCCACCTCGCGCGACGGGATGCGTACCTGGCAGAAAGATCCGGAACCTGTTCTCGCGCGCCCGCCGGAAGGAGTTCGAGTTACTGGTTTTCGCGATCCGTGCGTTTGGCGCGAGGGCAATGAATGGTTGATGGCGATCGGCTCCGGTTTCGTCGATAAAGGTGGCGCCATCCTTCTCTATCGCTCTTCCGACCTCCGCAAGTGGACGTACATGCACCCTCTCATCCAAGGGCAGCCTAGCTTTGAATCTGCCGTGAATCCCGTCGATAACGGCGACATGTGGGAGTGCCCCGACTTCTTTCCCCTTGGCGGCAAGCACGTCTTATTGATTTCCACGAAGGGATTGGTCCTGTGGAAGGTTGGAACCTACAAAGAACATCGGTTCAACGTCGAAAAAGAAGGCGTGGTCGATTACGGCGCGTACTACGCCGCGCGCACTCAACTGGCGCGCGATGGTGAATGCATCTTGTGGGGCTGGATTCCTGAAAAACGGCCTGAGGACGAATATCGCGCGGCGGGTTGGGCTGGATCAATGGCTCTGCCCCGCCTCCTGTGGATTGACGACGACGGAACCCTCGCAATGACTCCTGCCCCGGCGTTGAAGACGCTTCGCGGGCAACCCGTTCGATGGAGCGTGGGCATGCCCGCAACCATGCGCACGAAGGCCTTGGAAGGTATGCGAGTCAAGAATCTTGCCGGAGAAATTCGACTCGAACTCGAACCGGAAACAGCGCGTCCCTTCAACCTTAGACTTCATACCGAACGGGGCGAGGTATTCACGAGCATCTGGTTTCGGCCTGGCGAGTCTGATCATCAGTTGCAATTGAATGACACGTACGCATCCTTCATCGTCCCACTCGGACAATCGATTCGCTTGCGCTTGCTTATCGACGGATCGGTACTTGAACTTTTCGGAAACGACTCAACCGCCATTACCGATCGTGTATATAAGGTCCCGAGTTCCCCTCTTCGTGTAACGCCCAGCGACTTTAACTATCTCCGGTCGCTCGATGTCTGGCCGGTCACGCCGATTTCAAAAGATCGACTCACCACCTGACCCCACCCGCCACTTGCCTCCACGTGCCCTCGACACCCCTCCCGTTGCACATGTTATGTTCATTCTCAAGGCGAAACTATTGCGCCGCTGAAGAACTGGAGCTGAAAGCTGAAGCCTGATCATGATCCGCGCCTTCAAAGGAATTACTCCCCAATTTCCTGACACGTGTTACGTCGACGATTCCGCTCAACTGATCGGAGACGTCAAACTCGGCGAGCATGCAAGCATCTGGATGAACGCTGTTCTCCGCGGGGACGTGCACGAAATCCGTGTGGGGCACTATTCGAACGTTCAGGACAATTGCGTTTTGCATGGTATGCGAGAAGAGTATGGCGTCTACGTCGGCGATTATGTCACCGTCGGACATTCCGTGACTTTGCACGGATGCAAGATCGAGGACCGCTGCCTCATCGGGATGGGAGTGATAATTCTTAATGGCGCGGTGGTCGGATCAGGCTCGATCATCGCGGCAGGCACGCTGATTCCTGAGAAAACGATCATCGAACCGAACTCGCTCTGGATGGGGTCTCCCGGCAAGCTTCGTCGCCATCTCGACGAAAAAGATCAGGAAACCATCCTGCGATACGCTCAAAATTATTTGGGCTATAAAGAATCGTACTTAATGGAGAGAAACAGCTAGTCAGAAGTCGTCAGTCAGGACCAAGCATTTCTTCCTGACCACCGAACACTGGCCACTGAGCACTGCATGATCAAGTCTCCCCGAGGCACGCGTGACCTGCTCCCGCCCGACACGGCGCTTTGGAATTTCGTCGAGGCCGCTGTGCGCGACGTGTTTCGCGCCTACAACTTCCAGGAAATTCGCACGCCAATTTTCGAATCGACGGAACTTTTCGCGCGCGGCGTCGGCGAAGAAACCGACATCGTCGCGAAAGAGATGTACACGTGGGAAGACCGCGGCCGCGCCGAAAGCGACAAAGGCCAGTCTCTGACGCTCCGTCCAGAAAATACTGCGGGCGTCGTGCGAGCGTACATCGAACACAAACTTTGGGAGCGCGGACTCAACAAGCTCTACTACATCGGACCGCAATTCCGTCGTGAGCGTCCACAGAAGGGTCGCTATCGGCAGTTTTACCAGATCGGTGCAGAAGTCATCGGTCCGGCAACCGCAGGAAGCGAATCGCCCGCGCGTGACGCCGAAATTTTAGAAATGCTCGCGACCTTGCTCGACCGTCTGGGTATCACCAACTGGACGCTCGAACTCAACTCAGTTGGTTGCGCCAACGATCGCGCTGCGTTCAACCAGGCCTTGCGCACTGCTCTGGAACCGGTGACGTCAAGAATGTGCGCAGACTGTCAGCGCCGCGCCGTGACCAACCCGCTGCGAGTCTTCGACTGCAAAGTCCCGGAAGACCAACCCATCATCGAAAAGTTACCGCGCATCAGCCAGTTCCTGGACGAACCCTGCCGCCAACACTTCGAAGAGGTAAAACAGATCCTGAACACCGTCGGCGTCCCCTTCACCCAAAACGACCGCCTAGTAAGGGGCCTAGATTACTACAGCAGGACGGCGTTTGAGTTTACTCACGGGGCTTTGGGGGCGCAGAACGCGATTCTTGGTGGGGGACGGTATGACGGGTTGTCGGAGATGCTTGGTGGGCCTCCGGCGCCGGGGATTGGGTTCGCGATTGGAGAGGATCGGCTGGTGATGTCGCTGGCAGAGACGGCTGAAGGCGTTTTGCGGAAGCCTGATGTCTATATCGCGCCACTCGGCGAGGGAATGAATCGCGAGGCGGCCCGGCTCGCGCGCGAGTTGCGGCGGCATGATCTGGTTGTTGAGCTCGGGGACGAGAGTTTTCGGTTGAAGAAGTCTTTCGAGACTGCGGACAAACTGGGCGCCAAGTATGCGCTCATTGTCGGCGAGAACGAGGTTAAGGCTGATGTGTTCGCGCTGAAGAAACTTGGCTCCAGCGAGCAGGTTGCTGTTCCTCGATCGGAATTGGCCGGGAGAATTTCTTCAAAGAGCTAGAAACTCTTAACCACGGGGTGGCACGGGGATTCACGGGGGACAACTGCTTCATTTTTTCATCAGCTAAGCGCAGCGTGATCTCCGTGTAGAATCATCCGATCGTGATGGTCTGCTCGGAGGCCAATCTTGAAACATCTTCTTTTCTTTTTTGCGCTATTGGTGTGCTGTTTCTTTTCTTCCGCGCTGTCGGCGCAAGTATCCGAATCAAAACCGCTCAGCCCATTTGAGCAAACGCTCATCGCTGCCGAGAAGTCTCTTCCAGAGGCCCAATTCAAAAAAGATGGAGACACGCTCAAGCGCCTGCTCGCGGACGACTACTCCCAAGTCTCAATCGATGGGAAGCTGCGCAACCGGGAAGAGATCATCGGTATGATGACGGAATTTACGCTGAAGCAATTTCGCCAGTACGACTTCAAGGTATTGGCGGTCTCCGACGACGTCGCTATTGTCACCTACGACGCGATTATGGAGGTCGCGCTCGACGACGAAGAATTCCAGATTCCGCGCTATCAACATCTCAGTTCGGTCTGGGTAAAACAGGGCGATCGGTGGAGACTCAGATTTCAGCAGGCTACGGCGGCGCAGTAGGTTTGGGATCTCCCGTTGACTTGTATCGGTGTGAGCGATACAACGTTGTGCGCATGTCCAGGGCCCAATCGAATTTCAACTTAGCTCAATCAGGAGAAATCATGAAACGCTACTTCATGGGTGGCATTGCGACTTTGGTATTGATCTCAGCCGCCGCGGTTTCGCAGACGCCCCCACCGATGCCGAAACCCGGCCCAGAGCAGAAAAAACTGGAATATTTTGCAGGAACCTGGAAATCGGAAGGCGATGTGAAACCTGGTCCGATGGGGCCCGGTGGAAAATTCACCAGCACAGCCAAAGCCGAAATGATGGATGGCGGGTTCTTCCTTGTGATGCATGCCGATATGAAATTGCCAGGTTTCGGCGATGGCAAGGGACTTTCGGTGATGGGTTACAACGCTAACGACAAGAACTACACGTATACCGACTACAACAGCTGGGGTGAGATGGAGGTCGCCAAGGGCACAGTCGATGGCGATACCTGGACCTGGACGGATGAAAACAAGATGGGCGACAAGGTGGTGAAAGGCCGGTACACGATGATGATCAAGTCACCGACCAGCTATGACTTCAAATACGAAATGAGCACCGGTGGCGACTACGCGACCGTGATGGAAGGAAAAGCGACCAAACAATAATTCTCCACGGGACGGGACCTCCCGTCCCAGCACTTTCTCTCGCTGCGCAGCCGCAACCTCGCCTCCGTTTATAATCTAAGATTCGGCCTTCGGCCATATTCCAGACAATCAAAGGCTACTCAGTGCTCGATTTCCTAGGTGATCTACGGCGAACTCATACCTGTGGTGCACTCCGCGCATCCGACGCGGGCAAAAAAGCTGTCCTGATGGGATGGGTAAACCGCCGCCGCGATCTCGGACAGCTCATCTTTATTGATCTGAGAGACCGCACGGGCGTGACGCAGGTGGTGGTAAGCAAGGAGGCGAGCCAATCGATTCACGAGAAGACGGAGCAGTTACGCAATGAATACGTAATCGCCGCTACCGGTACGGTCAAGCTGCGGGACGCCAACACGATAAACAAGAATATTCCGACGGGCGAAGTGGAACTCGTTGTCGAAGATGTGCGTCTTCTGAACGAGGCCAAACAGCCGCCTTTTCTGCCAAGCGACACGGTCCTGGCCAACGAGGAAATGCGGCTGAAGTACCGCTACCTCGATCTGCGGCGTGACGCTATGCAGCACAACATCGAACTACGGCACAAAGTTGCGCTGGCGATCCGTGAAAATCTTTCTTCAAATGGCTTTTTCGAAATTGAGACGCCATTCATGACGCGTTCGACGCCGGAAGGCGCGCGCGACTATCTCGTGCCGAGCCGCGTACAGCCGGGATCGTTTTACGCGCTGCCGCAGTCTCCGCAACTGTTCAAGCAGATCCTGATGATCTCGGGCTTCGACCGCTATTTCCAGATCGTGCGCTGCTTCCGCGATGAAGACTTGCGTGCTGATCGGCAGCCGGAATTTACGCAGATCGATTTGGAGATGTCCTATCCGCAACCGGAACGGGTTTGGGAGGTGGTGGAAAATTTCCTTATTGCTGCCTTCAAAGTGGCAGGTCACGACATCAAGACTCCATTTCCGCGGATGGATTATGACGACGCGATTCGTCAGTTTGGCATCGACAAACCAGATCTGCGACTCCCGGCGTTCACGGAAGTGCGCGACTGTTTCGCGCCTGAAAACCTGGCGACGCTTGCCCTGAACGGCGAGTTGCCGGTAATTGCGATTCGCACTCCAAAGGTTGGAGAGCTTTCGAGAAAAGAGCGCGACGACATCAAGCCGCTCTTTAACTCCAAGGGCGGAGCAAAGCTGTTCGAAGATTTCAAACGTATTGAAAAGAGCTTTCCGGAGGCTACGGCAAAGATCCGCGAGAAGACGGGCGCGGCTCCGGAGGACCTGATCGTGCTTGTCGCAGGCTCGGCGCAGTCGGGCGGCGACGCGCATCCGGCTGGCAAACGCAAAGTGACGCCTGCCGAGCTGGCGATTTACGCATCGGCGGGGTTGTTGCGCGTTGCACTGGCCCAGAAGTACGCGGACCGGCATGGCATTTTCAAAAAGAGCGGCAACGCCGCGCAAGATTACCGCTTTCTCTGGGTCACGAACTTTCCGATGTTCGAGTACGACGAGGGCGATAAGCGCTGGGTAGCCGCGCACCATCCTTTCACCTCTCCGCACGAGCAGGACATGGACAAGCTCGAGAGTGATCCGGCAATGGTTCGCGCGCTGGCGTATGACGTCGTGTTGAACGGAACGGAATTGGGCTCAGGCTCGATCCGTATTCATCGTCAGGACATTCAGAAGAAGATTTTTCATGCGCTCGGCATGACGGAAGAAGAGGCGCGCTCGCGCTTCGGATTCTTCCTGGAAGCGCTGGAGTACGGCACACCTCCGCACGGAGGAATTGCGCTAGGGCTCGATCGAATCGTGATGATCCTTGCGGGCGCGGACAGCTTGCGCGAAGTAATTCCCTTCCCGAAGACCGCGGCCGCGAAAGATCTGATGGTGGAAGCGCCGACTCCAGTAGCCGAGGGGCAGTTGCGGGAATTGGGGATTGTGGTAAAGAAGTGATTCAGGCTAGCGTCGTCCTTTCGAGAAGCGCGGAGAGTTGGACTTGTCGGCAGAGTTCCGGGTTAGTGGCACGTATTAGGGCTTGAATCTGGGGCACCGGGTTTATCTGCTGAGAGTATCTTTCCTAAGTAGTTGATGTAATCACCTGTTCACAACAATCATTCGGCAACTCGTTGAATCACTCGACCTGTTTTGGGATACAGTTCGATCGTTCGCGGTTTTCTTCGTGCCGTGACTCGTTCAAAGATGACACGTGTCGCCTCTTCAGAAGTTCGTATGCATGTTCGAACCCGCAGAGTTGAAAGTTCGCTGAATTGCGGCATCGATTCCTGCTTGCATGGTCTGTGCTAACCCAACCGGGCAGGCCACATAGGCTGCAATCACTGCCGTGCGACCTGCCGTGCGACCCGCTTTCGAGGGGGGAAACATTTTGGTGTGCATCGTGCTTTGACCGCTCAGAGACGCCGTCTGTACTTGCTTGAGGTCAAACGCCAACTCGCGTTCCACATTCACAAACCCCTGTGACTCTTGCGGTTCCTCGACGCCACCAATGAGGCCGGAATAGAGAGTTTGGGCAATGAACTGGATGTCCTCGTGGCTTACGTTGTATTTTCGTTTCAAGAAGGCGGCACTTGTGACAAATCGGGGGCAACTAGCAACGAGCCTATCTTCCCAACTCCCATCCGGTGAGTTACGCCACTCGGCGGACTGGCGTAACAGGCCGTCATCCATATCCCAATATTTCGACGATGTACCGAAGTCGGGCGGTCGTTGTGGTGGCCCTGTCACTTGCGTCCACACGACAGTGGACGGGAAAATGGCCACTGGCGGGAGTACCGCTGTCTTCCCGACGCGCGTAAATTCACTGTTGTACCGCTGCTGCCAAGTGGTCGCCTGTTTTGTTGCTCTGTATGCGCGGGACTCGGCGCTCACAGCCCAGCAAACGGCAATGCACGTCGCAGCTATCGTTACTAACAGTCTGTTGTGCATGGTTTCCTCTCTGGTTCCAAAGAGAGATTCAACAGAATGCGGCAGCGGAAGGCATACCGCTGGCGCACCGTGAGTTTAGCACCTGAGAACAAATCGTCAACAAGGCCGCGCATCGAGTGTGGCCTCACAGATACTGACCTGCTCGTGACAGTCAAAAGAAGTATTTTCAGAAATCTGCAAGGTGAATCAGTCTATGATTGTTGAAAAATCGCCATTTCACTCATTGACCCCGATTTTGGCGAACAAACGGCGCAAACTGGTGAGAACGCCTGTTAACGTCAACAATTGCGTAATCTACCACCGCAAATGGCGGTTTCCATCCGAATACGCTGGTATTCCATTTCAGGCCGTGAAGTGAAATGAAGCGAAGATCCTGTTGATATCCTTATTCGGTTTTTTGGTTGCTGTCGTGATCGTGATTAGGTAGAAGCGTTGGCGTACCAGATACATTTCTTCATCAAGATACGCATTTCCTATTCCGGTCGATCGGAACCGACGTCCAGGATATCCTTTCCAATTCAATTTTTCCTCGCTTAGCAATGTCCCATGTACCTTCTTGATTGAACCATCTCTCGTTGCGTCAAATACCCTTTCGACATCTTGTTGTGGCGACGGAAAATCAGAGTAGCCGCACATCACATCGATTGTCGGGCTCAATGCAGTGACGAAATGCACAGTGACGTTTGAAGACTCGATGGGCAGATCGAACGATCCTTGAGTTGGCTTTCCGGGCATGAGAATAGTGAATCGACCCTCGGCTGATGAGAATTCGTTCCAATCTTGGGCAGCCAGATGGCCAAGAAGCAGGAGAACCGGAAAAAGTATAGATGGGCGAACAATTGTGATTCTGCTGGTCATATCCTGAAATTGCTGCCGATTCTAGAAGGCTGCGGATGCAACATCAAGGACGTGATTCCGAACACCTGTTGCTAAATCGCCATTTCACTCATTGACCCGATTTTGGCTAACAAACGGCGCAAGTTGGTGAAATCGCCTGTTAACAACAGTTATCATTCAGGTGGACAACTGGAGAAGGAAATGACGATGGCAACTCAACGTCTTTTGCTGGCTATCATTATCACTGCCTCGCTGCTTTCTTTCTCGGCTGCTTCCACCAAAGAAAAACCTGTTAAAAGCACGGTCCCGTTGAGCCCAGATGAGGTGGCCGTCTATAAGCTCATTCTCCAGCAACGCGTTTCACACGAGCAGACATTGCTGAATGTATCAGCTAGGACGTTTCCGCTTGACGCGGCGAACTCATTGAGCGGTTTGTCGGATGTTAAGTGCATGAAGGGGATACTGCTCGAGAACCTTTCGAGTGTCTCCCACTCTTTTCACGAACTGACAACAGATGTCTTGCCTGATAAGGGCACGCTACTGGTTGACCCGGACGAGCAGGCCAAAATCGTCCATGCCAACGACCCGAGCAGGACAATCGGCAAAGGCAAACCAGTGGAAAGCGCAGTTAGAGAAGCGTTTGAGACTGCTCTGTTCTCCATGTCAGAAATTGCCTTTGATAAAGAACACCACTACGCAGCCGTGAGCTACCACTTCTGGTGCGGAGGCTTGTGTGGTAACGGCGCTACAGTGATTTTGGAGAAAATCGATGGTCAATGGACGACCACCGACCGTGTTTGCACTAGTTGGATTTCTTGATTGTTGAAATATCGCCATTTCACTCATTGACCCGGATTTTGGCGAATAAACGGCGCAAGCTAGTGCTAACGCCTGTTAACGTAAACCGTCGAACTAATAGCAGAGTTCGCTGCCGTCCGGCCTTTGGGAGCAACGCTCATTTTCAGCGCGGTCACCCAGCCCAGCTTTAGGGTCGTAGCAAAATCCGAGACACACATCTCTCAGTTCGTATCGGGAAGTCGTGCCGAGAGACGGTTCTCTTTCAAGTTGGGTAAGAAAAATACGCAACTCGGCTGGTGGTGCAGTAGAGTTCTCGGTTGTGAAGGCTGTGATCTTGTAGCTGCCCATCTTTGTGTACCAACCCTCGCCACGTCGAGCACGTAATGCTCTCGGTGCTACATCTAGCGTCCGCTTGAGTTCGGGCAGAGCAAGAATAGCCTGCAATCTAGTTCGCAGATCGTTTGTTAGAAGCCCTTCTTGAGCTGTTTCTGTGAAACGGTAGCGAAATAGATGCCGTTCGCTTCGTGTCAGGTAATAGCGACCATCTCGGTAAACGGTAACGCGGGTTTCATGGAAGGCCGTTCCGTCCTTTTCAACATGCAGGATGCCCAGTTCGGGCCGCATCGCATCTACAATCACTGGCTGGCGATAGGGCAATACGGATTTTGCGAACCAGCACGTGATGAAGATGAAACTCATCGCGAATGCAGGCCATGTCAGCCGGTTTATCGGGTGGCGCAGAAGATGCCAGTGTGAAGGAAGCAATCGGGTCACAGCCGAGACTAAGGTCATCAGCAACAGGCCGACGGAAACAATCCTGAGCTGGGCAATACGCATGTACGGAGACGGATCAGGAGCGTTCCATGAAGCGTTCAGAGCAATCCACGAATTTGAGAACGCACGTTCGGTCAGGAAAAGCCAGGGCAACGGTAAGGCCGCTCCAATCGCGATGATGAAAAGGCCGAGACGGGAGTGTCTCCGCAAAAGGACTGCTCCGAAAAGCAATCCCACTGGACTAAGTAGCCCGAAGAGTAACGGTATGCTTTTGGGTAGATTGTCACCCGCGACGCGTGCCGAGAGAACAAACATCCACGCAACGGCGACTAGAGAGCACGCCGGAATCATGACCACGATCCAATCGTGTCTATTGTTCTGATTTTCCTTCACTGAACAATTAGACACCGATTAGCGACCGTTAGATTGGTGACTGGCGTAACGTCGCCATAGCACTCATTAACCCCATGTGACCCGCTTCCCCTTTTGGCCATAGGGTCTTACACTCTGCGATCCAAGAAAACGATAAACTAGGTGCAACGCTGGATGCCGAACGGACCCATTGGGGAGACGTAAGCTTCAGGCCCCTGAAAAGGGATGCAGAGCATTCGGCTGGTCCAGCGTTATTCTTCCCAGCACACAGTGTTGAGAGCACTATCGTTCTAGCTGTCGAAAAATCGCCATTACACTCATTGACCCGGATTTTGGCGAACAAACGGCGCAAGCTTGTGAGAACGCCTGTCAACAACAGCTATGGGATGCAATCCTGACCATGTTGTTAAGGGCGAGTCAACGCCAGCTTGGCACCGGCTCTCTGGCTAATTCACTACTTGTGAGACGGTGGCGGAACTCGCTTTGAAGAACGGGCTGCTCGGAAAACTTGCTCTAATTGTGTGAGTCCCGACGGCCAGTGCAGTTGTTGTGAACCTGGCTGCGCCATTCATCGTCTTAGCTGTCCCAATCCGAGTGCCATTGTTGTAGAACGTGACTCTGATGCCATTTGGGATTGGACCGTAGGCCGCGATAATGGTAGCGGTGAAAGTCACCTGTTGGCCATGCAGGGATGGGCTGCCCGAAGTCATAAGCGTTGTCGTTGTTCTAGCGGGCACGCCCAGGAGCACGGCAACTCCGCCTCCCGCTGGGCAGCTAGTGATATAGCCGTCACACTCGTCAGCCACCACGAGGTCGGGCTTAAGATCCCGATTCAGATTTGCGATAGCCACAGAATATGCGTTTAGCCCGCCCGTACCATATATGATCGGGGCCTTGAAAGTTCCATCCCCGTTGTTTATCAGAACTGCTACCTTGCCGTTCTGAGGGCGGAACTCGAGCGGGCCGGAAATTACCAAGTCCGGTGTACCATCCCCATTAAGATCTCCTATGGCAACGGACGTGAGATTTCCTGCTAATCCTGTGGGATAGAGTACTGCCTTGCTAAAAGTCCCATTGCCGTTCCCGGACAGGATGGCGACTGAGCCAGCTGCGCTAGCCACGATCGCGTCAGGTTTGCCATTACCATTCACATCTCCCAGGGTTACGGAGCTACCAAAAACGCCCGATAGATACTTCACTCGCGTTGGAAACCTACCATCGCCCTCGTTTAACAACACCTCGATGATACCGTTTCCTTTGTCATCGGCATCCGTCAGCACCAGGTCTGGTTTGCCATCTCCGTTTAAGTCCGCCGTTGCCAGAGACAGCGCATTCGTTCCGCCAAGCAGTTCGTAAGTCACGGCGTCGTCGAACGTCCCATCGCCGTTTCCCAACAACACCGCTACCGCACTATGGATGAAGTGCCTATCTGCTTGGTCAAGCGCAATCACATCTGGTTTGCCATCTCCATTAACATCCGCGATGGCTACGGAACGAATATCGAACCCCGCGGAATACCCGATAGCAGCTTTGAACGTTCCGTCTCCTTTATTTAACAGCACGCTCAGACTCGGCGTTGGGTCGGACACACCACCATTGCTGCCCACCACCAGGTCTGGCCAGCCATCACCATTCAAGTCTGCAACAGCGACAGCATCAGCTCCCTCAAAGAGCACGGGGTAGGTTTGTGCGGACTTAAAAGTTCCGCCACCGATGCCGAAC
>Ga0207706_10004764_pt1 | contig 12703 bp, 14 predicted proteins | sample KBSC53metaG_FD_184318 | JGI IMG/M metagenome (GOLD analysis project Ga0207706, IMG submission 184318) | Corn rhizosphere microbial communities from Kellogg Biological Station, Michigan, USA - KBS C5-3 metaG (SPAdes) (version 2) | ecosystem: Host-associated > Plants > Roots > Rhizosphere > Soil ... | reverse complement strand
TCGGATTTTTGATGGTGCGGTCGAGAAGACTCGAACTTCCACGGCCTTTCGGCCACAGCGACCTCAACGCTGCGCGTCTACCAGTTCCGCCACGACCGCCCGTCATGAAATCAGGCGGCTAGAGCAGCCGCCTCTGGCAAGGCGCGGCCCCTAGCAAAGCCCCTTGGCGGGCGCAATGGCGCGCGCCGCCGGCCCGTAAATGGTCCATAATGGAACAATCCTTACCGCCGCGTTTACCTTTATGAACGAACGGCGTTACCTGTGCTGGCCATGTTCCTTCTTGCCGCCGCTGCTGCCGTCGCAACGGGCACTGCAATGCCGGCTCCGGCTTTCTCCGGCGCGGTGCCGGCCCCGGTGGCCGCCGAAGCCGTCGCGACGGTACGGATCGTGAGAGGCGTCCGGCTGAAGCTCGATTCCCCGACCAACGAGGGTGCTCCGCAAGCGCATGACAGCAAGGTTACGTCGGACGGCAAGGTCCAGGCCGCGCGGCTCATCGAATTCGAATAAGCTCAGGTCGCTTCGGACCCCAGCGTGATCGTCAGCTCTTCGCCGCCCGGCGGAACGTTGACCTCGGCGCTGTTGAAGCTGGCGCTCGCGCCCGGCGCCAGCGACCGCGCCGGCGGGGCGATCGTCCAGCTGTAAACGATCTTCCCCGCCTTCGTCTTGAGCTGCGCCTGGAGCGGCGGCACATCCTGCTCCTTGCCGGTCGGATTGATCACCCGGCCGGTAACGGTGAGCAGCTCGTTCCCGCTCTCGAGCCGCTGGCGATCCATGTGCGTGGTAACCAGAGCAAGCGGGCTGGTTCCGGCGCCGGTCAGGCCCAGCCGCGCCTTGAGGTCGGGCGGCGCGAGAAACCAGAAAGCCGCCGCGATCGCGACGACCACGACGATCACGATCAGGATCGCGAGCATTGGGCCACGACGCTTCGGCTCGACTTCGCTCGCCGCCGGAAACGGCGTGAACTCGTCATCCTGCGCCTCGGGCTGCGGAGGCTCTTGCCAATCCTCCCCGGCCACGGACGGCGGAGCCTGCTGAGTGACGATATCGAACGGTGCGTTCGCATAGGTCGCCGCGGCAGGCGGCGTCTCCTCGGCCGGCCGCTCGACCGCGGGCTCCTCCATCGCGGCTTCCTCGAAGGCGCGCTCTTCGGCCTCGGGACCGCTGCGCGGCTCGATCAAGGTCGCCTCGGCGAGGCTTTCGTCCTCGTCCGCTTCCTCTGCTTCCTCTGCAACAGGCGCAAACTCGTCCTCGCCGGGCGGCTCCGGCTGCGCTTCCTCGGCAATCGACTGCGCGGCCGGCGCCGGCTCGGTGATTTCCGGTTCCCCCGCCGCGGCCCCGTCTTGCGGATCCTCGTGCCAGCTGTGCTTGCAGGCGGCGCAGCGGACCTGGCGCCCGCCGGGCGGGATCGCTCCGTCCTTCACCACATATTGCGTTCCGCAGCTCGGGCAGGTGAGGATCATGCTTCAAAAAGCCCTCTTCCGGGACGGTCAGGGCACGGTAAACAGTAATGGATGGGGCTTGGCAAGGCGCGGCGCCTTGGCCGCGCCGCGGGGAGGCAGGGAAGCTGGCAGCGATCGCCGAATTCGACAGCGTGGGCCTGCGCTACGGCACGGGCGCCGAAGTGCTGCGCGATCTCGATTTCCGCCTTGGCGAAGGGAGCTTCTACTTCCTCACCGGGCCTTCGGGCGCCGGAAAGACGTCGCTTCTGAAGCTGCTCTATCTCGCCCAGCGGCCGACCCGCGGGCGCATTCGCCTGTTCGGCGAGGAGCTGAGCGAGGCGCCGCGTGAGGACCTGCCCCCGTTCCGCCGCCGCATCGGCGTGGTGTTCCAGGATTTCCGGCTGATCCGGCATTTGTCCGCCTTCGACAATGTCGCGCTTCCTCTGCGCGTCGCTGGCGCGCGCGAGGAGGAGGTCGAAGGACCGGTGCGCGAGATGTTGGCCTGGGTCGGCCTCGCCGACAGGGCGAGCGCGCGCCCGCCGACGCTGTCGGGCGGAGAGCAGCAGCGTGTCGCCATTGCCCGCGCGGTGATCAACCGGCCCCAGCTCCTTGTCGCCGATGAGCCGACCGGCAATGTCGACGCGGAGATGGCCCAGCGCCTGCTGCACCTGTTCACCGCGCTGAACCGGCTCGGGACGACGGTGGTCGTCGCAACCCACGACGTCGGGCTGATCCGCGCCACCCCCGGCGCCGAGCTGATCCGGCTCGAAAGCGGCGGCCTCGTCGATCCGACAGGCTCGCTGCGCAACCCGCCGCCGGAGCGCGGATGATGCTCGGCTGGCTGTTCGTCTCGCCCGCCGACCGCCGGTTGCTCGGGGCCAGCCGCTTCCGCGGCCCGACCCCCTGGGTCATCGCGATCATGAGCTTTTCGATCATGATCATCGCCGCGACCGGACTCGCACTCGCGGACACCGCCGGGTCGCTCAGCCGGGCGATCGAGGCGCGCTACGCGCTCGAGGTGCCGGACGGCGGGAAGAACCTGGAGGCGCTCGTCTCGACGCTGAAGTCGGCGCCGGGTGTGACGGCGGTCGAGGCGGTCTCGCAAAGCGAGATGCGTCGCCTGCTCGGGCGCTGGCTCGGCCCCGCCGCCGCAAGCGCGGACCTGCCGGTGCCCGCGCTCGTCAACTTCGACACCCGGCCCGGCGCGGACATCGGCGCTATCCAGCAGCGGGTCCGCTCGATCGCGCCGGCGGCGCGGATCAGCGCACACCGAGACCGGGTGGCCCCTTTGCTCGGATCGATGCGCGCGTTGCAGTGGCTCGCGTTCGGGCTCGTGCTGCTGCTCAGCGCGGCCGCTGCGGCCGCTGTGGTTCTCGCCGCGAGGGGCGCGCTCGACACCCACCGCTTCACGATCGAAGTGATGCACGGGATCGGCGCGACCGACCTCCAGCTGACCCACATCTTCCAGCGCAAGATCGCGCTCGACGCCCTCCTGGGCAGCGTCGCCGGGGCGCTAGCGGGCGCGCTCGTGCTGATCCTCCTTGCTAGCGGAGCATCCTTCGTGGGCGAGCTCACCGGCGGAGCCAGCCTTTCGGGAGTCGATTTCCTGCTCCTGCTCCTGCTCCCGTTCGCGCTGACCGCGCTCGCGGCATGGGTTGCCCGCATGGCGGTTCTCGCGGCACTGCGCGAGAATCTATGATCGCCCGCATCACCTCGCTCGTCCTGCTGATCTACCTGATCGGCTTCGTCCTGTTCGCCTTCACGCTCGGCAAGCCGGCGGCGGCGAGCGCGAAGGCGACCGACGCCGCGATCGTGCTGACCGGCGGAAGCGGCCGAATCGAGCACGCGCTCGACGTTCTACGCCAGGGAAAGGCGAAGCGGCTGCTTGTTGCTGGCGCCGACCCCGCGGTTCGCAAGCGCGACCTTGCCGCGCGCATCCCTCAAAGCGCCAAGCTTCTGCAATGCTGCGTCGATCTTGGCAGCGAATCGGTCGACACCCGCTCCAACGCGGAAGAAGCGGGGCGCTGGCTCGCAAAGCACCGTTTCCGCTCGATCCGGCTGATCACCAGCGACTGGCACATGCGCCGCGCCCGCTACGAGTTCCGCAAGGTGCTGAAAGGGAAATATGAAATCATCCCCGACGCGGTCCGCACCGAACCGAGCTTCCTGACCCTGTTCGGCGAGTATAACAAATATGTGCTGCGCCGGATCGCGGTCTGGGCGGACCTTTGATGGCGCTGCTGCGCTCGCTGCTCTACGCGGCGTCTTTCTATCCGCTGACATTGCTGTGGGTCGTGATCGGCGTTCCGGTCAGCCTGTTCGGCCGGCGGCCGACGCTGGCGGTGGTTCTGAGCTGGGTCGAAATGCACCACTGGCTGACGACCCATGTCCTCGGAATCCGCGTGCGGGTCGAGGGCGAGGTGCCGCGCGGGCCGCTCCTGATCGCCGTCAAGCACGAATCGATGTTGGAGACTCTGGAGATGGTGCGGATCACCAACCTTCCGATCATCGTCATGAAGAAGGAGCTCGGCGCGATCCCGCTTTTCGGGACCCTGACGCGGCGTTATGGCGTCATTGAGGTCGAACGGGCCGCCGGGGCCAAGGCGTTGAGATCATTGGTCGAAGAAGGCCGCGAGGCGATCGCGGGCGGGCGGCCGGTCATCATCTATCCCGAGGGGACGCGGGTGCGTGCCGGCGAGACGCCGGAGCTGAAATCGGGATTCGCAGCGCTCTACCGCGCGCTCGGACTTCCGGTGGCGCCGGTGGCGGTCGACAGCGGCCGGCTGTGGGGGCGCGGCCTGGTCCACCGCAGCGGAACGGTCACCTTCCGTGTCGGCGAAACCATCCCTGCGGGACTGCCACGCAAGGAAATCGAAGCGCGGGTGCACTGCGCTATCAACGCGCTGGAGCTAGGCCCTCAGGCGAGCGCCTAGCTTCTCCGCGGCGGCGACGATCCGCTTTGAAACCTCGCCGATCTGCTCGTCGGTGAAGCTCTTCTCCGTGGGCTGAAGCGTGACCTCGAACGCGAGGGACAGGCCTTCCGGAGTCTCGAAGCGGTCGAACAGGCGGGCGCCGGTGATGACTATCTTGTCCGCGCCGCGGATCGCGCGGAGGAGGACATCCGCGGTCACCTCCGCGGGGACAATGAATGCGAAGTCGCGCGTGACGGGCTGGAGCGCGGGCGGCGCATAGGCCTGCCGCGCATGTCCGCTGCCGCGCGGCGCCGGGATAGCGTCGAGGTAAATTTCGGCCGCGACCGCGCCGGCGGGGGCGTCGACGCTCTTCTGAAGGCCGGGGTGAAGCTCGCCGAATGCGGCGAGGACGGTCTTCGGACCGAGGCGGAGGGTAGCCGAGCGGCCGGGGTGCCAGGTCGGGCCGGCATCCGGGTAAACCTGGAGATTGTCGACCGGAGCGCCGCCGGCTTCGAGCAACGCGATCGCCTCGGCCTTGGCGTCGAACGCATCGAACGGCTGCGCCTTGCCTGATTGCCAGTCCCGCCAGCTGCGCTCGCCCGCGAGAATGAAGGCGAGCGTGGGATGCTCGGCCTCGGCGAGATAGCGGCGGCCGACCTCGAAGAGCCGGACCGACGACGCGCCGCGGTCGAGATTGCGCCGGGCGGCGGCGATGAGGCCGGGCAGAAGCGAAGGCCGCATCACCTTCATCTCCTCGCTGATCGGATTGGCCAGCCGCCACAATTGATCCCGCTCACCCTGAGGAGCCGCGACAGCCGCGTCTCGAAGGGCGAACGCGGCGGCCTCCGTCTCGGAAATGAAGCTCCAGGTCACCGCCTCGTCGAGCCCGCGCGCGGCGGCAGTCCGGCGCACCTGGCGTTCCATCATTTGCGAGCGCGTCGCCGTCGGCTTGGCGACTCCGGGCGCACGCTCGAGCGGGGTCGAGGGCACCTGGTCGTAGCCGACGATCCGCGCGACCTCTTCGACGAGGTCGGCCGGTCCTTCGACATCGCGCCGCCAGGCCGGGGCGGTCACGAGGTTGCCGCTCAGCTCGAAGCCGAGGCTTTCGAGGATCTCGCGCTGCCGCTGCTCGGGCACGTCGATTCCGCCCAGCGCTCTGGTCCGTCCGAAGTCGAACGCGATGACCCGCTTCTCCACCGGCGGTTCGCCTGCGCGGACAACGGCAGACGGCTCCCCGCCGCAGATGTCGAGGATCAGCCCGGTGAGGATCGCCAGCCCCTCGTCGAGGAAGGCCGGATCGACACCGCGCTCGAAGCGGCTGCGGGCGTCGCTGATCAGGCCGAGCGCCTGGCCGGTGCGCGCGATCCGCTCGGGCGTGAAATAGGCGATCTCGAGCATCACGTCAGTCGTCGATTCGCCGACTCCCGAATCCTCGCCGCCCATGATCCCGCCGATGTCGTGAACCTGCGTGTCGTCGGCGATCACCGTCATGAAAGGCTCGAGCGCATATGCCTTTTCGTTGAGCGCCAGCACTTTCTCGCCGGGCTTGGCGGCGCGCGCCGTCAGCCCGCCGCTGAGCTTTGCGATGTCGTAGGCGTGGGCCGGACGCCCGTGATCCAGCATCACATAATTGGTGATGTCGACCAGCGCGGAGATCGGCCGCTGGCCGGCAGCCTTGAGCCGGCGCTGCATCCACTCGGGCGAAGGGCCGTTCCTGAGCCCGCTGACCGCCCGGCCGAAGAAGGCGGGGCAGCCTTCCGGGTCCTCGATCCTCACCGCGACCGGGCAGGGGAAGCTGCCCTCGATCTGCGGAACTGCGCGCGGCTTCAGCGTGCCGATCCCGGCTGCCGCCAGGTCGCGGGCAATGCCGCGCACGCCCATCGCATCCTGCCGGTTGGGCGTGACGTTCACGTCGAACAGCGGATCGTCGAGCCCGGCATATTGCGTGTAACTCGCCCCCACCGGCGCATCCTCGGGGAGCTCGATGATCCCACTGTGATCTTCGCCCAGCTCGAGCTCGCGCGCCGAGCACATCATCCCGCGCGATTCGACACCCCGGATCGCCGCGACCTTCAACGTGATGTCGCTCCCGGGAATATAATCCCCCGGCGCTCCGAACACGCCGAGCATTCCCGCACGCGCATTGGGCGCGCCGCACACGACCTGGATTGTCTCACCAGTGCCCGCGTCGACCGCCAGCACCTGCAGCTTGTCGGCCTGCGGGTGCTTCTCGGCGGTCAGCACCTTCGCCACCTTGAACGGCGCGAGCGCTTCGGCGGGGTTGGTGACCTCCTCGACCTCGAGGCCGATGTTGGTCAGCTTGTCGGCGATCGCCTCCGCGGATGCATCGGTGTCCAGATGCTCCTTCAGCCACGAAAGGGTGAACTTCACGCGCCGACTCCCCCGCTCAGCGTCGGCACATCGAGCGCCCGGAAGCCGTAATGCTTGAGCCAGCGGATATCGCCGTCGAAGAAGGCGCGCAGGTCGTCCATCCCGTATTTCAGCATCGCCAGCCGGTCGACCCCGGTGCCGAACGCGAAGCCCTGCCACTCATCCGGGTCGAGCCCGGCATTGGCGATCACGCGCGGGTGGACCATTCCGCTTCCGAGCACTTCCATCCAGCCCTGCTGCCCGCCGACCACGCGCCGGCCCTTTTCGATCGACCAGCCGACGTCGACCTCGGCCGAAGGCTCAGTGAAGGGGAAGTAGCTCGGGCGCATCCGCAGAACGACGTCGTCGCGCTCGAAGAAGGCCTTGAGGAAGGTCTCGAGCGTCCACTTGAGGTGGCCCAGCGTGATCGCGCGATCGATCACCAGCCCCTCGATCTGGTGGAACATCGGCGTGTGCGTCGCGTCGCTGTCCGAGCGGTACACGCGCCCCGGAGCGATCAGCCGGACCGGCGCACCGTGGGCTTCCATCGCGCGGATCTGGACCGGCGAGGTGTGGGTCCGAAGGACTCGCGGCTCGTCCTCGCCCGGGCGCGGCTCGAGGTAGAAAGTATCCTGCATCGCCCGCGCCGGATGGTTCTCGGGCATGTTGAGCGCGGTGAAATTATACCATTGGGTCTCGATCTCCGGCCCCTCGGCCACGGAGAATCCGAGGTCGGCGAAAATCTCCGCCAGCTCGTCCATCACCTGGCTGACCGGGTGGACCGTTCCGGATATGCTCTCCGGCGCGGGAAGCGACAGGTCGACCTTCTCGGTCGCGAGCTTGCGTTCCAGCTCCGCCCCTTCGAGCGCCGCCTTCCGATCCGCAATTGCAGCCGTCACTTGCTCCCGCTGTGCGTGGATTTTCGGAGCTTCGGCCGCCCGCGTCTCGGCATCCATCGCGCCGAGCGATTTCAGCTTGGCGGTGATCTCGCCCTGCTTGCCGAGCAGCGAAACGCGGACCGAGTCGAGCTCGGCCAGGTCGTGCGCAGCGGCGATGCGGTCGAGCAGAGCGTCGGACATGGTCCGCGGCCTCTAGCAATGCCGCACCGCAAAATGCAAAGGCATGGTCGCGATGAGCGACTGGCCCGAGCTGAGCGTCGAACGCGACCACGAGACACTGGCGCTGCTCCACCTCGCTGCGCAGATGATCGGCAAGATCCGTGTCGCGCACGCGCCGTGGATGAATCACGGCTGGCACGCCGCGCTCCAGCCGAACGCGCGCGGGCTCGGGATCATGCCAACGGCTGCGAGCGGCGAGCGGACCTTCACCCTGACCCTCGACCTGTGCCGCCACGCGATCGTTCTGTGGATCAGCGACGGGAGGCGCGAGGAGCTGCCGCTGAACGCCGGCAGCATCGCCGCGCTTCGCAAAAGGCTGGTGGCGATGCTCGAGCGGCACGACCTTCCGGCGACGTTCAACGGACGGCCGAACGAAATCGAAGATGCCGTCGCGTTCGCTGAGGACACGCGCCGCCGCGATTACGACCGCGATTCGGCCGAGCGCTTCCGTGAGGCGCTGGCGGCGATGTTGCCGGTCTTTGCGCGTTTCCGCGCCGGCTTCAGCGGCAAGGCGAGCCCGGTCCATTTCTGGTGGGGCAGCTTCGACCTCGCCGTCAGCCGATTCTCGGGCCGAAGGGCGCCCCCTCATCCGGGCGGACTGCCGGGCCTACCCGATCGAATCACCCGCGAAGCCTATAGCGACGAGGTCAGCAGCGCCGGCTTCTGGGCCGGCGGAGCCACGGCGGCCGAGCCCTTCTTCTACAGCTATATCTATCCTGAGCCCGACGGCTTCCGAACGGCGAAGGTCGCGCATGGCAAGTTCGACGAAACCTACGGCGAGTTCGTGCTGCCTTATGCGGAGGTGCGCGGGTCGAACGATCCGGAAGCGATGCTGATGGACTTCTTCCAGTCCACCTACGACGCCGCGGCAGACCTCGCGAAGTGGGACCGCGCTGCCCTGGAACGCGAGCCGGTCGCGCCATAGAAAAAGGGCGCCGCGGACCAGCCGGACGCCCTTTCCGTTCTCGTTAGAAGAAGAAGCTCAGGCCGCCTTCTTCTCCAGCGCGCCTTTCGCCTGGGCGATGATCGCGCTGAACGCCTCGGCCTCGTGCATCGCGATGTCGGCGAGCACCTTGCGGTCGAGCGTGATGCCCGCGAGGTTCAGTGCGTGGATGAACTGGCCGTAGGTCAGCCCTTCCGCGCGGACCGCGGCGTTGATGCGCTGGATCCACAGAGCGCGGAAGCTCCGCTTCTTCACCTTGCGGTCGCGGTAGGCATACTGGCCGGCCTTCTCGACGGCCTGGCGGGCGATCCGGATCGTGTTCTTGCGGCGGCCGTAATAGCCCTTCGCGTTGTCCAGGATCCTTTTGTGCTTGGCGCGGGTGGTCACACCCCGTTTGACGCGTGCCATGTCTTAGCCCTCCCTACTTCAGGCCGTAGGGGGCCCAGGCCTTCACGCGCGCCGTATCGGCGTCTGCGAGAATTTCCGTGCCGCGGTTCTGGCGAATATATTTGGCGTTGTGGCTGATCAGGCGGTGGCGCTTGCCGGCGACCCCGTGCTTGATCTTGCCCGTCGCCGTGAGCTTGAAGCGCTTTTTGACGCCGCTCTTGGTCTTGAGCTTGGGCATTTTCTCTCCTTTGCTCCGATCGGAGCGAGCTTATGAACCGCCACGGCAGCCCTTTCGGCCGGGCCGTTCTGATTGTTCCAGAGGTCTGGAAAGGGCGCGCCTATAAAGGGGGGCGCCCAATCACGCAAGATCGCGGCGTCCCCGCGCGAGAGAAAGGATTCTCACGCAAAGGCGCAAAGCCGCGAAGGGAAACACTCAGGACTTCTTCGCGCCTTAGCGCCTTTGCGTGAAACACAAATTTCCTACCAAGGAATGTCGGAGCCGTTGCGGCGGAGGAAGCGGCCGGTGTCGTCGATCGACAGGCGATCGATAAGCGCCCGCATGTCGCTGACGCTCTTTTCGCTAGTGATCTCGGCGCCGGAACCGCCCATTCGCGTCTTCACCCAGCCGGGGCTGAACAGGACACATGCGACTCCGCGCGGCTTCGCTTCGAGCGCGAGCGCGCTCCACGCCATGTTCAGCGCGGCCTTCGACGTGCGGTAGGGCACCCAGCCCCCGCCGATATCGCCGATGCTGCCCATGCCGCTCGAGATGGCGATCATCTTGCCGCCGTCAGCCATGCGCGGGAGCAGAGACTTGCCAAGCATATAGGGTGCGATCGCATTGACCATCATCATCGTCTGCCATGCGCGGGCATCGTCCGCGGTCTTGCCCTCCATCGGGTGGTTGGTCCCCGCGTTGGCGATGAAGAGATCGAGCGATCCGTCAAACTTAGCCGCGAAGGAGGCCACCGCATCGGCATCGGCCAGGTCGAGCGATTCGACGCGGACGCCGAGCGCATCGAGTTCAGGGCTGGAGTGCCGCGCGGTTGCGATGACGTCGCAGCCGTCCTGCGAATATTGGCGCACGAACTCGAGCCCGATACCGCGGTTCGCGCCGGTGATGAGGATGGTTGGCATGGCTGTCGAACGCTGCTGGAGCAGAAAAGCTCAGGCTTTCGCCGATACGGCGAGGCTGCCCGCGACGCTGGGCTGCAGGACTTCGACGCTCTTCGCCGATCCATCGAGCCACGCCCGCCATTGCGCCGGGTCGAGCAGCGCGATCTGCCGGTTGTGATAATTGGCAATGTCGCTTCCGGGCGGGACCGTCAGCAGAGTGAAGGCTTCGCCGACCTTCGGATCATCGCGCAGCAGGCCGGCGATCGCGAATTCCCCCGCAGGCCGAAACGCCCAGCAATCCTTCCGCTTCTGCTTCGGGTCCGCGGCCATCGTGAACTCGTAAAAGCTGTCGGCGAGCACCAGGCAGCGGTGGCGCGAAAATTCGCGGCCGTCGGAACGCATGTTGAAGACTGGCTTGCCTGTGGGGCCCGGCCACGACCAGCGACGCTCGACCAGCTCGGCGACGCCTTTGTCCCGGTTGAACCGGACGACCGGCGCCTTCTCCGAAATTCGCACGTCGCGCGGCTCCATGTTGGGGATGCCTTCGGGAAAGGTGATCGGGATTTGCACGTCGGCGAAGAGCCGCCGGATTGCGTCCGGGTTCTTTTCCATCCGGTAGAGGTTGCACATCGCCTTAGTCGAACAGGCTCGACACCGAGGCTTCGTCCGAAATCCGCCGGATCGCTTCGGCGAGCAGAGGCGCGATGGTGAGGCGGCGGATCTTGCTGCCCTTCGGGTCGGCCTCGCCGCTCCAGATCGAATCGGTGACGACCAGCTCGCTCAGCTCGGACTTGGCGACGCGGGCGGCGGCCGCGCCGGACAGGACTCCGTGGGTGCAGTAAGCGAAGACTTCGGTCGCGCCTTCCTGCTTGAGCGCCGCGGCGGCGTTGCACAGCGTGCCCGCCGAATCGACGATGTCGTCGACCAGGATGCAGGTCCGGCCCTCGACGTCGCCGATGATGTTCATGACTTCGGATTCGCCCGCGCGCTCGCGGCGCTTGTCGACGATGGCGAGCGGAGCGTTGTTGAGCCGCTTGGCGAGCCCCCGAGCGCGGACCACCCCGCCGACGTCCGGCGAAACGACCAGCAGGTCGCGGTTGCCGAAGCGCGCGTGGATGTCGGTCGCGATCACCGGGGAGGCGAACAGATTGTCGGTCGGGATGTCGAAGAAGCCCTGGATCTGGCCCGCGTGGAGGTCGATCGAGAGCACGCGGTTCGCGCCCGCGGTGGTAATCAGGTTCGCGACCAGCTTGGCCGAGATCGGAGTCCGGGGCCCGGGCTTCCGGTCCTGCCGGGCGTAGCCGAAATAGGGCAGCACGGCGGTGATCCTTTTGGCCGACGCGCGCCGCAGCGCATCGATGCAGATCAACAGCTCCATCAGATTGTCGTTCGCCGGATAGCTGGTCGACTGGACCACGAAGACGTCCTCGCCGCGGACGTTCTCGTTGATCTCGACGAACACCTCCTCGTCCGCGAACCGGCGCACGCTGGCGTCGGTCAACGGCATTTCGAGATATTCGGCGATCGATCGGGCCAGCGGCGGATTGCTGTTCCCGGCAAGCAATTTCATGTGGGCGGCCCCATATCGGCAACGGAGTGAACCGCCCTTAGCGGCGGCGGTCCAAGGGCGCAAAGGATTGCCGATGCGGGGCCGGGCGTTAAAGGCGCGGATGAGCATGACTGACCGGCTGAAAATCGCATTCGCGCAGATGAACCAGCGGGTCGGCGACCTGCAGGGCAATGCCGCCGCGATGCTGGAGATGCGTCGAAAGGCGAAGGGGGCAGACCTTTTGCTGTGCCCCGAGCTGCAGCTCATCGGCTATCCGCCCGAAGACCTGGTGCTCAAGCCCGAGTTCGTGCGGCGCGCGCACGAATGCACCGACGAGCTCGTGGCGGCGACGACCGAACCTGGGCCGGCGCTACTGATCGGGACGATCGTCGCAGAGGGAAGCTCGGTCTACAATGCCCTCGTCCTCGCGGACGGCGGCCGGGTACTCGCCACGAGCTTGAAGCGCGAGCTGCCCAATTACGGCACCTTCGACGAGAAGCGAATCTTCACGCCCGGCCCGCTGCCCGAGCCGATTGAGTTCAAGGGCGTGAAGATCGGCGTGCCGATCTGCGAGGACATCTGGCAGGAGGTCGTGTGCGCGCATCTCGCCGAAGCCGGGGCCGAGATGCTGCTGGTCCCCAACGGAAGCCCCTACGAGCTCGACAAGGACGACAAGCGTTACCGCCTCGTCCGCTCCCGGGCGCTGGAGACGGCGCTCCCGATCGCCTACCTCAACCGCGTCGGCGGGCAGGACGAGCTGGTGTTCGACGGATCGTCCTTCATCGTCCACCCCGACGGCGAGCGCGTGGTCCAGCTGTGCGACTGGAACGAGGCGCTGCTGATCACCGACTGGGAGCGGACGAGCGCCG
>Ga0207706_10004762_pt1 | contig 12706 bp, 11 predicted proteins | sample KBSC53metaG_FD_184318 | JGI IMG/M metagenome (GOLD analysis project Ga0207706, IMG submission 184318) | Corn rhizosphere microbial communities from Kellogg Biological Station, Michigan, USA - KBS C5-3 metaG (SPAdes) (version 2) | ecosystem: Host-associated > Plants > Roots > Rhizosphere > Soil ... | reverse complement strand
ACGCAGCATCCTGGGCATCACCGAGGTCAGTGTGACGGGGTTTGTCATCCTGAGCGTGCTTGGCGGTCTGGTCGGGGCGCTACTTCTCCTGTTCACCCCGAGCTCCGTCTTCGCCGGTCTGGTGCCATGGCTGGTTCTGTTCGCGACGATCGTCTTCGCCGTCGGAAATTTCGCGCCGCTGGAGGTGATCCGCCGTCTCAAGGTCGGTCCGCGTGGCGCACTGGTTGTACATTTCATCATCTCGATCTACGGCGGCTACTTCGGGGGAGGCATAGGATTCCTCATGCTGGCGGCGCTGACCCTGTTCGGGATGCGGGACATCAACGCGATGAATGGCCTCAAAATGGCGCTCGTGGGTGTGATGACGGTTACCGCGACCGTGGCGTTCGTGATCGCGGACGTCGTGCGCTGGCCGGAGGCGTTCCCGATGCTTGTTGCCTCCGTGGTCGGCGGCTATGTCGCCGCAAAGGGGGCGCAACGGCTCGACCAGCGGCTGATCAAGGGGTTCGTCGTCGTGCTAGGCGCCGGCCTCACTGCCTTTTTCTTCTGGCGCGGCGTACCGATTGAATGACCGTTCGCATCAGCGCCTGAGGGCTCAGAAGAAGCCCAGCGACTCGCAGCCCTTGCCGGCCTGGAAACTGTGCTTCACCCGTCGTGCCGGAATATCGATGACGTGCACCGACCCGTCGCCCTGGCAGGCCACGAACAACTCGTCGCCGCGAAACGCCATGTCCATGGGCTGGCTGCCGACCTTGATGGCGCTCTGGTGACGGAAGGTCGGGTCGATCAGGCTGACCGTGTTACTCTTCAGGCTGGTGACGCCGATCATGCTGTTGTCCGGACTGTAACGGGCGATCTGCGCAGCCTCCGGAACGTCTTGCAGTCGCACGATGTGCGCGACGTGTTCGCTCTCGGTGTCGATCAGGAACAGCGTCGGCTGCTCGTCGTCGACCGCGACGACGGTGCGGCCGTCGGCCGATATCGCGATGCCTGCGAGCGGACGCGGAGTCTCGATCTTGTGCAGAAGCTTTCGCTTCGGCAGGTCGATCACCGAGACCGTGGCGTCCTCTTCGTTCTCGGTATAGAGCCGCTGACCATCCGGCGAGATGATCAGCCGATGGCCGTTGGTCGAGCCGGACTCGATGGCGTCGACCACCTTATGAGCGGACCGATCGATCACCGCCACCACGGCGCTGTTCTGGCAGGTGATGTAGATCATGCCGTCCGGCCCGAGCTTCAACGTGTGCGGCGCGATACAGGGCCGCAAATCGATGTCACCGACATGAGCGCGTTTCTTGAGGTCGATGATGCACAGGAGATGACCGGGATTGGGATTGCGGCCATGGATTCCGTCGCCGAAGATCGGCACGTAGGCCAGGCCGGTTTCCGGCACCACGAGCAATTCGTGCACCGTGCGCGGAAAATCATCGAGCACGATCTGCGTCTCATAGGTCGCCGGGTCGAGGAACAGGACTTTCGTTCCCATCTTGTCGACCGCGATCAGTCCCCCTGCGCTGCTTGCGTTGCTCATCGCTCCGGTACGTCCCTGTTGCTTCGATCGCCGGCGCAATTTTAGCGCGGCTCCGGAGCAAAGTCCTGGCGGGCGGGCGATTGTGAAAGCTGAGAGCCGTACCGATGGGAGCGGCACAGGACGGCGCGCTCCTCGGTCTCAGATGCCCTCGAACTGGAGAATATAGAGCCCGGCATTGGGATCGGTGAGATACATCAGCCCGTTGCGATCGACGTAGCAGTCGCAGGATTGGATGACCTGCGGCCGGTTCGGGCGCGGATCCATCATGCGCGTCGGATTGGGCGGCACGTAGTAGCCGACCTCGCGCGGCTGGTACTGGTTCTCGATGTCGTAGGCGCGCACCCCCGCATTGTAATAGGTGGCGAAGATCAGGCGCGAGCTCTGGAACGAGCCGGGCCGGTTTTCGTGCAGGTTGTGCGGACCGAAGCTGCCGCCTTGGGCGCAGTAATCCGCTTCCGAGGGCTGGGGGAAGGTCGCGATGCTGACGGGATTGCTTGGCTCGCGGACGTCGAACATCCAGATGTAGCGCAATCCTTCCTTGCAATTGGCCGACGTTGGTTCCTCGCCGAGGACCAACAGATTGCGATCCGGCAGCGGCAAGGGCGAGTGCGTGCCGCCGCCGAACGGCGGGTCCATGTTACGGTAGGCCAGCATCTTCGGCTTTTCCGGCTCGGACACGTCGAGCACGGAAAGGCCGCCGTCGCGCCACGCCGCATAGGCATGATTGCCGGCGAGGAGCGCATGATGGAGCGCATACCGCTTGCCGCTTGGCCAGTTCGGCGTTTCGCCGCCGGCGCGCCACATGCCCGGGAGCCAGAAGCGGCCGGCGACCTCGGGCTTGCGCGGGTTGCTCATGTCGATCACGGCCAGGATGTGGTCGGTGAAATCGGCGAAGTGGATCGAGGCATAGGCATAGCGGCCGCCCGTGTACCAGATCCGGTGCGGCCCAAGGCCATCGACCGGCATGAAACCGATTTCGACCGGCTTCTCCGGCTTGGAAATATCGTAGACCCGGATGCCGGCGGTAAACCTGCTCTGGTCCTTCAGCTTGTCCGCCGGCGATCCGCCGAAATAAGCCTTCTCGTTCTGAAATTCCTGCATGGTCCAGACGCTCGGCGCGTTGACCGCCAGCAGGAGATCATCATGGGTCTGCAGGTGAAAGGCGCGCGTGCCGGGCGGGCACGCGATGAAATCAAGGACCTTCGGGCGCGCCGGGTCGCGCACGTCGACGGTGGTGATCCCGTTACTGAAGCCATGCCCTACATAAGCGTAGCCGCGATGCACCATGATCTGAACGCCGTCGCCGCGGCCGCCGAGGTCGCAATGGCCGACGAACTTGATATTGCGGGAAGCAACGGCATTCATGTCACTCTCTCCTTCGCGCCGCCGGCGCTACATCGCCGGCGTTGGTTCCAGCCCGCCGCCGAGAAACAGTTGTCCGATGCGTGGATCGGCAAGGATGCTCGCCGCACGATCCTGCAGGCGCGTGCTGCCGAGCTCCAGAACAATTCCGAAATCCGACTTTTCGAGCGCGCGCTTGGCGTTCTGCTCGATCATCAGCACGGTCACGCCTCGCGCGCGCATGTCCACGATCAGACCAAACAGTTCCTCTACCAGGATCGGTGACAATCCGATCGAAGGCTCGTCGATCAGCATCAACCTGGGTTCCAGCATCAGGCCGCGCGCGATCTCCAACATCTTCTGCTCGCCGCCGGAGAGCGTCGAGGCCTGCTGACGCGCCTTGCGACGCAACACCGGGAAGCGGTCCATGGCCGCTTCGATGCGCGGCTCCAGATCGAAACCGCTGGGCGCCGCGACGCCCCCGAGCTCGAGATTGTGCAGGACGGACAATTCCGGAAAGATGTTGCGCCCTTGTGGAACGTAACAGATGCCGGCGCCGATCAGCTGGCGCGGCGTATGGTTGGTCACATCCCTGCCGTCATAGAATATTCGTCCGTGACGGACCGGCAGCATCCCAAACGAAGCCTTGAACGCGGTCGACTTGCCCGAGCCGTTCGGGCCGATGACCGTCGTGATCGCGCCGCGCCGGACGTTGAACGAAAGCCCGCGCAGAATCGTTTCCCTGCCGTAGCCGGCGACGACATCCTCGAAGCGCAAGATGTCGTCAGTGACCAAGATAAGCCTCGATCACTTTCGGGTCCCGGCGGACGTCGGCCGGACGACCGCCCGCGATGATGCGGCCCTCGGCGAGCACGAGGATGCGATCGCACAGCGCCATGACGAATTCCATGTTGTGCTCGATGACCACGAATGTCGCGCCCCGCTCGACGTTGATCGCCTTCAGCCGGTCGCGCAGGCTCGTCAGCATCGTCAGATTGACGCCGCCGGCCGGTTCATCGAGCAAGGCAAGGCGGGGACCCGATATGAATGCCATTGCGGCGTCGAGCAATTTCTGCTGGCCGTAGCTCAAGCTGCCCGCCTGCTCGTCGGCGAGATGATCGAGCCGGAAAAACTCCAGCATCCGGTCCGCCGGCTCGGAAAGTCCGGCATCGGACGGGCCCACCAGGCGCGAGAACATGCTGCCCTTGTGCTCCTGGCCCGCCAGGATCAGGTTCTCGCGCGCGGTCAGTTGCGGAAAAATCTGCAGCAGTTGAAACGTGCGGCTGACTCCCAGCCGGTTGAGATCGCAGGGGCGCAGGCCGGTCACCGACCGGCCGTCGATACGCACATCGCCGGCGCTCGGCCGCAACTGTCCGAGGATGCAATTGAACAATGTCGATTTGCCACTGCCGTTGGGGCCGATGATGCCGAGAATTTCGCCTTCCGTGACGTCGAACGACACCCCGTCCACGGCCACTATGCCGCCGAAGCTCTTTTTCAGATCGCGCACCGCGAGCACCGTGCTCATCGCGCGCCTTCGCTCTGTACCGCCGCATCCGGCCCCGCGACTGATGTCTCCGCCGTCGACCTGGCGCCCGGTCTGCCGGCCGGCCTGACCAGACGGGCGGCGAGGCCGAGCAGGCCGGAGGGACACACCACCATCAGGACCACGACCAGCAGCGCATAGCCCATCAGATAGAACCCCTCGGTGAAGCGCAGCCATTCCGGCAGCAGGACCGCCACCATGGCGCCGAGAAACGGGGCGAAGAAAAAGCCGGAGCCGCCGACGACGACCATCAGCAGCAAATTGAGCGATAAGCCCAACGCAAACGGCGTCGGATCGACAAATTGCACGAGTGGCGCGTACAGCGCTCCGGAAATGCCGCCCAGTCCCGCGCCGAGCGCAAATGCCATCAGCGTGTAGCGGCGCGTGTCGACGCCCAACGACAGCGCCCGCATCGGATTCTCGCGCAAGGCCACGAAAGCACGGCCCCAGGGCGAGCGGATGAGCCACCAGGTGGCGAGCGACACCAGGGCAAGATGCGCGAGGCAGAAATAGTAGAACTCCCGCGGCCCGTTCATCGACCAGCCGGCGACGTCCGGCCGCGGGACATTGCTGATCCCGTAGATGCCGCCGGTGAGCCATTCCTCGTTGCGGAAGATCAGATAGACCAGCGTGTTGAAGGCAAGGGTCACGAAGGCGAGGTAATGGTGCTGAACCCGCAGAGCCGGATAGCCGAGCAGCCAGCCGATTGCGAAGCACGACATGCCACCGAGCAGATAGGTCGACCAGAACGGCCACCCCTTGGTGGTCAGCAGCGCGGTGATGTAGGCGCCGATCCCCACGAAGGCCGCCTGTGCCAGCGAGATCTGCCCGGCATAGCCCAGCGTCAGGTTGAGCCCGATGGCGGCGATGGTCATCACCGCCCACATGCTGAGAATGAAGATCCCGTAGGGCTTGAATGCGAAGGGCGCGGCCAGGAGAAACGCAGCCGCGAGCATGAGGATGATGCCCGCGAGCCGGCGTGGGCCCGGCCTCATACGGTGCGCTCCTCGATCCGGCCGAGCAAACCCTGGGGGCGGACCAGAACGACCACGATCAGGATCAGCAGCGGGATGGCCATCCGGTATTGCGAGGAAAGATAAGCCGCGGCGAAGTTGTCGATCACGCCCAGCAGCAGGCCGCCGACGATCGCCCCGCGAACCTGGTTGAAGCCGCCGATGATCGCCGCGATGAACGCGTAGAGGCCGAGCCATTCGCCGTTCGTGAACTTGGCCAGGTAGATCGGGGTGATCAGGATCGCGGCGAGCGTGACGAGCGCGGCATTGATCAGGAAGGTGTAGAGGATCATTCGCTCGACCGGGATGCCGAGCAGGCGGGCGACAGTCGGATTCTGGGCGCACGCCTGCATGCAACGTCCCGTCCGCGTGCCGCTCAGAAAGAGCTGCAGGGCGACCACGGCGGCGATGCTGATCGCGAGCACGACCAGACTCTGCAGCGCCAAGGCGACTCCGAACACGGTGACCTCGGTCGCGGCGACCACCGGCGGGAACGGTTGCGCATCGGCGCCGTAGAATTCGCGCACCGCTTCCTTGAAGAAAATCGCCAACCCGATCGTCGCAATGACGAGCGGTAGCACACCGTGGCGCATCATCGGATCGACGATCAGCCGCTTGAACAGCAGCCCGAGGACGACGACCGACACGACGGTGGCGAGCGCCACCGCCGGCCAGAACGACAGCCCGAAATAGCCGGTGCCGATCAGCACGAAAAAGGCCGGCAGCATGACGAATTCGCCCTGGGCGAAGTTGATGGTTTGCGACGTCTGCCAGAGCAGCGTGAACCCGATCGCGACGAGCGCATAGATCGCGCCGGTGGCCAACCCGGCGACGAGCAGCTGGAGGATATCGGCCATCGGCTTGGTCCCGACATTCGGCCGGCACAATCGTGCAGACCGCCTCGACCCGCAGGGCGACGCCTCGGCTACTTACCGAGCTTCGGCAGAATTTTGGTGATCTTCTGCTGGCCGCCCACGACCTCGGCGAGGAAGCTGATGCGGTCGATCTCGCCCGTATTGTCCCAAGTCGTTTCAATCAGGATCGCAGGTTCATCCTGGGGCGTGATCGTCAGTCCATGCATCGTCTGGGCGAATGCCTTGCGATCGAATTTGCCGACCTTCTTCTCGGTGACGTATTTGACTGCGTAGACGGCGGTGTAACCCTTGATGCCGTTGTGATCGGGTTTGTAGTTGAACCGTTTCTGAAATTTTGCCGTGAATTCCGCCACCGCCGGGATCGGCGCGTCGGCCGTGAGACCGACATGACCCTGCACGCCGTTGGCGGCATCGCCTGCCAGCTCGATGGTCTTCTGGCTGAGCAGCGTGGTATCACCGACGAACGGCCCTTTGAGTCCCTGCTTGCGCGCTTCGCGCATGATGCGCGCGCACTCTTCCTCGTTGCTGTAGACAAAGACCGCATCGGCGTTCGCAGCCTTGAGCTTCACGACATCGGCGGCGAAATCCACCTGACCGGACTCGGTCGACACGTCGGCGACGAGCTTGATGTTGCGTTCGGCCAATTGTTTGAGCAGATTGTCACGGCCGCCCTTGCCGAAATCGTTGTTGACCCAGATCAGCGCGACGGTCTTGGCCTTGAGCTCGTCGCGAATGTAGTTCGCGATCTTCGGCATGCCGATCTGCTGGCCGAACGAGGTGCGGAACAGGTAGCGATCGCCCAATGCGGTCAACTCGCCGGCTTCGCCGCCGATCAGATGCGGGATCTCGGCTTGCTGCAGCATCTGCATGGTCGCCTTGACGTTGCCGGAGAAGATCGGCCCCAGGACGACATAGGGGTCGCCGTCGATCGCTTTCTGCGTCTGCGAACGGGCGACACCAGGGTTGGTCTGGGTGTCCAACTGGCTGAGCGCGATCTTCTCCTTGAGAATACCGCCCGCGGCATTGATCTCCTCGACCGCCAGAATGATTCCGTCGCGGAAATTGCCGCCGGACACCGCGATGCTTCCCGATATCTCGCCGATATAGACAAGCTTCACGTCGGCGGCCGATGCGCCGCCCGCGAGCAGCATCAGCGTCGAAAGCACGAACGCCAGTTGCGATCGTCCCATGAATCCCTCCCTGATGACGGACCCTTTGCGGGTCTTCGGTATTATCGCCGGTCGGCCTGCCGGAAAGCGGTCACGCCGGTAACGCGTTGGGCCGACATTTTTCGCCGTTACTCCGTACGCCCCGCGGCACCTGCCGCAGGCTCGATCGGAATGGGCTATCGTTACCCATCCTCCGGGGTTCCGCAACAGACATCAGCAGGATGCGCGAGCAGATCGGCGCTAATCGCCGTCAAGACGCGAGACCGTGATGTGCACCAGGTAGAAGAAGAGAGGACGAGACGCAGTGTGCTCATCATCGTGGGGCGTGGCCCGCGATGCCTCTTGCTCCAGACGGATTATGACTGGCCGTTCGTCCCAGCCCAACCGGCGCGAATAAGCCGGTGGCTCAATCCGGCCTTGCTCCCATTGCGGCCACATCGAATGCAAGATCGACCGGAGGGATGGCTCCAACGAGCCCCTCCTCGGCATTCGGGAGCACACAGCGGTCGGGAGCAGGGGTGTCCGAATTGGGCGGCACGTCAGCCGGCAAACCGCTTGTTTCGTCGGGCGCGGCCTCCGTCACCACGGTAATAGAGTTCGGAGAGAGCACCATCATGACCGAGACTCCAGTCGGATCCTTGGCGCGAACCACGAACGAGTCCGGCGCCATCTGGATGTCCCTGTAGCCCGCTCGCGCGAGGTCCGACCGGATGTTCTGTCCAATGGATTGTCCGCTGGGGGCTTGGCACGCCGGAGCCTGTTGGGCAGCCTGATCGGGTGGCGAATTCTGCGCGGAGGCGGGCATGGCCCAGCCGAGCGGTACCAGGATCAAGATAAGCATTCTACGCATGTGCTTCCCCTGACGCGTAAAATCGCAGGTTGATGACGAAGCGCGACAAACGGCGCCCGAATTATTCGACAGTGTAGTGAGCCACTTGCACCTGGCTCCTGCTCAATTGCCGTGAATGCCTCGAACTTGCGCCAATGCTCGCAACGGCGTTTCTGGCTGGCGCGCGCTACCGCTTGGTTTCAACGTGACGGCTTGACGCTACGAATGTAACGTCGCATCGGCCGAGAGCCGGTCGACATGGGTGCGCGCGCGGCTACTGACGGAGCTGTTCGCCGCCCTGCTCGCGGAGCCGATCACGTCCTCCAGGAAAGCCGCTATGATGCTGGTCGCCAGGCCAGACAGCATCGTATTGTTGACGCAGTCGCTCCTGGACTTCGATCACCCGGCGCTGACATTCCGGATGCATCCGCCGTCCGGCGCGATCGTAGCCGAGCACCCTCCAGTTGGTTCCGACTTGCTCGCTCTCGACCTGTACGATGAGGATGTCGTCAAGATCGAAGCGGAATTGCCGCAATTCGGTGACCATCATCACGGCGAGCTCGTTCGGAGTCAGTGTTGATTTCTTCATCTCAATCACCTCGGTAAGTGCGGCACAAAGTGCGCTTCCGTGCCACGGCCCATAGACAATCGCTATGCCAGCGCGTCGTCAGGGATGAGGATGGGCGCTTTAAGTTACAGCGCGATGTCGAGCCGGGAAAACGAGCTACGGCGGTAACACGGGAGCGTCGTTGTGGCGGACGATTCGCCGTCGTCAGGTCACAATCGCCTCGACGGCACAGCTAGTGCAGCGTTTTTTAGAGTGACGATCTCCGCCTATTTCCTCTTGAGCAATGCAGGAAGATCGTAGCTAACGAGGTCGCCGATCTTGGCAAGCTCGATGTCGGCGGGCGGACATTCCGCCAGTATCTCAGGGTCGAGGGCATAGTGGCCCTGTTTGGGAAACACGGTCGTGACACGCTCGCCCCAGATCTTCTTCACAGCCGAAAGGATGCGCAATTTGTCGTCGATCATGACGTAGTGATCGGCAGGGTAGAGACGTGCAACGTCGTCGAGCTCCTCCTCCTTGTGGATGTAGATCAGGACGCGGCCATCGAAGGCGCGCCAGAGGCCGGATCGTTCCACCTTGCGCGGCTGGAACACGGCGTCGCCATCGGAGAGGACGACGTGCGTGCCCCATTGTTGGGCGTGCTTCACCGCGTCCAGCGCGCCAGGATAAAGACGGTTGGCGAACGGATAATCGACCAGCCAGCTCGACATCCGCAGCACTTCCGGGCGATGCAACGCTTCGACCCGGTAGCGCTCCAATGCGCCGAGGTAGTCGACGTATCCGAGCTCTTGCCGCAGTTCTTCAAGAATGTCCCAGTAGCGGTCGCGCGTGGCCGGCCCGTATGTCTGTGCCAGATGCTCCTTCAGATCGGCCTGCACGCGGTCGTTGTCGACCAGCGTGTTGTCGACGTCGAACAGGAAGACGACACGGGGCGGCTCGGTCATTGCATTCTCATCTGATCTCGAACGTGTCGGGACGTGCGCATCGGCAATCGCCTCAACGAACGTTCAGCTCTTCTTGCCCTTGCCAAGCACTTCCTTCGCGATCTCCGTCACGCGCCCAGGCTCGAACCCGAATTTTCGCTGCAGCTCCTTCAGCGGTGCTGACGCGCCGAATGTCTTCATGCCGATGACGCGGCCGGACCTGCCGACGTACCGTTCCCAGCCGAGGGTCGAGGCCTGCTCGACCGCGACGCGCGCGGTCACGTCCGGCGGCAGCACGCTGTCCTGGTATTCCTGCGTCTGGTGCTCGAAAATATCCCACGACGGCATCGAGACCACGCGCGAGCGGATGCCTGCGGCGAGCAGTTCCTCGTGGGCGTCGACGCAGAGGCTGACCTCGCTTCCCGACCCGATCAGGATCACCTCGGGCTTGCCGTCCGGAGCGTCGCCGAGCACATAGGCGCCGCGCGCGACCCCGGCCGCCGATGCATACTTGCTGCGGTCCAATGTCGGCAACGGTTGGCGCGACAGCGCCAGAACGGCCGGTTCATGGCGCAGCTGCATGATATAGCGGTAGGCCTCGACGACCTCATTGGCGTCACCGGGCCGCAACACCACCAGGCCGGGCATGGCGCGGAAGGACGCAAGCTGTTCCACGGGCTGGTGGGTCGGGCCGTCCTCGCCGTCACCCATGGCATCGTGGGTGAACACGAAGATCGTGGGCAGCTCCATCAGCGCCGACAGCCGGATCGCCGGCCGCGCGTAATCACTGAAGATGAAGAACGTGGCGCCGAAGGCCCGCAGTTTTGACAGCGAGAGTCCGTTGACCGCGGCCGCCATCGCATGCTCGCGGATGCCGAAATGCAGGTTCCTGCCGCCGGGTGTCCCAGGCTCGATGTCTCCGGCTCCCTTGAACAGCAGGGTGGTCTTGTTGGAAGAGCCGAGGTCCGCCGATCCACCGATCAGCCACGGGATATTTTGTGCCAGCACGTTGAGCACTTTGCCCGAGGCATCCCGTCCGGCAATGCCCTTGGGGTCGGCCGGAAGGACCGGGAGTCCGGCATCCCACTTGGCCGGCAGCTCACGCCGCTGCATCAGGTCGATCTCGGTCGCGAGCTCCGGATATTTCGACCGGTAAGCCGTGAACAACTCGGTCCAGCGTTCATGGGCCTGCCCGCCACGCGCGCCGATTCCGGCGGCGAAGTGCTCTGGCACGGCGGGCGGAACCAGGAACTTGGCGTCCTCGGGCCATCCGTAGTCGCGTTTGGTGAGGCGAATCTCCTCCTCGCCGAGCGGCTCGCCATGAGCCGCGGCGGTATCCTGCTTGTGTGGCGAGCCGTAGCCGATATGGCTGTCCAGAATGATGAAGGTTGGACGCCCCTTGGTCTTTTGAAAGATATCGAGGGCCTGCTCGATGCGCTCGATGTCGTTGGCGTCGCCGACGCGCAGAACGTTCCAGCCGTATCCCATGAACCGCGCCGCGATGTCCTCGGTGAAGGCGATGCGGGTATTGCCTTCGATCGTGATGTGGTTGTTGTCGTAGATCCAGCAGAGGTTGTCCAAGGCGAGATGGCCCGCAAGCGAGGCCGCTTCCGACGCGACGCCTTCCATCATGCAGCCGTCGCCGCAGATCGCATAGATGTTGTAGCCGAAGATCTCGAAGTCCGGCCGATTGTAGCGGTCGGCGAGCCATGCCTCGCCGATGGCCATGCCGACGCTGGTGGCAACGCCCTGGCCGAGCGGTCCGGTAGTGGCTTCGACACCCGACACCAAATGGTACTCGGGGTGCCCAGGAGCCTTACTGCCGAGTTGACGGAAGTGCTTGATGTCGTCGAGCGAGACCGCCGGCTCCCCGAGCCGTTCGTATTCGGCGTCCACCGCGCGGGTGCCGGTGAGAAAGAGCACCGACCACAGCAGCATCGAGGCATGACCGTTGGAGAGCAGGAACCGATCGCGGTTCGGCCAGATCGGATCCTTCGGATCGAACCGCATGATCCGGTTCCAAAGCGTGTAGACCAGCGGCGCCAGCGCCATCGGCGTCCCGGGATGCCCGGAATTGGCCTGCTGGACCGCGTCGATCGACAGCGTGCGAATGCAATTGATCGACAACTGATCCAGCTGGGCGTTCGTCATCGGTGAATCCACCGCAGCGCCGGCGATAGCACTCATTTTTGCGCCTCCAATGTTTTTTCGTTTCCGAGCCGCGCCGCCGCCGCGCGATCGGCGAGGACCAGCGCCGGATCCCGACGCACGTGCGACGCCGGGATGGACGGGTCGCCGTCGCGCAGGCGCACGAGCATTCCTGCCTTATCGGCGCCCGTCACCAGCCACAACACGCGACGGGACCGGTTGATGATGGGGAAGGTCAATGTCATCCGGCGTCGGCCCTGGTAGGGGCCGGTCACGGCGACGTCCGCGTCGGTGACATCGAGCGCCGGGTCTCCCGGAACCAGCGATGCGGTGTGGCCGTCCGGGCCGAGGCCGAGATGAACGAGGTCGAGCACGGGCGGAGACCCCGCCACCTCCCGCAACGTCTGGGCATATTGCTCGGCCGCGTGATCGAGATCAGCTGCCTCGACCGGCATCGCATGGACGTGGCCCGGGCGCAGCGGCGCATGATCGAGCAGGCTCTCGCGCAAGTGAGCGAGGTTTCGGTCCGGATCGGCGGCCGGCGCCACGCGCTCGTCCACCTGAACCACATGCACGTTTTCCCAGGGGAGCGGCTCGTCGGCCAAAGCGCGCAACATCATCCACGGCGTGCGGCCGCCGCTCACCGCCATGATGAAGCGCCCGCGGGCGGAAATGGCCGCGCGCGCGTCGGCAGCGATGATCGCCGCCGCCTTGCGGGCAACGCCATCATCGTCGGGCTCGACTTCGATCTTCACGCGACAGA
>Ga0207706_10004758_pt1 | contig 12713 bp, 14 predicted proteins | sample KBSC53metaG_FD_184318 | JGI IMG/M metagenome (GOLD analysis project Ga0207706, IMG submission 184318) | Corn rhizosphere microbial communities from Kellogg Biological Station, Michigan, USA - KBS C5-3 metaG (SPAdes) (version 2) | ecosystem: Host-associated > Plants > Roots > Rhizosphere > Soil ... | reverse complement strand
CTGTTGGGTTTGCTGTGGTTGTTGCTGAGGCTTCTTCTTTTTATCAGGAACAAGTCCCAGCAGTTTTCCGATGGCGCCAAAAATATCCACTAGATACTCCTTACCCTGTCTCCTCGTTGAAGGTGGCGTTGGTATTGAGGTACAGCGGTTCCTTGGATAAGCGTGTTGAACCCATTTAGTGGGTGAGGTGAATCTACCGGTGCTTGTATTGGGCTGAAAGGATGTACCGCATTCGGATCGTTTGGCTCGGCGTTATCATTCTCAAGGGTTTGAGCTCCAGTTTCCGGGTTGGTGTACACACGGTATAGAGGATTAGGCTTATTCTGTGGAATTAAATTACGCAGTTCGCTAGTCATGAACGGCTGAAGTGGTTTGGTGGTCGGTTTGTCAATAACACCCACTTTCATATTTGGATGTGATGGGAATGGTACGGCCTGCGGCATATGCTGAGCTACTGGGGCTAGCTGAGGTGCCTGCTGATGTTGGCCTACCCCTATAAGCTTTTTAAGCGCTCCTAAAATGTCCATGTGACCTCCTTAGAAGGTTTGTTGTTTACGTTGGTCGTCGCCTAAGCCTAGTAGGTTATAGAATTGTCCTGCGGCGGACTGAACTGGCGATGCTCCAGGAGTTACGTTAATATCGCTTGTCTGGTATTGAGCAAGTTCAGGTGCAGTAAATTTGAGGTCGTTCTTAGCTGAGATCGTTGGATTGAGTCCAAGTGAATCAATCTGTGCAAGAAGTGCATTAACGCGAGCGTTATTACCCTGTGTAGCAGCACGCGCTGCATCGTATGTTTGTCCTTGTGCCTGAGCCTTCTGAAGCTGTAGCTGTGACATCTGATCGAGAAGTTGAGCTTCCTTCTCAGCGAGACTAGCCTGTAATGAATTTCGTTGGATTTGAGCCTGGCTATTAAGGTCGGTTTGGCTATCTTGAAATGACCGCTTGCGATCTTCATCGGCGGTATCGAGATTCTGAAGGTTACGTGAGTAGCCTGTTTGGATGTCACCTAGCTGAGTGTTGCCTTGACGTGCTACAGCGAGAGGGGCTGCATATAGTGCTGCGCTGCTGCTGTTGCCGAGTAGTCGGCGTAGGCCAGCAGACTGCTTAGCTACAGTGTCGTCAACTTTTGCACGGGCAGTAACGTTATCATCGATTGTGCGCTGCTTAGTGGTGTTATAGTCACGCTGTGCAGCTGCGTTCTGGCCTAATAGCTTGTTTAGGGCAGCGTTGTACTGACTGTTAATATTCTGGTTGCCAATATCTCGTTGACTACCAATGCGTCCAAGAGCGCTATTAACTTGACCCAGCTGGTCATCGTAGTATGCAAGCGCTGCGGGGTCATATGATGAGGCCGATGATCCGCCACCCCCGGACGAAGAATACGCGCCAGAATCTGTGTATGCACCAGCGCCTGCATCGGTCGCACGCCCAACTGGTGTTGTTACAGGTTTCGGTGAGGCAGCGGTAAACCCACCAGGCTTAGCATTATGAGGGTCATATGCATGGTTGTAATTGGTACCGGGTATGACGTCGGCTGAGCTATCACCGAATACGTACTTTTGTATTGCAGCTATAGGGTTAAAATCCATAAAGAACTCCTAAAGAAAATTAATTCATTGGCGTCCCTCTTTATGGATAGGCTAATATTTACCCTATTCTAGGTATAAATAAACTACCTATATTATAGGTAGTAGTTATTGGTAAAAGATCGTTTTATCGAACAAACGTTAGAGCAGGTCTATATATCCATTTATTACATTCATCCAAGATAACCTTACTCAAAAAAGCGTCAGATACTTCAGTGCAATATACTGAATGAAGCTCGTTAATAAATTCGTCTGAGCTTGGCGATAGACCAAACCTATCTTCATAGGATTTCATTCGTTGCTGCATAGGGATGTCTGACTTATATAAGGTGTCTAAATCTATCCCTAGTGAAGCCCTTTCGGATTGTGAATGTTTCCCCCATATGTAGTGGAGATATTCATGGGCGAGTACCGTCTTTATGTCGATGCCAGCTGGGGGGTTATGTAATATACTAATTGTGTCTGCGCCATCATAGTACCCGTATTCATTGTCATGACCTAATGAATCTACATACCTTATCGAAAGATTCTGTGCATTGATACCAAGCTCATTAACATATGCCATAAGTCCTGGCTCAACGAACGCTTTCGATTTGTTTGTGTCAGTAGAGGATAAGTACTGCGCTTCATTCTTTCGTTCATTTATCTCATTAATAGTGAGGCTAGTAATAACCACGCCGCTAATAAATAGAAAGATCAGTAAAAATACTATGGTTATCTGTTTCGGGGTAAGTTGTCTTGTAAAGAACCTCTTCATTATGCTTTTACGTTAAACTCTACATAATATCGGTCTTCACCAATAGTACATGTTATACGTTGATTTGATGGTACGGGAACATATGGATCACAGTCTGCCTCGACTGTACCTCCGTTTGGCCATGTAACGTCGATCAGCTGATATTTATCTTCTTTTATGAAAAATGGGTACAATCTACCAGTATGTCTCAGTGTTGCATCTAAACGATAGTTTTTTGATTCAGATGAGATTGGAAATATATTAACGCCGTTGTGTGCTTCATAAACAGCATCTTGCTTATCTGATAAGATAGGATAGATAACGAGTATGAAAAATGACAAAGCCCCGTATACGACGATAGTGTCTTTAGTCAGTTTCTTCATTAACTAATTTATAGCAAATTATACAACATTTGTCAAGATATTCTCTAAACATTTAACTATCTATATTCAGTTAGAAACTACTATATAATAGTTGATATATAAGTCTCACTCGTGCTAAACTGTTAGTACAAGCATGCGCTTGCTAGCATTACGACCGTAGTCGTGTGCTTGTACTTCTATCGTCCAGCTCAAGGAATAAAACACTCCACGACGTGGAGTGTTTTTGTGGTCTGTCCACCCATGAATATTATGCCAAGAATCGAAAAGAGAGCCTACCGTAAGAGGGATCGGCTCTCTTGATAGTAACAACCACCTACAGTTTCATCAAAGGTTGACTTCTATCGTCCAGCTCAATGGATCAATAGTCATAGATGAGAATTCTGAATTGTTACCCCCCGACTGGTCGACCAGTCAGATTATTTAATATTATACGCTTCTGCAAAATACAATGCAAGTGCTTTTCCTGTGGATAATCCATATGTAGTGGTCATACTGCTATTGTTATTTATCGTCACCTCAGTAAAGTATTATCCCGCATACACAAGGCTCTCTTCACCATACAAAAGAAGACAGACCAACGACTAATACGACAATAACCAACCAGCCGCTCTGAGATGGTTTATAGTCCTTGCCGCGAAACTTCATGCTGCATACGTACCCATAACAATAGCTTTTACTTCTACCCCTGATGCAGCGGAAGTAACGTTCACTAGGCCTAAGATTACTGACCCTAGTTGATTAACGGTAACTGTAAGGCTCTTTCTGTTTGCTGCCACAGTCACATCTGTAACCTGGTAATTACTTGTTACACCTACGGGCATTGCAACGATACCATCGGTGTAGATTGAGGAAAAGACGGCATTACCTGTGGAAGTATTGTCGTCTGTCAGGTAAATTGTAGCTACACCTGATGCATTTGTACTACCATGTCCTAGATATGGTGTTAGATCTTGGATTAAGACACCACTGACCCAACCTTTACGCCTGACTCTCAGGTCAGCGTTATATGCCGCATACTCTGTAGGTATAAATGCTGACCGGCTAGGACTCATATCAGGATTATCTGACATTGCAGACTTGTCTATTTTGCTTGAATCTGAACCCTGTGATTGTGATAATGGCATTCTAGCTCCTCCAAGGTGGTCTATAAGTTATAAATGTTATCGGAGTAGCTCCACCGCTTGCTACAGGGCGCACTCCTATTGTCGCGGCCGCCCAAAACCGGTTACTACCACCAGCTGTAAAGGTCCCAGGGTTTTCGCTCGAAGCATTTAGTTGACGGTACGCAGTCGCTACAGAGGTAGCAGAACCCCCGGATGAGGCACCGTTATTCTGGAAACCTGAATAATTTGTAGGAGCTGCGGTAAAAGCGGCAGCCGAGACGGCTGCGTGTCCTGCTACAGCAATCCAAAGCGTGTCATCGGTTCCCCAAGACGGCGTAAGCGCTGGGGGATCTGCTGAAGTAGCATCGCCAGATGATGTAGTTACCTCTGAAGCTGTTGATGCGTGAGCCCCGCTAATCTGCTGAACCTGCCAAATTGCCGTAGTGGCGACCGAAGCAACCCATGTAGGCGTTGTGCCTCCTTCGGTACCGTTAGCTATCTTCTCGAATATAGTGAGCTGCGATGCAGAACCACCACCAAGTTGTTGTGCTAATTGCGTCCATCCAGTAGGTATTGTTGACCATGTACCGGAGTTGCGAACCGATACAGTTGCGATAAGCCTATTCCCAGATGTAACACTTGCTGGCATAGTCACCGGCATAGATGTCACTGTCGAAGCAAATTGCGTCTGGGTAGGCGCAGCTACTTGAGCTGGGAATGCCATACTATGTCATCTCCGTCACGCGAGCGTTGCCAGCTGCTGATGCCCAGATCCCATCGATCCTCCCTGTGTATCCTGCAGGGACTTCGTAGTAGCTAAATGGGGCCGAAGCCGCTCCTGCAAGCACTACAGTGTAGGAAGTAGTCGATGCTGTTGTGCCGAACTTAATGTATAGAACAGCTGAAGAGTCGTTCGTGATAGTCGCACCGATACGAGATGAGTTGGCTGATAGCAAAGTAACAGAGGTGGCAGAACCAGCAACGTTCGATAAGGTGGCGGTGGCAGTCTTTTGGGCTACCATGACGCGACTGTTAAGATCTACGGCAATAGGCGCGTAGTCTTGGTCGTTACCATATGTCGTAGCAAGGTTGTCATTGCGCACACCTAGTGCAAATACCCCCGTATCCCCTGAGGTATGTGCTGCGTCTTCTGCTTTACCGAGATTAGCCGCGGCTACACCTGGCGTAAGACTTGTAGTACCTGATACTGCGACAGTGGCAGCTTGGTTAGCAGGCGCTGGATCTGAGGCAAATGCAGTAGGTAGGAAAGTAATAACCGCTGTACCGCTGGTGAAGGCGGTTGCCCTAAACCTAATAAGTAGAGCGTTAAATGAAGCAATACGATAGAAATATCCTGGGTTTGCTGACAGAACACCTGTGGTCAACTCTACCGTGTTCGAGTTTGACCTGACGGCCTGGATAGCGTTATATGTAGTTCCGCCGTCAATTGATGCTTCAAATACACCGTTGAGTCCTGAGAATGTCCCAGTAATCTGCATTGTGACACCAGATTGGCGAGAACAATCCACAGTCACTGATTGTCCTGAAGCAGTGATATTCCCTGTGGTAGCGGTGGTCATAGCTGGGAGGGCAGAAACCTTAGCTCGACCAATTGAGTTGAAGATAAGGCTGTGGTAGTCGCCGTCCGCTGATACAGGAGAAGTATCTGCATCCTGACGGACGCCAAGAGCCATAACTCCAACGTCCCCAGACGTGTGGGCTGCATCCTCAGCCTTTCCGAGGTTTGTAGCTCCTGTACCTGGCGCTACAGATACTACTGTTACTGATCCCGTGTTTACCGTTGTGATTTTCGAGTCAATGCTAGATAAGTTACCATTGTCGACGGTTATAGACCCACTTGCATCATTGATTGGTATTGAGCTCTGGTCTGAAGCAACCACGACAGGTGCACTATTTGCCATAGTTGCTTGGCCGTTTGCGTTATTCGGATTATATGCCATACTATACTACCCTCCAGTTAGAACCATCTGAGATAATGTCCAAAGATGTATTCGGGGTTAAAGTTGCTGTTGTGCTGCCATCTATCGTTTGAGAAGAAGTCGTTGAAATTGTCTTATTAGTTGTGTGAACGTTTTTAATGGTGTACATATTAGTGTTTGATACCGCCGTAGGAAGAGTTGGTGCCCCGCCTGACCCAACAAATACGACATAGTCGGTAGCAGCTGTTGCGCCGATTGTTACAGAGGTGGTGATAGTTGATATATTTCGTGTGATACCAGAGCCACTGCCAGATCCGTTTGACGCAGCAGTAATACGACCCTTAGCGTCCACAGTGATATTTGCATTCGTAAATGAACCGACATTTGAGTTAACGGTAGCAAGCGTAGTAGCGTTGGTGTTATTTGCAGAACCATTGAATCCGCTCCCCGAACTCGTTACATCACCCGTAAGAATCCCGATCGTACGAGATGTTGTAAGTGTTGCAGCACTTCCAGTCGTGTTCTGATTGAATGTAGGAAAGGTATTACCTGTCGTTAGGTCTTTACCGGTAAGTGTTTGCGTATTATTAGCAAGAACAAGTGTGCCTGTAGCATTAGGGAATGTATACGTTCGGTTGGCAGATAGCGAAGAGGTGTCCAGTATTGAAACAAAGCCGGATGCAGGGTCAACTACATTTACGTGCCCCACAGTTCCTGTGCCATTCTTAATTCCGGGCGTGAGCGATATGTTACCTCCGTTACCATTTGTAGCTCCGTAAGGCCCAGCGTTGAGCGCTATGTCTCCACCATTAGTACTGTTCCCGCCTAATAGTTGAAGAATACCTCCAGTTGAAGCCTCACTCGATAGTACTAAGTCGCCATTCTGGTATCCCCTAATCCTGCTTATAGCACTATAGAACCCCGAGAGACGGCGATTGAATTGTAAAGCACCAACCTGTGCACTCGCGCCTGTATCGGACGGAGCTGCCGCCGTACCACCTGCGCCAGTTAGAGCAATAATCGGATAGCTGCCGCCGTATGCTGTGAGTGCAGCGTCAGATAAAGACCCGTTATCATCTGAGAATTTAAACCTTGCAGAAGGATATGGATCTTCTGACTCGACAGGACCGAGTCGCATTACTTTATCGTCAGTAATCCTCGTCTCAGTTGTGTTCTGTATAAGTTTCCCTGTTGTGCCATCAAATCGAGCGATAGCGTTGTCTGTTGCGCTAGATGGTCCGACAACATCACCCGTGCCTGCCGATCCACTGGATGCTGCTGTTAGTCGTCCTTGTGCGTCGACAGTAACGCTAGCATTCGTATAACTACCGGGTGTAACCGCTGTGTTCGCAAGAGCGAGAGTTCTGTTAGCAGAAAGATCACCGCCGCCTGTTAGCCCGGTGCCAGCTGATATAGTTGTTGATTTATCTGCTTTCAAGTTTAAGGCTGTCTGTGTTGCCGTAGAAACAGGTTTGCTTGCGTCACTTGTGTTATCAACATTTCCAAGCCCAACATCCCCTTTTACGAGGGTATGCCAACTAGTGTCGTAGTTTGTTCCGGATGCTTTCAACAGCACTTGTCCTGTAGTACCACCAGTAGCTACCCCAGGTCCTGTCGCACCCGTAGGACCAGTAGCTCCGGTATCACCTTTTGGGCCCTGAACTACTGAAGTACCGACGGTTGTCTGTCGAGTCACAGCTGAGACATTTGAGCTCGCGTTCTGGTCAAGCCCTGATAGATTTACCGCTATGTTGATTCGTTCAGTAGGTGTAGCCATTATGATTCAACCCTGTTAAAGTCAGCATCTACTCCAAATGTCCCCCGTACTGGAGTCATAACGCGTTTTAAAGTACCCGATTGGTTGTTGAATATCTGTACGTCGAAGTAGTAAGTAGTTCCCGGTACTAAGTCTTTAGTCGAGTTGCTTGCCTGGTCATTTAATAACTGGAAGTTAACTACTCCCGTTGTGTCACCGCTAGTCGAGATACGGATGATAGGTACATCTGAGTTATCTGGGTTAGAGTTAGAGGTAGCTGTGAACGTAATGACGTAGCCTGTTAAATCAACCAATGTTGTACCGACGCTAAAGGTAAACGTCAACAGGGGTGTATCACCGCGTATCAAGTTGTCCAATTTAGTTAATTTATTAGTAGCCATATCGTCCTTTGTTTAATTTGGTGGGGGAGATGTTTCACTCCCCCGTCTTCACTACGCCTCGCGAGTGATAGTGCCCATAACTTGCTGGAAAGTCCAACCAGTTACGCCGGCAGTACCAGTACCAAGAATGGTGAACTCATCCTTAGCGCGGCTAGTAGCCTTTGCTACAACTGCGTCTTTGTTGATAGCAGCCGTAAAGCCGTTACCAGTAAAGCCGTCAGCTGCTGCAGGTGATACAGCGTAAGCGTATTCACCGTCGTAGCGTGAGCCGTTCTTAAACGTGTAGGTAAGGCCAAGTGCTGTTGATGGAAGAGTGATTACTACACCATCTGCCTTTACTACAAACGTCTTACCACTGTCTGCTGCTGTTAGGGTTACGTTACCTGTAACATCTGTAGCAGAGCGGTTAAAGTGACTGTTTAAAGTCATATTATTTGTCTCCTTCTACCTGAGCGGCTTTGCGTGCTTCTTCGCGCGCAGCCTTAGTCTTCTCGACATACTCTTTAGTTTCTGATTCAGTAGCTGCACGGTAGCCAGCGTGAAGGAATGCTTCGACGTGAGCCTGGTCGTTTGATGCAAGGAATTTCTTCTCGCCGACTGGTTCGTCTTGCTCGTTGCGTGGTTGGAATACGTAAACACCGAGCTTTACATCTTTTTCACTTACTTCAGGTGCGTTACCTGGCTGGTTCTGTGGGTCTTTAGGGTCTGGTTTAGCCATAAAATCCTCCTATTAAGCTTCCATGTGAACGCGTAGAGCCTTACCACGGTTGGTAGGGATATATGCGTCGTAGTAGCGGCGGCCTTCAACAACCCAGCCGTCGATACCCTGTACTTCAGTGAGCGTGCGGATCATGTCGAACTTAGTTGGTGCAACAAGTACGTCATCAGCAACGATCACCCATGCAGTGTTCGTAGGAAGGTAGCTTGTTGGAACTGGAACGATCTTTACACCGTCCACAGTGGTAACAACCCCCGTCTTTACGTCTGCATATGCGTCGTCAGAAGCAAGCTTAAACTCAGCGTTTCGGCGGAGTAGGTTCCACTTTGCACGAGTCATGAACGCTACGAGGTTGTCTGGCTCTACTGAGTCAGTGTCGTAGAGGTCTGCTACCTGGTTAACGAATGTTGAGTACGAGTTTGAAGTCGTAATAACTGCAGGTGTGTCGGTCTGGCTGTTAGCAACTGCGTATGCCTGCATTGTTGCAAGGCGGTACTTGTCAGTTGTAGGCACAGATACTTCACGAACCTGTCGTTTAACTGTTGAGCCAACTTCGTTGACCATCATGTTGTCTGCGTAGTTACCGCGGTCGATTGTGTAGGTAAATGCCTTGTCCTGTGAAAGGGTGAAGGTTTGTGTACCAAGACCAAGTTCTACGAGCTGACCGAAGCGGTTTGCACCATCTCGGACGTAGTCAACTTCAGCTACAGTGCTAAAGTTGTAGATTGTTACTGAACGTCGTCCATCAAACTCTAGGCGGATGCCTTTGTTGATAACGATGTCAGTCTTTGCTTTTACGAAATACTTCTCATCAATTACTTTTAGGTGAGAAGCGGCAAAAGGCATAACTGCCATTTTTTAACTCCTGTTAATCTGCAAGGAGGGCTTCCATCAAAGGATCTTTCTTCTCATCTTTCGGTGAGGCGATTGGAGTTACATCTGCTGCACTAGCGGTTCTTTCATAGTCCCGCTTACCAGCGATTGCACCCTGTTTCTTTCCTTCTTCACGAGCCTCTGCATAGCTTTTATAAAAATCGTACGGAAGGACTCGGGCTTGGGTAATGAATCCGGTGTTAGGGTCAGTGGTAAGGCCAGATGCGGCAATCCATTGGTCTCGTACCTTTTCAGCAAATTTCGGATCGTACTCTTTGCTGTCTGGGTCGAATACTGGAAAGTCATGTGCAACTTGTAGGGCTTCCATGTTCAAATCAGTGTTTAACGCTGTGATATGAGCATTAGCCTGATCCATAAGCCTCTCTTGGCGTAATACCTCGATTTGAGCTTGTGTCTCATCCATTCCACTCTCTTGCAATTGTTCCGCTGTCTGAGGCTGGTAGAATTGAGCGTTTAGTGCTTCAACCTGCTGCTTCAGTGCACGGTTCTCATTTGCAAGTGACCTAATACGGTTCTGAGCCGAGTTCTTAGGTTTTGACTCATCATCAGATTCTGTTTCATCGGCTTGTTCCTCTTCGTCGCCCTCAGGCTTCTCAGACTCATCGCCTTCTGTTTCCTCTTCTTGACTAGTCGTCTCATCTTTGTTTTCTTCGGTTGACGAGTCCTCGGCGGTAGTTTCTTGAGTCTCTACCTCTGTTGGTGTCTCTTCTTCATTGAAGTCGAGAGCGTCCATTGGGTTTACGTCAGTTGTTGCTGAATCTAATTCAGGCATATGTTCTCCTTATTGTTTTACGTGCGTACGGGCACGAGCCGTGGAGCTGGATGATCTCCTTTCAATCCGTAGTAAGAGTACGAACTGAAAGCAAACCACCTATTGCTTGACGGCTTCAGCCATAGCTTTAAGCGCCTCCAGTTTCGTTTTAAGTTTCTCTACATACTTCTCGTTAGCTGTCGTAATGATCTGTACCTGTATCTGTGGCATAGCGGATGTAATACCGAGCTTTGTAATAGAGTCCGCGTCGGCAATGTCTTGCTCGAAGTCAGCAATAAGGTCATTGATAACTGGGTACGAGCTCTCAGCTTTGTTGATGTACTCGCGGTTCTCTTTCTCCTGTTCTGCTGGGATTGCAGATGGATCGAACACAGCACCGTCGTTAGGGATAAAGTCTTCTGGCACTACATACCTCCTTGTGGCTGCATAGATTGAGCAATTACCTGTAGAACCTCGTCATCAGGAATACCTTGGCGCATCATCACGATGGCCTGTTCAATAACGTCATCTGGTAGACCACGGTCCTGGAGACCTTGTACAAGCATCATCTCGTGAGGTTCAAGTTGCTCCTCACCCTGTTCTTCAGGTTGGTCTTGTGTGGTTTCAAGGGTCTGCATATCTGGTACCTCAGACATCTCTTCTTGAGGTTGCATCTGTTGGTCAGAATCTTGCTGTGCTTCCTGTGGTAGTTGCTGACTTTGTTGTGCCGCCTGAGCTTGCATCATCTGCTGTTGAGCTGCTTGCTGTTCAGTCATAGCCTGTTTCTGTTTGATTTGTTCTGCGAACTGTGCGGCATCTACCTGAAGTTCTTCAGCATTTTCTACACCAGATAAAGCGATTACCTTGTTGTATAGCTCAGCCTGCTTCTCTGGGTATTGCTGCATAATTGCCTGAAGCATAGGAGAGTTCTGTACACGCTCGAGAATAGTGTCGATGTTCTCCATCTGCTTCTCATCTGACTCTTTGTCTGAGGTAGATGCATCAACGGTAAATCGAAGCATCTCGGTGTATTCGTCGTAGTCGATGGTGTACTTGTTGTCGTCAGTTACGAGCGTAGGGTCGATCTCACGTACCTTACGTGCTGTGTCGTCATCGAGTTCAATCTCTTCAAGACCATGCTTGTTAGAGAAGTGGATGTTAAGCATCGTCTCGCAGTTGTCTGACCACCATGCCTCAAACTGCTTGCGCATGTAGTTATCTGATACACCAAGCTTTAGTTGCTGTGCCTGTACACCTGCAGAGGTCTTAGAGAATCCTGGGTTGCCTACTTCAGATGAGGTAGAAGTATCACCGTTATTGTTGAGTGCGAGAATCTGAGACTTAAACAACCCGTAGTCTTGGGTAAAGTTAGATAGAGCAGTAGTGTCTAGGGTTAATGGTTCGAGAGTGCTATTCTCGTCTGAACCAAGATCAATAATTGCATTAGGCTGTAATTTAGCCTTAGATTTATCCCAGTTACCACGCTTAACAAGGGGTGGAGCTAACATAAGAGCACGGTTGTATTGGTAACTCTGCAGCATTGAGTCGATAACGTTCTGCATGCCACCAGACATCTCAATAACGCCTCGGCCGAGAGGGTTCTCAAAGTCGAGGGTTGTATACATGTAGTTAACAGGCATCTTGCCGCGTGGGTCTTTGTTTATACGCTCACAGACGAACTCTTCTGGACCTGACGCCCAAGAAAAGAAAGGTGCTTTAACGCCCTTTTGGAAACCGTGTACGATATGAATAGCCTCTGAACGAGCGTTGCGCTCCTTCTCGCCAGAAGACTTAGCTGCTTCATCTTTCTCGGTCTTCCATTGTTTGAGACGCCTAAGGGCTGGTAGTTTCCACTCCTCGTCGTACTTTTCGCCACCTTCGCGCGCAGCTTTACGCTGTTTCAGGATACGTTCAATGATCCCGTCAATATCAGATTCCTGATACCATGCCTGTACAAAGAAGTAGTCGCAGGCCTGGAATGTAAGCTTACCTGATTGGAAGAATCCATCTTTTACGTAGAAGTATTTAAAGTCAGCACCATATGAGTAATCATGCTTTGTGAATAAGTTCATGGTACCGATAGCACCAAATGTCATAGACTTAGATACAACTGCCCAACACTTCTGGATAGCATCAGCATCTAGGTTGGCGTTTGGGATAATGTCGTTGTAGAGTACGAAGTTGGCAACGATACTCATCACCGTGCCTTGGGTAGTCTCTACTTTACCTGAAGGTAACTGCTGGATGACACGCTTAGGAAGGCTATCAACAATACCAGCCATAGTGCCATCGGTATTCTTTGGATATGACTTGTTGATACCAGGGTGAGGACGGTTACGAGCAATGCGCTCATATTCAGACAACGGATCAAAGAATGGCGTCATATACGCCTTGGAGCTCTCCCATCGTTCTTTGAAGTTGTCTTTTGTTAAGAAGGGCACTGAC
>Ga0207706_10004755_pt1 | contig 12716 bp, 16 predicted proteins | sample KBSC53metaG_FD_184318 | JGI IMG/M metagenome (GOLD analysis project Ga0207706, IMG submission 184318) | Corn rhizosphere microbial communities from Kellogg Biological Station, Michigan, USA - KBS C5-3 metaG (SPAdes) (version 2) | ecosystem: Host-associated > Plants > Roots > Rhizosphere > Soil ... | reverse complement strand
CGGCTTCGCCGCGTAGGTCAGCCATTTGTACCAGGCGCGGTCGCCGAGGACGGCGAGCCGCGGGAAGCTGCTTCAACGCGCCAACACGCCACTCTTGCCCCCTCGCCTTCCCTCTGACACCCTCCACCGGGGGCCGCTGTGGACAGCTTCAGTTATTTCATCACTTTCTACGGCCTGATCCTCGGCCTCGCTTTGACCGAGCTGCTCGGCGGGTTCGCGCACATGGTCCGTGCCAGGGCGCTGAGGAAGCTCGAGCCGCAGACGGCGCTTCTTGCGCTGTTCATCCTCATCGACATCTGCTCGACCTGGATCGACAGCTGGGTTTCGCTGAAGCAGGTGACGGTGGACCTCGCCGGTCTCTGGGCGCCGGTGCTGATCGCGATCTGCTTCTATCTCGCGGCCGCGGTGGTCTTCCCGCACGACGAGGCCGATCACGAGCGGCTCGCCGATTATTACCGCGAGCGCAAGCGCTTCGTCGTCGCGCTGCTGCTTGCCATCGAGATGCTGATCCACGTCACTTATCTGCCCATCTTCGAAGAACGGATTGCGCATCGGCCGGAGGTCTTCTGGCTGTGGACCGTCCCGTACAACCTCGCCATCGAAGCCACGATGATCGGAGTCATCTTGCTGCGCTCGCGCCGCGCGAACATCGCGCTCCTTGTCCTGCTCGTCCTGTTGATCTTGGTTCCTTACTGGGACCAGGGCGTCATGCAGCATGCCGTTGCCCGCCACTTCGGCTACGATCACGCCTGAAGCCGCGGCGGCGCTTTTTGCTGTCCTACAGCAGCCGGTTCGTGATTTATCCTGCCCGATGCAGGCGCCGCACCTCTTCCTCGATCCCGCTCACCAGCCCTCGCGCGCGTGCGCCCGCGCGCACGTGGAACTGCCAACTTTGGCAACTTTCACCGCCCCCGCGAAACCCGCGCGACATTGTCCAACTTGTCCAGTTCCGGAGGGGACGAATCCTACAACGGCCCTCCACGACGCCCTTTTCACCAAGGGCTTTTCGACGCGCGCCGGCGCTCGCTTTCTAGCTGAAGAGCTTGCCGACCGACCCCATGATCCCGCCGCCGTCCTGCTGGAGCAGCTGCGCGAACTGGCCGAGCGCCCCTTCGCCGCCGATGTGACCAACGATCTCCTGCAGCTTGTCCGTCGGCAGGCCGGTTTGCTCGGCGGCGGTCGTCACCGTGTCGCTTTCGGCAAAATGCGCCTTGCCGAGCGCGTGGACCGCTTGCTCGACCTGCTCGGGAGTGAGGCCCACCTTGGCCGCGAGATTGTCGACCGTCGGGTTGTTCGAAAGCTGGCCGAGGATTCCGTCCAACAGGCTCATGGCGATGCTCCCTTTTTCATCTCGCGCAGCCGGCGGCCGCGCCGCGCGGACGGCCGTACGCCCCATCGCCGGGTCCAGACAAGCGGGCCGCGCAATTGCTTCGGGTCCACAAGACAGCCGCCGATGCGGCAAACCGCCGCGGCGGGCGGCCGCCCAACTCGACACGGCGCTCCACTCTCTCTAGGCCCCGTGGCTTCCTCGGTTCCTTCCCAGAGCAATGACCCGTCTCGAATCCCGCGCGCGCCTGTTCGCCTGCCTCCTTTCCGCACTCGCCGGCTTCGTCGATGCGATCGGCTTCATCCAGACCGGGGGCTTCTTCGTCTCGTTCATGAGCGGCAATTCGACGCGGCTCGGGGTCGGCATCGCCGAGAGCGCCCGCAGCGCCTTGGTCGCGACGGCGATCATCCTCTGCTTCCTCGTCGGCGTCATTGGCGGAACCCTGATCGGATCGCGGTTCGAGCGCCGGCGGCCCGCGGCGGTGCTGTTCGCGATTGCCGCGGCGATCGCCCTTGCCGCTGTGCTTGAGATCCGCGGCGGCTCGGGCGTCGGCTATGCGATCGCCTTGCTCGCGCTCGCCATGGGCGCCGAGAACGCGGTGTTCGAGCAAGGCGGCGAGGTGCGCTTCGGGGTCACCTACATGACGGGCAGCCTGGTCCGGGTGGGCAACGGCATCGCGAGCGCCATCCTCGGCCGCGACGGCAATGGCTGGGCGGGCTACCTGCTGCTGTGGCTCGGCTTCGTCGCGGGCGCGGTCGCGGGGGCCTCGTGCTACGGGCTCGCCGGCCCGGCGAGCCTGTGGGCCGCAAGCGCCGCCGCGGCCGCCCTCGCCCTCATCTCGCTTCGCCTGCTCGCGGCGGGCTCATTGCACGCTTCGCCGGCCGGACGTTGACCGGCATGCGCCCGCCCCCGTGTCTCCGGCCCTGCGCGCTTTCACTCCCCATTCAACTTCTGCGACGCTAATGTCGGCCCCCTCGCGACGCAGATCAAAACCGACTCGCCCAAGCCTTGTCCACCTATCGGCTCCCCTCGCCCTACGAGCGCACGCCGCTCCAGCGCCGCGCCTCCGGGCTCGCGCTCGCCCTGGCGCTCAATCTCGGGCTGCTGCTCCTGCTGCTGACTCTCGGCCAGCTCTCGCCCGAGGCGAAGAAGGTCTCGCGCGCCCTGGTCGTCGACCTCCTTCCCGAATCGCACAGCGCCCCTGCGCCGGCCGAAACCAGGCCCGCACGCAAGCCGGTGACCCATTCTCAGGCGAAGCCCACGCCCCTCAAGCCGCCGCCGATCGTCCTTCCGGCCAAGCCGACGATCAGCGTGCCGCCGCCGACGGCGCAGCCCTGGGTGGAAATGAGCAAGGAGGACCTTGCGGCCGGCGACATCGCCAACCTGCCCAAGGCCGGCGCGGGATCGGACAGTGCCGGCGATTCGGAGGTGGTCGGCACCGGGCCGCACGGCGAAACGCTCTACGCCGCGGAATGGGCGCGCCGGCCGTCTCACGCCGAGCTCAGCGGCTACCTTCCGTCCAACGCTCCCGACGGATTTGGACTCATCGCGTGCAAGACGGCCCCGGGCGACCGCGTCGAGGATTGCATCGAGCTCGATCAAGAGCCGCGCGGCTCGCACCTTGCGAGCGCGGTGCGGCAAGCCGCCTGGCAGTTCCGGGTCCGGCCGCCCCGCAAGAACGGGCGTGCCCTGGTCGGCTCATGGGTGCGGATCCGTATCGACTACGAGCATGTCGGATAGAGCCGGCGCTTTGGGCGGGCGCTCAAGCCCCGCGCAGCAAGGATAGTCCGAGGGCTATTTGCCCGTCACGAGGTCCTGGTGCTGGGCCGCCTTGCGCTCGGCCTCTTCGACCCGGAGCTGCTCGCTCCGACGCGCCTTGTCGGCGAGCAGGGTCCAGGCAGCTTCGGAGCGACGGCAACGCTCGCGCACATGGTCGAGCGTCGCCGCCTCCGCCTCCTCCCGCGCCTGGTCGGCGCGGGCGAGAAAGAATTGAAGATTGGAGCCGCGGATGACTGGCCCGGCCAATTATTCGCCCTGGGGCTCGGCGGTCTCGTCACTGGCCGGCTCGCCCGCTTCGGCGGCCGGCGCGTCGTCGGCGGACTTCAGGTTGACCGCAGCCATCTTGCCGCGGCGGTCTTCCTGGAGCTCAAAGCTGACGCGCTGATCCTGGCGCAGCGTGCGCATGCCCGAACGCTCGACGGCGCTGATGTGGACGAATGCGTCGTTTCCGCCGCCGTCGGGCGCGATGAAGCCGTAGCCCTTGTTCTCGTTGAAGAATTTGACGGTTCCGGTAGTCATGACTTTTTCCTTCGCATTGCGGCCCCCGACCGATCGGGGGCGCTTCGTGCCACGAGCTGCAAGAGAAGGAAAAAGCGCTCGCGAGAGCGCTCGTAGACCGTCATTTTGCGACTGATAGCAGGGCGAACATAGGCCGGAACGCCGCGCAATGTAAGGCTGGGGCCGAAATGAGCCGCCGACGGCCCGGGTTTGGAAGCCGTTTGCTTAACCAAGATTCGTCACGGGCCGCTAACCGGCACGGCGTTAACCCGGCCTCGGTAGCGTCGTCGACTTTAGCGAGCTCCGGCGGCGTTACCACCATCCTAGCTAGCGTTCGCTGCGGTCCGAAGCAGCTTCCCGCAACATGAAGCCCTTGCCGTTCTGGCGCTTCAGCCGCGCTTCGTAACCTTGGGCGAGCTCCTCAAGCGCGTCGCGCAATTCTTCGTCCGTAAGATATTTCCTCAATCGTCGGCAGCGCTCGATTTTCTCTTCAAGATCAATGCGTTCATCATTCATTGGGACACCGTCCACGTCGTGACGTCGTGACAGCTCCCACGCTCGACCGGCCAACGTTGCTCTTCGAGCGGCAGTTCCTTTCGGTACGGGTGCGCAACGGCTCCGCGGCCGCTATTGCGACACCCTTTTCTCGGCAACGGCGAGCAGCTTTTTCACGTCGTTGCTCGGGATTGCGAAGCCGATTCCGACATTGCCCGCGGACGCTTCGCTCTGGCTCGGGCTGAACAAGGCCGAGTTGATGCCGATGACCTTTCCGTCGAGGTCGATCAGCGGGCCGCCCGAATTGCCCGGGTTGATCGGCGCATCGGTCTGGAGGAACCGCCGGCTATCGCCGCGCCCCAGCGGCCGGTCCATCGCGCTGATGATCCCGCTGGTGACCGTCTGCCCGAGATTGAACGGGTTGCCGATGGCGACGACATAGTCGCCAACCTCAAGCTTGCTGCTGTCGCCGAGCTTCAGGGATGGCAGGTCCCTGGCGTCGATCTTGAGCACCGCGAGGTCGAGCTCGGGAGCAAGCGCAACGGGGTCCGCGGGCAGCTTGCGGCCGTCCTTGAGTCCGACCTCCACCGCCTGCGCGTTGCGGACGACGTGGAAGTTGGTGATGACCAGCCCGTGCGCGCCGTCGACGATGACTCCCGATCCGGCGGCCATCGCGGGCTGGAGGGCAGCGTCGGGGATCCCGAAATAGCGGCGGAAAAACGGGTCCTGAAGGAGCGGATTCTGCTCGGCCGGCGACGGCTGCAGAGTAGCGATGTTGACGACTGCCGGCGCGGTTTTCTTGACCAGCGGCGACAGGCTGTCCCCGGTCGGTGCCACCAGAGCCCTCGGCGCTGCACCCTCGGTCGACCCGCCGCCGACGGGCAGCATGCGCGCGACTACGCCGCCGATCGCCGCGGCGACAACGAGCAATAATGCGAGCAGGAGGAACGGGATTCTTGCGGCGGCGCCGCGTGGTTCGGCCATGTTCCGTCTTATCCTTCGACCGTTTCACCTTCGGGAGCGCCCCTCCCGAGCTTGTCGGGCAGCCGCTCTCCCTCGGGTGTGAACGCGAGGCTCACCGAATTGATGCAATAGCGCTCGCCGGTCGGCGGCGGGCCGTCGGGGAACACGTGGCCCTGGTGTGAGCCGCAGCGGGCGCAGACGATCTCGCTTCGCACCATTCCGTAGCTGGTGTCGCGGATGGTCTTGAGATGCGCTTCGGCGAAAGGCCGGGTGAAGCTCGGCCAGCCGGTGCCGCTCTCGAACTTGGTGCCGCCGTGGAACAGCGGGAGTCCGCACAGTCGGCAGGTGAAAACCCCTGCCCGCTTCTCCTGCAGGAAGACTCCGCAGAACGGCGCCTCGGTGCCATGCTCGAGCAGCACGTGGCGTTCTTCATCGGTCAGCTTGGCGACGAGGGCGTCGAACTGCTGCTCGGTGGGCGGGGTGAGGTCGAAGGTTTCGGTCCTGGTCTCCGGCTGCATGGGGATCTCCTTCACTTGCCATTTAACATGGGGATGGGATGAGCGCGTGTCGATGCGCTGGTTCTTCGCCCTGCTTCTGGCTCTCTTCGCGGCCGCCGCTGCGGCGCAGACTGTCGAAACGCACACGCAAGCGATCGCCGAGGACGCCGAGCAATATGCCGGACAGTTCCGAGTCGCTCCGGAGGAAGCGATCCGGCGCCTCGAAGCACAGCAGGCGAGCGCTGCCGCGACGGACGACATCGCCCGCGAGTTCGCCGATCGGCTCGCCGGGATCGCGATCGAGCATTCGCCCGAATATCGGATAGCGGTGCTCCTGACCGGCTCCGAGCCGGTCGCCGACCGCGTCGCCGCCGGGGTGCCGGTGGTCTTCAGGACGGGCGCCAAAGCCACCCGCGCCGAGGCCGTCATGGCGATGCGCCGTCACCTGATCGATTTCCGGAGCGATCTGCCGGGAGCGCGCGGCGCCGGTTACGACCAGCGCACCGGCGAAGTCGTGCTTCTGGTCACTCCGGCGGATGCCGAGAGCATCGGCGTCGACGCGATCCGGACCCGCGCCGAGAAGATCAGCGGCGTACCCGTGCGCGTCGTCGTCAACGAGCTGATCGAATCCAACATGAGCGTCGACGGCGGTGGCCTGGTGGAGGGGCTCAATGTCGTCACCAACCGGCGCGGGCGCTGCACCACGGGTTTCGTTGTCACCAACGGCGAGATCAACGCCATCACCACGGCCGCGCATTGCCCGGACCAGCTCAACTATATCGGTCTCGATGGCTCCAGCAGCCCGACGCTTCCGATGATCGGCTCCTGGGGCCTCGGCTATCGCGACGTGCAGATCAACGGCAGCGCGGACTCGCCGCAGCCGCTGTTCTACGCCAATCGCGCCGCGGGATCGCAGCGCGAGGTCGAAACCTGGCGCGGTGTCGCGGGCACGCGCGCCGGCGAGTTCGTCTGTCATTACGGCGAAAGCTCGGGCTACAGCTGCGCGACCGTCGAGCTGACCGACTACGCGCCTCCGGGCGCGCTGTGCGGCGGCCCCTGCTCCCCGACCTGGGTGACGGTCAAAGGGCCGGCGTGCATCACCGGCGACAGCGGCGGGCCGGTTTTCAGCGGCAATGTCGCCTTCGGCATTGCTAAAGGCATCAACCGCGACGAGGCGGGCCGCTGCCTTTTCTATTATTACATGTCGACCGACTATTTGCCGCAGCCCTGGCGCTTGCTGACGGCGGGCGACGTCACTTCGCCGAGATCAGATCGCCCCTGACCTGATCCGAGCCGGGCACCGGCTCGGCGGCGTCCTTTCCGAGCTTCACGATTCGGTTCTTCCCGTCGACGTGGACGACGCGCGGCTTCAGCGACCGCGCCTCTTCGTCGGTGACGAGCGCATAGCTCATGATGATGACGAGGTCGCCCGGCTGGACGAGGTGCGCTGCGGCTCCGTTGATGCCGATGACCCCGCTGCCGCTCTCGCCCGGGATCACATAGGTCTCGAGCCGCGCGCCGTTGGTTACGTCGACGATCGCGACCTTCTCGCCCTCGAGCAGGTCCGCCGCCTCCATCAGCGCCGAATCGATGGTGATCGAGCCCACGTAATGCAGGTCCGCCTGCGTCACGGTTGCCCGGTGAATCTTCGATTTCATCATGGTGCGCATCATCGGCTCGGCACTCCCTGGGCGGCCCGTTCGGGTCGCGTCCCGTACGAGATCAGCATCCGCTCGTCGATAATCAATGCTGCGCTGCAATATCGCACTTGCAGCACGAGGCGCAAATTCCCAACTGTGCGGACCGGGCGTGGCGAGATTTCCGAACTTGCCAGGCGTCATCGGCTGTAGAGTGTTGAAAATCGGGCATTTTCGATTTTGGCACGGCTCTTGCTCTGTAGTGAGCACGACATTTTGCCAATGGAGTTAGCAATGGAAGCGCAAGAGAATCAGGTCGCTTTGCCCCTTCGGTCCCACACGATTCTGGGCGTTTGCGAAGGGCTCGGCGAGGATTTCGGGTTCAACCCCGTGTTCCTGCGCATTCCGCTTGCCGCTTCGGTGATCTGGAACCCGTTGATCGCGATCGGGACCTATTTCGCGCTCGGTCTGGTGGTGCTCGTCTCTCGCTTGGTCTTCCCGAAGGCGAAGGCTTCGACGGCGGCCGATGCAGCGCCGGAAATCGTCCACGAGGAGCAGGAGCTGCGGAAGGCGGCCTAATATTCCCCGCGAGCTTCGGCGCGCGCTTCGAGGAGATCGAGCAGCGCCCGATGCTGAAGAAGCAGCTGCTCGCCGCCGAACGCCAGCGCACGGGCCGTGCCAAGGCTGACTGCCGCTCGATCGACGATTGCAACGACCGACGACTCGTCGGGAAGCGACGGCGCCGGCGCCTCGGTGCCGACCCGCGCCGCGGCGCGGTCGAGCAGTCTGCGAACGGGCCACCAATCGCATACCAAGGCTGTCGCGGCGCCCAGCGCGCATCCGTCGCGCTCCGAGGTAGCGAGCGTTTCGAGCGCATGACGCGCCGCCATCAGGCTCGCCTCGGTCTCGGCTGCGCCCGGCGTGCTGGGCAGCGGGCCGACAGCGGAGGTCAGCCGAACCAGGTAGAGGCGCTCCCGCTCGAATGCGTCCGATGCATGGGTGAGCCAGTCGCGCACCGGCCCCTTGGGGCAGCGCTGGAGCGCGATTTCGACGAGGCCGGGATAATGGCCATGAAGGCTGCACAGCAGGTGCACGGCATCGGCCATGTCGCGGCCGGAATGACGGCCGGCGCCCTCGAGAAGCGCGGAAAGATGCGAATGGCGTGCCGAGCCTTCGCCCGCCACACGGGCAAGCTGGGCCGCTGCAACGCTGACCGGCTTCTGTTCGGCTGACCGGTTAATCGCCATTCCTGTCCCTTCGTCCGACCTGTCCTGGGCAAGGCCCTATCGAACCGGTCCTAACGCAAGCCCGTAAAGACGAGGTTTATGGCTGCGTAAGCTTTCGTAAGCTCTCTTTCCTCTCCCACGGGAGAGAGTTCAGTCGTCGCGGTACGCAAGCTCGTAATTCCCCCACCGGCGGCCCTTGATCCACAAGGGCACGAAGACGTTCTTCACCGGGATGAACTTGTCGCCGAGCTCCATCCGGTAGGTGGCGAGCGTCGCCGGCCTTTCGCTTGCGAGCGCCATGCGCGTCGTGTCGTCAATCAGGATCCGCTTGTTGCGGCAATGCTCGTCGTTCCACACCGGGTCGGGTCCCTGCGGGTGGCTGCGCTCGGTGAGGTGCGTCGGCAGATAGCCGTTCATGTCGCCGATCGCGGAGCCGATGATGCGGCTGTCGCTGGACTTCACGCGATCGAGGATCGGGCGCACCATCTTGTCCGCGGCATCGTTGAAGCGGACGTCGTACTGGACCGGGTTCGAACCCTCGACGATTTTGTAGTCTCGGTCGAACACGTCCTCGACGGTAAGCTCGCCCGCGTCGATCGCGCGCTCGACCATGCTCTTGATCTGGCGGCAGGCGTCCTGCGCCTTGAGGATGAACGGCGTGTCGTCGATCTCCGCGCCCGAATTGGCGAGCGTGTCGAGCATCGTGTTCGACAGCAGCTCGAGGTGCGCGAGCCGCTTCTCGGCGGTCTTCAGCTCCTGGCCGTTGTCGCGCGCGTCGGCGGCGAAGTCGGTAAGTCCGGCCTTCACCCGGTCGACGCTGGTCTGGATCATGCTGGTCGAATGGGCGATGCCCTCGGTCTGGCGGTCGACCATCCCGACGATCTCGCTGACTTCGCGGACAGTGTCGCCGATCGTTCCGAAGCCCGACTGGGCGGCCCGGCTGCGCTCGACGCCGGTTTTGATGTCATTGGTCACCGCGCCCGCCTCGCGGGTCAGCTCACCGATCGTCGAAGCGATCTGGCTCGTCGCCGCGCGCGTATCGTGCGCAAGCTTCTTCACTTCGGCGGCAACGACCGCAAAGCTGCGTCCGGCGTCACCGGCGCGCGCGGCCTCGATGGTCGCGTTGAGCGCGAGCATGTTGGTTTTGCGGGCGATCGTCTCAATGGTCGAGGAGACGGATTGCACCTGGTTCATCGCCGAGGCGAAGCCGGCCATGCGCTCGCCAAGCTCGACCACCAATTCTGTCAGGCCCTTGAAGCCGTCGATGGTCTTGTCGATCGCGTCGCGGCCGGCCTCGAGCTTGGCCTTGGCCTGCTCCGAAAGCAGCCGCGCCTCGTCGGTTGAATCCGACACGCGCGCCTGGTCGCTCATCAGACGTGTCGTCACTTCCTCGAGCTGATCGAGCATCTTCAAATGCTCGCTGATGCGCGTCGCGACGCCCTGGACGTAGCCGGAGACGTCGCTGCACTCCATCGACAGTGAGCCGCAATCGCGCGCGACCGCGCGGATGGCGTTTTCGGTGACTTCCTCAATCCCCTGAGTGGCCATTGAAGCCCTGCTCCCGAACTATTCGAGAGTGGGGATACGAAAGAACCTCCTACTTCTTCGTTAACTATGTCGGCGTTCAGTAGAGGAGGTAGGGCTTGCGCTCTTCTTCCCAGGCGCGCTCGTCGGGGATGGTGAGGGTGTCGAGATCGGCTGGCGTTGCTTCGCTGTGGTCGACCCACTCGCGCAGAAGCTCCGAACCGTTGATCACGTCGATGGCGAGCTTGTCGAACACATATTCGTACGGGAAATCGCGCCACAGGTCGTAATCGGGCCAGAGCCGGCGGATCGCCTTGAATGCCAGCGACTGGAGCCGCCAAGGCTTGAATGCCGCGTGATCGTAGAACGGCCCCTCGGCGTGGATGAAGAGGCCGCGGCACATCTCCCCGACATGCTTGTGGAAGGTCGGCTGGAAGGTCACCTCGCGAAGCTTGCAGCCTGCGAGCCATTCGGGGGCGAGCCGTTCCATCTCCGCCATGATCCTCTGCGGCTCGAGGTCGGGCGCTCCGAACAGCTCGAGCGCGCGCGTGGTGCCCCTCCCCTCGCTCAAGGTCGTGCCTTCGAGCATCACGGTGCCGGCATACGCCCGCGCCATGTTGAGGTTAGCGGCATTGGGGCTCGGATTGATCCACACGCGCTCCGGCGGCCAGCCGAAGCCAGGCGCTTCATCCGGCCTCCAGCCATCCATTTCTATCACGCGATAATCGACGTCGAGCTTGAAATGGTCGACGAACCATCGGCCGAGCTCGCCGAGCGTCAGGCCGTGCCGCATCGGGATCGGGCCCGCGCCGACGAAGCTCTCCCACCCAGGCCGGAGGGACAGGCCCTCGATCGGCCGGCCGGCGGGATTGGGCCGGTCGAGCACCCAGACGCTCTTGCCATGCTCCGCGGCCGCCTCGAGCACGTAGAGGAGGGTCGTGATGAAGGTGTAGATCCGGCAGCCGAGGTCCTGCAGGTCGACCAGGATCGTGTCGAACGTGCCGAGCGACTGGCCGGTCGGACGCCGCACCTCGCCGTAGAGACTGAAGACCGGGATCCGGTGGACGGGGTCTGTGAAGTCGTCGGACTCGACCATATTGTCCTGCTTGTCCCCGCGAAGCCCGTGCTGTGGACCGAAGGCAGCGGTGAGCTTCAGGCCCGTCGCGGCGAGCGCGTCGAGGCTGTGAGTCAGGTCACGCGTGACGGAGGCGGGATGCGCCAGGAGCGCGACGCGCTTGCCTTCGAGCGAGCGGCGAAGCTCGGGCTCAGCGAGGAGGCGGTCGATGCCGAAAAGGGTCATGTCCGCTGCTTAGGGCAGGTGCGCGGCGAAGCAACCGGGGTCGTGGAAATCGGGCTTTTCCGCGTTGGGATGGACGAGCGCCCAGTAGGACCTGGTCCCGTCCTTCTCCTCCAGCACGGCCGATAGTCCCAGCTCCCAATTGGTGTCCGCGGGCACCGCGATGGACGCGCCAAGCGCCCACCAGGTAAGGTTGTCCTCCATCCGGATGTACGGGTCGGCGGCCTCCGCATCCTTTCCGCCCGTGCGCGTGGAGGTGAAGTCGTACGCCGCCCACTCGCCCGATGGAGCGAAATTCCACTCGCGATAGGCCTGCTCACCGAGAGCGCGGAGGAAAGCCTCGAGGCAGGTGGTTTTCCACAGCCCGTTCGCACGCCCCGGCTCGGCGGGTTCGGGAATGACGAACTTGTCTGCAGGCGCTCCCACGCCGAACCAGATGTTCGTCGTCGCCACGGCCGCGAGCGATGCGGCGTGCTCGACCGTAGCCCACACTTTCAGGTCTGCGATCGCTGGCGGAGTGGACGGGTGCGGGATCAGATTGAACTGCATTTGCCCCATTATCGTCATTCCCGCGAAAGCGGGAATCCAACTTGTTCTTCAAGTCAGCGGGAGCCCCCGCTTTCGCGGGGGTGACGGTTTGGCTAAGCGGCAGTCGATGACTTCGTACCGCTCCTCCCTCCTGCGTCTCCTCGATGAGCGCGGCTATATCCATCAGGTGACCGACGCCGCCGCGCTCGATGCGCTGGCCGAGCGGCAGGTGGTGCCCGGCTACATCGGCTTCGACGCGACCGCGCCCAGCCTCCACGTCGGCAACCTCGTCTCGATCATGCTCCTGCGACGGCTGCAGCAGGCCGGACACAAGCCGATCGTCGTGATGGGTGGTGGGACCACGAAGGTCGGAGACCCCTCCGGCAAGGACGAGGGCCGAAAGCTGCTGAGCGAGGAGGTGATCGCCGCCAACATCGCCTCGATCCGCCGCTGCTTCGAGCGCTTCCTCGGCTTCGGAGACGGCGCGGCCGACGCCATCATGGTCAACAACGATGACTGGCTCGGCGGGCTCGAGTACATCCCCTTCCTCCGTGACGTCGGTCGGCATTTCACGATCAACCGCATGCTGACGTTCGAGAGCGTGAAGCTACGCCTCGACCGCGAGCAGCCGCTGACCTTTCTCGAGTTCAACTACATGATCCTCCAGGCCTACGACTTCCTCGAGCTGTCGCGCCGGGCCGGCTGCCGCCTCCAGCTCGGCGGGTCCGACCAGTGGGGCAATATCGTCAACGGAATCGAGCTCACGCGGCGCATCGACGGAACCGAGCTGTATGGCGTCACGACGCCGCTGATCACCACGGCGGACGGCGCCAAGATGGGCAAGACCGCCGCAGGCGCAGTGTGGCTTAATCCCGACCTGCTCAGCCCGTACGACTATTGGCAGTTCTGGCGGAACACGGACGATGCGGACGTCGGGCGCTTCCT
>Ga0207706_10004754_pt1 | contig 12716 bp, 11 predicted proteins | sample KBSC53metaG_FD_184318 | JGI IMG/M metagenome (GOLD analysis project Ga0207706, IMG submission 184318) | Corn rhizosphere microbial communities from Kellogg Biological Station, Michigan, USA - KBS C5-3 metaG (SPAdes) (version 2) | ecosystem: Host-associated > Plants > Roots > Rhizosphere > Soil ... | reverse complement strand
TAAAATTCCAACCGTACAAGTGAGTGACACAACAGGCGATGAGTAAACATTCTGTAGCTCGTCCAAAAAATATGGTTCGACTACGCTCACCACTCATCACATCAATTGCTCGTTTTTCTGTAATTCAATATTGCCCAGCCATTCAGCACTACTGCAAACGCAATCTCGATAAGCATTTGGTTTTTTACATCGGCGAAGGTACTGCCTTTTAAAACGATCATGCGGTTCACTTGTATAAAATGACTTACCGGTGTGAGGTACGCGATCCATTGCGCCCACACTGGCATGCTATCGATAGGTGTGTAAAGACCACCCATTAAATTAAAGATCATGACAAAGAAAAATGCGATGCTCATTGCCTGCTGCTGCGTGTTTGAATAAGTGGAAACGAGTAAGCCGAAACCCAATACTGCTAACAGGTACAAGGCAACGAACGCATACAACAATGCAATGCTGCCAAGCGGAACAATACCATACACAAGCCACTGCACCAATAAACCAAGCGTAAAAACAATGATGCCCATTATCCAGAAAGGAATAAGCTTGCCAAGAATGAAATGATATTTTTTTATGGGCGTAACATTTATTTGCTCGATGGTGCCGATCTCTTTTTCTTTTACAATGTTGAGTGCAGACATATAACCGCCGATCATTGTTACGAGTATCGCTAAAATGCCGGGCACCATGAGATCGTAGTAACTTAAATATGGATTGAACCAATTGGAAGATGCAACATCAATTGTTGGTTGCGCATTGTAATGTTGCGGTTGTATCCATTGCAAACGAATATCATCGTTATAATCTTTGATAATGCTGCCTAAATATGCTGCGCCAAGATTTGCTTTTGTTCCGTTGATCGCATTCGCTGCAAGAAAAAGCTTTTGATGATTTTCACGCACAAGATCTTTTTCAAAATTGGTTGGGATTTCAAGAATGATATCCGCTTTGTCTTGTTCTATCAGATGAAATGCTTTTTTAAATGATGGTTCATAACCTGAGAGTTGAAAATATCCTGAAGCCGTAACTTTTGAAATAAGCTTTTGTGAGTAAGATGAATGATCATGGTCAACAACTGCAAGAGAAATATTTTTGATGGTGTAATTCGCAGCCATTGGTAAGATGAGTAATTGCACGATAGGCATAACAAATATTGCAGGCAGAATTCCTTTATTACGGAACACCTGTTTGAATTCTTTTTGCAATAAAAATTTTAAGGTTCTCATGCCAATCTTATTTTAAATTTCTTAAGACTTATTGCTAATAGAATCACAGTCATGCCTGCAAGAATGAGTGTTTCTTTCCAGATAGATGTAATGCCCAAACCCTTCAGCATTACATCTTTGATGATGATGTAATACCATTTTGAAGGAACAACGTTGGCGATTATTTGTAAAGGCTTCGGCATATTTTCCAGCGGAAATAAAAAGCCCGTGAACAACAAAGTAGGAAGCATCATACCCATCATTGACATTGTCATTGCAGTCTGCTGCGATGCAGTTGCAGTTGAAATAATCAATCCTACCGATAAAGATGTGATGATAAAAAGTGCGCTTTCGAAGAAGAGTAAAAAGATACTTCCGTTAACAGGCATATCGAGAAGAAACACGCTTAGTAAAAGAATGATGGTAAGGTTTACCAATGAAAGCACTAAATAAGGAACTGCTTTGGAAAGTATTACCAGCAAAGGTTTGAAAGGTGATACCAAAAGAATTTCCATTGTGCCCAATTCTTTCTCACGAACAATAGAAACAGATGTCATCATAGTGCACACAAGCATTAATACAAGCGCCATTACACCAGGAACAAAAGTGGTAGCACCTTTTAATTCAGGATTGTAAAGCATGCGCACTTCAGGAATAATTTGATAAGGCATTGGATTGTTTTGTATTAAAGTTTGCCGGTAACCTTGTATGATATTGTTAAGATAGTTGGTCAGTTGTGTTGCAAGATTGGGATCACTTGCATCAGCGATAATTTGTATCTGCGCTTTATTAGTGTGAATAAGATCGTTACTAAAATTCTCTGGAAAAATTACTGCCGCTTTTATATCACCTTTTTTAAACGAAGCTTCGATGGCTTTATAACTCATTAATGTTTTTTCAATTTCAAAATAGTTGCTTGCTTCAATTTCAGTGATGAGTTTTTGTGAGGAAATATCTTTTGCATAATCTACTACAACAATCTTGGAGTTTTTCACTTCGTTCGTTAATGCAAAACCAAACAATACAATTTGCACAATGGGCAAACCAAATAACATCAACAATGTTTTTCTGTCGCGAAACACGTGATAGAATTCTTTGCGAACGAAAACGAGAAATTGTTTCATGTTATTAATAATAGTATTTTAAGGAACGCAGATTATCATGATCATCAGGATTTGCGCAGATAAATCATAACTAATCTTGACAATCTGCTCAATCTGTGTTCCATTCAACAACTCATTCTCCTCTTTTTGCTCCACGAGCCAATTGATAAAACACTTCATCCATTGTTGCTGCATTAAATTTTTGTTTGAGTTGATGCGGAGAATCAAGCGCATCAATTCTTCCGTCAACCATTATGGAAAGGCGGTTACAATATTCAGCTTCATCCATGTAATGTGTGGTAACAAAAATTGTCATGCCGCTTGCAGCCGCATTATAGATCATATCCCAGAATTGTCTTCGCGTAACAGGATCAACTCCACCCGTAGGTTCATCCAAAAAAACAATTTTTGGTTGATGAATAATTGCTATAGAAAATGCAAGCTTCTGTTTCCATCCAAGCGGCAGTTCGCCCACCAACTTTTTTGTTTCGTTTTGCAATCCAAGTTGGTTGATCAGTTCTTCACTTTTATTTTTTATTTGTTTATCAGACAAACCATAAATGCCTGCAAAGAATCGAATATTCTCAACAACTGTCAGGTCTTCATACAGAGAAAATTTCTGGCTCATGTAGCCAATATTTTTTTTGATCTTTTCAGTTTGCTTATATACATCAAATCCTGCAACGGTTGCTTTACCTGAAGTAGGGTGGGAGAGACCACACAACATTCGCATAGCTGTTGTTTTGCCTGCACCGTTCGCTCCGAGAAAACCAAATATCTCACCGGGAAAAACGTCGAAACTTATTTCGTTTACTGCAATAAAATCTCCGAATTTCTTTGTAAGCTTTTCTGTATGTATCACCGCTTCACTCATGTTACTGCTAAATATTTTTTCGTGAAATATGAAACGTTAGATGCGAAAAATTCTCACGTTTATCGTTTGTCGTTTCACGATTAATAAACCTTATTGTTTCAATAACCTTATAAAACAATCTTCAATAGTTGGTGTGATCTGTTTTAATTCAACTTTCTTATGCTCTTTACTGTTCACGTAATCCAAAAGTCTTTGCCGATTGTTTTCATCATCTGATCTAAAAGATAAATGCACAAACTCGCCAAATGCATAACAGTTAAGTATTTGGTTGTATTCGCGCAGATCGGTTAACAACTTATAAATGTTCTCCGATCTTATTGCATATAATTTCTCCGGATAAGCATGAATGATATTTGCAGGTGAATCAACAGATAAAATTTTTCCGGATTGTATCAGTGCAATTCTTTCACATAAGGTTGCTTCATCCATGTATGGCGTTGATACAAGTATTGTAATTCCTTGTTGTTTCAATCGTTTGAGCATCTCCCAAAATTCTTTTCTTGAAACAGCATCAACGCCTGTTGTTGGTTCATCAAGAAATAAAACGGTCGGCTTATGTATGAGCGCACAACACAAAGCCAGCTTTTGTTTCATGCCACCTGATAACTTTCCCGCTCTTCTTTTTTTGAATGGTTCTATTTGAATGTAGATGTCTTTTATCAGGTCATAATTTTCCTTTACAGACGTATTAAAAAGCGTTGCAAAAAAATTGAGATTTTCTTCAACAGACAAATCCTGGTACAATGAAAATCTTCCCGGCATATAACCTACGCAACCTCGAATTTCATGATAGTCTTTTATTACATCAAAACCATCAACTGTTGCAGAACCTCCGTCTGGTAATAACAATGTTGTGAGGATTCGAAAGATACTCGTTTTGCCTGCGCCATCAGGACCGATCAGACCAAACAATTCACCTTTCTCTATTGAAAGCGAAATATCATCAACAGCAACAACAGTTCCACCGTTGTAAGTTTTTTTAATGTTATGTAATGCTACAGCTTCCATTTAGTAGTTTTCAGTTTGTCGTTTGTAGCTTTTGAAAAGATTAAATTGAAGAAAGTATATAGAACAAAGATGAAAATCGTAAATCCGAAATCGTGAAATCGTAAATTTTAAAACTTCACTTCAGCATACATACCTATTTTCAAATAGCCATCATTTTTCACTCTTATCTTGATCGCATAAACAAGATTTGCTCTTTCATCTTTTGTTTGAATTGTTTTTGGTGTGAATTCAGATTTATCTGAGATCCATGAAATAGTTCCCGGATATTCTTTATAACCGTGAGCGCCGGAATCTATCAACACTTTCACTTGCTGGCCTAATTTAATCTGCGGAAGTTGCGAACCTGTTATATAAGCACGTAAGGTTATCGTATCAATATCTGCAATCTTATATAAAGGTTTTCCGATCGTCGCCATTTCTCCTTGCATTGCATATTTTGTAAGCACTGTCCCTTTCACAGGATTTACAATTTGTCCTTTGCTTATCTGGTCTTCGATTTGCGCAATGGATTTTTGCAGCGGGGCTTTTTCACTTAACACACTCCTGTTTTGTGTAGCAATATTTGAATTATATAAATTGATCTGTTGTTGCGACACGGCAATTTGCCTTTTTGTTTCTTCCACCTGCGCATTAATATCATCTACTTGTTTTTGTGTTGTGGCATCTGCTTCCAATAGATTTTTATATCTCTGCTGATCTTTTTTCAGCCGTGCCAACTGTGTTTGCTGAACAGCCAATTGTTTTTTTACAAGTTCAATTTGTGGCTCTGGATCGGTTGTTTTTTCACGCAATGATTGAATTGTTGCCTGCACTTGCGCTTTTTGCAGAACAAGATTTGAGGTGTCAATATAACCAACAACTTTTCCATAACTCAAGGTGTCACCTTCGTTTACATTAAAAGCAAGAATTTGCCCGTTCTGTTGTGCTGATACAATTACTTCATCTGCTTCAAAGTTTCCCGAAGCATCAGATTTATTGTTATTGCTATTGCACGATATCACAACAACACACAAGGAAATGAGAATACTTTTAAAACACTTGATCATCTGAATGATTTATCTGTTAATTATTTATTTTTCTTCATCATTGCTTTTATCCATACAGGAATTAATTTTTTTCTCTCTTCCATCAATACATTAAAGTCCTGTTGTTTCAAGCCTCCGATGTTTTGAAGAATCGGACTTGCAACAAAAGGAAAGATGGTGAGACCGATAATGTTCATTAAAAAGTGCAGGGGATTAACTGCCGCAATTTTTCCTTCTTTTATTCCTTCTCTTACCTGTTGCATAAAATAAGATCGGTTGATAAATTTCTCCCTGTCGATTTTTGAAATAAGTTCTTTGGGATTGGTTCTTAATTCGTGCAGCACGAACAAAGGCAGGTCAGGCTGTTGAATCAGGAGATCAATGTAATTGCTTACAATAGTTCCGATTTTTTGTTCGATCGTTGTTTCCTTGTCGTTCAAAATTTCTCTTATGCCTTCAATAAAATGCTGAAGGTTTTCCAGCATAATAATATCAAATAATTTTTCCTTGCTGCGGAAGTAATAATTGAGCAGAGCTAAATTTAATCCGGCTTCCTCCGCTATATCTCTTGTTCTTGTTGCTGCATATCCTTTTTTCAGGAAAATTTTTTTTGCGGCGCCTTTTATTCTTTCCTCAGTTGAAGTATCACTTGCTGCTTTTAATGGTATCTTTTTTGTTTTTTCTTTCACTCCTCAAAATTAAATTGAACAATTTGATTTAAACAAATTTTTTAATCAAATGATTAAAATTTAATATCGACTTACCTGTTTTTGAAATCGCAGAGCAGCGAATGAACCGTACAAGTGTGCAACGCTCCGAAGGAGTCCTTTGGACAACAGCATTTTAATAGCATTACAAATGCCGGGTCGATAAAAATCTTCCTTCAAATGCACAGCAGTTCGTAAATTGACACCTGATTAAATCACTACTTGCTTTATGAAAAATAAAAGACAACCATTTATTGTTGCGCTTGTGTTTCTGATCTTTTTTGTGATCTCTTTTCTCACGAACATTCTTGGTCCATTGGTGCCAAACATCATCGACAGTTTTCATCTGAGCCTTGCGCTGGCCGGGTTTCTGCCCTTCTCGTTTTTTGTTGCATATGGTGTCATGTCGATTCCCGCGGGAATCTTAATAGAAAAATTCAGCGAAAAATTTGTATTGATACTCGCATTTTTATTCGCCTTGGCAGGAGCGATAACATTTGTGTTTTTCACAAGTTTTGCCATTGCATTATTCTCTTTATTCATGATCGGGTTGGGAATGGCAATGTTACAGGTAGTGATAAATCCTTTGTTGCGTGCCGCAGGCGGCGAAGAACATTTTGCTTTCAATTCTGTGTTGGCGCAATTATTTTTTGGCGGCGCTTCTTTTTTAAGCCCTATGCTTTACAGTTATCTCGTACAAAATTTGCACACATCAAAATCAAATTTTCTCCTTGATACTTTAAATAAATATGTGCCCGAAAATTTAAAATGGGTTTCGCTTTATTGGGTGTTTGCAGTAGTTGTTCTATTAATGATTTTAGTGATCTGGGCAATACGCATTCCAAAAGTTGAATTAACAGATGAAGAAAAAATTGGCACGTCGGATACATTCAAAGAGTTAATGCGAAATCGTTATACATGGCTCTTTTTTCTCGGCACCTTCATGTACGTTGGAACAGAACAAGGCATCTCCAACTGGATATCAAAATTCCTGCAATCATATCACAACCTTCCGCCTGAAACAACTGGTGCGTCAGCCGTTTCATGGTTTTGGGGATTGATGACAATCGGTTGCCTGTTAGGTTTGGGTCTTTTAAAATTATTCGACAGCCGCAAAATATTAATGGTGTTTGTTGTTGGCGCCGCGATCACTCTTACATGCGGATTATTTGGCTCTGCAGACGTTGCTAAAATTGCATTTCCCTTATGTGGTTTTTTCTTATCAGTGATGTGGTCAATCGTAATTTCTCTCGGTCTCAATTCTGTTGCCAATCATCATGGCACGCTTGCCGGAATTCTCTGCACAGGAATTGTTGGCGGTGCAGTTGTGCCTGCGGTAATTGGTGTGCTTTCTGATGTTGTTGGTTTGCGTGCTGCAATGTTTTTGATCTATGGAACGCTTAGTTATCTTTTCAGCATGGGCATTTGGGCAAAGCCTTTGGTGAACAACGCATACGTTTCAATAAAGGATATTTTCAAATCAAAAAATACTGCGACTGCAGATAATGATTAAAATATTTTTTTTGTTACAAGCTGCAGTGCATGTGGAATCGTCTGTTGCTACGCTCAGTTCAAAGTTCCACTTTTATGGGAGCTGAGGGTAGCAGTTTATGCTGAGCTTGTCGAAGGGCCACTCGCTTGTACGTTCTGGACTTTGTTCAGCAGTTTTCTCAACCATAACGTGTAACTTCATTTACAGAGCTTGATACAATAACCATTGTTAAATCACTAAGACTATGATGAAAACTACCTCACTGCTTGCTGCATGCTTTTTATTTATTACAAATGCTTTTGCACAGAACTTTCCGGAAAAAAAATTTCAATGGACTTTACATGACGGCTGGTCAATGCAATCGTCCATGAAAGTTTCAGAGAAAGGTGATGCTATATCAAAACAAAATTTCACTACAACAGAATGGTACAATGTAAACGTGCCGACGACAATCATTGCGGGTTTGCTTGCGAATCATGTATATGATTTCGATCCATTCTTTGCAAAAAACCTTGAAAAAATCTCAGGACCCGAATTTGATAAACCCTGGTGGTTCAGAAAAGAATTTACCTTACCTGCTTCTGAAAAAAATAAAACTGTTACCATCAGGCTACAAGGCATTAACTACAAAGCAAATCTTTGGCTGAACGGTGTTCAGATCGCTGATACAACTTTATTAAAAGGTCCTTTCAGAATATTTGAACTTGATGTTACCAAACAAATAAATTACGATGGACCAAATGTTCTTGCAATCGAAGTAACACGACCATTCAATCCAAACAGAAGAGATGGTGATCTTGCTATTGATTACGCAGACTGGATCCATTATCCCGCAGATTATAATGGAGGTATCGTCAATGATGTTTCAATAAACACCTGTGATAAGATTGCTATGCGTTATCCGCTTGTCACAACAAAATTTGATCTGCCTTCCTTATCTGTTGCACATCTGACCGTTGATGCAAGGGTTACCAATTATTCTGACAAGGATGAAAACGTAACCGTAAAAGGAAAAATAAACGACAATATAAACTTTGAGCAAAAAGTGCAATTGCAGCCACATGAAACAAAAGATGTAACCTTCACCCCTGATCAATTTCCTCAATTAAATGTAAAAGATCCGCACATCTGGTGGCCCTGGCAATATGGAAAACAGGAGTTGAATCGCATACAACTTGAAGTGATCAACAACGATAAACTCAGCGATGAGGTTGCAGATAATTTCGGCATTCGTGAAGTAACATCAACGCTCATAAACAATAAATCAAGAGAATTTCAGATCAACGGAAAACCAATTATGCTGCGCGGCGCGGCATGGTCGCCTGATATTTTTCAACGGCGTTCAAAAGAACGGCAGGAGAATGAGGTTAAATATGTTCGCGACATGCACATGAACATTGTTCGTTCCGAAGGCAAACTGGAAGATGATAATTTTTATGACTTGTGTGATAAATATGGAATGCTTGTAATGACAGGGTGGATGTGTTGCGGCGCATGGCAATATCCTGAAAACTGGAGCGATATTGAAAGAAATGTTGCAATGGAATCAGACAAAAGTGTGATGTTGTGGTTGCGGAATAAAGCATGCATTTTCATTTGGCTGAATGGAAGTGATATGCCGCCCACAGATACATCCGTTGAACGTGATTATCTCGCAATTGAAGCAAGCCTGAAATGGCCTAATCCAATTATTTCAACTGCTAATGAAGGTGTATCAAAGGTTTCAGGATACAGTGGCGTAAAAATGGCTGGACCTTATGATTGGGTTCCACCGATCTATTGGGAAACCGACACAAGTAAATACGGAGGTGCATGGAGCTTTGCAACGGAAATTTCTCCCGGGCCTTCCATTCCGCCTTATGAAAGTTTGATAAAGTTTATTGATAAAGATTCCTTGTGGTACACGAATAGTGAGTGGCTTTATCACTGCGGTACAATGAAATTCGGTACCACAAACATTTTTGATACTGCGCTTTTCAATAGGTACGGCAATGTTTCAAACATCAAAGAATATATTGCAAAAGCACAGGCGCAGAATTATGAAGGACACAGAGCAATGATGGAAGCATACGGTTTGAATAAATATAATACTGCAACCGGTGTGGTGCAATGGATGTTGTGCAATCCGTGGCCAAGTTTGATATGGCATACATACGATTATTATTTGTATCCGGCCGGAACTTATTTCGGAATGAAGAAATCTTTAGAGCCGTTGCATGTACAATATTCTTACAAGTCGAAAGAAGTAATTGTTACAAATTATTTTCTTGAAAAATTTTCAAATATGAAAGTGCAAGCTGATGTTTATAATCTTGATGGCTCAAAGAAGTTTTCAAAAACAACAACAACAGAAGTTGACAAAGACGGTATTAGCAGATGCTTTGCGATTCCTGACGTTCAAGGTTTGGACAATGTTTATTTTTTGAGATTACAATTATCAGATGCAACAGGCAAAACAAAAAGCATCAACTGGTACTGGCTTTCAAAAAAAGATGATGCATTAAACTGGAATAAGTCGGAATGGTATTATACGCCACAAAACAATTTTGCTGATTTTACTTCTTTACAATCGTTACCAAAAACAACATTGAAAGTTGATCAAACAATAACAAAAGAAGGAACAGGAACAATTCATAAAATTACAATTACCAATACAGGTAAATCCGTTGCTTTCTTCGTTCATCTGCGTGCATTGAAAAACAAAAATGAAGATGATATTCTTCCTGTAATTTTTGATGATAATTACTTATTGCTTGCACCCGGTGAAAGCAGAACGATCAATTGCAGTTATGAAAATAAAGATGCAGGAAGCGGTACTCCTTATATTTTAACTTCTGCATGGAATGCTGATATTGCAAATAGCATAACCGATGATGGCTCTGGTTTTGCGGATGAAATGAAGTAAGGTTTTTCTGCCACAAAGACATTAGGACGTGAAGCTAATATTTCTTTGGTCCTTGCTCTTGGGGCTTTTAAATGTTCCAATAAAGACTCAACAGTACAAGAGTGCGACGCAACGGAAGTTCAATTTTGCACTTAAGCCGACTACATAATAAAACATTTTAAACATTAACGAGTAAAAATTTTTCTGGCATTATTTTTTTATTTTATCTACTTCAAATAATTACTATGGAAAACAGCGGAAAGAATTATTTCAATGTGGCGAAACATGTGTGGGGCATGAAAGATATTTTCGTGAACATTTACATGATACAAAATGAAGATGAAAAAAGTTGGGTGCTTGTTGATACAGGACTTAAAACTTCTGCACGAAAAATAAAACGGATGGCTGCGTCACTTTTTGGAGAAAACAGTAAACCAAAATGTATTGTGCTTACACATGGACATTTTGATCATGTTGGTTCGTTGCAAAACTTAGCAGAAGAATGGGATGTACCCGTGTATGCGCATTATCTTGAATTGCCTTATCTCACCGGTCGTTCCAGTTATCCTCCGCCTGATCCGTCAGTCGGTGGTGGATTGATGGCATGGATGTCTTTTATTTATCCAAGCAAACCCATCAACATGCAAAATAAAATTTATTCATTGCCCGAAGATGACTCCGTTCCTTGTTTAAAAGGCTGGCGATATGTGCATACGCCGGGTCATGCGCCGGGGCACATAAGTTTGTTTCGCGATGAAGATAAAACGTTGATCGCAGGCGATGCGTTTGTTACAACCGATCAGCAGTCTGCAATAGCGGTGATGTTCCAAACAAAAAAATTACAGGGACCGCCAACTTATTTTACTTATGATTGGGAAGCCGCAAATGAATCAGTGAAGAAATTATTGGTGCTTTCTCCCGAAGCTGTTGCAACAGGTCATGGACGCCCAATGTATGGCGCTGAAATGAGAAATGAACTGCACACTCTTCACGCGAATTTTGAAAAAGTTGCAGTGCCTCCTCATGGTCGTTATGTGGATGAACCTGCCGTTGCGGATGCAAGCGGCGTGTTGTACGTGCCGCCAAAACAAGAAACAAGAAATTATGTTCCGTGGGCTGTAGCAGGCGCCGTGCTTGGTTTTGCGGCGATTGCATTATTGCGGAAACAAAAAAATAAAAGTGTGTTGCGATTAGGTTTTTAAAGTTTTTATGAGACGAACTGCATTGCTGCTATGATGCTTTTGTTGTGTCACTCACTTGTACGGTTTGAAATATATTCAGCAATATTGAAGATGTTAATATGCTCAACATTTACTTTGTCCAATCTTCTAAATCAATTCCATTTATTCGTTCAAAGTGATCAATATTATTTGTGACCATTGTCAAACCATGAGTAACAGACGTAACGCCAATTAAAATGTCAAAGTCGTCAATAGGAGTTCCTGCTTTTCTTAAGCGTGCTTTTTCTTTGGCATACAAATCAAGAGAATGAAAGATGGGAAGTACTTTAACTCCTGTCAAAAAATCTGCTAAAGCTTTACGGTTTTTTTCTTGCTTTTCGCTATTTTCTACACCGAATTTTAATTCAGCAAGTGTTATTTCCGAAATGAAACAATTGTCTGTGGATACTTCGTCAAACTTTTCAATGAGATTAAATTTGCCCTTCATGTAATAGATGGCAATGTTGGTATCAATCAGATATTTTTTCAAAATTCTTCGATTTGTCTGGTAAAGGTTCTGCTGCGTCGAATTTCATTGATTATTTCATCTGCACTTTTTTTTGATTCAAATGCTCCGAAAGCTTCTTTGAAAGAGGATTTTTTATTTGTGATATCTGATTTAACAGAATCGGTCAGTTTTGAAATAAGATCAAGTTTATCACTCGGACTTAAATTGTCCAACATTTGCAAATAGCCGTCGATTAGAGTGATATTGATGTCTGCTGTTTCCACATTATCAAAGGTAAGAAAATAACAGAACGTTGTTGTCCACCAACGTTGTTACAAATATATTTTGTTAGCTGCTTAACTATTGTATCCCAAATTTATGTATTCAAAATTAGGCAGCTTTCCTTCTTACTGCCCTGTTGCCTTTTGCAGAATTATGTTTCCTGCACATCAATGAAGCATTTTCAATTTCACTTCGCCCGCCTTTACTGTGAGGATCAATATGGTCAATAGTAAAGTCGTCCCACGTCAAAACTTCCCCACACTCCTGACATTTTCTTTCTTCTGTTGAGTTCCAAATAATTCTCCGTTGCTCTCTTGTAAAGCCACGTTGCTTGTCTTTAATAGCAAAAATATTTCTGATTAAGTTATCAATAATGGTCATTCTTTTTCTGCGTTGAGAAATTTCATCGGTCGCTTGTAGAACCGTTAATAGATATTCTCTGTAAACACTGTCTGCTTCATCGACACCTTC
>Ga0207706_10004753_pt1 | contig 12720 bp, 11 predicted proteins | sample KBSC53metaG_FD_184318 | JGI IMG/M metagenome (GOLD analysis project Ga0207706, IMG submission 184318) | Corn rhizosphere microbial communities from Kellogg Biological Station, Michigan, USA - KBS C5-3 metaG (SPAdes) (version 2) | ecosystem: Host-associated > Plants > Roots > Rhizosphere > Soil ... | reverse complement strand
GCGTCGTACACTTCTCCCGATAGCTATCGGGATTGTTCTTCGAGGTGCAAAGAAACAATCTTCTTTTTGATAATAATAATTCAGAAAAAAAATTAGTTCAGGAATGTTGTATTAATAAACAAACAATCGTTTCGATTGTTGCATGTTGGATTGGACAGATAGTAATTCTGTTGAGCAATTTTAAACCACAGAGTACTTCTGAGAAGGCACAGAGTTACACGGAGATATTCTCGGTGGCTCTCACAACTCTGTGGTTCTCTGTGGCAAAATTTTGTGTAATCTTCGGTAAAAAAATTGAAATATTATCTCGCTAAGCTTTGTATCACATCGTACTTTGTAACGATGTGGTAATCTCCCTTTTCATCTTTAGCAAGCACTGCTCCATTCTCTTTTGTGATAAGACTTCCCAATCTTTCAACAGGCGTATCAAATGCAACAACAGGATAAGAGGACTCCATTACACTTTCAACAGTTGCATTTTTTATTTCAGGATTGCTGAATACTTTCTGAAACAAACCATTCTCACTTACTGCTCCGATAATACCATTTCCATTCATAACAGGTATTTGTTCAATGTCATATTCCTTCATCAGTTCTACAGCTTCGGCAACGGTGTGTGTTGGTTGGATCGTAACTAATTTTTTTCCTTCTCTTGCATTTACAATATCCTTGAAAGTTTTTACATCAAAAAAACCGCGTTCCATCATCCATTGATCGTTATAAATTTTTGCGACATACCTGCTGCCATGATCATGTAAAATGCAAACAACAAGATCACCTTTTTTCAAACGGCTTTTTAATTGCATCAATCCCTGCAAACAACTGCCTGCACTGTATCCGCAAAACAAACCTTCTTCTTTCGCAAGCCTGCGTGCCATAACAGCACCATCCTTATCTGTTACCTGCTCAAAATGATCTATCACACTCATATCATAATTCTGCGGAACAAAATCTTCACCAAATCCTTCACTGATATAAGGATGCACTTCATTCATATCCACTTCACCTGTGCGAAAATATTTTGTAAGCAACGAACCATATACATCAATTCCCCATATTTGTATGTTTGGATTTTTTTCTTTCAAAAACATTGCGGTGCCAGTGATCGTTCCACCGGTTCCGGCAGTGCAAACAAGATGCGTGATCTTACCTTCTGTTTGTTCCCAGATTTCAGGACCAGTTGTCTCGTAATGCGCCAAACGGTTTGCAAGATTATCATATTGATTGCATAAATAAGAATTCGGAATTTCGTTCTCTAATCTTTTTGCAACAGAATAATAACTGCGCGGATCATCAGGCTCAACATTTGTTGGACAAACAATTACTTCCGCTCCTACGGCTTTTAAAATATCACTCTTCTCTTTGCTTTGTTTATCGGTTGTAGTAAAAATGCATTTGTAACCTTTCACGCATGCTGCAAGAGCAAGACCCATTCCTGTATTGCCACTGGTACATTCAATAATGGTTCCGCCGGGTTTTAATTTACCTTCTTTTTCTGCAACCTCAATCATCTTCAACGCCATGCGATCCTTTACAGAATTTCCCGGATTAAAATATTCCACCTTCGCAAGAACCGTACAAGGAAAATCTTTCGTGATCTTGTTCAATTTTATCGTTGGCGTATTACCGATTGTTTCCAAAATATTTTTAAGCCACATAACCAACAAGGTTTTGCGCAAAGGTACATTATTGTTGCAGGTTGCAAGTTGCGGGTATGTTGGATATAATCACAAAAAATAGTTTTTGAAATTTTTTTGCTTCGCTTTTAAAAGATAAAAACAGAAAGTGAAAAATAAATATCTTTAGCACCGTTTCAGCTAACAATTCTCAAAAAAGAATCTATGAATACAAGACGCTCATTTCTTAAAAAAACAACACTTGCCTCAGCCGCATTTTTTATCAATCCTTCTTTTTATAAATCATCGTACATCGGTTTGCAGTTGTACACTGTAAGAGATGCGATGCAGCAAGATCCGCAAGGCACTTTAGCAAAAATTGCACAAATTGGTTACAACTCTGTTGAGGGTGCAACATACACAGGAACTGAAAAGTTTTACGGCATGGACCCTAAAACTTTTGCTGATGTTCTGAAACAAAATAATTTGATAATGCCAAGCAGTCATTACCGGCTCGGACAGGAAAAAACAAATGGCGCAGACACACAAGGCACAATGCTGCATGATTGGGATAAGGCTGTAGATGATGCTGCAGCAGCAGGTGTAAAATATATGGTGTGTGCTTATTTATCTGAAGAAGAACGTGGCGGCATCGATCATTACAAACAATTGGCTGAACAATTCAACAAAGCAGGCGAACGTTGTAAACAGGCAACCATTCAATTCTGCTATCACAATCATGACTTTGAATTCAAGGAACAAAACGGTCAATTACCGTATCATGTTTTACTGGAGAACACCGATAAAGATCTTGTAAAAATGGAGCTCGATCTTTATTGGGTTACCAAAGCGGGTCATGATCCCGTAGAAATATTCGATCATCATCCCGGAAGATTTCCATTGTGGCATGTAAAAGATATGGACAATACTCCGCAGCATGATTTTACAGAAGTGGGTAACGGGGTAATAGATTTCAAAAAAATATTTAATAGTGCAGATAAAGCAGGATTAAAATATTTTTTTGTAGAACAGGATAAATGTCCCGGTTCTCCTTTTGATAGTATAACCAAAAGCTACAACTACATCAAGAAAAATCTTGTATAACTCTTGTTTCATGCTGCATTCCTTCTCCCGAAAATTGTATAAGCGCTTATATATTTTCGGGAGTTTTTATTTTTATAAACTTTTTTAGATGTTTCAATTTTCGTATTCTAATAAGTATTACCATGAAAAAATTTAAACCTGCTGCATTGTTTTTACTGGCGTTTTTTGTTGCATGCATAATTTCTCTTATAGCATTCAAAGAAAAAAATACTACGCAATCAATGCCCAAAGCATTACTTGTTGCTACACCAAAATTTCATTTCAATTCCTTTGTTGATTGCAACATGGCAGAAGCATGGATTGGTGATACTTTTAGAATATTCCCTGGAAAGTATGGCGAAGATCCGCTATGGGGTTATGCGCATGATTTGAAATTTGCAGATGGTAAAAATGCGGATGAAGCATTCGGAAGAAGATCAGATGAATTTACAGAACCTGTTATGCCAAAGAATGCCACTCCCGGAACTGCAGGTTTGCATGGCGCTGTTTGGTTTGAAACAATTTACCAGGATGCAAAAGATAAAACCGGCAAAACATTGTATGCAGTTTATCACAATGAAAATTATCCTCAAACGTTGCCTTGTGATTCATCTACAGGTGAAGGATATATTGATAAAAACTGGCCGCAAGGACTCACTGGAGAAAAAACTCCGGCAGCGGTTTGCAGAATAGGGATCATGAAATCAACTGACGGCGGAAGAAGTTGGGTGAATAAAGGAATTTTTATTGAAGACCTTCAACCAAGAATGATACTAAAACCACACAACACTTCAGTAACATTTGCAGGTGGTGTAGGTGATCCTTCTGCTGTTGGGAGCGGTGATTATTTATATCTCTTCTTCAGTGAATATGGTTATCCGGGCAATTATGATTCTTCAGCTTACGATCCTGTAAATGAATACAGTGGTCAATGTATAAGCGTTGCACGCATCCGCTTATCAGACCTTGATGATCCGCAAGGCAAAGCAAAACGCTGGGATGGCAATGGTTTTAATGCTCCTTATAATGGAACAGGAAAACCAATTGCAGCTCTGCAAATTTCACAGGCAGAAGGTGGCGGTCCTGTTTCTTCTCCCACTTCAAAATATCATTGGGGACCATCCATTAGCTGGAACACTTATTTACATTCATGGGTGATGTTAATGGCAACTGCGGAAGCTCCTTCATGGCGCGGAGGAAAGATCTATATTTCTTTCAATAAAAATGAAGATTTGGATATTGGAAAAAATTCTCAGGAATGGTCAACGCCGCAATTACTTATTGATAAACCTGATCATACGATTTGGTATCCTTCATTGCAACCTCTTAATTCAACTGCCGATATTGCCAATAAAAATACCTGTTTAAGATTAGGAGAAAAGGCAAGATTATTTTATAAAGACATGTACAAAGACACAAGCGAATACATCAGTGAATATGTAGTTGAATTTAAAAAGTAAAAATTTTTATGAGGCAAACCCATGCAACTATTGGCTTTTGTTGCCTGCCTACGGCGGTAGGTGTCACTCTCCAAAAGAGTCCTTCAGACACTTCAACGCTTTGTTTTCTTATCAACAAGAACATCATCATCAACTTTTATTTTCTACGATCTTTTCGATTCATTCATATTTTGAACGACGAAAAGTTATAGCCGATAAAAAATTCTGACTTATCAACCTTCATCTCTATAAAATGAGTTGAGCTGAAATTGATCAATACAAATGATTTTTACTTTTCATTTTTATCGGCAGATGCTGGCACCATTTTTTTAACAACAAAGAAAAAACTTTCCTATGCGTGATTGGCTCAGAACTTTAATTGCAGGCTATGGAGCATACAAATGGGGTGGCGGCTGTCTTGGTACCATCGTAGTATTTGTAATAATTTATTGGGCGTTAGGACATTGTTGATAAAATATCGATGTCTTCTCCTCTTGTAAACAGAATGGGTTCCCCCAGGCAGATGCCGATGCCTATGAATCAGGCAGTACTTACAGAAGTCTTGTAGATAAGTTAAAGAATATGTAAAAACAAACCCTGATTAAAAACATACAACATTACGGATAAGATCATCTGCAGAACGACAAATAAATTCATTCGCCGAGCGTATCAAATCATTCAACGATTCCGATTGGTTCACTTTTTGGGAGCATTATAAATTAGTGTTCTAAACTTAAAAAACTAATTATAAAATCCAAAACACGTCCCTATGTTCTTAGAAATTAACGAGCCGAGTTTGTTACACTCTAAATTTGAAAAAGTGTATATGAAAGGTGCCCATGGTGAGCACACTTTATTTTACTTTAGAAAAGGTCTTTATCTCAAGAGTCTTAGAAAAGGTTTCTATGCTGTTTATAACAACGAAATGAATTTGATCAGTACAATCAATAATTTCTACCAGTTGGAAATTCTTTTGATAGCAAAAGAATACACACTGGTGATGAATTGATTCGTTCTCTCTTCATCTCCATGAAAACTGTCGTACTTTTTCCTGATCCTTCAGTTATGTTGAAGTTTCAAGGGCTTGGTGAAGGAAAAAGAATTACCCACCCTGTTTTGCTGCAGGCGGAAACTTACCTTATTCAACTTAAGGCATCAGATGTCCTTTTAAAAAGTGAATGTTCCGGTACGAGAAGTAATATTTATTAAAACCCTAAATTACAATCACGCTGTTTGCACCTCCAAAAACATTGGGTTTTTGGCTATCAGCTTCGGGTTCATTGATCCATAATTGCTCATTCACACGGTATTTAAATTCGTGCTCTGTATTTTTGGGTAAAGAAACGTCGCATGTAAAGCTGCCGTCTTTTTTCTTGCTCATAACAACTGCATTCTGCCAATCGCTATTCAAGCCCAGTATTTCCACGGTTTCTGCATTTTCACCTGTGAAAGTAAATTTTACTTTGCAATAATCTTTGGTCTTGAAATACGTTTTCTGTATCATACTTTTAGTTTTTTTGTTGATAAACTAATTCATCACTTCGGCCAAAAATAATAAAAATCATTTTATAGCCAATCTCAATTACACACACCATCTGAATAACTTTTAAATTTCAAAAAACTAATGAAAGGTCGTTAGGATATTAAAAGATAAATTTTTCGGTTAAATGCTAAGAACATAAGTGTGATTGAGTTTACAACACTTCATTTTCTTATATTCGCTGCCCGATTTACAAGAGTGCAAGCATCGTACAATGAGAATACATTCCCGTCACATTGAAATAATGGACACCACACTTCGCGATGGCGAACAAACGAGTGGTGTATCTTTTTCCGCGTCTGAAAAACTTACTATAGCGCAGCTTTTATTAACAGAAGTAAAGGTTGACAGAATTGAAATTGCTTCAGCACGTGTTTCTGAAGGTGAGTTTGACGCAGTAAAAAAAATCACTGCGTGGGCGAAAGAAAATGGATTTATCGATAAAGTTGAAGTGCTCACATTTGTTGATGGGGACACATCAGTGAACTGGACGCTTGAGGCAGGTGCTAAAGTGATGAACCTGCTTACAAAAGGTTCATTAAATCATTTGACGCATCAGCTTAAAAAAACTCCTGAACAACATTTTTGTGATGTAGGAAAAGTAATTGCTCTTGCCAATAAAAACGGATTGCAATGCAACGTTTACCTCGAAGATTGGAGCAACGGAATGCGTAATTCAAAAAAGTATGTAGTGCAATATCTTGATTTCTTACAAACACAATCAATCAAACGAGTTTTATTACCCGATACTTTAGGTGTTCTTGTTCCCTGCGAAACGCACAATTATATTGCCGAACTTGTAGAACGTTATCCTGACATACATTTCGATTTTCATGGTCATAATGATTACGATCTTAGTGTTGCCAATGTGCTCGAAGCCGTTAAAGCTGGTGTTCATGGTTTGCATGTTACCATCAATGGAATGGGCGAACGTGCAGGTAATACGCCGCTTGCAAGTGTGGTAGCTGTACTTAATGATTTTGAAAAAAATGTAAGAACATCTGTTGAAGAAAAATCACTTTACACCGTAAGTAAACTTGTAGAAACATTTTCCGGTTTTAGAATTCCTGTAAATAAACCTGTCGTTGGCGAGAATGTTTTTACACAAACTGCGGGTGTGCATGCAGATGGCGATAAGAAAAATAACTTGTATCACAACAATCTTATGCCTGAACGTTTTGGACGCCAGCGCAAATATGCATTGGGCAAAACAAGCGGTAAAGCCAACATAGAAAATAATTTGCAACAGTTAGGGATAACACTTTCTGATGACGATTTAAAAAAGGTAACGCAGCGCATTATAGAGCTGGGCGATCGCAAAGAGGTTGTTACGCAGGATGATTTACCATACATCATTTCCGATGTTCTTGATAGCAATCGCATCCGGGAAAAAGTGCAGCTCGAAAATTATGTACTTACTCATTCAAAAAATTTAAGACCATCTGCCACTTTAAGAATCCGTATAAACGGTGAAACTTTTGAGGAGCATGCGCAGGGAGATGGTCAATATGATGCATTTATGAATGCGTTGAAAAAAGTTTACAATTACAAAAAAATTGAGCTGCCTTCATTAACAGATTATGCTGTTCGCATTCCTCCAGGCGGTAAAACCGATGCACTTTGCGAAACCATTATTACATGGATGTATAAAGGCAGAGAATTTAAAACCCGCGGATTAGACAGTGATCAAACGGTTTCCGCAATTCAGGCTACACAAAAAATGCTGAATATAATTTAGAATATTTTTTTGTTGACGCGCTTTGGAATTTCTACTCGTCTTCGTTGTGTCACTCACTTGTACATTCTGATTATTTTGCGGCAATTCGTTTCCTATTTGGGTCCACTATTTTATAAGCAGCTTGCAAAACTTTTCAAGCTCTGTAATTTCTACAGGTGCGAGTGTTTCGTTGTTATCGTATTTCATTTTTAAAAACAATACTTGTTTGTGTTGCGGATATTTTTCAAGAATTGCTTCTATCATTTTCCCGGCTTCTTCATTTTTTTCATAAAGAGGTTTTGTAGGAGGCAAAGAAGATTTATATCGATTGGGTCTCCTTATTATTTGTGCATTCAATGTAGCAAGCAAGCCTGATGATACTGTTTTTATTTTTGAAGCTTTATTATACAATCCCTCTAATTGTTTTTTACTTAAGCTGCCCCTCTCCTGATATTGATACCAAAGACTTTTTGCAAATGAAGAATCTGGCTGAATTTTCAACACAGCATTCAATATTTCCTTTACAATATCAATCTCCGGCTCATTTTGATGCATAACCTAATTTTAAAATAAATGCAAATAACGAAAAAGTTTTATTGATTTCTTTCACAAACTGATCGTTATCTTTTCTAAAAAACCCTTGAAGAAATCATATTATGTGTATCCGTCTGTTTGTAAATAACCTTTAAGCTTTTTGAGCAAGCGCTCCTTCATATTTTATTTTATAATCTTCTGTTGATTGCATGGTGATTCGCGAGAGTAAATTCAATATCCGTAAAGATTACAGTGAGCTATTATCAACAATTAATTGAACTATGTGATATCGCTGTGTAATTCAGTGGCAAAAAATAATTTTACAAAAGATTAATCACCATCTTTACGTTATCGTTTAGATAGGGGCCACCCGGATGATGTGCAGTGTAATCAAGATTCACCCAGTACTGTCCGTTGTTCTCATGGTAATAAATGCGATCGATATTCTGATCACCAAAAAATTGAATGATAGCTTGCTGCATTACATCAAAATCTTTTTTATCGCCGGCGTAAATTTCCGGATACATGTGCCCTTCAATAATTACAAGCCGGCACGTTGCACCAATGCTCATTAAACAACTTGCCATTAAAATGCTATGATCATCACAATCACCGCCAAGACCATTTAGAATTGTTTCTTTTGGTGTTGCATAATACTCATCGCGATAAGTGTCGGGCACATATTTGAAATTGCCGTTAATATATTTGAAGAGTGAAAAATATCTTACCAATTCATGATACTTCAAGTTGTATTCATCAAAATATTGTAATGAATGTTGCACAGAAAAATTTCTTACAATAGAATCTTTGTACTGCACTTTTGCTTTCACCAAACGCGAAGTTCGTTCTCCAACATCTTCGAAAAGATGCGGATTGAAACTTAATTCATCGGTTTGTTTTTGTTCACGAACAACCCAGTTTTGATTCACTAAGGTTTTGTAATCGCTCACAACATTTTCGAAAGTATAATCATGATTGTAATGATTGTATAAAAGTAAACCGCATGCAAATAAAAGTGCCGGAAGTATCAAAGGCTTTACCAGCCATAACATCAGTCTTACAATAATTACTGCTATAAGAATGGCAATAACAAGATCAAAATTCCAGTCACCGAGTAAAACAGGAGGAATAAACCTGCAGATGAATGGAGCCAATGGAATAATTAAAAGAAACCCGGCGATATGCGCAATGATTTCCTGTGTATGTGAATAATGTTTTTTTATTACTTCTGGACTCATGGACACTCAATCTAATCGTCACTTTAAGACATGGTTGTTTTTATAAAGTTAAAACGCAGGAATGTATTGATTTAGTTTGCGGGGTACATTAACTGAATCTTAATTAATTCTCCGCGTTTTTAAAGGAAAAATTAAAAGTGAAAACGCCTTTTATTTGCATTTTGTTGTGAATTATTATCGCGACATTCCCTTTTTTCCACATATGCACAAACCTTAAGAAAAACTGTATTTGAAAAGGTATATTGCAAGGTTAAATTTGCAGCCGACAAAAATGTGAGGTTCAAGTTCTTGCTGCATAAGGCAATGCAGTACAAGAGTGCGACGCAAGGAACGATGAGAAAAGAAATAATGTTCGCTAAAAAAATCTTTAAGAACAAACAATAATAAATAATCACGAATAAATCGTAAATCTAAAATCACAAATCGCAAATAAAAGAATGGCAGAAGTAAAAGAAAAAAACATTTTTGATTACACGGAAGAGAGTATTCGAAGTTTGGATTGGCGCGAACATATTCGCATACGACCGGGGATGTATATTGGAAAACTCGGCGATGGCTCTTCACCTGACGATGGCATTTATGTGCTGATAAAAGAAGTGGTTGATAACTGTATTGACGAGCACATGATGGGTTTTGGCAGGCACATTGAAATTACTATTGAAGGAAAAACTGTAACGGTGCGTGATTATGGACGCGGTATTCCTCTGGGAAAGGTGGTTGATGTGGTGAGTAAGATAAATACCGGTGCAAAGTACGACAGCAAGGCGTTTCAGAAGAGTGTAGGTTTAAATGGTGTGGGTACGAAAGCGGTGAATGCATTGAGTAATTTTTTTAAAGTAGAAAGTTTCAGAGAAGGCAGAGCGAAAGCTGCTGAATTTGAAAAAGGTATTTTGATAAAAGAATATAAAGAAGCAAAAAGTGATGAACAAAACGGAACGCTTGTAACTTTTATTCCGGATGATTCCGTGTTTCGCAATTTTCATTTTATCACTGAATATCTTGATAATCTTCTTTGGAATTATTGTTATTTAAATGCTGGTCTTGTAATTACACTTAATGGGAAAAGATATGTAAGCAAAAATGGTTTGCTTGATCTGTTGAAACGTAAAACGAATGAAGATGAATTGCGTTATGATGTCATTCATTTGAAAGGTGAGGACATTGAAGTTGCGATAACACATAACAATGATTATGGTGAAGAAATTTTTTCATTTGTAAACGGGCAATACACAACACAAGGCGGAACGCATCAGCAGGCATTCAGGGAAGCATTTGTAAAAACCATTAGAGAGTTTTACAAAAAAGATTATGACGCTGCGGATATTCGTCAGAGTATAGTCGCAGCAATTGCAGTGCGCGTGCAGGAGCCTGTGTTTGAAAGCCAGACAAAAACAAAACTCGGTTCGCAATATGTGTTTGAAGGCGGACCGAGCATGAAGAATTTTGTCGGAGATTTTTTTGCAAGAGAGTTGGATAATTTTCTTCATCGCAATCCTTCAATAGCAGAAGCGTTGAAGAAAAGAATCGAGCAAAGTGAGAAGGAAAGAAAAGAACTTGCAGGCATAAAAAAATTAGCGAATGAGAGAGCGAAAAAAGCAAATCTTCACAACAAAAAATTGAGAGATTGTCGTTTGCATTTTGATGATGAGCCGCCGAGCAAAGGAAGAGAGCAATTTATAGAAATGCAAAACAGGAGTACGATTTTTATTACCGAAGGTGATAGTGCCAGCGGAAGTATTACTAAAAGCAGGAACGTTGAAACTCAGGCTGTGTTTAGCTTGCGGGGTAAACCATTAAATTGTTTTGGATTAACAAAGAAGGTTGTTTATGAAAATGAAGAGTTCAATTTATTGCAACATGCATTAAATATTGAAGATGGTTTGGAAGGTTTGCGTTATAAAAATATTGTGATCGCAACTGATGCCGATGTAGATGGAATGCATATCCGTTTGTTGCTGATGACTTTCTTTTTGCAATTCTTCCCTGATCTTGTAAAACAACAGCACGTTTACATTCTTGAAACGCCATTGTTCCGTGTGCGCAATAAACAGGAAACAATTTATTGTTATGATGAAAAAGAAAAACAGGCTGCAATAAAAAAACTTGGAAGTAAACCTGAGATCACACGATTTAAAGGTTTAGGCGAAATTTCGCCTGAAGAGTTTGGAAAATTTATAAGCGATGATATTCGTCTGCAACCCGTGATACTTGAACAAGGTGAGCACATTCAGCAATTGCTTGAATACTACATGGGAAAGAACACGCAAGACCGGCAAGAATTTATTATAGAGAATTTAAGAGTGGAAATGGATTTGGTGGAAGAGGCCTCCCTAAATCCCCCTGAAGGAGGACTTAAGAAGTCCGAATGAATGCAAGAACAAAAATAATCTAATTACGAATTATAAAAGCCTCCCTTTAGGGAGGTTTGGAGGGTATATGTTACACATAGTTTTTCAAACATCTGATGTACATGCAATACAAGAAGCGATCAAATTAGATACATCAATTGAAGGTGATATTGTTGAAATAAAAGATGAGTTTGCTGTTGGTCCAATTGCAAATATTTATGAGTCCGAAGGTTACCAGGCGAGAAGAGAGTGGTGGAAACAGGTGCTTGAATTTTCTCCTTATGTAGGCGAGCATGATATTATTGATGATAAATTAACGGTTCATAATCTAATTAAAAGGTTGAATGAAGATGCTTCATTGCAGGCGTGGATTTGGATGGGACAAAATCAACATGATGTGTGTGGTTATTATTGGTTGATGAGCCAGTTAAAAGAATTCCAGGGAAGAATATTTGTTTTATATCTCAACAATCTTCCTTTCATCAACGAGAAAGGCGGAATATTTTATCCGAATTATTTATTCGAGATTCAACCAAAAGAATTTTTAAAAGCAAAAAAATTAGCGAGATCAATTACATTGAGTGAATTTGAAGTTGATTCTGATGAATGGAAAAAATTATGTACTGAAAACGGCGTTGTAAGAATTCTTGAAGGTGGTAAAAAATTAGTTAGTAAAGATGCCACATATTACGATAAAGATGTAATGAATGCTGTTTCTGCAGAGCCGCAAAAATTGCAGAAAGTGTTGCACAACATTTTTTCAAAAATGAAAATAAAAACGGGTGATGCATTTTTGGTTTGGCGTATGCGTGAATTAATCAATGAGGGGAAATTAGTAGCGCAGGGTGACTGGAGCAAAGGCTGGAAAGAAATGTTGATCAAATTAGCCGGAACTACAACCACCGTGAATGAAGCAACGGAAGCACTTATACAATAAAATATTCAATGAAGAGGATTATTCAGCTTGAAGAACTCGCAATGTTTCTATTAAGCATTTATTTATTTTCCCGGCTATCCTTCGTATGGTGGTTGTTTCCTGCTTTAATTCTTGCACCTGATATAAGTATGATTGGTTATGCTTTGGGAAACAAAACCGGCGCAATTGTTTACAACACTTTTCATCATAAAGCCTTGGCAATTGCATTGTTTGTATTTGGTGCATATCAACATAATGAAGTAATTCAATTGATAGGAATAATATTGTT